>Ga0316217_10004109_pt1 | contig 16018 bp, 11 predicted proteins | sample 1anoAmetaG_FD_203633 | JGI IMG/M metagenome (GOLD analysis project Ga0316217, IMG submission 203633) | Freshwater microbial communities from Trout Bog Lake, Wisconsin, USA - 1anoA | ecosystem: Environmental > Aquatic > Freshwater > Lake > Hypolimnion/Profundal zone | place: USA: Wisconsin... | reverse complement strand
CCATCCCGCGGTGGAACGGGTCAACTACCCGGGCCTGGCCTCGCATCCCCAGCACGCCCTGGCGGCGCGCCAGATGCCGGACGGGTTCGGCGGCATCCTCTCTTTCGAGGTCAAGGGCGGCCGTGCCGTGGCGCGGGAGGTCGTGGCCAACACCAGGCTCTGCATCATGGCCGCGAGTCTCGGAGGGGTCCAAACGCTCATCAATCACCCTGCCACGATGATCTTCGGCCACCAGTCGGAAGCCGAAGTCCTGGCTTTGGGCATCGCCCCGGGGCTGCTCCGCCTGGCGGTCGGCCTGGAGGATGCCAAGGACCTCATCGCCGATCTGGACGCCGCGCTGTCGCTGGTTTCCGGATCGTGGAAATCGAGATGATCCTGGAAGTGAAGTGAGGAGGCCGAGCGTGAACCGGTACCCCATCTATCAAGTCGACGCCTTCGCCGACCAGCCCTTCAGCGGCAATCCGGCGGCGGTGATGCCGCTGGAGCAGTGGCTGCCCGAAACGACCCTGCAGGCCATCGCCGCGGAGAACAACCTGTCGGAGACCGCCTTCTTCGTGCCCGAAGGGAAGGGCTACCGAATCCGCTGGTTCACGCCCGGGGGCGAGATCGACCTCTGCGGGCACGCGACCCTGGCCAGCGCCTTCATCCTGCTCACCGAGCTCTATCCCGAACGCGACCGGGTGGATTTCGTCGGCAGGACCGGACCGCTGGCCGTGACCCGCGAAGGGGACCGGCTGGTGCTCGACTTCCCGGCGCGGCTGCCCAATCCCCTGCCCTGTCCGGCCGGGTTCGCCCAAGCGCTGGGAGCCGACGTGAAGGAGGCCTGGCTGACCCGGGACCTCTTTGCCTTGCTGGAAGACGAAGTCGCGGTGCGCAGCCTGAAGCCCGACCTGGAAGCCGTCTCCCGGCTCGGCCCCGCGCTCATCGTCGTGACCGCCCCGGGCTCCGACTGCGATTTCGTGTCCCGCTGCTTCGCGCCGAAAGTGGGCATTCCCGAAGACCCGGTCACGGGCAGCAGCCATTGCGTCCTGGTGCCCTTCTGGGCGGAGCGCCTGGGGAAGCGGGCGCTGCACGCGCGCCAGCTCTCGAAACGGGGCGGGGAACTGTTCTGCGAGCTGCGGGGAGACCGCGTGCTGATCGCGGGCAAGGCGGTGAAAGTCATCGAGGGTTCGCTGTTCCTCTGAGGGCATCCGGCGGCGGATTTCCGGAGGTCCTGGGTTCATCGGACCAGGATCCGACGAAAGCCGGATCCTGTCCTGGCTTTGGCGCCGCGACCGCGACCGGCACCGGTCGTTCGCGCGATCGCGGCGATTCAATCAAAGTGGTCTTCCCCGGAGCCTGCTCCCTAGCGTCTGAAATGCAAGTATTTGATGCATATATATTTTAAAATATGGCTTCATTCGTGCATGTTTCCCGTGTGGAGGGATGACATGTTCCGGACAACACTTCTTTGCCTGGGGTTGATTTTCGCCGTGCCGGGCCTCTTGGCCGAGGACGCTCCGAAGGAGTCGGTCAAGCAGGACTTCAAGAAAGCCGGCAAGGACGTGGAAAGCGGCGCGAAGCAGGTGGGCCACGAGGTCAAGCGGGGAGCCAAGGACGTCGGCCACGGAGTCAAGAATGGGGCCAAGGATGTCGGCCACGGGGTCAAGCACGCCGTGAAGCAGGACTGATCCTGCCGCGCCGCCCTGATCGGCCGAGGCTGCCATGACCTCCCGCAAGCTTCCACTGAAAGTCATCTACGCCGCGCTGGGCGCCGACCTGGCCATCACCAGCATCAAGTTCGCGGCGTCCCTGCTCACCGGAAGCTCGGCGATGCGCAGCGAGGGGGTCCACTCCCTGGTGGACGCCGTCAACGAGTTGCTGCTGCTCTACGGATCGCACCGGGGCAGCCGGCGCGCCGACGCGGCCCACCCGTTCGGTCATGGCCGGGAACTCTATTTCTGGAGTTTCATCGTGGCCCTCCTGGTCCTGGGGCTGGGCGCCGGCATCTCCCTGTACGAAGGGATCAGCCATCTTCTCCATCCGGTGCTCATGAGGCGGGCGCTGGTGAACTACCTGGTGCTGGCGGGCTCCTTCGCCTGCGACGCGGCATCGGGCTGGGTGGCCTTCAAGGCCTTCCGAGCCACCAAGGGCGAGCAGGGGTTCTTCGCCGCCTTCCTCGCCAGCAAGGATCCGAGCACGTTCATCGTGCTGTTCGAGGACATCGCCGCCATGCTCGGGGTCCTGATCGCGGGCGCCGGCATCGCCCTGGCCCAGGCCCTGGACGCCCCGCGGCTGGACGCCGCGGCCTCGCTCGCCATCGGTCTGCTGCTGTCGGTCTCCTCGATCCTGCTGGCCCGGGAGACCAAGGGCCTGCTCATCGGCGAGGCGGCCCACCCGAAGGTGCGCGAGGCCATCCTGGCGACCGCCGGCGCCGACCCCGGCGTCCTGGCCGTCAATGGCGTGCTGACAGTCCAGATGGGGCCGGACCAGGTGATCGCGGCGCTCAGCGCGGAATTCCGGGACGGGCTGAGCACGGACCAGATCGAAGGCTGCGTCTCCCGGATCGAAGCCGGCGTCCGGTGCGCCTGCCCCGAGGTCGTGAACCTGTTCGTCAAGCCCCAGGCCAGGGAGAGCTGGCGCCGCCAGCTCGAGGAAGCCGGACCTCGATCCTGAGCGGCGTCCTGCCCGGTTGCCGCGCGGGTCTTTCAAAATGCCCCCCTGGTTCCATCAAATTGATCGGGTTTGGCGCCTCGGGTCCCGATGTCTCGACTTGGATGTCTTTTAATTATCTCGAACAGATCTCGCGGCTGCGGCCAGGCAGTTCGAATCCGTGGTCCACCTGGTGCGGGGCGCGGCCGAGGTGAACGCCAAGTCCGTGGTGGCGATTCTCGGCTTCGAGGTCAAGGAGGGGGACGCCCTGCAGATCAAGGCCACGGGGCAGGATGCCCTGAAGGCCGCGGAAACCCTGGCGAAACTCCTGGATGAAGGCTGCGGCGACAGCCCGGGACAGGCGCCGGCCGCGGCGCCGTCCGTTCCTTCCGCCCCCAGGGGCAACCCCCGCGGGGAAAACGAACTGGCCGGGCTGGAATCGCCCCTGCTGCGGGAGCGGGCCAACGATATCCGGGATGTGGGCCGCAGGGCGCTGGCGCTGCTCACCGGTTCGGTCCAGACCCGGATGGAGGCGCCCGCGGATTCCATCCTCATCGCCGACGAGCTGAGCCCTTCCGAAGCGGCCCAGCTGGACCGCACCAGGGTGCTGGGCCTGTGCACCACCACCGGCGGCCCCACCGGCCACGTGGCCATCCTGGCCCGCGCGCTGGGCATCCCCGCCGTCTGCGGGATCGACCCGGCCGCGCTGGAACTGCCCGACCAGACCCTGGTGCTGCTGGACGGCGGCACGGGGATCCTGCGCCGGATTCCCACCGAAGCCGGCCAGGCAGAGGCCAGGGAACTCGTCGGCCGCCAGGCGGCGCAGCGCGCCGAGGAGAGCGCTGCGGCCCAGAAGCCCGCCGTGACCAGGGACGGGGTCGCCATCGAGGTGGCCGCCAATATCCGCAATGCCCAGGAAGCCCGGGAGGCCGTGGCCGCCGGGGCCCAGGGGGTCGGCCTGCTGCGCAGCGAATTCCTGTTCCTGGACCGGGAGACCGCCCCCACCGAGGACGAGCAGGCCGCCGAATACGGCGCCGTGGCCAGGATCCTGGGCCTGGGGGTGGACGAACTGTCGGTGAGCGTCCCGGCCATCGGCGCCATCAAGGCCCTGATCTCCCGCCTGGACAGGGCGCAGTGCCAGACCCTGGCCCACGAACTCCTGCAAATGCGTACGGCCGCTGAAGTGCGCGAGCGCCTCGCGGTCGTGGCCGAATGAACGCCCCGGAGCCCCCCATGACCACGAATATCCTGAAAGCTCTGAAAGGCCTGAACCTGTTCGGATCCCTGCAGAAGATCGGCAAATCGCTGATGCTGCCGGTGGCCGTGCTGCCGGTGGCGGGACTGCTGCTGGGCATCGGCTCCGCCCACTTCGGGATCATCCCGGGGCACGTTTCCGACATCATGAAGGCGTCCGGGGACGTGATCTTCGGCAACCTGCCGCTGATCTTCGCCATCGGCGTGGCGCTGGGCTGTACCTGGTGCACGCGGCGCTGGCGGCCTCCACCCAGTTCCTCTCGAACACCCTGGGCATGCACATGGGGTTCACCTTCTCCCAGGGCGCCATCGATTTCGTGATGTTCAACGTGCTGGGCAAGGAGGCGAGCCGGTGGTGGCTGGTGCTGATCCTGGGCCCGGCCTACGGCGCGCTCTACTATGGCGTCATCCGCTGGTCGATCGCGTTCTTCAAGCTCAGGACGCCCGGGCGGGAGGATGAATCCGGAACCGCGGCCGTGGCCGTGGCCGGGGACGAGCGCGCCAGGGAACTGGTCCTGGCCTTCGGCGGGCGCGGCAACATCAGCAGCCTCGACGCCTGCATCACCCGGCTGCGGGTCTCCGTGCTGGACCCGGCCCGGGTGGACCGGACCCGGCTCAAGGCCATGGGCGCCGCCGAGGTGCTCCAGGTGGGCAACAGCGCCCAGGCGACCTTCGGCACTGCTTCCGAGAACCTGAAGACGGACATGGAGATCTACCTCAAGACCGCCGGGCCGGAGGCTGATCTGGCCGCTCCGGCCGCCGCGGCCGCAGTCCCGGCTCCGGCGCCCCGGGCGGTCACGCCCGCGCAGCGCAGGCAGGCCCAGGACCTGGTCGCCGCCCTGAAGGGCCCCGGCAATGTGCTGGCCTTGGAAGCCGTTGCCGGCACCCGGCTGCGGGTCCGGCTGCGGGATCCCGGCCTGATCGACCTCAAGGCTCTGGCGGTGGCCGGTGTCCAGGCGATCATGACCCTGCCGGGCGGCGAACGGGATCTCATCGTCGGTCTTTCCGCCCAGCAGCTGGCGCGCGCGCTGGCGCCCGGGGCGGCAGCCTGATGCCGGGCCCGCTGCCCCCGTTCTGGATCGAGCGTTTTCAACTCCATCAGAATGCATGGGCGACTCCTCCAGGTTGAACGATCAGGGGCCCCTGCAGGTTCTCGTTTTATATAAGTATTTAAAATTCAGCTAATTGCATTCTGGTGTGAATCCTGCCTGGATCCAGGGAAGGCCCACAGGGTCCTTTCCCGAACCCGGCCGGCCTTCGCAACCTGAGGACGATCCCATGACCACCAAATCCCACAATGCCAAGAAACCCAGACTCGCCGATCATCATGCGGATCGTTCCGACTCCGCCCCGGCCGGTTCCGAGGCTCCGCTCGGTCCGGGCGGCGAAGGATCCGCGCCGGTGAAACACAAGATGAGTTTCGCTCAGCACCAGCATGAACTGCAGGCTGAACACCCCGCCGCGCCCCTCCAGGAGGCGCCAGCCCAGCACCTGAAGTCCGATGCCCAGCAGCATCAGCAGAAATCCGGCTCACACCGCTAGCGGGCGCCAGGGGACGGCAAGGTTCAGTGGAGAACGCGATGGAAATCCTGAAGACGGCGCTGCTGGTGACCTATTTCACAATCCTTAGCGTTTTGAGTATTTACGGAGTCCACCGACTCTGGATGCTGTTCCTCTATTTCCGCCACAAGGCCCACCCCCCTCTGCCCGAGGGGGGGGGCGATTTCCTGCCCGCGGTGACGGTCCAGCTGGCGGTGTTCAATGAAGTGAATGTGGTCGCGCGCCTGCTGCGCCATGTGGTGAGGCTGGACTGGCCCAGGGACAAGCTGGAGATCCAGGTTCTGGATGACTCCACTGACGATACGGCCCGGTTGGCCAGGACCCTCTGTGAAAAGTACCGCCGGCTCGGTTTCGACATCAGGTGCCTGCACCGCGCTGACCGCATCGGCTACAAGGCCGGGGCGCTCCAGAACGGGCTCAAGACCGCCAAGGGTGAATTCATCGCCATGTTCGATGCCGATTTCGTGCCCACCGCTGATTTCCTTCGGCTGGCCGTCCCCTATTTCGCCGATGCCAAGGTCGCCTTCGTACAGGGCTGCTGGGACCACTTGAACCGGGACGCCTCCCTGCTGACCCAGGTCCAGGCCATCCTGCTGGACGGGCACTTCGTGTTCGAACATACAGCGCGGCACCGGTCCCACGCCTTCTTCAACTTCTCCGGCACCGCCGGCATGTGGCGGGCGTGCGCCATCGAGGATGCCGGCGGCTGGCAGCACGACACCATCACCGAGGATGCGGATCTCAGCTACCGGGCCCAGCTCAAGGGCTGGGAGGGCGTCTACCTGAAGGACCTGGTGGTCCCCGCCGAGCTGCCGGCGGATGTGAACGCTTTCAAGAGTCAGCAGCACCGCTGGGCCAAGGGCAACGCCCAGGTCATCCGCAAGCTCATGAAGACCATCCTGTCCAGCAAGGAGAGCCTGCACACCAAGGCCGAATGCTGGTTCCACCTCACCGCCAACTGCAACTACATGCTGATGGCCGTGCTCTCGGTCATCATGGTCCCCTGCATGATCATTCGGGCCGGCACGCCGGCGAGGACCTTGGTCCTCACCGACGGCCCGTTCTTCCTGCTCAACGCGGTCAGCGTGGGGTTGTACTTCGGGCTTTCCCAGAGAGAGGTGTGCAACAACCTGGGCTGGCTCCGCCGGATCAAGTACCTTCCCTGCCTGATGAGCCTGGGCATCGGCCTGTGCCTCAGCCAGACCAGGGCCGTGCTGGAAGGGTTCTTCACCGACGACCTCGAATTCAGGCGCACGCCGAAGCGCGGCGCGGCCACGAACGGCCCCGAGGACCGCGCCGCACGCGCCTACGAGGAGCCCAGGAGCCTGCTGACCTATCTCGAGCTGGGGTTCGCCCTCTACTACTTCGCCGCCGTGCTGGTGGCCATCTATTTCCAGAAATGGGCTTCGGTGCCGTTCCTCTGGCTGTTCTGCAGCGGTTTCGGCTACATCAGCCTCATGTCCCTGACCGATGTCAAGGTGCTTCGCGGTCTGGCCATGCCAGAACTGGACGACGAAAAACCCGCGCCCCTGCTCCTCGGCTAGAGGCTACGGGACCCGGTCTCCGCACTGGAGCGCGGCGTCCAGCGTCGCCAGGAACTCGGCGAGCCTGACCGGCTTGGGGATATAGCTGAAGAACCCTGCCGCCATGGCCAGCTGGATCTCCTTGGGCATGGCGTGGGCGCTGAGCGCCACCACCGGGATGTGCCGGGTGGCGGGGTCTGCGGTCAGGATCGTCAAGGCCTCGAGACCGCTCATCCCCGGCAGGCCGATGTCCATCAGGATCACGTCCGGCCGCTCGGCGCGGGCCAATGCGATGCCGCGGAGGCCATTGCTGGCGCTCAGCATCCGGAGATCGGGGCGGAGCGCGAGGATGCCTTCGACCAGCGCCAGATTGGCCGGGTTGTCCTCGACATAGAGGACGGTTCTCACCCGAGCGACGGGCTGGAGCCCGGGCTTGGCGACGGCATCGGCTGGGCCGGCCGAGGCCGGCCGGTCCGCCGTGTCCAGTTCGATCCAGAACGTGCTGCCCTGGTCCACCGCGCTTTCCACTCCGATAACCCCGTTCATCAATTCGACCAGACGCTTGGCCACCACCAGGCCGACGCCCGTGCCCTCGACCACGTGGTCCTTCTGGCCCAGACGATTGAACGGCTGGAACAGTTGCGCGATCTGGGCGGGCGCCAGGCCTGGCCCGGTGTCGCGGACCCGGATCCGTTGGCGCCCGGGTCTGCCCGGGCTGGCCTCCACGGTCACCGTGCCGCCGGGATGGTTGAATTTGATCGCGTTGGACAGCAGGTTGACCAGCACCTGCTTCAGCCGGGTCGGGTCGGCGTTGACGTGGCAGGGCGGGGTGAAAGTCGGGAATATCAAGCTGAGTCCGCGCTTCGCGGCCTGTTCCGACACCAGGTCGCTGCAGTCCTGCAGGACGCCGGCGAGGTCCACCGGTCCGATCTCCAGGGACACTCGGCCGGCATCGATCTTCGCCAGGTCCAGGATCTCGTTCACCAGGTCCAGTAAATACCAGCCCGCCTTGAGCACCTGGCCGATGCTGGCCGACTGCCCGGGGGTCGGCTCCGGGGGGCCGGCCTCGATGAGCTGGGCAAAGCCGAGAATCGCGTTGAGCGGGGTTCGCAGCTCATGGCTCATGCTGGAAAGGAAATTGGATTTGGCAAGGTTGGCCTCGTCGGCCCGGCCCCTGGCGCATTCCAGCTCGATGTTCTTGGCTTCGATGGCCTGGGTGAGCAGGGCCCGCTCGGCGTTGACCCGCTGGCGGGCCGTGTTGTCTGTGCCCATCAGCAGGTAGCCGATGATGCCGTCGTGCGGGTTCTGCAGGGCGGAGACGGACATGGCCAGCGGGAGCCGGCCGCCGTCCCTGCGCAGCCAGGTCAGGTCGTAGATGTCCTCGCGGCCCCGTGAGGCCTTGCCGACCAGGGCTTCGAAGCCCGGGGCGACGGGAAGGCCGAGCTCGGCGCTCAGCGCTATGGCCCGGTCCTGCACTTCCCGGGGATCGGTGAGATCGCAGAGGGTCATCCGGTTCACCACATCGGCGGCCGGGTAGCCCAGCATCGTTTCCGCTCCGATGTTGAAGACCTGGATGATCCCCGCGGTGTCGGTGCCGATGCTCAGGAAGTGGACGCTGTTGAAGATCGCGCTCTGCACGGTCGCGGCCTGGGCCAGGGCCGCCTCGGCGGCTTTGCGCGCGGTGACGTCGAAGAAGGTGACGCGCAGGAGGCCCCCGCCGGGTTCGGACGCCACAGCCCTGGCTTCCAGATGCGCCCAGAACGGAGCGCCTCGGGGGTCCACCAGCCGCAGATCGCAGGCCTGGGGTTGTCCGGTCGCCAGGAGCCTCCGCCGGAGCTGGTCGTAGGGAGCCTGGTCGGCCAGGGCGATGAATCGGTTCATCCTCTGCTGGGCCAGGGCGCTCCTGGCCACGCCCAGCAGGGTGGCGGCGGTGAGGTTGGCTTCCAGGATCTGACCCTGTGCGTCCAGGGTGCAATAGCCGACCGGCGCCAGGTCGTAGAGGTCGAGGTAGCGCGCCAGGGCAGCGTCCCGCTCCAGCTGGACCCGGCGCAGCTCCTCGTTCTGCTGCTCCAGTTCGATCTGATGCACCTGCAGATCCCGGAGGGCCCGCTCCAGGGTATTGGCCCCAGGCGGCTCCGCGGGCGCACCGGAGTGCCGGGGGTGAATTTCCAGGTCCTGGCTTTGAATTTCAAGCTTGCTTGGGCTCATGTGAGTCCCGCCTGATTTGATCATGAGCCTGGTTGCCCGGTTGTGCCGATCAAATTTCCAGGGCCTGCCCATTCAATTTCAAAGCGCAGGGATCTACCAGCGAACGCCGGGGCGGTAGGCCAGGGCCGGGAAAACCTCCCCGCGGCCCCGGCCCGGGCCGCGGTCCCGGCCGTGGACCTGGCCGTGGTCGGCCTCCCAACGGGCCCGGAGCAGCCGGGCTTCCGCGACCGTCTGGCGCAGCGACCGGGCGCATTCCCCGTCCATCAGCGGGCCCAGGCGCCAAAGGGCGTCATCCAGGGTGGGGCGGGGATCCCGGCCCTGGGCGGCTTCCACCCGGGCCTTGAAGTTCAGCACCTCGCCGAAATAGTCCCGGCCGAGGAAGGAGGTGTGGCCCAGGTCGGCCAGGGCCGACGCCAGGGCCGGGCCGGGATCGCGGCCCTGGCGCAGGGCGGCTTCCGCCCGCAGCCACTGGATGAGCATCCGGTCCGTCCGCAGCTCCACCGTCAGCGGCTCCTGGGCCCGGCTGGCCAGGAAGACCAGCGCGGCGTCCAGCAAAGGCTCCGGGTCCTGGCCCAGGCTGGCCAGGGCCTGGGCCTTGAGCACGCTGAGATAGAGCCAGTCGTCCTGGAGCTCGGGATCCCCGGGATCCAGCTGGAGGGTCAGGATGCTGAACGCCTGGGCCCGGGCCAGGAACGGGAGCGAGGCCTGGCCGCGCTCCTGCATCACCATGGCCAGGCCCCGGGCAGCCTGCAGGTAGGCGTGGCGGAGCGGCGCGTCGCTGGGATCGGTCTCCAGGAACCTCTGGGCGACGGCCAGGGCCTGGCCGTACCGGGCTTCGGCCAGCCGGAGATTGCCGGATTCCAGGCTCTGCCGGCCCAGCGCGGACAGGCACTGGGACTCCAGGCCGGCCGCCAGCCAGGGGCGGTCGGGGATGCTCATCCGGGCCTGGGCGGCCGCCCTTGGGTAGTCCCTGCGCAGGCAGCTCAACAGGGCCGCCAGATAGTCCTCCTGGCCGGGTTCCCGCTGCGCCAGCGCCTCGGCTTCGGCGGCCGCCCGGGCCTGGACCCCTTCGGACGGCAGGGCGCCGGCGGCGAACAGGCTCTCCTGGTCGAGCCGGGACTGGACGCCCACCAGGGCCCGGACCAGGTGCTCGGCCATGCCGGGCTCCCGGCAGCCTCCGGCCCAGGCCTGCTCCATCTGCTCGCTGGCCCCGGCGTTGTCCCGCAGCAGCAGCAGGCCCCGGCCCAGGGCGTAGCGGCCGGGGCCCTGGGCCTCGGGCCCCTGGGCGCCCAGCCGCTCCTGGATGGAGCGGAGGCTGGTCCGGATGGAGGCATAGGCGGGCCGCAGGTCGTGGGGCGGCAGCAGCCGCTCGGCGCCGAGTTCGCGCTCCATGGCCTCGGCCTCCAGGGCGTAGGCCTTGGCCCAGTCGATCCGGCGCTGGCGGCCGGCGGCCTGGCTCCGTTCGGCCAGTCCCAGGCCGGCGACCAGCGAACTGGCGGCAAGGCCGGCGGTCAATGTACGTTTCCAACACTTGTGCAGGCGCTGCAACGGACGGCCAATAAGACGGCCGGTCCGGGCGCGGACCGGTTCGCCGCGGCTGAACCGGACCAGGTCCGCCTCCAGGGCCGCGGCCGTGGGGTAGCGGAACGCCGGGTCCGGATCCAGGCACTGTTCCATGATGGCTTCCAGGGGGCGGGGTACCGGACCGGCGACCCGTGGGCCCAGGGCCTGCCGGGTCGGGTCTCCGGGCCGCTCGCCCCGGAGCGCGAAGCGCAGGGTGCCGCCCAGGGCGAACACATCGGTGGCCGGGCCGAGCAGGGCGCGGCCACCCTGGGCCTGCTCCGGCGCCATGTAGGCGGGGGTTCCGTTGATCCAGTCGGGGGCGGTGAGGGTGGCGTCGCCCCGGCCGATGGCCAGCCCGAAATCACAGACGTAGGGGGTCCAGCCGCCGCCCGGGTTCGGCTCCAGGAGGATGTTGGAAGGTTTCAGGTCCCGGTGGATGAGCTCCAGACTGTGGGCGGCGTGGACGGCCCCGGCGACCAGGGCCATGATCCGGACGATCTCGGCCACGGTCAGGTCCGCCGCCACGTCGGCCAGGGTCGGCCCGCGCACCAGCTGCATGGCGATCCGGGGCACCCCGCCGGAGCTGTCGACGTCGTAGACCTGGCAGATGTTGGGATGCACCACCCGGCTCTGCGCCTGGGCTTCGCGCATGAACCGCATCAGGCTGACCGGGTCCATCCTGCGCAGGATCTTCAGGGCGACCCGGCGGCACAGGAGCCCGTCCCAGGCTTCCCGGACCTCCCCCATCCCGCCCTGGCCCAGCAGAGGCCCCAGCGCATAACGGCCATCCCAGGCTTTCTGGGCATCCAGCCACGGGGGACGGATGGGGCGATCCACTGAGGACAAAGGGCAGTCTCCAGGCGATTAACTGCTCAATACCATGTGCAATATAGGTTATTTTTCATTCATGCAAGGGTGAAATGAGGCCAGACGTGCCGCTTGCGGGCTGCCGCCGCCCGCGCAGCCCAGGGAGTGGTCCAGCAGGGCCTGGAGCCTGCCGGCGGGCTGCAGCGCCCGGGCCCGGCGCAGGCTCGCCCGGGCCTGGGCCAGCAGCCGGGCCCGGTCGCCGGGGGCGTAGCGGATCGCCACCAGGTCCGCCAGCCCCTTGAGGGCCTGGCCCGAACTGGAGCGGGGATTGGTCCGCAGGGCCTGCTCCGCCGCGGCCTGGCAGTTCCGGAGGCTGGCCCGGGCATCCAGGCCATGGGCCGCCTCCCAGTCCGCTCGGATGCCCCAGGCCTCGGCGATGGTCTCGCTGGCGGTCCAGGACACCGCGTGCTCCACCAGGGGACTCATCCGCTCCAGGGACTCGTCCAGGGTGGGCCGGGGATCCCCGCCCCGGATCATCTCGACCCGGGCCTTGAAGTTCAGGATCTCGCCCAGGAAGTCCCGCTGCAGGAAGGAGGCCGTATGGCCCAGGTCCTGCAGGGCCAGGGCCAGGTCCCGGTCCGGGGACTCGCCCCGGCCCAGCTTGAGTTCGGCCAGGCGCCAGTGGAGCAGCATGCGGTGCGCCTTGAGTTCCACCGTCAGCGGCTCCCGGCACCTGGCCTCCAGGTAGGCCAGGGCGCCTTCCAGGTCCGGGCCGCCGTCCTGGCCCAGATCCCGGAGCCGCAGCGACCGGATGATGCCGAGGGTGACCCAGTCGTCCTGGAGCTTCGGCAGGGCCGGGTCCAGCTCCAGGGCCTGCCGGCACAGGCCGCGCAGCCGGTCGACCAGCGCCAGGGCGGGCCGGCCCTGGCTGGCCTGGAGCTGGGCCAGCCGGGCGCCGGCGAGGAAATAGGCGTGGTAGGTGTGCTCGTCGCTGTGGCCCACGGTGATGAACCCCTGGGCGGCGGCCATGGCCTTCCGGTAGCTGGCCTTGGCGCCCGCCAGGTCCCCGTCGTCGAACTGCTGCCGGCCCAGGGCGGACAGACTGAGGGACTCCAGGGTGGCGGATTCGAAATCCCAGCGCTGGCCCTCGAAACTGGCGTGGGCGAGGGCGGCGGCCCGGGGGTAGTCCCTGCGGCTGTAGGCCAGCAGCGCCTGGGAATACTGGGCCGATTCGCCCTGGCCCCCGGCGCCGAGCAGGAACAACTGCTCGGCGCGCCGGGCCACGGCGGGGGCGTCGGCGGGCGGGCGGCCGGTGGTGAACAGGGCTGCATTGATGGTCCGCTGGTAACTGCCCAGCAGGGCGCGAGCGAGCGTGCTGGCGACCTCTGGGGTCTGGAAACCCAGGTCCCAGGCCTGCTCCAGTTCCCCCCGGGCGCCATCGAAGTCCTTCATGATGATATCGCCGCAACCCAGAGCATAATGGGCCGGGCCCTGGGCTTCGGGCCCGAGGGTCCCGAGCCGGCCGCGGATGGCCCCCATCCGGACCTTGAGCCGGGCGTAGGCCGGCCGCATGTCGTGGATGGGCAGCATCTTCTCCAGCCGCACCGCCTTTTCCAGGTCCGCGGCCTCCAGGACGAAATAGCGCGCCCAGTTGGCCTGGATCCGGTGGGCCTGGTCGAGCCGGCGCAGTTCCGCCAGCCGGCCGGCCAGGATCGCGCCGCCCGCCAGCAGGACCGCCAGGATGGCCAGGCGGTAGGGGCGCAGCCGGCGCCAGCGGCGCTCCAGGCTCCCCACCGGGCGGGTGCGGATCGGCAGGCCGGCGCGGAACAGCCAGAGATCCTCGGCCAGGGTCTGGGCCGAGCCGTAGCGCAGCTTCGGATCCAGCTCCAGGCACCTGCGCAGGATGGTCTCCAGCTCCCGGGGCAGGTCCGGGTCGGGGCTGCGGGCCGGCGGGAACACCCCGTGCCGCGGCAGCTCCAGCGGCTGGGCGCCGGTGGGGGCCTCGCCGAACAGGGCGCAATGGAGGGTGCCGCCCAGGGCGAAGATGTCCGTGGCCGGACCCACCAGCGAGCGCTGGCCCAGGACCTGCTCGGGCGCCATGAACGCCGGGGTGCCCAGCATGCCGGGGCCGAGGGTGAGCGAGGGCTCGTCCAGCGACACCGCCAGGCCGAAGTCGCACACGTAGGGCACCCAGCGCCCTTCGGCGCTGCGCTCCAGGAGGATGTTGGAAGGCTTGAGGTCGCGGTGGATGAGCTGCATGCGGTGGGCCGCGTGGATGGCCTCGGCCACCTGGGCCAGGATGGTCACCACTTCCTGGACGGTGAGCTCGCCGGCCACCTGGGCCAGGGTGGGACCCTGGACCAGCTGCATGGCGATCTTGGGGATCCCGCCGGAGGTATCTACGTCGTAGACCCGGCAGACGTTGGGATGGACCATGCGGCTCTGGATCTGGGCTTCGTGCATGAAGCGGATCAGGCCCACCGGCTCCATCTTGCGCAGCACCTTCAGGGCCACGGTCCGGCACAGCACCACGTCCCAGGCTTCCCGCACCTCGCCGGCGCCGCCCTGGCCCAGGACCGGGCCCAGCACATACCGGCCCAGGCTCGGCTGGTGGGCGTCGAGCCAATCCGGTTGATGCGATGGAGAATCCGAAGACATGGGCGCGTGGTACCGGGGACCGATGGGAGCCGACTTGCGGGGCTGGGTTATTAATATATTAGGTAATTCAATAGTCCGATTGTTGATTATATTCAACGTATTGCGGGCAAGAACTGTCAGTGTATATTCATATATAGTTTTTATTATCGTCGGTCGCCGGCTTGGGCGAATATATGATGCGTTATTTGAAACCCTGCGCCCTGGCGGCGGCAGTCTCCATCCTGGTCACCACCTGCGTCCAGTGGGAGGCGGACCGGCGCCACCTGGCCGAGTTCCGCCACCAGTGCGAGCGCCTGGCCTACCGGCTGGACGCCATGCCGGACCAGTCCCTGGCGCTGGGGGCGGCCGCGACCCTGGCTGGCACCCAGGAGACCATCCGCAGCCTCGCCGCCGGCCACCTGCCCGCCCGGGACCCCGGGGTGGAGGCCCTGCTGCGCCGCTTCGCCCGCGGGATCGGCGCGGACAACGCCTTCGTCCTGGACCGGCATGGTGCGCTGGTGGGCAGTGCCCGGCCGCCCGCGCCCGGGGATCCGCTCCGGGATCCCGGGCCCTGGTTCCGGGCGGCCATGGCCGGGAGCCGGAACCTCTACGCCGCCCTGGGCGCGCACCCGGGCGAGCGGATCGTGCTGGCCACCGCGCCGGTGCCGGCCGGAACCGGCAAGAACGCGGCCCCGGTGGGCGCCGTGGCGGTGGAACTGGGGTTCCGGGGGGTGGACGAGCTGCTGAACGGAGAGCCGGGCCGTTACGCCCTGGTTTCGCCCGAGGGGGTGGTGTTCGCCGCCAATGTCCCGGAGTGGGTGTTCCGGGTGGCCGGGAGCGAGGCCCAGGCCGCCCTGGCCGCCCAGGCCCCCCGCACCGCCCTGGCCTATGCCGGCCGATCGCCCGGGCCGCTGGCGCGGGACCGCCGGTTCCGCCATGCGCTGGAATGGACGGTAGACTGGCAGGATCCGGCGGGCGCCTGGAAGCTCATCGCCCTGCCGGACCCCGGGCAGCTGTTCGCCTGGCCGGACCGGATCCTGGTGGCGAGCCTGGTCTTCCTGGCCGCGGGACTGGCCGAGGCGTTCTGGATGGAGCGCCGGCGCCACCGGGAGGAACTGGCGGCGGTCCTGGTGGAGGGCCGGGAACAAGCCGAACAAGCGGCCGAGGCCAGGGCGGAGCTGCTGACCCGCATGAGCCACGAGATCCGGACCCCCATGAACACCATCACCGGACTGTCCCACCTGGCCCTGAAGGCCGGCCCGGCGCCCAGGGTGGCGGACCATCTGCGCACCATCCTTTCCGCCTCCGAGCACCTGCTGGGCCTGCTCAACGAGGTCCTGGACTTCGCCAGGCTGGAGGCGGGACGGGTGGAACTGGAGCGGGTGGCGTTCCCGCTCTCGGCGGTGCTGGGGACGGTGCGGGACCTGGTGGCCCAGAAGGCGGCGGCCAAGGGGCTGGAGCTTTCGTTCGAGGCCGGCCCCGGGGTGCCGCCGGCGCTGGAGGGGGACCCCCTGCGCCTGGGCCAGGTGCTGGTCAACTTCGCCAGCAACGCCGTCAAGTTCACCGAGCGCGGCTGGGTCCGGGTCCGGGTCGAATGTCTGGAGCAGGACGCGGCCCGCGCGCTGCTCCGCTTCTCGGTCCAGGACACGGGCCCCGGTTTGACCGCACAGGCGCGCGAGCGGCTGTTCCAGGCCTTCCGCCAGGCGGACCCCTCCACCGCCCGCCGGCACGGCGGAACCGGCCTGGGCCTGGCCATCGCCAAGGACCTGGCCGAGCTCATGGGCGGGGAGGTGGGCGTGGATTCGGAACCGGGGCGGGGCAGCACGTTCTGGTTC
>Ga0316217_10004108_pt1 | contig 16021 bp, 13 predicted proteins | sample 1anoAmetaG_FD_203633 | JGI IMG/M metagenome (GOLD analysis project Ga0316217, IMG submission 203633) | Freshwater microbial communities from Trout Bog Lake, Wisconsin, USA - 1anoA | ecosystem: Environmental > Aquatic > Freshwater > Lake > Hypolimnion/Profundal zone | place: USA: Wisconsin... | reverse complement strand
CGCCGCGCCTCGTCTCGAACCACCCCCAGCAACGTGCGCCACGATCCGTTCGCGAAGGTCCCGTGAATAGCTCTTGCCCATGATCCACCTCTGACAATGGTGAATCACGCTTCGGCGACTTTGGGAACCCTTCGATTCTCAATTCAGGCTTGGCGCTCTAGAAGAAAAGTTTGCGCACACTGATCATCGCCACCCGTCCTGTCGGGTCGAGATAGGCGCCTTGGTAGGAAATGGGCGTCGCGCCCATCGCCGATGTCACGCTTTGACGTTCATCAAACAGATTGGTGACGGACACGGACACGCGAACACCGCGCAAAGCTGGATAGGCGCGCACAATTTCCGGCCGCGCGCCGAGGTTCGCCCAAAGGCGGATATTCATGGTCGAGAGGGCTGAAAATCGCAGATCTCCCGTCGAGGCGCCTGGATCGGCGGCGACGCGTGTTCCACTCTTCCAGTCGGCGCTGACCCGCGCGCCCAGTCCGTTGCGCAGATAGCCGAGCTGAGCCTCGATTTCCTGCTGCGGTTGACCCCCCGATCCTCCAGGTGAGGCGCCGTTGAGGAAATCAAGTTTCGAGCCGGCAGCCGTCAACCGCTCACCATCCCGGAAGACAAACGTATGGTAGAGAGCGAACTGAAGGCGGCCCTGCTGCGCACCGCCCGCAAACCCGCCGAATCCGCCCCCGCTGCGACGGCCGCCGCCCGACGAGCTGTCTCGCGACTCCCGACGCTCATCGGACCGATCCGGGCGCTGCTGCGGAGTCTGGGCGTTCGACGCAGCTCCCGGCAGAGGGATCGACCAGTTGAAGCCCCACCGCAGTTCCTCCCGCCACTGCTCGGCAATGTTGATCGGGCGCACGTCGGCAGAAACCAGTCGCCCGGCGGCGTCACGAACATAGCGGTTCGGGAACGCCGCTTCGATCTCCGCCGTCGCGGGAAGAGAGGTCACGATCGGATCGCGCGTTCGCGTCGCAATATAGTTGGCCGAAAACGTCAGATTCTGGCCCGCCAGCGGCTTTGCGCTCAAGCCCACCTTCCAGACCCGCCTGTTGTCCGCAGTCAGATTTGGCGCTCCGCCGGATGTCTGGGTGACGTCCGCTGTCTGGCCGGTCACATAGTCAAAGACGCGCACGCCAGGCGTGACCAGCACGGGCGACGCGAGCTGTTGCGGCGTAGGCGGCAGATGGTCGTTGGTAGTCGAAACCAGCAAACTGTACCCCTGGATCGGAGACCAGTTCACGCCGCCGCCCAAGGTCCAAAGCGTTCCGACGTCGGACCAGGCGTCCACCGCCGCGTTGAAATTGACCGAAAGGTTGCCAAGCCCCGAAAACGCCTTGGCTTTTGCCCCAAGGACGGGAGCGTCGACGTTCAGCTGTCCGCTCAGATCGCTGCGCGAGATCCAAAGGGCGTTGGGCGTTGGGCGGTCTGAGTGCGACGCCAGACCCGACGTCGAGGCGCCGGCCTTGGCGCTAATGAAGAGATCGCCGGCCGGCAACTTTGCTATGGGGCCTGTCGATAGCCATTGCAGGGCGCCGCTGTCCGAAATCGCGGCGCTGAGGACTGACGCGCGGCTTACGACCAGTCCAGGACCCGCGATCGCATAGGGGTTGAACCCTGGGTCGAGGGCATTGAGCGCCGCCTGAGCGTTACTCGCATCAAGGCCGCCGGGAGAGTGCGTGCGGGTTTCCGAATGGTCGATGGACGCCGTTAAGGCGTGTCGCCACGGTCCGATATCCTTGTTCAAGGTTCCGCCCAGATGGCCGGCCCAGGATTGAGTTGACTGCACCAGACGATCGCCAGGCTCATAAAGGCTCACCACAGCGCCGGGGTCGCTTTGATAAAACGGATCCGTCGCAGGCACGTTCAGGCCATACTGACCACGGCCTTGCCGGCTGTCGCTTCGTGACGCCGAAAGCGTTCCGTTCAAGGTTAGAGCGATCCCTCCAAGACTCGACCGGGATTGCACCGCGTTCAAGGTCGCCGTCTGGGTCGCCGGAGTCAGGGAACGGGCTTTGGCGAGGTCCACCGCAGATGCGTTCAACGCCGAAGATGCGGGCTCGATGACGTCCCGATCGGCTTCCGTCAGCGGACTCTTCGCAGAATATTGCAGGTCGAGGTTCAATCGATCATCACCGCGAAGGTGCAGGAGGTCGCCCTCCGCCTTTGCGCTGACCGCGCCGCCTTCCGTCGCACCGCCGCCCTGCAGTTCGCCTGTGATCGCTCGGAACCGGCGGCGAAGAACGATGTTCACCACCTTCTGGTCGGCGGAATACCCGTATTTCAGGGCGACCTCTTCGGGAAGAATATCAACCCGCAGGATCGCCTCGCTCGGAATATTCTGGACTTCGTTGAACCCGGAAATCCGACGCCCGTTCAACAAAACCACAGGCGCCCCGCCCCGGCCGCGGTCGCTCCGCACCTCAGGCGCGAGTTCGGCCAAAAGCTCCGTGACCGAAGCCACGCCAAAGGACTGGATGTCCGCCGCCGAAAAGGTCTGTTCCGGGGCGATATCGCCGATCACCGAACCGATCGGCTTCTGGGACGATTTCACCGTCACAGCCGAAACGGTCGTGACAGCGTCGTCGTTCAAATCACCCTGCGTGAGAGCGCTCGACGGCGGCGTCGCCGGCGCCGCCTCGCCGCGGTCTGGATATTGGGCAAGGGCCGAAATCGCCAGAACGGACATGGCGGCAATAAAGCGTGACACAGACGCCTCCCATACAGCGGCCTCTGATTAACGAGACAAGGGGCGAGGATGTGGCGTGGGATTTCAGGCCTGAAATCGTCGCCTTACCAGCGCAGCAACCGCGGCCCCAGCAAGGCGCCAAAGGCTGTGGTCAGGACAATGCCCAGACTGTACCACGTCAGCAGGAACAGCGCGGACGGCTCGGGGCAGTGTAGGCCATAGACCATCGCGCCCAATGCGCCGGCGGACATCCCCGCCAGCGCCCCGGCCAGCCGCAGCTGCGTCGGCGCAAACGCCCGAAACGCCCAGAGCAGACCGATGAAGATCGGAACCGACAGCGCCAAAACCTTCCAGGGACAGGCGGACCAGCTATGCCCCAGCCACATCTCAAGCCATTGCGAGGAAGGCGTCAGAAAGAGTTCAACAGCACAGATGCCCGCAATCAGCACAACAGGCGCAGCAAAGCTCGTCACAATGGGCGGCGCCTTGCCGTCGGGCCGGGCGAGTCTTGCGACCGACATTACGGCGGGGGCGCCCAGCGCGAGGCAATAGCCCGCCTTCATCCAGAAAAAGCGGTGCTTCATCGCATTCGCCAGGTCGGGATTTAGGCCCTGCCAAACCAAAAGAAGAACAAGCGCGCTCCCCAGACCGACCGCGAGGGCGACGAACAATCTTCGCGCGACGAACCGGGAGTCCGTGGGCTCAAAGTCAGCGCCCAGTTGCAAGATGAGGTTTTCGGTATCCATCAGTTCTCGCCCCTCAATCGGGCCGCCAAACCCTTCAATCCACGGTGGACGGAAATTTTTACATCCGACTCGCTCAGTCCTGATGTCTCAGCATGTTCCGCAACGCTCAAACCGGCGATCTTCGTCTTGCGCAGCGCGTCCGACTGCTTGGAGGGCAGGAAACCAAGGAGCCGGTCCACATCCATTCTTGCACTCACGGCGCTTTCAAACCCTTCAACGGCCAATATGTCGGACAGCTCTTCGGTCGGAGGCGAGCGCTTCCGTTTTCGATAGGCGTCGATCAGCTTGTAGCGCGCAATGGCGAACATCCAGACCGTAAACGGCCTGGACGTATCAAACGTTGCGCGCTTTTCGTGAATAGCGATCAAAGTCTCCTGCATCAAATCTTCGGGCTCAAGCCCGCCACTTCCACAACGTCGTCGAAAATAGGCGGTCAGGATCGGCGCGATGGCGCGCAAAAGCTCTTCATGGGCGCGGCCGTCACCCCGAAGACCTTCGATCATCAGCATTTTCAGATCGTCTTCCGACGTCATCAAACCTCCAGTGAGTGGCTACGCTGGCGCATAGGGAACGGTTACACGACCGCCTCTGGAATTCGAACGCATATCACCACACGCAGCCAACCTAACCGCAAGGGCGGCCGGCGCGGAACCCTTTGGCTGCGCAATTGAAAATCACAACCCGGCAATGGGATCAGACGACAGCGAAGCTGGCCGCGCTCACGCCGTCACAATGGCGCAGACCCGGTCCATGAACCAGAAAGCAGCGAGCCCGCCAATGGCGTAACCGGCGATCCGAAGCATCAAATGTCGCTGAAGTTGAGCAAAACGACCGAGCAAAAACGCTGCCGACATCACCGCAAGAATGAACATTACCTGTCCCGCCTCCACTCCCAGATTGAAGGCGAGAAGCGAAATCGGGATCTCCTGGGGCGGCAGGCCCGCCTCGCGCAGCGCAGAGGCAAAGCCCAGACCATGGAGCAACCCAAAAGTGAAGGCGATCCGCGCCGGACGGTCGCCAATGGGCCCCCTCGCCCCATTGGCCAGGGCGACGACCTCAGCGGCCACCATCAGGATAGACAGGGCGATCAGGGCCTCCACCGGGGCCGGGGGTACGTGGATCAGGCCCAGCGTCGCCGCCGTCAGGGTGAGACTGTGCGCCAGTGTGAAGGCGGTCACCGTCGTCAGCAGCCGCTTGAACGTCCCCACCAGCATGAGGAGGCCCGCCACAAAGGCCAGGTGATCGAACCCGGTCAGAATATGCGCGATCCCCAGCGCGCCATAGGTGCGGAAAACGTCAAGGCGGCTGGTCGGCTTTGGCACGGAAAAGCTCGACTCCTGCGGGGTGAGGCGCAAGGTCGCCACTTCGCCGGAAGGCTGCACCACCTGCACCAGAGCGTCCGTCAGCGTGTTCTGCAGGCCCTCCAGCCGGGCCAGTCGGCCATAAGGCGTGGCGCTGCAGACCACCTGGCCCACGATCACTTCGGCGCCGGGCGTGTCCTGTTCCCCCGTCTGTTCGACCTTGCAGTCCTGGGGCATCACCAGGCTGACCTTCAACGGCCGACCGCCCAACGCCGGCAGCTTGAACATCATGTCAAAGGTCGTATCGGTCCGGGCGCGAAGCTCGAGATAGGCCGGACGCACCTCGTGGGCGAGCGCCGGCCCAGACATGAAAAGAACGAGGAGTGCAAGGCGCCAGAAAACCTTCACGGGCGCGTTCCCGCCACTCCGCGGACAGCCTCTGTGTCGAGTGACACATGGTATCGCCGCTCAAGGTCCGCGTTCGCCTTCACGGCGGCGCCCTGCGCCGCGTCAGCCAGCCAGTCGGCCAGCACCTGACCGCGCACATCGGCAAATTTAGGCGGGGCCAGGGCCTTTCTCGCCGTGATCTTGACCAGGTGAAAGCCAAAGCCGGACTCGACAGGACCGTCCCAGAACCCCGGCTTCAGGCGGGGAAGCGCAGATGCGAAGTTGGAACCGAAATCCTGCCGGACCTCCTCCTCGGTCGCATTGCGCTCGATCGGCGCGCCGGGGAAGGCGTCGCCCTTGGCCGCATCAGGATGGGCGAGCGCCGCCTGCGCGGCGGAATAGGCGGCGCTTTGACCGCGATCACTGGAATAGAAGATCTGCTCGAAACTGTAGCGGGACGGGCTGGCATAGCGGTCGGCGTGATCGGCCAGATATTTGCGAAGCGCGTCATCCGAGGGCGCGGCCTGATTGGCCGGGTTGTTGACCAGAAACGCATACTTCTGGGCAAGGCGCCGACGGATAACGCTGTCGTCGCGATCAAGGCCCATGCGCCGGGCTTCGCGCACCCGCATTTCCTCGACCGCCCAGGCTCTGGCGACCGAGGTGAGCTCTGTTTCCGTGGGGCGGCGACCGAACTGCGCTGTCCAGATCCCAGCCAACGCCTCCAGACGCGGGCGGTCCACCCGGATCGCCGCCTCATCGTCTGAAGGTCCTCCGCCCTGTCGCAGAGCATTCAGACCGAACAGAACGCACCCAATCAGCGCGAAGTGAACGACCGGATGCTTGCGCAGGCCTTGCCAGTCGAAGGACGAGGCCGACGCTTCGGTCATAATTCAGGCACGTCGTACCAGATCGGCGACGTATAGGCGCGCTGCTGAACCGCCGCCGGCAGGCCTTCGGGGATCGGCTGTCCGGTTGTTTTGGCGTCATAGGTGGACCAGCGCGGCGTCGGGATCTCCAGAACCCGAACATAATAGGCCGCCGGCGCCTTAGGATCGAAGTTCGGGTCACGCCACTTGCCCTTCAGCTCCGTGGCGCCGATGGTGTTCGCGTAGGAGGCCGTCTTGACGTCCACCGTGCTGCCGACCGCGGGAACCTTGCCGGTCTTGGGGTCCTTGCGGCGATCGCCGGACCAGGCGACATCGATCACCTGTTCTTCGCTATGGCCGCCTTTCGACCAGACCTTGACGATCTGGATCCGATCAAGATTGGCCCCGTCGGCGTCCTTGACGGCCCAGACGACGAACTGGGGCGCCTTGCCGGACGGGCGCTTTGGCAGGTCCGCGCCCATCGGCACGCCATAGCGATAGCCGGCCTCGACCCATTTGGCCGCGCCCGGGGTCACGCCGGCCAGGTTCCACCCGCCAAAGAAGCGCACCTTCATCCTGGGGCCGGAAGTCGCGTAGGTTTCCTTTCGGGCGACGCCGTCCCAAATGTCTTCCCGCGTATTCTGCCGCGCCCAGACGGCGGTGAGGCCCATGGCGCCGAAGCGTCGTGTGTCGTTGGCGCCTTTGCAGAAGGCGCAGGACAGGCGCAGTTGCGGCAAGGCGTCCGTCATCCCGTGCGCCCCGTTATACCGGTCGGCGCGGGTGGGGGTCAGCGCGGCGTGGCTGTCGGACGCCCCCACCACGCCAAACTTGTAGGGGTCGAAGCCTTGCGACTCCTGCATGGTCAGACCGGTTCGATACGCATCGCGCACATAGCCGCCGTGAAACTTGGTCACCTTGATGCCGGACCCAACCCGTTCGCTGACCACTTCAAAATCGGCGAATTCATCGTTGGGCGACAGAAACGGATTAGTCTCTGATTGCCCCTTCAGTTGGGTGATCTCAACCACCGGCTCATTGCGCCGACGGCGTTCGGCGTACGCGGCCGTCAGCGGCTTGCCGTCGCTGTCGACGGTGTCGAACATCGCGCCGTCGCTCATGTTCGAATTGTGCGGAATGGCCAGGACCTGAAAGCCGTCCTTTCGCTGTCGCTCAAGCCAGCTCCAAAGATCTTCCGGTCGGTTGCTGTCGATGGAGCTGAACGGCAGCGGCGCCGTGGATCCGCGGAAAATCACGTTGCGGTGCAGGTTCTTGGTCTCTGGCATGGACGACCATTCATAGGCGATCAGCGTGGTGAACTTGCCAGGATGGTAGTTCCGGTTCGCCGCCTCGATCTCTCGCGCCCAGGCGTCCTCTATCGCTGTGCGGGCAAGGGCCGGGTCGAACATATCCTTGATCCGTCCCTCCTTTGCAGCGGCGATGATGGACTTGAACGCCGCGCCTGAAACGGCGGGATCTGGATCCCGCGCCGATTTGGCGAGCGGGGCGTTGTAGAGCGGGCTGGACGGATCCCCTGACGCGCGCATGACGCCAAGATTTTCGGAGTGGTCCGTCACGGCCAGAAAATCCAGCGGCCGATCGATCGTGGTGACGCCGCCGTTCGGCCCCTTGAGGGGCTTGCCCTGGGCGAAACCGTAGGCGTCATCCGGCGTAGCCGTGGTCTTGAACAGATAGGCGTCGAAAGAGAATGCCGTGTGCAGGTGCAGGTCGCCGAAATAGACCCGCTCCTCAGCCCGTTCGCGCGGCGTGCCAAGCGCCGCCGGCGCGCCGCCGGAACGACTGACATCCGCCGCCAAAACCTGGCCCGACCACGCGAGCGTCATTGCGGATACTGCCGCCAAAGCCGATAGCTTCAAGCCCACGTCGTCCTCCCGGATTTTTTTATTTTTAAGTGTCGTCGCCAAACTGAATATCGTCAAAGCCACTTGTCAATGTTTGGCTGGCTAGTCCCGAAGATCGCCTTGGTCCGCCGCCCCTGTCCCGGGCGCGGGTCCGATGTACCGCGCGCGAGGGCGGATCAGGGTCCCGGTTCTGGATTGCTCCATCGCGTGGGCGATCCAGCCTGTGCATCGCGCGATCGCAAAGATCAGGAAGGCGGCGTCAGGCGCCAGATGCAGCCCGTCGATCAAGGCGGTCAGGGCGAAGTCGATATTGACCTGCTCCCCCGTCGCATCACGCACCGCCCTCGCCAGGGCCGACATATCCTCATGCGGCCGCATTGCGCTCAGCAAACTACGGGCCCTTGGATCTCCCGAAGGATAGAGCGGATGCCCAAAGCCTGGCAGGTTCGCACCCATGGCAAGGCGCGCCGCCACTGCGGCGTCCGGCCCCATGCGCCGTGATTCATCGACCAATACCTGAACGCGGTGCGACATGCCGCCGTGCAGGGGGCCCGACAGCGCCGCAAGTCCCGCCAGAGCACAGGCGGCAAGGGAGGCGCCGGTTGAGGCGGTCACCCGCGCGGCGAAGGTCGAGGCGTTCAGCTCGTGATCCGCCAACAGAACAAGGGCGCGCCGGATGAGATCTGCGCCAGAAGCGTCACATCCCCACGCCCTCGCCAGCCTTTCGTGGATCGGGCCATGGCCCGGCCCGCCGGCGACGGCGTCCACCAGCAAATCGAGGAGGGCCGCCGCTTCGAAATACAGCGCTTCAGGCCGGCGCCCCCGCATCGCAGGACTGGTTGCGGCGCGCCAAGCCAGGGCCTGGAACAGTCGATCATGCGCGCGTCCGGGTCCGATCCGATTGTCCTGAGTTGGAAAGCGCTCATGGCCGCACGCCCACAGCCGGCGCGCCACATCCTCCAGCCGCGCTGTATCGGCCAAGATCTCGGCGTCCCGTCCGCGATACCAGAGCTTGCCATGGGCAATCGTTGTGATCGACGAGGCCAAGACCGGCTCCCCCCAGGCGATCGCGTCTTCGGCGACTGCCGCCTGCCGTCGTCCGCGCGCCTTGCGACGTTCCAGCTTGGCGACATCGGCGGCCCGATAGAGGCTTCGCCGCGCATCCATTTCATCCGGGCGCGCCTCGATCCGTCCGCGGCTGACATAGGCGTACAGGGTCTGCGGCTTGATCTGCAGACGCGCCATGACCGTTTCCGCCGCCAGCCATGACGTCACGACGAAGCTCCCCGGCTAGATTGATTATATTGATCAAGATTGACGGAAATAGCTATCACACCAACATCCGAACCGGCAAGAACGGGAGAAGTCGTGATGTCGGAAGGACTTGAGGGTGTGATCGCCGCCCGGACGCGGTTGTCGGATGTGGATGGGGAAAACGGACGTCTGGTGATCCGGGGCTTCGATGTCGAGACCCTGTCACGTGAAAGGCGCGTGACGGACGTCGCTCACCTCTTGTGGGACGGGCTGTTTGACGATCTGCCGGACGCAAAGGCTCTTGAAGCGCGGCTCGGGAACGCCAGAACAGCCGCATTCGAAAGCCTCAACCGGGCTGGCGGCGTTCCAAAAGGACTTGACGCCACAGAGGCCGTCCGGGCCCTGCTGGCGCACCTGCCTGACGGCGACGGGCTCGAGACGGCGCTCCTGACCACGGCTGGCGTCGCCGTCTTCACCGCGGCGGTGGGCCGGTCGCGCCAAGGGGCGCCGCCGGTCAGACCGGACCCGGCGCTGGATCACGCGACAGACAGCCTGCGCATGTTCCACGACCGGCCGATCTCAGAGGCCGAGGCGTCCGCTCTCGACGCCTATCTGGTCACCGTCAGCGATCACGGGCTGAATGCGTCGACCTTCGCCGCCAGGGTCGCCGCGTCGACGCGCGCGGGCCTCGCCTCGGCGGTGCTGGCCGGCGTGAGCACGCTGAAAGGCCCCCTGCACGGCGGAGCGCCAGGTCCTGTGATCGATATGCTCGACGCCATCGGCGAGGTGTCCCGCGCCCGCGCCTGGATCGAAGTCGCCCTGGCTAAGGGCGATCGATTGATGGGATTTGGTCATCGGATCTATCGCGTTCGGGATCCCCGCGCCGATGCGCTGAAGCGGGTCCTGAAGTCCCTGCCGATGCAATCGGGAGGGCTGGCACTGGCGGAAGCTGTTGAGGCGGCGGCGCTGGACATCCTGCGCGCGCACAAGCCCGCGCGATCGCTTGCGACGAATGTGGAGTTCTATACGGCCCTGTTGCTTGAGGCTCTGGGCTTTCACCCGGAGCTGTTCACGTCCGTCTTCGCCATGGGTCGCACGATCGGCTGGATCGCGCACGCCAGAGAGCAGGTGATGAGCGGACGATTGATCCGCCCGCAGTCGGTCTATATCGGCCCGCCGGTTTCGCCTTCGTCGGGTCACGTCCCGCCGGTCAGTCCTGCCTCAAACTCGAACAGGATCTCGGCGAGCTCGGCTTCTCCGACCTGAATCGACGCGCCGCGGGGGAAGCGATAGCGCCAATAGCTGACGACGTGACTGAGAATGCCCAGCGTGTCGCCCAGTTCAATAAAGAGGTGGGGCGCCTCAAGCAGGAAGTCGCGAAACTCGAGCGGCTTGTTGCGGTGAGTCAGGCCGTTGAAGGCGCGATCATAGAAATTCAGAATGATCCTGGCCTTTGCAAGACTGGAGCCGACCGACATGCTGATGCGCTTCTGAGCGATACGAATCTTGCGACACACCTCGCCATTTGTACGCACCGCAGGCGCGACCGAACTGATCTCCTCGATCACCCGGGGAAGTTGAGAATTCAGGTCGGTCAGCACCCACTTATAGTACAACAGCCCCTTCCAAGCGAACAATCCATCGACAAAGCTCTCGCGATCCATCTTCATGGCGACACGGAGCGGGTCCATTTCGGCTGCGGTTTCGTTGGACATCAATTTCGACGCCAAGGCGGCGATCGACGCATGCACCCGGACGTCCCCTCCGAGCGACAGGCCCGCCAGGGTGCGAATTTCATCCTCGATGAAACCGTGCATGCGTTTGGAGTCTGCCGATGAGATCGAGAAGTAGCAGGCCGCCGGCGCGAGGCCTTGTCGCCTGAGATGTTCACGCACGAGAAAGGGATCAAAGGACGGCAGCGAGTCCAGGATCGACAAGGTTTTTCGGTCTCTGGCCCCTTCCGCTGAACCGTCGTTCGTCAGATAGCTGAGGGCGATATCTTCCCCTTTCTGGCCAAGAAAAACATACTGCCCCCCGATGCGAAGGTCATTTCGGTCCATCGGCAGAATGATCTTGGTGACCACGGATCGATGGTCTTCAAACAGGTCGAGCTCATTGGCGCGCAATCGATGCTTCAGGATGATCGACCGGTTGAGAAGGCTGCTGAAGAACAGCGGATTTTCCGAATACTCCTCGAGATTTGAGTATGCTTGATGCAATTTAACCAAATTAATGACGCGACTCGACGATGCCGAACCGTTTATACTTGAAAGTCGCCTTATGGATTTGTCAATCATGAGCCGAATGGGCGCCGCTTCAGCCAACATACTGTCGATTTATCTCTCGAACATATTGACAATGGGTAACTTGAAGCATGACGTCGTTTCAAAGTCGCGAAAACAACTATTGAGGGCGTTTACTTGGGCGGAAAATTCGCTTAAATTCAATGTCGGCGGCATTTTATAGAATAAAAATCGCCTTCAGTCGCGGCTGTGAAATTATTTGACGATATTGGAATTGTGCGATCTTCTGTTTTGAACTATAGATTTGGATAGACAGGAACACGTCAGTGCGCATAGCCGTGATCGGAACGTCTGGCGCCGGTAAGAGCACGTTTTCAGCTCGCCTCGCGCATGCGGTGTCCTCGCCACACATAGAGCTCGATGCGATCAATTGGGGCCCAAACTGGCGAGATCTGAACACGCACGAGCCGCAGACGTTCCGGTCAAGGGTCGCAGACGCCCTTTCCGCCCCTGGATGGGTCTGCGACGGCAATTATTCTGTGGTCCGCGATCTCATTTTCGATCGGGCTAACGGCCTGGTCTGGCTGGACCCGCCCAAAACAACCGTGATGCGCCAAGTCATTGCAAGGTCCTGGATCAGAGCCCTGAGCGGCGACGAATTGTGGCCTGGCACTGGCAATCGCGAGGCCTTTTCCCGTTGGCTTCGAAAAGATCACCCGATCCGTTGGGCCTATGACACCTATGAGGGGCGCCGAGACCGCTATCAGAAGATGTTCGAGGACCCGGCGTTGCATCGTCTTGAAAAATGGCGGATCCACTCCCGACATGACGCCGACGCACTGATCCTGCAACTCAAGGCGAGGTCTGGCCTCAGTGGGTCATCAACCTCGTGACCAATGTGGTGATGTAGTCGTTCGGCGCCTTTCGGTATCCCGTCAGAGTCTTCGCGCCGCCGGATTCGTCGAAGAAATAGAGCTCATCCTTGTCGGCCGCGTAGGCGGGCCACTCGGGCCCTCCTGCGCAGGACGGGCGGCCCGTTTTGGCGAAACTCACCCAGCAGCTGTGCACAAACGCCGCTTCCTGCCGATCCGCAGCCGTGGGCTGGGCGCCCATGGCCTTGGCGGCGTCCAGGGTGTCAAACACATAGGCCAGCTCTGCGGCGTGATAGGCCCCGGGGATCTTGCCGCGCAGGACCTCTGGAACATAGCCGTATCGATAGAGATAGACAGGCCGGCGAGCGCCTTCCAGGCCTGCGATCCACCGCGCCGGCGCTCCAAACACAGTGTCGTTGAACACCGCGCGATCCTGAGCGCCGCCTGTCTCGCCAAGATCGGCATAGATGGCCCGAAGCGCGTCTCCCCGCGCGCCCAGCATCGCCCAGAGCAGCTTTGGCACGCCAGGATATCCGACCACGCCAAGGGAGCCGTCATCGGTGTTGGAGCCGATCAACATCGGAACCCCGACGGTGCGCCCAGTCGCGTAGGCCGCCTCGATCGCCCCCTTGAACATGCGACCGTCCGGGAACGGCCCCCAATTCACCCCCTCCCCCGGCACGATGAGAGATGTCGCCGGCAGCGCGCGCAGCTGATCTGGCGTCGCGCCTTGAGGCGCGCCGGCGCGGGCGAGGAACGCCTCGCCTTCACGTTCCTTGGCCGACAGGCTCGCCGGTAGGGAAAACGCCGGACCAGACTCGACAATCGCCTTCTGAAACAGGCCCTTGGCGCTATCGGACGTCATTAGATAGAGGATCGATCCAGCGCCTGCAGACTCGCCAAACACCGTCACCTGATCAGGATCTCCGCCAAACTTTGCGATATTGGCTTTGACCCACTTAAGTCCGGCGATCTGGTCCATCAGTCCGTAGTCGCCCAAGGGCGCGTCCGGGTCCGCCTCCCGGGTCAGGGCGGGATGCGCCAGGCAGCCGAGCGCCCCGAGCCGATAGTTCAGGGTGACCAGAATAACGCCGTCCCGCGCAAAGGCGGTTCCGTCATAGAGCTTGGACGCGCCGGAGCCGATCACATAGCCGCCGCCATAGATCCAGACCATGACCGGCAAGGGCTTGTCGATTTTCGTCGGGGCCCAGACGTTCAGGTAAAGACAATCCTCGGACTGATCCTGGACCTGCCCATATTTCGAGGCCGGCTGCAGACAGCTGTGACCATAGTCCCCCGCCTGGCGAACCCCGCTCCACGACGCCGGCGCCGTCGGCGGCCTCCAGCGCAGCGCGCCGACGGGCGGCGCCGCGAAGGGCAGACCCTTGAAAGCCACGATGTCGCCGGACTGGTGCCCTTCGACGCGGCCCTGCTCGGTCTGGACGATCGGAGCACAGACCGCACCCGTACCGCAAGCGGCGGCGGCCAAGGCCGATAGCCAGAGCGTCAGGCGCTTCCGCATCTTCAATCCCGACGTCATATTCCCCATCCCCAGACATTCCCCAAGACATGGATCCTAGACCCACAGACATTCGGCATCAATGCAGCGGCATTCTAAGGCCCGGCATTCGCCTTGTGTGGAAGTTGTGCGATTTGAGTATTAGCTTAAAGGCTCGTTTTCACCTCAGGAGGCTCGCCCATGATCCGCGTTACACGTAACAATCATGAAGCCACCCGCGTCACAGTGCAGGTCCGAGACCACAGCGTCGTGGCGGATATGGGATCGACTGACGGCGGCGAAGATGCGGGCCCTGATCCGCATGATCTCTACGATTCCGCGCTCGGGGCGTGCAAAGCGCTGACCGTGCTGTGGTACGCCCGGCGCAAGGGCATCGCCATCGGCGATGTAGACGTCGAGGTGGAACGGGACCGAAGCCTGGAGCGCGAGGGCCACTATCGCCTGACGACCACCTTGCACCTCGGCGGCGATCTCAGCGACGCTCAGCGCGCAGAGCTGCTGTCGGTGGCCGAAAAGTGTCCGGTTCACAAACTCATGACGCAGGTGACCACGGAAATCCTGACCCAGCTTGCCTAGGGATCGTCCGGCGAAACCTCAATCGGGCGGGTTGTGTTTCAGGACGAACTCGACCGCCGCCTTCAGGGTCGCAACCCGGCCCGCCTCCGTCGAAAGCCAGTGGTCGGACTTTTCGAGATAGAGGTGTTCGACCGGCTTTCCGGCCGCCTTCAGCGCGCGCTCCATAATCTCGCTTTGAACCATCGGGACCACGGAATCGTCCTTACCGTGAATGAGCAGGATCGGCGCATCGGCGCGGGCCGCCAGCCGTGCCGGCGAAATGGACTCAACAGGCGGCGCGCCCGGCGTCGTCACGCCCATCGCCCGCTGCCAGAACCGTGTCGCCTGGGACTGACCGCCTGTCCGCTCGTCCTCCCAGTGCAGCATTCGAGGCAGGTCAGACAGGCCGGAGGACGACACGGCGCAGCGGTACAGACCCTGCTGCAACGTAACCCCCGCCAGCGCGGCATAGCCGCCATAGGACGATCCGACGATACAGACCCGGCGGGGGTCGACGACGCCCTGCTTCACAAGCGATTGAAGCCCATCTGCCATGTCTGTCAGCATTTTTCGGCCAAACTCGCCAAAGCCCTGATGCATCAGGTCCGCGCCGTGGCCGCCAGACCCGCGGAAATTGGGCTGGAACACAGCATAGCCGCGCGACGCGAAGGCTTGCGCCATCCAGTCAAATTCGACGCGGTCATGGACGCCGATTGGTCCTCCATGAGGCAACATGACTAGGGGCAGGCCCTTCGCGGCCCGGCCGGGCGGCAAGGTCAAAACGCCGTCCAGCGCCAATCCGTCAGCCGCCTTGAATGGCGCCAAGCTGACGTCGCCGCGAAACCGCGCCGAAACATCCAGATAGTTGTCCTCAATCAGATCCGCCCGGTGGTCCTTGAGATCTACGAGAAAGAAGGCGTCGGATTGGTCTCCGCCTGAGACGCGCACAACGACCTTGGAGGAATCATTCGACCGAGACCAAATCCGGACCAGACCCTTGAAGGGCGACGCCGCCGCGTCGACGCCTTTTTGCTTTGCGGCGTCAAACATCACAATTTTACCGTCGACCGTCGAATACCCGGTCAGAAGTCCGGTTTCCGGATCATGTATCGGGCCTTCGATCTGGTCGGCTTGACCAATGATCTGTGCGCCGCCGGACAGTTTATATTCAATGAGACGGTCATCGACGCCTGATGCATCTCGGACCAGCACCGAGTCCGCCGACCGCCCAAGACCTGCCAACCGGACCATGCCGTCCGGCGCGCTGACCTTGTGGAGGGTCGCCGCCCCTGACAAGGCGATCCAGGTATTCGAAGCCTCTTGATACCAGGAGGTCGCCAAGACCTGTCCGTCCGTCCCGAGTGTCCAGCTGGAAATCGAGTTCGTCCCCGGAGCGACCCTGTCGATCTTTTGCGTCTCCATGTCGACGCGCCACAAATCCGGATAATATCGGGAGAATTTCAGGTTATTTTCGTCGCCGATGCGGCTTCCCACCGACACATATTCGCGCGGAATATTGGACACAAACGCATAGGCTCTGCCATCCAGAACGCGCCAGCTGACAATATTCGTGATTGACGGGACAAATCTTGGATCATTGGCCAGGAGCTCGAAGCTTTTTCGCTTATCCACGTCAGAGGCTTATCCCTCTTGATCCGGACCCGCAGGATGTAGTAGAACGCAACGAGAACAATCGGTTGGCGAGGTCCCAAAGTGTCTGATTTTCCGCGCTC
>Ga0316217_10004106_pt1 | contig 16024 bp, 10 predicted proteins | sample 1anoAmetaG_FD_203633 | JGI IMG/M metagenome (GOLD analysis project Ga0316217, IMG submission 203633) | Freshwater microbial communities from Trout Bog Lake, Wisconsin, USA - 1anoA | ecosystem: Environmental > Aquatic > Freshwater > Lake > Hypolimnion/Profundal zone | place: USA: Wisconsin... | reverse complement strand
ACGCCTCCGCCAACTTGCTGTCCATCGGCGCGGTGGATTTTGGCATCCTCGTGGATGGCGCGGTGGTCATGGTGGAAAACATCTTCCGCCAGCTCGCCCTGCGCAAGGGCACGCCGGTCAACGTCATGACCATCATCAAGGAGGCGGCGGCGGAGGTGGATCGCCCGCTGTTCTACGCGGTCGCGGTGATCGTGGCCGGTTTCCTGCCGATCTACGCCCTGGCCGGGCCTTCCGGCACGCTCTTCAAACCGATGGCGGACACGATGGTGTTTGCGCTGATTGGTTCCCTGATTGTCACGCTGACTTTGCTGCCGGTCCTGTGTTCCTGGTTCATGCGGAAGGGCGTGCGGGAACGGCGCAATGTCGTGTTTGAAGCCATCAAGTCGGTTTATGCGCGGGGGCTGGATGTTTGTCTTGCCCATCCCTGGGTCACGACGTTTGTTTCGGCTCTGTTGTTGGCCGGGTCGCTGCTGCTCATCCCGCGCATCGGCGCGGAGTTCATGCCGCAACTGGACGAAGGCGCGCTCTGGGTGCGCGCCACCATGCCCTACACCATTTCGTTCGATGAATCGGCCAAAATCACCCCGCAAATCCGGGACATATTGAAATCCTTCCCCGAAGTGACCACCGTCGCCTCGGAATTGGGCCGGCCTGACGACGGCACGGACCCGACCGGCTTTTTCAACGTTGAGTTTTACGTCGGGCTTAAACCCTACTCGACCTGGACCGGCGCTTATCGCACTAAAGCCGCGCTGACCGAGGCTATCAACGAGAAACTCCAGTCTTTTCCCGGCATCATTTTCAACTACACCCAGCCGGCGGAAGATGCGGTGGATGAGGCGGAATCGGGCTTGAAAAGCGCCCTGGCGGTGAAAGTGTTTGGTCCCAATTTGGACATCCTCGAACAGAAGGGCAAAGCCATCAAGCAAATCGTGGAAGGGGTGCGGGGCATTCGTGAGGTGACGTTGGTGAAAGAGCTTGGGCAGCCCAGCTTGGACATCAAGATCAACCGGGCCATGATTGCCCGTTACGGCGTGAACGTCGCCGACATCAATGGGCTGATCACCACCGCCATCGGCGGAGACGTGGCCACGCAGGTGGTGCAACAGGAGAAACAGTTTGATCTGGTGGTGCGCCTCGAACGCGAATACCGGGATAACCCGCAGGAAATAGGCAACCTCCTCGTGCCCACGCCCGGCGGACAACAAATCCCGCTCAAGGAATTCGCGGACATTCAGGTGGTCAACGGCGCGTCCTTCATTTATCGCCAGGACAATTCGCGCTACATCGGCGTTCAGTTCTCGGTGGCCGGCCGCGACCTGGCCGGGGCGGTGGAAGATGCCATGCAGCAGGTCAAACAGAAGGTGTCCCTGCCGGAAGGCTATCGGGTGAATTGGGGCGGCGAATACACGGAATACACGGCTTCGCGCCAGCAGCTCAAGGTCATTCTGCCGGTGACCCTGTGCCTGATTTTTCTCCTGCTGTTCGCGCTCTACAGCAACTTGAAATTCCCGTTCATCACCGTGCTGGGCGTGGTGCTGTCCGCGCCGATGGGCGGCCTCGTGGCCCTCTGGGTCACCGGCACGCCTTTCTCCGTTTCTTCCGGCATCGGCTTTCTGGCTTTGTTTGGCGTCTCGGTGCAGACGGCCGTCGTCTATATCTCTTATGTCAACGAATTGCGCGGCACCGGCACCGGCCTGGCCGAGGCCATCCGCGAAGGCGCGATTCTGCGGTTGCGTCCGATCATGATGACTGCGCTGGTGGCGGCGCTCGGCTTGTTGCCGGCGGCGCTGGCCACCGGCGTGGGCACCGACACCCAGCGCCCCTTCGCCCTCGTCATCGTCAGCGGCCTGTTCACGCGGTTGTTGATCAGCGTCTTCCTCATGCCCGCGCTCTATACCCTCGTCGCCCGTCCGGACGACCGGTTGGAGGTGTAAGGGTGAAAGCCTTGAGCATGAACCACAGAGACACAGAGACACGGAGAAGAAACACTCAACATTCAACCTTCAACCTCGAACACTCAAGGGTCTCCCAAAGGCGCATTTCTTGAATGTTGGGCGTTGAATGTTGAATGTTGAATGTTTCCCCGTGGTTCAGACCGCCCGCTTCACGGCCGGAACAAGACCCGATAAAACCGCTGGGCAACGCTGCCCGCGTTCGAATCCACAAAACTGAAGGGTGCAGCGTTGGTCGCGAGATTCACCCATAGGCAGAGCGCCGCATCTGAATCCTGCATCCGACAATGGGATTGCGCCGCTTGACACTGCGGCAAGTTCAGCGGAGAATCAATCCATGAATGAAATCGCCATTCCAGTGGCCGAGGCCGCCAAGGATTTTCTGAAGCTGCTCGACTTGGTCGAGCGCAAAGGCGAGTCCGCCGTGCTCGTGCGGGAAGGCAAAGCCGTGGCGACGCTTAACCCTGTGCCCGGCCCGGCGCTAACCAGCGCGGAACTGGCCGATCGTTGCGCCCGATGGACCAAGCTTCCGCCGGAGGAAGCCAATGCCTTTGCCGACGACATTGAAGCCGCCCGCCGCAACCTGCCACCGCTCAAATCCGCATGGGATTGATGCTTGACTCCTCGATTTTGATTGCCAATGAGCGGGGCAAGTTCGATCTGCCGGGTTTTCTGCACCAGTTCCCGTCCCCGCAACCGCTGATTTCCGCCGTCACCGCTTCCGAACTCCTGCACGGCGTCGAGCGGGCGCATGACCCGGCCCGCCGCGCTCGGCGTCAACTACATGTCGAGCAGATTTTTTCTTCCATGTTCGTGCAGCCGTTTGATTTGGCCAACGCCCGTTGCCATGCCCGCCTTTGGGCGGATTTGGAACTGCGCGGTCAGATGATTGGCGCGCACGACTTGCAGATCGCCGCCGCCGCCCTCGCTTTTGGGCACGATCTCGGCACGCTCAACGTCCGCGAATTTCAGCGCGTCACCGGTCTGCGCGTGGTGGACGCCTCGGCATTCTACCTTGGGTAAACAGACCGACTTCACGGCTGGGACAAGACCCGATAAAACCGCTGGGCAACGCTGCCCGCGTTCGAATCCACAAAACTGAAGGGTGCGGCATTGGTCGCGAGATTCACCCAAACACCGGGAGCCAGGTTGGTGGCGGCTTGCACAACGTAGTTCCCTCCCGCCAGCCCCGACAGGTAAAATTGGTTTTCAAAGAGCTTTCTGCCGGGTCATTCCAGCGCTGAAAGTGCTGTAACATGAAAGCCCAGGGCAACGCCCTGGGTTTGAGTCCGCAACCGTTTCTCAAGCCCTGCAAGGGCGACACAAAAGGGCGCGCGGGGTCTTGTGTTGCCCATTCAGGATATGAAATGTCTGGGCGTGGTTTCAAAATCCGAAACGGAGCGCGGGTCTGTGACCCGCAGCAACTCCGCCAGTCAGGACGCGTTTTTCGATAAACCGAAAGCGCCTTGGAGTTTGGACGTTGCTGCGGCCGGGGACGGCCGCGCTCCGAAATGGGCGTTTGCGACCCGCAGCCGCTTCGCCAATCGGAGCGCCAGCCTCCGGTACGGTTCGACGGCGGCCATTTTCCACGAGCCGTGCCGGGAGGCCGGCGCTCCGGTTCATGGATAGTTTTGGCGTGGCTGCGGCTCACCGAGCCGTCCACCCTCCGCAGTACGGTTACGGAGGACGGGCGCTCCGACAGCGGGAATGGTTCTTGAAAACACGCGATATGGACGTTCTTTTCCAGGGCGTTGCCTTGGGCTGTCCTGTTCCAGGCTTTCAGCGCGTGCTTTGGCGAGTTACCCACAAAAAACGTCGAGGAGCCTTTATTTTCATGATGTCTTCAGAATTTGGTCAAGTCCAGATTGCGATTCAGGTTAAGGTACGCATTCATTTTGCGCCCCGCCCGCCAGAACGCAACGAAAAATGCGGTGAAAATCCAGAACGATTCAGTTCAACCACAGAGACACAGAGGCACAGAGAAGATGAAGAACGGGCGGACGACAATTCAAACAAACGCAGAGTTGCGGAGAATCGCAGAGGCGGATTAAGAACTTTGCCATCCTCCGCTCTCCATCATTCGTCGTGCGCCCGGTTGCGAATCACGGCGTCGGCATCATCTTCCCCCACGTCGCCAGACCACATCAGCAGGCCGGTTTTTTGATCCAGAACCAGTTCCTCCGTATCATTTTCTCCTTGCCGCCACCCCTCCCAACTTTATTCTGCCAGCGTGCTGGCCCGCTGTGGAAAGATGTTTGTGGTGGTTGTGCTCGTCTTGACGACGGGCTTGCACTGGACTGCCCTGCAAACAGCCGCTTGGGCGAGTATGCTGGCCGCAAATTTACGGACGCATTCCGTGTCCGAGGCGGTGGCCAATACTTTTGACGGCAGACATCTTTGCCCCTTGTGCCGGGCCATCGCCGCTGCCAAAAAGTCCGAGAAGAAATCTGAGGCCATTGTGCCCGGGTTGAAAATGGAATTTCCGCCCGTGGCGGAGAGATTCACTTTGATTTCGCCTCCGCCCATTTCCGCTTTCACGCGGACGGAATTTTCCGCCCCCGCTTCATTTTCCAAACCGCCGGTGCCGCCCCCGCGCGGCTGCTTCGTTTAATCTCTGGTCGGGTTTCCAGCCAACGTCGTGAGACGTGGGCGCAGTTTATTCCTTTTAACTTGAGAACGCCACGAGGCGTTCTCGCAACCATTAACTTTGAAAATGAAAAAAAGCAAAAAATTGAATTCGCAGATGAAAAAAGCCGGGTTGGGTTTGTGGGCGGGTGTTTTGGCCCCCGGCGCCGCGTTCGCGTGCGCCTGCGGCTGCGGGGTGTTTGAAGTGGGCACCAGCTATATGCTGCCCGAAGGCCCGGGTGGCATGGCGTTTCTGAATAATGACTTTCAGGATCAGAACCAGAATTGGAGCGACAATTCCAAGGCTCCGGCGGCCAATAACACTGACAAGGAAATCCGGACGGACTTCTTTTCGGTCGGATTGGAATATATGTTCAACCGCAGTTGGGGGGTGGAAGCCGAAATGCCGTTCGCCTATCGGGATTTCAAAACGATCAGTGCCGCCCCCAACAATCCTCTCACCTCGGTGGAGTGGTTTTCCCCGGGTGACCTGCGCCTCAAAGCCGTCTATACCGGGTTTTCGCCCGATCTGTCCAGCGGCCTCACTTTGGGGTTGCGATTGCCCACCGGCAGCTTCTCCCATGAGAATACCTATGACGACGTGGATCGGGACTCCCAAATCGGCAGCGGCAGCACGGATATCTTGCTGGGCGGTTTTCACCGCGGGAATATCGGTCCCAGCATGAAATGGGACTGGTTTATGCAGGCGGAGGCGGATCTGCCGGTGCTGACCCAAGCCGACTATCGCCCCGGCTTTGAAGCGGATGCCGCCGTCGGGCTGGATTACAACGCGTTCTCGCTCGGCCGGCTCGGGATTGTGCCATTAGCCCAAGTCATCGTTTCTGAACGGACCAAAGACTTTGGCGCCGATGCCAATTCCCCCAACTCCGGCTACACGCGGCTTTTGCTTTCGCCGGGCATCGAATTTCACCTGCACCCGGTGAAAATCTACGCGGATGTGGAAGTGCCCGTCTTCGCGCATGTCAACGGCAACCAATTGGTCGCGCCGGTATTGTTCAAGCTCAGCCTGAGCTATATGTTTTGATCATCCGTCAAAAACCCAAATGACCAGCAGTCAAAAGCCCTTCACTGACCCAAAACCCGGTAGAACTTCTGGCCGGTCTTGATGTTTGTGTCAGTGCATTGCCAGAAGCCGTTGGTGTCTGAATTGTTGGTCATCAAGGGTTGCCATTGGACTGGAGGCGTCAGATTGGTGGCGGATTGCAGGATGTAGGGATAATTCGGCGTGCCGGTGCATTGCATTTGCAGTCCCGTTGCGAGATTTTGCGCGGAGAAGATTTGCGGCGGCATAAATACTTCCAGCGCCGCCATGACGCTGGTGACGCTGCCGTAATTGTTTGTCACCACGACAAAATAATTGGTTGTGTATGCGCCTGTGACCACCGGCAAGGTGAAACTGGCATTGGTCATGCCGGACAAAAGCGTACTAACGATGGGCGACGGGTTGTCAATTTGGATCACCGGTGGCGTATAGTAGGCGTAGCCAAATCTGGTCATTTGAATGGCTGTAACCACACCGTTATCAACCACGGCCGTTGCACTGGCTCCGCTGCCGCTACCACCCACAAATTGCACCTGTGGCACCGTTGCATAGCCCGATCCACCACTGGTAATGGTGGCGGAAAGCACATGTCCCAGCGAGACGTTAGCCACGGCGGCAGCGCTGCTGCCGGAACTGGTGTACCATTGATAATCAAACGGCGCGTCACCGGAAACGGCCACATTGAAACAGGCAGAACCACCATTGCTCACTGAAATATTGGCCGGCTGGATTGTGATGCTGGGAGGCATAAACACGGTTAGCGATGCGATGTTGCTCGTCACACTGCCGAAAGGGCTGGTGACTACCACGGAGAAATTGCCATCATTGGTGGCGCTTAACCCATTCAACGTCAGGTAGAGTGAATTGGTTGGGAGACTGTATGCGAGCAATGCTTTGTTGGTGGTGACATTGTCCAGCGTCAAAGAGGGAAATCGGCCAAAGTCAACTTTGCGTATGGAGCAGTTGGCGTAACCTGCTATAAATAGGTTGCCATAATAATCGACCCCGACGCCGGTTGGTTGCCAAACAGCGGCATTAGTAGCAGCCCCGCCATCACCAAGAGGACTGTCGCTGCCGAAGCCGGCTACAGTAGTTATATTTCCGTTAGCTCCTACCATGCGAATCCGGCTATTGAGATAGTCGGCGATGAATATATCGTCATAAGTATCCACGGTTATGCCAATGGGGTTTACTCCAGCATTCGTAGCAGCTCCTCCATCTCCCGAAAAGGGGGTGGTGCCATTGCCTGCGACGGTGGTGATGATTCCATTCACATCCACTTTCCTGACACGATAACCGCTGTCAGAAATAAACAAATTCGTCGAACCATCTACGGCCACGGAACAGGGTGAAGTTAACCGCGCATTCGTAGCGGCGCCACCATCTCCAGAAAAACCGGCAGTGTTAGTTCCCGCTACGGTTGTGATAAGACCATTGACACTAACTTTGCGAACCCGGTTGTTTAATTTATCAGCAATGAACACATTTCCACAGTTGTCTACGGCCACACCCGAGGGGTAGGACAATTTGGCGTTGGCGGCTGGTCCGCCATCCCCGGAAGAACCGGCGGAATTTGTGCCGGCTATAGTGGTAATGACTCCATTAGTATCAACCTTTCGAATTCTATTGTTGGCGGTGTCGGCAATGAAAAGATTGCCGGCAGCATCCACTGCCATGTTATATGACTGATATGTGGGCGACCCACCATACAGATATAACGCGGCATTTGTGGCCATGCCTCCATCACCGGAATAACCATAACTACCATTCCCCGCAACGGTTGTGATGATACCATTGGTATCTATCTTGCGGATTCGGTTGTTGTCGGTGTCAACAATGAAAATGTTCCCCAATGCATCAACGGTTACGCCCGTTGGGAAATACAGAAGCGCATTGGTTGCTGGCCCGCCATCACCAGAAAACCCCGAACTGTTATGCCCCGCAATGTGGGTGATGATATTATTTTGATTTGGCAGATTCGTACCGTTCAACTGCCATTGGTAGGTGAACGGTCCGGTGCCGGTAACGGCCACCTTAAAAGAGGCATTGCTTCCGTTCACCACAATTTGATTCGTGGGTTGTGAGGTGATGACCGGCTGCGCCAGGACGCCAAACGCCTGGAACAGCACCGCCAATATCAGGACGGCTTTTTTCATGCCCATTTTGTATAACAGCAATCCGTTTTTTGTCAATCCAATTGCTGCACCAGCCTTCTTTTGGGGGATGGGGGCGTTCCGCCACGCCGCTGGGTAACGCATCACGCAGCATGTATTGTACACCGTCCGTCACGCAACAGCGCACAAATTTCCCTGACCTTCATTCCTCTGACAATCCCAGTTTGGGGTCGCGCTTGGCTATTCTCCGGCGGGCAAGCCCAGTCAGGGGAATGTTGGTCAGGGGAATAAAAGCAAATTCCCTTGCCCTGCATTCCTCTGGCAGTCCCTGCTTGCGTCCGCGATTTTGCTTCGTTGCCTCTGTCCCGTACTGGAAATCATTCTGATCGCCGATTCCCAAACGCCAAATCGGCAGAGCGTCGCATCTGCTTGGAGTTCGCAGACGCCGGATGGCAGGATGGATTCAAGAAAACGCGAATATAGGGTTGGGGACGGCTCGTCCCCACGGTTTCAGTTTTGGGGGCCTGCATTTGGGGACAAGCTGTCCCCACCCCTATTCTTGACTTTCCTACGACCGGGATTTCGAGAAGGTGCCGGACATCACAGCATTTTCGCCCGTGGACTGGCTGCAAAAAGGCCGCACGTTGCTCAAATAGAGCGACGGGACCTTCAGGGACCGTCCTCTGCCGATCCAATCTTCTCTCTGCTCTCTTCGCTCTTCCGCCGCCGTTTCGTAATCCGTGGTCAGTCAACTTTGGGAGGGGGCTGGTCGCCAAAAGCGGTGGCGATGGTTTCGGGTTTGGGTGGTGGCGTCAGCAGGCTGACCACGGGGACGACCAGCAGCGGCAGGAACATGGCAATGGCGCCGGCGACGGGCACCGCTGATTTGCCCCATAACCAGAACAACCCCCCGGCGGTGCCGACGCCGGAGATCATGCCGGCATAGGCGCCGGCTTTGGTCGTCCGCCGCCAAAACAACCCGTACAGATACGGCGCCAGGAAGGCGCCGGCCAACGCACCCCAGGCAATCACCATCAGGTTGACAATCACATCCACCTTGCGCACGGCGATCAACAGCGACAAGATGACAAACGCGGCGCACAGCACCCGCATCAGGATCATGGTGGATTTGGCCTTTGCCTCCCGTTTGCCGAAGGCGCCGTAGATATCAATCGCGATGGCCGAGCTGCTGACCAGCACGAGGGATGACAGACTGGACATCGAGGCCGAGAACACCATCAGCAGGATGATGAGCACCAGCCATTGCGGCACAAAACTGGTGATGAAAAAGGGCATCAACAGGTCGAGGTTTGGCTTGTGGGTGGTTCCGTCCAGGATGGGCGCGAGGTCCGTGCCGGGGTTGGTGAAGAACAGATGCGTCAACGCGCCGCTGTAATACGCGCCAAACGACATGAACAGGGCGAAGACGGTGGCGATGGTCATGGCCCGCTTCACGTCGGCTTTGCTGCGAATGGAATAAAACTTCTGCACCATCTGCGGCAAGGCCCAGGGACCGAAGCTGGTAATCAGCACGAGCGAGAGCAGGGTCATCCATCCGGGGAAGGCTGGACCGGTCGGCGGCGGCGGCGCGTGCAGACCAGGCATGTATTTGGGATCGAGCAGGGCGGTGAACGACGCCCCCAGCCCGCCCTTCATCCGCACGAGCAGCAGCAGCATGGTCAACACCCCGAAAAACTCCACGATGCCGCGGATGAAGTCGCTCACGGCCACCGCGAAATAGCCGCCCATGACGAGATAGACGCCGGTCAATGCGGCGAGGAAAACGAGGGCTTGGTTATATTCCAGCCCCATGGTCTTTTGGAACAGATAGCTAAGCCCCATGTAAACGGAGGCCGAATAGGGCACCAGAAACACGAAAATAATCACCGCGGAGATGATCTGGAGCGGCCGGCTGTCGTAGCGCGCCCGGAGGAATTCCGGCATGGTCAGGGCGTTGAGGCGGACCGTCATGTCACGGGTGCGTCCGGCGAGCACCAGCCAGGCCAGCAGGGTGCCGATGAAGGTGTTGCCGAGGACGATCCACATCGTCTGAATGCCGAAGCCCCAACCGAGGCGTCCGGCGTAGCCGATAAAGAGGACGGCGGAGAAGTAGGTGGTCCCGTAGGCAAACGCGCTCATCCACGGACCGAGCGTGCGGCCGCCCAAGAAGAAATCGCTGACGTTCTTGGTGCGTCGCATGCACCAGTAGCCGATGGCGAGCATGACGAAGACGTAGAGAACCACGAGCGAGATGTAGATGATGGGGTCCATAAGGTGGGCAGTATTACGCCGGATTTGGCGGTAGCAACGCAAGCAGATTAGCGAGCGGACCAGCAAGTATCAGGGAATCATAATGTGCGGATAAGAACAGTTATGCTGCGACCTACGCCAGCAGAAGGCTGGGGATATTGAATGCGCGGATGCGCCGGGCGCGGCTACAAGGGTAATTCCTGTTGTGCCAAGACGCGGTAGCCGTGCTGTTGCAGGACCTCCCGGGCCAGGGCATGGTCGGAGACTTCAATCACCAGGAAGGCGCGGTTGTTCGCGATGAAACCGGAGGCGTTGTCGAGGTTGATGTGTTGGCTGGCCAGGCAAGCGGCGATGGCATGCAATTCGCCGGGGTGGTCGGGAACTTCAATGGCCAGCGCGTCCACCAATTTGGCGATGAGACCTTCGTGTTTGAAGGCCTGGCAGGCCATCTCTGGATCACTGACGAGGAACTTCATCACGCCATACGGGCCGGTGCTGGCCACGGCGAGCCAGCGAATGTTAATGTTGGCGTGGGCGAGAATTTTGGTGAAATGGGCGACCTGCCCCGTTTTGTTCTCGGCAAAAGCTGCCACCAGTTTGACGTCGTTCATGGGGTTCTCCGTGGGTTTATAGCTTGCGGTGGTCAATCACCCGCGTGGCCTTGCCATCGCTCACCGGCAGCGAGCAGGGCGGCAGGAGTTCGATCCGGGGTTTGACCAGGATTTCCGCGCGCAATTTTTCGGCCAGATGATTCTGCAATTTCATCAGTTGCTCCACCTCGGCCGCGAAACCGGCTTCCGCCAGTTCCACCTTGATTGTCATCTCATCAAGCCCCTCCAGCGCGATCTGATAATTTCTGCCCACCCCCGGCTCCGCCATCAGGACGCGCTCGATCTGCTGGGGGTAGATGTTGACCCCGCGTACGATGAGCATGTCGTCCGAACGGCCGGTGATGCGGTTCAGGCGGCGATGCGTTCGCCCGCAGGGGCAGGGCGTGGCGAGGAGGGAGGTGATATCGCGGGTGCGGTAGCGGAGCAAGGGCATGGCCTCGCGGCAAAGCGTGGTCATGACCAGTTCCCCGGCCTCGCCCTCGCGCACCGGCTGGCCCGTTTGCGGGTCAATGATCTCCGCGAGGAAATGGTCCTCCCACAGATGCATGCCGTGCTTGTGCTCGCACTCGAATGCCACGCCAGGGCCGTTCATTTCCGAAAGTCCGTAGGAGTTGTAAACGTCCAGGCCGAGGCCGGCCTCAATCTTCCGGCGGGTTTCCTCGGTGTAGGGTTCGGCGCCCACGAACGCCTTGCGCAAGGCCAGATCGCGTCGGGCGTCAATCCCGTGTGCTTCCAGAAACGAAGCCAGATAGAGGGCGTAGCTGGGGGTGAGATGGACGAACGTCGTCCGAAAATCCTGCATCAGCATCAATTGCCGTTCGGAATTGCCCGGGCCGGCGGGAATCACCAGACAGCCGACTTTCTCAGCGCCATAGTGGGTGACCAGCGCGCCGGTAAACATGCCGTAGGTCATCATGTTTTGGAACACGTCCCGCTGGGTGACGCCGGTCATGACAAAGGACCGGGCGCACAGCTCGGCGGCATTGTCCACGTCCTGGCGCGAGAAGAACAGAGCCTTGGGCTTGCCGGTGGTGCCGCTCGACGTATGTAACCGGAGGGCATCGTCGTAGGGAACCGCGAGCAGACCGGTGGGATAATTGGCGCGCAAGTCGGCGCTGGTGGTGAACGGCAGGAGGCGCAGGTCGGCCAGCGAGCGGATATCGCCCGGCTGCACGCCCAGCTCCGCAAATTTCTGTTGATAAAATGGCACGTGCGCGGCCACGCGGCGGACGGTTTCTTGCAGGCGGTGAAGCTGCAACCGCTCCAGTGCGGCGCGCTCCATGGTTTCGATGGCTTGGTCCCGGAACCTGGCAGTCTGGCTGGTGCGGTGAGCGCGCGGAGGCATGAACCCTTCCACCGGCGCCGGCTGGTCTGGCAAATTTAAAGTGTGCACATGCTTGGATCGTGTTCAAAACTTCCGCACCCAGGAAATCCATCGTGCTCCGGCGGGTATCCCGTTCGCAGAATCGAAATAGAATTGGGAAGAAATCCAAGTCTGTCCAGCCTGAACCACGGTACCCTCGCAGATAGCAGGTGATTTAATGAAAAGAAGTACGTTTGCCTAACCGGTGCAAATGTTTTGTGAACACAAATTTTTCATCCTCATCCTCATCCTCATCCTCGAATTTTTCGGTTTACGATTTCGAGGACGAGGACGAGGACGATTTGGTGGCGGCGTTAGCCGCGCGGTGTGCTTTCGTGGCAGTTCAATCCCGGACAGGGCGGATTCAAGAATAGGGGTGGGGACCGCTTGTCCCCGGACTCAGGCGCCCAAAACTGAAAACGTGGGGACGAGCCGTCCCCACCCCTCTACTCGCGCTTGCTTGAATCCGCCCTGAATTTCAGGATTCTGGTGAAAACCGTCTTGGTGAAAACCGTCCTTGTCATGCCCGGTTCTTTTTGCTTCCTTTAACCGGAATTTAAGCCGCTGCGAATGACATGCCTTTGCCTAAACGACAACTCTTGAGTGGCGACGAAGCCATTGCGCTGGCCGCGCGTGACGCCGGCGTGAGCCTCGGCGCCGGTTACCCCGGCACGCCGTCCACCGAAATCCTGGAACGCTTTTCCGAACTGGGCGGGCGTGGCCAGTGGTCGCCCAACGAAAAAGTGGCCCTGGAAGTCGCCATCGGCGCGGCTTTTGGCGGCGCCCGCGCGCTGGCGACCATGAAACATGTCGGCCTGAATGTGGCCGCCGATCCGCTTTTCACCGTGGCTTACACCGGCGTGCCGGGAGGCTTGGTGATCATTTCCGCGGACGATCCGGGCATGGCCTCGAGCCAGAACGAGCAGGACAACCGCCGTTATGCCGTCGCCGCGGGCCTGCCGCTGCTCGAACCCTCCGACTCGCAGGAAGCCTACGATTTTCTGCTGGCCGCGTTTGAAATTTCCGAACGCTGGAAACTGCCGGTGATCTTGCGCGCCACCACGCGGGTCTGCCACAGTTACACCGTCGTGCAGCCGCGCCGTCCGAACGGGGCGCCGCCGGCGCCGAACTTTGCGCGCGATATTCCTGCGCACGTGATGATTCCCGCCAACGCCCGCCCCGCGCACAAACGGCTGCGGCAGAAGCTCGCCGAAATCGCGGAATGGAATGAAACCTGTGCCCTCAATGGCGTGACTCAAGGCGATGACCAACTCGGCATCATCACCTCGGGCATTTCCTTCATGCACGCCCGCGAAGCCGCGCCGGAAGCGACTGTGCTCAAACTCGGCTTAACCCATCCGCTGCCGATCAAACAGATTGCTGCGTTTGCCCAGAGTGTGCAACGGTGCCTCGTCCTCGAGGAAGGCGACCCGTACCTCGTGGAGGCCATCCGCGCGGCGGGAATCAAGGTGGACGGCAAGGCGGAGATGTACCGTTTTGGCGAGCTTAGCGTGCCGCGGGTGCGGCGGATTCTCCAAGACGACGTCAGCCCCGAACCGGCGCCGCCGCCGGGCAAGCCGCCGCAATTGTGCGACGCCTGCCAGTATCGCCTGGTGTTCGAGAGCCTGCGCCAGCGCGACTGCATTGTGGCGGGCGACATCGGTTGCTACACGCTGGGCGTGCTGAAACCCTTTGAGGCCATGGATTTCGTCGTCTGCATGGGCGCCAGTCTCGGGGTGGGCCTGGGGTTGCGTCACGTTTTGCCGCCGGAACAGGCGCGACGCGTGGTCAGCGTGATTGGCGACAGCACGTTTGTTCACAGCGGCATCAGCGGGTTGGTGGAGATGGTTTACAATCCGCCGGCAGGCGGACATGTGCTCATCATTCTCGACAATGGCACCACCGCCATGACCGGCCAGCAGGAAAATCCCGCCACCGGCCGGAAGCTCGACCATCAGCCGACCCATAAACTCGTGCTGGAAGACCTGGCCCGTTCCCTCGGGGTGAAGCGGGTGCATGTGGTCGAACCGCGCCTCGGCGCGAATGAATTCGAACGCCTTTTGGATGAATGCCTCGCGAGCGGGGAATTGTGCGTCATCATCGCCCGGCGGCCGTGCCTGCTCATCGTCAAACGGCTGCGCGAATTGGAAGCGTGCGAATGCGAAATGGAGGCGGCCCCATGAGCGACCCACTGATCAATGTGGTGATAGCCGGTCTCGGCGGCCAGGGGGTGCTCAAAGCCTCGGACATTCTGGCCGACGCGGCATTGCGCACCGGCCTGGACGTGAAGAAAAGCGAGATATTGCTGTTGTCACAAAAAGTCTGATCTTGTTGGCATCAATTCTGGTGGTTGCGGCGAGGTGGGGCGGGATGCCATCTGTTGTGGTCTCCGTTGCTTTCGGCTTTGATGACCGGAACCGTCAAGGCGCGGGAATGCTTTCGCCGGGAAAATGAATCCACCGAAATCGCCACGGGGTTGCTGTTTGGTCGGCGAGGATTTCAAGATGGGGTGGTTGGCGCGACCAATGCGGTCTATCTGGATGGTGGAGCCTAGGGGATTCGAACCCTTGGCCTTCTCATTGCGAATGTGAGGATCACGCCTGTAAACATTGCTGTTTGTGATGCGGAAATAAAAAGTGCCGATTAGCGCCATGAGCGCGAGCGGATTTGGCGGCGCTCCTCGGGAGAATTGAGGGATGCAATCTCGCGCCAATCCTGGAGCTCTTTTTGCGGAACAACCCGCCATCATACCGTTCCTACACGCCACCACGCATTTTTCGGCCAACCAATTGTTCGTAACACAAGTGTTGCTGGTTTGACATGTGAACGTCTTTAAGCTCGGCTAGAGTTTTTTCAAGTTGATTCAACATTTCCATGTGAGCGGGCTCTTCCGCATTCAGGCCGCTGCCGGCCAAGGCGGTATCGCGCCAGGAATCTCCCGGTTTGCCAGCCAGATTTTCAATCCGATTCAATTGTTTAAACATTCATAAAAATTCATGAAACCATCCAGCTTAAAAAAAATTCCCCTGTTCGCGCTGCTATTCGCGAGTGTATTTGGAATCACGTCCGTGCGTGCCGCCAACGGCACTTGGACCGATTTAAGCGGCGGCAGTTGGGCAACCAGTGGCAACTGGAGCGGCGGCACCATTGCCACCGGCTCGGGCAACACGGCGGATTTCAGCACCCTGACGCTGGGTTCAGCCCCCACCGTGACGCTGGACGGCGCGCAAACCATCGGCAATTTGAGATTTGGTGATGCCGGCAATGCCTACGGATGGACGTTGAACACCGGCAGCGCCGGGCCGTTGACGCTGGCGGGTACGCCCGTCATTATCGTGAGCAACCAAACCACCACCATTGGCCTGGTTTTGGCCGGCACGGTGGGCTTGGGCAAGGGCGGACCCGGCACCCTCGTGCTCACCGGCGCGAACACTTATACGGGCACGACCACCATCACCAACGGGACGGTGACCTACAGCGGCAGCGGGTCGTATAGTGGCGGTTCCAGCGCCAACCTCAACGTCGGCGGAGTCACCGGCAGCGGCGTCTTCAACATGAACAGCAGTGGGACGGTCAGCTTCACCTCCGGCACGCCAAACCTCGGCGGCACCGGCGGGGCCACGGACACAGGGGCGGGCGCATTCTACATGAACTCCGGCACCGCGAACTTCTGCCTCACCGGCTATTATTTGACCTTGGGCGATGAAGCGCCGGCCACGCAAGTTTCGGGGATGGGCACCGGTGCAGGCTTTGCCTACGGTTATTTGAATCAGTCAGGCGGGACGATCACAATCACCGCTTCTGCCGGCGCCCGGGTGGGCGGTGGCGGGGTGGGAGTCTGGTATCAATCGGGTGGCGTCCTGACCTGTCCGCGCTACTTTGCCGTTGGCGGGAACGGCACCCAGGGTGGCAACGGCATTTACACCATCGTCGGCGGCACGGCGACGATTGGCGCCTCTGGCTATTACACAATATTAGGGGGCAAACCCAACGCAATTGGCATTATGAACTTGGGCACCGAGGCGGGTGGAACCGGATCTTTT
>Ga0316217_10004105_pt1 | contig 16025 bp, 10 predicted proteins | sample 1anoAmetaG_FD_203633 | JGI IMG/M metagenome (GOLD analysis project Ga0316217, IMG submission 203633) | Freshwater microbial communities from Trout Bog Lake, Wisconsin, USA - 1anoA | ecosystem: Environmental > Aquatic > Freshwater > Lake > Hypolimnion/Profundal zone | place: USA: Wisconsin... | reverse complement strand
TGATTTTTTGTGGATTGAATAGAAATGAATATATCATCTAAATCTTCAAGAAAATCTGTGAAAATAGCTTATTTTGTAATCTTTGAGGTGAGTTATTAAATGAAATTGTTTTGGAGCATAGGAAGCCAACCTGGAAGAGCTGTAAAAACTCTAATAGACATTGGGAAAGTCCCATGTGAGTTCACAAGAATAAACGTTCTCAAGCGTTAGCATAAGTCCTAATGGTTTTTGAAAATGTATCCACAAGGAACCATCCCAGTGTTAGTCGACGAAAACTTTGTTTTGGGGTAAAGCAACGCCATTCTCATCTACTTGTGCTAAAAGCACCCTTCTTTACTGAGTTATTACGGGACAGACATTTTCTAGAGGGCGAAAGTTAATTAACAGCTTTCCTACTACCAAAATAACTTTCGTATACACATGTTTAAGCCTTTTCGTCGGTATCTCGCTTTTGCCTATTCAGGAGTCCATTTTTACCAAGATTAGAAGGAGCAACTGTGGAAAAACATGATTCAGGGTATTAATGACTTCTAAAAGTACATGAACCATGAGGAGAAGTTATTTGTGGCAGGAAACCGAGTGACTATTGCAGATCTTTTGTATTTTTACGAGCTAACAAACCTGAAATACTATAAAATGGGGTTAGAAGATTATAAATGGATAAAGAAATGGGCTGAAAGAATGGAAAAGATAAAAGAAGTCTAAGCAATCATGAAGGAATGGAATTCTTTGGCTCTAGAAAGGGCTGAATTGTTTACAAATCTACGCTTACCCACAAGGTGATATGATTATTTCAAAAAGCATAGTCGTTTTTCTAATAGTTTTGCTTATTTAAGTTGATTGTCTTGAAGTAACACAATAAAAAGTTTTACATTCATATAACTGCCTTTGATGTAGAGGAACAAACAAACCACGGATATCGATAGAAAACTCGCAATTTACTATCATCCTCTCTTTCAATAAGTCATAAAAAACATTCTTCTTTTGTTCAAACTCCCATCCACCAAAACTTTTTAGATAGGGCTTATCTAATTTGTTGAATTCAACCTAAAACTCCAAAAAACTTTACTCCCTGCTTTCGAACTCTAAAATGCATTGGTTTCTGGGTTGAATGATTGGGTAAAATAGGTAGCTTAGTGCCTATCATACGAAGGAATGGTGTCCACAAGCAACTGTGAGTAAATAACAACCTAGAACTTCAGCAGACTGCTCTAAAAGTAGCTTAATTCGATATACATTTAGCCCTTTACCAACAGAGAAGAGTTTTTGCGTATCTTGACAAGAATGAGCACTCATGATGCCTTTAAATTGCTGGGAGTAAAGATCAATAAGGAAGTATTCAACAAGTTCATGTTTGATTTGTGCTCAACTTGGTGTGAGTTCTTGGATATCTAATTGTTTTCCTACTTTCTGATAGCGATTTATGTACAACTTTCAGAAGGACCTAATTTGGGCGATTCCAATTTTAGAAAAACAAGCACTATCAAAACCATTGATCTGGAGTTTATGGAAGAGTTTTAAGAGATAAAAGCTATATACAGTAAGAATAGAAAAAAAGATTTGAGGTATTATCGAGCTTGGTGTGAATGGAACTATCTTAGAATCAATGAAATTGGCTAGTCTTTGATTCTTCAACTTGACCAAATCCATGAAAATGATCCAAGAATCTTGTAGCTAGCTTTGATATTCGAACGTTCCATTCAAGTAATCAATGAAGAGATCACAAATCAAAATGTACAACCCTAACCTTTAAAACCAGCAGCTTAGCCAAAGTAATTTCAGAAGGAAGCCTAATTTCTAGTCGCCAAAAAAATTGACATTCCAAACGATAAATAGCGGAGATCCTAACACCTAAGTGAGGTAATGAGAGAGCCAACAAAAGAGCAAGAGATAGTGTAGACATAAGAAGAAACAAACCATAGGTTTTAGATAGAGATTGATGCTGAAGGTAACATGTACTTGAGAAAGATCGTCCGTTTGCCCATTTTTGGTATTAAGATTGACCCTGAACCAGCTGACAGGAGAGAAATCGCTAAATTAAGGTATTTGTAGCGCAAAAAAGACGAGATAAGATAGATTAGCAACCTCTATAGAAGAATGGAGAATATGAAAATAAGGCTCTAGCATAATGTCAAAAACGATCCTTATAACTTCAAGTAGGCTACCAAAATAGCAGAAAGAGATTAATTTTACCAAAAACAAGAACTACCTAAAAACAAAAATATGTATACTAACATCCCCATTGACAAAATCATTCATAGCAAAATGCAGCCATAACCTGTCCAACCTGCGATTCCACCAACTGACTACAAACAAAACTTCAAGCCTTAGCTCATGGAAGAAAAGTAGCCAATCCGAAAAAATGAAGATTATATTCACAAAGTCATGGCACCTTCTTTTGTAACAGACCAAAAAAATAACATATCCTTTGCTAAAGGTTAAGGAGCCATTTATGGGGTTGGTCCCTATGCTTAAAGAAGAGACCTTAAGTTAGGCCTTCCGAAGCTGAAACACATAGAGAGGAAGATAGAAGACATTGGCTCTTATCATTTGATAGGAAAGCTCACTAAAGATAGGTCATTGATAAATGAAAGAGTTAAAAGTTTCTCCACAACTTAACAATTCGTAAACAGACTATCTAAGTAAAAAGAAGAATACAAGCACGTTTGGACTCGGTATATAAGCGAATAATAGATGTCTTAGCTGAACAATTACAAAGATTTTTATGCCAAACTTGAACAGGCTAAGAAGCAGTTCTCCAAAGATTATCAATCGGCTTATAGAATGAACCTGAAACAAATACTTCTATATGACAACAAAAGGTACGAAATGGGAGGGATAATTGACCGAAAGCAATAATAGCAGTTCTATGAGAGAATTCGCAAGCTAATAAATAGAGACGTTAAGAGGCAACAAAAAAGAAAGAGAAAAACTCGATTAAGGTAATACAGGAAAGCTGTGGGGGGGAAAGAAAAGAGAAGGCTCTTTGAGAATATCTTTATTAGCTATCATCGGACAGTGATAAGAGATATAAAGGAAGAAAGGAAGAATGCTTCCATAGCCAAATGATATCTTTATAATGTTCATTTTGGAACTTTTTGAGGGATTGATGCATTTGCTTTGAAAGTTGGAGCAGTACAGAGATACTTATATATTAAATATTAATCCAAATCATACGTAAGCTATAATGGTAAAACCAAGAGGAGTTGAGCTACTAGCACTTTTACTATGCTTTTGCTTTGTGGCCGCAGTAAAACTGGAAAAGGGTTGGCTTACTTTGGATGTATCGACTGGAGACCAGAACTAATAATACAAAGTAGATGTCAGCGGACGTCTCAAGGAGAACATCCCTCTCACTCAATCTTCCAGAATAAAAATCAAAGCCAAAGTACATCGCTTTAGATGCAGCTCACCTTTTCAGCAGAAGATTTTGTGCCTGAATTCTTCTCCTTTAGGCTTAGGCACCCTCAGTTTGAAAACCTTTCAGAACCCATTCTCGCAGAATGGAACGAATCCGAAAGCCAATTCAACGCCTACATCGATTTAGGCGAACCAGTATCCTTGTGGTTACTTAGAAACACATCAAGCACATGTCTGGAGACTATCAACTCGAAGTCATAATTAGTGATGACAGGCTAGATTCTCAAACTAGAAAATCCATAGCCAACTGCAAAATTTCTTTCAGGAATTCTCTTGAACAACCCTTGCCAAACTAACTTAAGTATGTGGAACCTTCCATCATTTTGACTGAAGCCCCTGCTAAGCGTATTGACCCTCCTGCTACGTTCACAAGCTTTGTGGTGCTTCTTATTGTAGCCTTGTTCGCAATCTTTTTATACGGCCTTTCTTATCAGAAGGTGAACTTCAGTCTGTTCCCCAGTGATGGCACAGGTTTCTTGCTAAACTTGACCTTCCTAGGCTGCTTGGGTCTTGTGCTGTTTATGCTTGTAAAGTTCTGGGTAAACTGGACTTTCCTCGAAACGATCCAATACATACTCTTAACAAGTACTTTGATATCGACTTAGTTCTGCCGATTTCATTGGCTGCTAATTACGCCTTCATCCATATTCGCAAAAACTGATTGTTTACAAAAAATCATTCATAGATATTTAATACTCATTCTGCCTGATTGTAGATCATGTTTGACACCTTAAACTGGGTGAGAAAAGAAAGTGGTGAGAATTCTTGAATTTATTTAATCTGTCTATTTTACTCTATTTATTAGTTTCTAACTTCTCAGATTTTATATTAAATTAACATCATGTAGGGGAGCTTCTTAGCTAATGACCTTAGAAAAGTCATTTCGATTGTCGATCTCTTGAGAGACATTGGACTTGGCACTCAGCTTTCCTTGCCCAAAGTTGTGGTTCTCGGAAACCAATCCTCAGGTAAAAGTTCACTCCTGGAGCAAATCGTCGGACTTGACTTTTTGCCCCGAGGGTCGGTAAAAATGTGGTAAATTAGGGTGTAGTCACAAGGAGGCCTCTCTAGCTACGTATGAATAATGTTGTTGATCTCCCAGCACCATATGCTGAATTCGATGAGGTGCTATAAAAGGGAGGAAAAAAAAGATTTACTAATTTCAACGAAGTAAGGCAAACCATAGACATTGTCACAGACCAAGTTTGCGGCAAAAGTAAGCAAATCGTTGATAAACCAATCGTGTTGAATATCTTCTCCAAATCGTGCCCCACTCTCACTATAGTTGATTTACCGGGTATTACATCGATTCCAGTCGGGGAACAACCCAGCAATATCTACTAAATCACCAAAAACATGGCCTTGAGGTACATCTCATAAAAAAGGTCGATCATTCTCTGCGTTATACCTGCAAACCAGGACTTAGCTGTTAGTTAAGCTCTAAAAATTATGAGAGAAATCGATCCAAGTGGAGAAAGGTCTATCGGTTGCTTGACCAAGATTGATATCATGAATAGAGGAGATGATGCCAGAAATATGCTCAAAAACTTAGAAATTCCCCTTAGATATGGCTATGTTGGTATAAAGAATAGGTGCCAAGAAGATGTGACTAACAACGTCCCTGTTTCTTAAAGTCTTAAAGCTGAAAAAAAGTTCTTCACAACCAGTCCAATTTACTCTTCTTTGCCTGCAGATGTCTTTGGAACAGATTCTCTAACTAAAAAGCTTACCAGTATCCTTTACACTCAAATCAAATCTTCGATGCCTTAGATCTTTGAGGAGATAAAGAGGAAGAAAAAAATTGCGCAGGAATAACTGGAAAAACTTGGTCCTGGGGTGGCCAACACTGACGCTGAGATGGTCAATTATGCATGGAAAAGCGTGGCTACTTTTTTGCGGATTTACAAAAACTCTTTGGGCGGAATCAAAAGTAGCGAATACAACAAAGACCCTATTAGTGCCACAATCAGAGAGTAACTCAACATTTTGTACAAATAGCAGTACGACTAAGCTGCCACTGAGGACATTACAGATAAGGACATTGAAAAAGCAATGATAAACTTCCCTGGAGATTCTACAATTCCTGGCTTCCCTTCGATTGATGCTTTCCTATCATTGTTGAATCCTTTGCTCAAGAGACTGCAAAATCCTGCCTACTAGGCAAATAACAAAGTGCATGAGATAATGGAAGGAGAAGCGATGAATATCATAAGCGAAATTCTTTCTGCTAAATACCCTGAGTTCAATACTAGATTTAAAGATTTAATTAAAAAGATCTTAGATAAAGTAAGTTTTAGCTTATTTAGTATCGGCGTAGTCTTGAGTCATATCTCAACTCGCTTTTAGATTGTGAACTTTTTTATCTCTTCACAAACGACATTAACTATCTAGTTGGTGATTTCCATAAAGTCGTACTAAATCAGCTATTTAGGCAACTTAGAGTCAAAGAGAGAAAGTACCAAAGAACCCACTTGTTTACTAACTGAGAAAAAGGATTGATGCTTACTATAAGTTGGTTGTAAGGAACTTAAGAGATTTGATTCCTAAGCAAATTTTCAACTTTTTGTTATGCAAATGCTTGAAGGAACTAGAATTCGAGGCTTTTCAGTTTACTAGTGATGTCAACAAGCTAAAATAGTGGTTGAATGAGCCTTCATAAGTTCGAATCAGGAGAACAGAGTGTATTAAAGCCATTAAAGTCTTTGAATAATCTGAAAAAAGAATAAGAATGGATCCAGATATCTCTAAACTTGTCAAAAGAACTGAAAAAGAGTCAAAATATGTAATCATTGACTTATTCAGTATGGAAAATTTGGTATGAAGTCTCCAGATCAATTGAGAGATGAAGAAGAAAAAAGGCAGTCATAACACTTTTAGCTTATCGCTAAATCCAAAGCCGATTCTAAACCAAAAGCTCCAGAAAAACCTGAAAAAAAGCCTGAACCAGTCAAACCACAAGTTCAACTTCCTAATCCACCACAACCTCCACAGAAACCTACGATAGTGCAAAACACTAGCCCTAATACACCCATAAATAACCCGAAGAAAGATAATGTCAATGTTAATCAACCTAATGGAAACTTGGTTCAACCAAAGCAAAACCAACCTCAAAGTCAAGAACCAGGAAAAATGCTTGATTTTGGTAACTTCTTTGGAACTGGAACTGGAACTGGAACCGTAACTGCACCTCCTTAACCCCCGAAAAAGCCAACTCAGATACCTGTAATATCTCCCATCTCAACTGGTCCAATTGAAAAAGAAAAGATAACAAATCCTCAACCACAGCCACAGCCACCAAAGGCCGACTTTGCCAACTTTTTTGGAACAACTAAGCCAACAAATGCCACTACTAACCCCAGTCCGACCAATAACGTCAACCCTGTAAAGGCACCTTAGCCACCAAAACCACCAGTTCCTCCGACATAAAAGCCTTAGTAGAAAAAGAAGACTTTCAACAAGCTGTTTGGAATCGGATGATCAATCTATAATTCTTTAGTTAAAATGAGCCATATCAAGTTGTGTGCATACAACGATTTATTATCATATAAATTTGCTGAAAATACTTTTGTTCTCTTTGACAGAAGTATTTGAGCAATATTCGAAATTTTTGGCTGGTTTTTTGCTTAGTGTATTGTTGTTTTAACAAGTCCCTGTTTTGTAAGAAATCAGGGGTTTTTTGTTCTTCAAAAGTTCCTTCAAAGAGTTCTTCTTCTTTATTTTTTCTTACTACTAGTAAAACGAATTGCTAACGTTTGTTTTTCCGGCTGAAAGCACGTAGCTAGGCTGTTTGGTCTCAGTAGTCTTTGGTTTTTCATTTTTTGCGTTGTTGGAATTGTTTCTGTAGTAAAAGTTTGTGTTTGGCTCAATCTTTTCGGATTTTTGTGCAGTACTTGGTCTTTACACTTTTTTGACGCTTTAGCTTGTATGTAGACTTGAAGACACTTCTTTTTATCTGTAAACTTTCTTGATATGCTCATAAATCAGCGCACGATAGTCTTTGAGATTCAGCTTCATGTTATCACTGATTGGCGGCTTTATCACTCTTTTACTATCATACTCTTCTTTGGGATTACTAAATCCTGCTAAATAGTTGCTTTTCAAAATTTAAGCTGCAGTCGGTCTTTTCTTAGGGTTAAATTGCAACATTTTTACAACTAAATCAATAGCTTAAGCCGGAGTACCAGCTTTGAACCACTCATTCAGTGGTTTTGGTTTGCTGCAAGCTACCTGCTAAATCATTGTTTCAGCATTTTAAGCACAAAGTGAGTCCATTTATTGTTTGGAAGGTTTTCCGGTAAATGACACGATTTTTTAAATTTGGTTTAGTGTAGAAGATCCAGGGAAGATAGGTTTTCCTATGAGTATTTCAGCTAAGATGCATCCCATGCTCCAAATATCAGCCGCTTTGCCGTATGAGTGTGAGCCAAGCAGAACTTCAGGAGCTCTATACCATCTTGTGGCAACTTCTTCAGTAAGAATGACGTCTTGATTGAACTTATCAGCAATAAGTGATCTTGCTAATCCAAAATCACATATCTTCATCGTGCAATCACTGTTGAGCAAAAGATTGGAGGGCTTCAAATCTCTATGAATGATCTAGGCAGAATGCAAAAACTTGATGCCCTTGCAGAGTTGGTACAAAATGAATCTGTGGTGAGCGTCTTTTAATATTTTTTGACTAAATTAATCTTTTAATACCCGATTGCGCTATGTAGGTCAGCTTCCATGAACTCAAAGACCAAGTAGAGATCTTTATCGTTTTAGGCTCTAATGACTTGCGAAAGTCTTACAATGTTTGGATGCTAAATCTCGTGTAAAAGGGTAATTTAGCGAAAAGTTCTTTGAGCATCAGTCGAATGCTGAAAAGCATCGAAAATTTTTTTAAGAGCAAGAGTTTAGAGTCCTTTTTTATCGGTGACTTTCCAAACAATTCCATAGGCTCCGCTACCTACTTTTTTGAGTAAATTGTATCTTTTAAGTATGTGAGCTTAGACTTCTTCTGACATTTTCTCTATAAATTAGCAGTTTTCTAAAACTTTATAATCTAGAGCGTTTACAAAGCAAAATTATTTGAAATTTCTATGACAAAAAAAATGCAAATACAACCAAAATCAAAAAAATGCTCTCTTACTTTTACTGGGCAGTAAAATAACATTTTACTGCATCGTTTTGTAACTTTTTGAAAAAAAACCATTACTTTTAAACTCAACAATTACTTTTCAAAAATATGATACCTTTCTTTATCACTGAACTGAAGAGTTGTTTTCTATCGATTTTATCACTTCTTCAGTCATCTCTTTATACTATTTCTATAAGTCTTAAAGCCTTTTTCCTTATTTGATATACTAACTTCTCATTTGAGAGGTGTACCTTATGATACTCTCAAATTCATAAATCTACAGCCAAATTTTAGATTTTTATCTTTGATAGAGGTGAAATTAATGGCAAAACTTCGCCTTCTATGTTTTGATCTGTTCGGCCAAATTTTTGATTTCCCCGAAATTTTGTTCCCCTTTGGCTTATTTTGGCAGCTTTAGTAACTTTTGCTAAGCTTACTCTTTTATCCTTTCAGTTTCACTAATGATTTTTTCTAGTTCTGCAGGCTAGTGAGTGTATTAGGCTAAATGTTAAAATTTTTACTTATTGTGAAGGTTTTCAGCTTCTAGAATTTGCCCTAAATCAAATTTTTCATTCTGGTTAAATCATTTTGATAGTCTTAAAAGCCTTCTCCATTGTATTTGCTCATTTGGGCTTAAACTAGTTTCAAATTGTTAATTTGTCCTTACAATCGTGTTTAAAGCTCCTGGAGACCATCAGCACAAGAGAAGGTCCAGTTGACTGCTTTTAGAAGGCGTTTTATTTGCATTTCCAGCTTGAGAGCGACTCCTTCACAGTATTTATTTGTATTATTTCCTAATTATTTCTTTTTTAGCCTCAAATGTTCCAAAGTCTACTTGATTTCATCATGAGAAGAACCTTTGTTTTTTAGATCATTTTTTTCCCTTTGACAGGACTTCTTGTATTGAATGTTCAAGCGATCAACTTCAATATTGTCTCTGAGACTGCCTGCCAATTCTTTAAGGTACTTGATATGACTGATGTTTTGGAAGTACTTATCAATGAATTAGATTTGCTGACTTTCATTCCAAAGATCTGTTCCTAAGGAATTGAAAAAGTCAGTAAAATTGTTCGAAATTTGCTTACTAGATTTGCTAATACTTTTCTCCTTGAGCTACCTTAGATAACTAATCTTCGACTTGCAATTTTCAATTTAAAAGTTAAGGCTTGCTGCTTTGAACTGTTCGTTCTTGGGATTACTGTTGTATTAATTTATTCGTTTGTTCAAAAGTTGAGTCAAGTCCTAAATTCTGTTCTTGTTTGCAGAAAGTAAAGATTCTTTTCTAGCGAGTGATTACAGTTAAGACTTGTATTTGGCTATACTTGAAGAATCTTCTTCGAACTTAAGATGCTTACTTATCTCTGCATATCTTATACGTTACATTCAAGGTAGTTACGGGAAGTCTTTATCTGCTCTGCCAATTTCAGCAAATTCAAAATTTTGCCTCTCAGACTTACTAGATAGTCTTCGGGGGTTATGAAGCTATCCACTGTTCCTGAGCTATCTGTCCCATCAAAGAGTTTTTCCTTTAACGAACAGACCTGAGGAAACTGATACTGTTCTAGATGCTGCGTGTCAGGTGAGATCTTAAGTTGACTGTGTTAGATTCCGCCGTAACTCGACTCTATCAGAAGCTGAGTATACATAAAGTCTATAATTTGTGCCTACTGAGCGTTTGATAACGAAATAGTTAGGGCTATAAGAAAGACAAGCGAGTATCGCATGTTAGATTATTATTAACTATAAGTTAGAAAAATTAATAGATAGACTGGTTTATTGGTTCCGATTTAAGAAAATGTGAAAGTTGGCTATCTCCAAAGGCAACCAGGCAGAAAGGGGGCAATTTAAATATCATTTTATTTTTATAAGTTTATTCACAAAGGTAGGCTTATAGTTGAAATGGTTGTATTAGCTGATTCATCTTTTTTTAAGTCCAATGGATTTAAGATTTCACCAGAGATAGGATTTAATCGAAATATAATAATCAACCAGATATGGAGGACGATTAAACTCTTACGAAGAGAGAGTCTACATATCCCCTCTTCTCCAAATACTTCAATGTAACCCATAGTTAACTCAGACTCACCCTCAAGATGTGGTCGATTACGCTATGTCCATGCGCAAACATTTCTAAGACTATATCGAGGCTTTCAAAAAAAGGATTTAGGTTTAAATAACTTACTCAAAAAGCCTCACTCAAGTTGGAAAGTCACTTGATAAGTATATCAAACCAGAATCATCACTATCTACTTCATTCATCTGCTCAGCCTTCAAAGTTTAACACTAACAGAGAAGTAGGCAAGCCCTGGAACTTGCCTAAGCTTTGAGAACCTAAATTGAACTAATGTGCCAGTAAATGCTGAAAAATGAGACGACGTTTTTCAAGAAGATGTAGAAAGATGTCAAAAGATTTTCAAAAGAGGCTGAAACAGTCTAGAGTAATCATAGGGAATCTTTGAGTCGCTTTGAAGGAATAAGCAAGTAGATGTAAGAAATGATAATTACCAAAAACATCATGAAGTATACCACAGGAATTCCTCAATAGAAAAAGGTAAAGCTGATATCCAAGACAATGTAAGGCATCAAGGAGAGTAAATAGTACGAAAAGCTGTATGTCCAATCAGTCAAAGATTATAACTTCTTCACCAATGCTTATACAAAGTAAAGTTTGTCTTAATCAGCTAAATCGCAACCCAACTAAACGAGGCTGAAAGAATGATCAGAGAACAGGTGGTTATGGAAGCAGATTGTATCAGAAAGCTCATAGTGGCCGAAGTGAGTTTGTTCAAGAACATTGAATATGACGTTATTAACATCAGTAAGCAAATGGAGGAAACCGATACGCAGAAAGATGTTTAACTTTTTGTATAGGAGCATAGAAATAATGTCAATAACAGAATACTTGTCGAATAGAAATAGAAATTGTAGATTTAGTCAAAAAGAATGAGCACTACTTCTTTTGTAGGTGATTCTCCAAACTGGTACAACATTGTCCCCAAAAAAGTGCTTGGCAAATCAATGCTGAGCAATTCTTTACTTCATGTTGATGAGTAGTATTTCAGCTGGATGCTTTTTAACAAGGTAGAGCTATGCTTATATAGAAAAATAAAAGGCTGCGAGATATCATGAGTAATATTTGGAAAACATACAAAGCTTAGGAAGAAACTACCAAAGGAGATGAGTTTAAGAATTAGCTGTATCCAACTTAAAACAGTCAAGTTTTAGCAGTGATCTAATAGAAAGATTAAGAAAATGGTTAGAAAAAGAAAGAAACTTAAGAAAAGTCCATTACGTAGGCTGAAAAGCAATAGACCAAAGTATTGGCATAAATAGCTGCTTAGTAGGTAAAAACGGTTGTTTAGTAGGCAAAAGTGGAAAAAACTGTATAAAGTTCTTCAATAACAAGTTAAAAACCATTAGAACTGTCCAAAATAGATTGGTAAAAGGAGCTAAAAGACCTTCTCTCTACATTTAAAATACCTCAAGCGCCAACCTTTATGTCGCTTCAAGACAAAAAAGAGCCCAAAATTTCCGCAGAAGCCCTATTTAACTCAATAAAGTAAATAACAAAGCTAATCTCGCAGCTATGGAATGTCTAAATTGATGAACCTGAAGCAAATGAAAAGATGTTTAGCCTACAAAGATACATGTCTTAACATCACATTTATCGACTAATTGCGTTCATTTTCATTGAGGAGTATCGTTTACAGCTTCAGGTGATGCTAAAGAATGTCAACTGTGCCAAAATAAGTGCTAGAGTTTTGAAGACTATTGTAAAATAAAGTCAGAAATAAAATGACACTTTCATTATCCGAGGGATTTTGGGGCTCATCTTTACCTTTTATTGGAATGATTAGAAGTTCAAAAAACTTCTCTATGTCTCTCCTGAAATATACCAATGCGACATATGGAGAAAACACGATTTTTGGTAGGCTGCAATTTTCGAAACCACCTACGAGGAAATGGCTGTATTCACCAAGCAAAAAGGAGAATCAAGTGCCGAAACAGTACTTCGTGAAAAAAATCTGATTTTCAGCCAATTGGCCTCTTTTTGCCATTATATGGTGATGTTAGGTAACTGTAACTTTACTTAGGAATTGCATCAAGAAATGTGAGACTGATAGTTGGAAGATACTGTCGTTTGTATGACATGTCTGAGTAGCAAAACAAAGATCTCTCGAAGATGATTACCAACACTGCCAAACAGTTCAAAGAAACAGCTATACAGTTCGGTTTGAAGGGAGCGGAAAAAGAAAAGTCAGTAATCAACGATTGATGTTTTTTAATTAAAATAGCAATCTTGCTTTTTGACTTATTAAATTTTTGTAACTTGTCTGAAAAAAAGATGGTTTTTACTTAGGATAGTGAGCAAGCAATAAATAGAATGCAGAGGATTTGGTATTTATTATATATCTATGAAAATAGATCAGATTTCATCAAAAAGGTGCTTGTATATTAAGTTTTTCATCCCTTTGGAGTTTGAAGCCATCTTTGCTATCAGATATTATTTGACCTAACTCGAAACTTCTATTTCTAAACTTTTGAGAACATCATAGAATTTAGATTTGGCAATCATTCCAGAAGGCTCAATTGCCTTTAATGTTGATTTCAAGTTATTGCCATAGTCTTTGAGAATGGAATGAACCTTTTTGTCTATTTACTTTCCTTCAAAATGAGGGTATTATTAAATTAGGGTCTTTACTATTGATTTCACCACCTCTCGATGGTTCTCATTCATCTAATCACAATAAACATACTCCTACTGCACATCTTCAATCAAGTATCTTGCTAATAAGAAAGCATCTTACTCACCCAGATTTATGGGGTTACTTTTTAGGATTGATAACACTTCGTGCATTGTGATGTATTGCTATTACCATACAGAAGCGCCACCAATGGATTTCTAGCGGTTGAAGTCAAACATTCTCTTTAGCTTTTCAATGGGTGTCCTCGAAATGATAAGCCTATACCTTATCAGCTCAGCAATTTCCTAGACTTCATCTAGCTGTATTTTTCTCTTCTTGACTGCATATTCGCTATATCTCTTGTTGGCCTTTTGTGGCATTCTTTGTCCCTGGGCGTTGTAAGAAATCTTAGATAATTTGTTTGAATCGTCTTATGCTTTTTGAGTTGGGTTGTTTTTAGTATATGTTTCCTTTTGATCTGCTTTTTCATTTTTAGATTGTTTGGAGTTGACAAATTTTGCCTACTGTAGTTCTCTGTTCAGCTGAGTGTTGGTCTTTCTGATTTAAGTCAACATTTATTGGACGTAGACGTTGTTGGTTTATAAAATGCCTATTTTGTAGTCTTTTTATGACTTTAAGCTTTCAAATGCAGCTTTACTATTCGTCTAATTTTCCTTTATTGCCTTCAAGAGTTCTTATCTTTCGCTTTCGTACTTTTTTTGAAGATCAGAGTACTGCTGAGTTAGGAGTTAGTTTTCTTGCTTTAGCTTTTACTGTTAAGCCAGTGACTTTTTGATTTTTCTTTGTAAAGCATGAATGTTGTTATCTTTTTCAATGATCAGTTTTTACAAAAACTCAATTTTGAGACTCATATCTTTATTACTCTAGCTTGACTTTTTAAATTTAGCCTAGGTTTACTTAAGTTTGGAAGTTAGTCTTTATTTCTACAGATTTAGCTAAGTGATAACAAACTAAGTTGCGTGCTTTTGAGTTCTGCTAGGCACTATCATGGCACTTGCCTGAGTCTAAAAAGCGCTCAGCTTGGAGCTCAGGTCCTTAAGGGTCGCTTCTAACGTTTTAATATAAGTCTCATATTCTAGGATATCGGTGGCCTGAATAGTTGCGACCAGATTGTCGTACTCTTTGCACCTGAGCTCGTACTCTTAGTTATAAAATGCTTACTTTCTTTCATATTCTAGTACATATTCTTGATGCCACTCACCAGGTGGTTACTCACTTTATTACTACTCCACTGCTTGTCATCTTCGAACTACATGTTCAGAATCTTTTCGAATTTGGTGTTTTTTCTTCTCATGTTCTCCACCTTTCCCCGCTAGTGGGCAAGCTACTCTACTAGGCGATTGATTGTCTGTTTTAAGGCAGATATCTATTCGGCCATTTCCTCTTTTTGTCGATTTTGCCTGCTTGTCACCCTGTACTGCACTTTTTCCTCTTCAATGGGCGCAGAGACGTACCTGTTTTGGTTGGATCTGGCACTGACAACCCTTGGAGGCTGAGTTAATTGACCAACGTATGTATTCTAAATAAGCTCCTTTCTGGTATAGGTTTGGCTCGCCAAGCCTGAGAAAGGCCTTTGCTTGTCTGATTGGGTATGAGTGACTTTGGCACTTAACACTCTCACCTTTTTGTTTTTTACCTATACACTCATTTAATATTAAATATTAATTCTTAACTACACTCAGTTTAATTAGATTAATCATTTTACATTGTTTAAGATTCTAGGCTACTTTTTCTGTTCCTGCTATTTTGGAAAAGTTTTTATTTTTTTATTTGATTTAATTCTTTTACTTATTAGTTGAGGCAATCATTATTATCTAACCTATGTCCGATACCTAATCCAGCGAAGAACAGCAAATCCGCGTCTAGCAAAAGATGGAGGCCAAGCTCAGAGACCTTCTAGATAGAGCCAAAAAGATTACCCCTTTCTATGAGGTACTTTTGCCTTGATTCAGGATGAGACTTTACTTCTTATTTATAAGGATTGCTTTCATACTGACCATGTCTTTATCAACAAGCTAGAGATCATTGCTAAGAGTCACAAAAGTACCTAACAAGAAGAAGATCAAGATTGGATTCAGTTCAAGCAGCAACAAAAAACAGTAGCCAAAGCTAGTCAAGATGGGGAGCACACCAAAATTCGAGAAAAGTATAACTTCTTAGCTGATGCGAAATGTAAATGATACATAATTTAGTACTGAAGAGAGCTTAGCAGTTTAATCTTGCGCAAGAGAGAGAGCTGTGGCTGAGGAGAAAAGAGGAGTTAGGATAAAAATATTAAAATAAGTTCAAAAGTAGCAATCAGAATAAACCTAAATATCAATAGAAGAAATAAGACCAAGATGTACAACAAGAAAAGAAGATAAAGTACAAATAAAAAGTAGAATAATCAGCTACTTTAAGCAACAAAAACTCACCATCAAATCAATCTCAAGTACCCCAAGTATCTCAAGTGCCTCAATTACACCAAGAAGCAAGTCCCAAGCCTGCTTTGAAATATAAATAAAAAAAATAAATATACGTTGAAAAAAAAGTGGAAAATCCTGTTTAAACGATTTCAGAAAATAAAAAACAAGCAGATTCTACAAAAACATAAATTTTAGAGAACAAAAAAGAACAAAAACCACCAAAGATAAAATACTAAAAAAAAGTCTCAAAGATAAGATACTAGGAAAAAATCTAAAAAGTTGAACCCAATGTAAAAAAATTATAAAAAATCTAAGAAAAATAAAAAACTTAGCTGCCCTAAGTCATAGCTAACAAACCAATAGAATAGAAGGTAA
>Ga0316217_10004104_pt1 | contig 16031 bp, 8 predicted proteins | sample 1anoAmetaG_FD_203633 | JGI IMG/M metagenome (GOLD analysis project Ga0316217, IMG submission 203633) | Freshwater microbial communities from Trout Bog Lake, Wisconsin, USA - 1anoA | ecosystem: Environmental > Aquatic > Freshwater > Lake > Hypolimnion/Profundal zone | place: USA: Wisconsin... | reverse complement strand
CTCATGGTCCGGATCGGGCTCATTCCTGCACAAAAGCGAGTGGTGCGAAGCAAAGAAGCGCTTCCTCGAAAAATATGTAGAGCCTGTCGTGCACTGCGCTGCCCCCGTGGCGGATGCTCCCGCCTCGGTGGCTCCGGTCGCGGAAACCAATACGGTCGCCGCTGCCACGCTCATCTCAACCGTAGCTGACGATTCGGAGCTGACCTGGATTCATCCCTACGGCGGTCTTGGCGACAGCCTCATGATCTCCGGTGTGCTCAAGCAGGTGAGTGAGCGCCATCCCGGAAAGAAATTCAATCTTGTGGATCGCAGCAAGTACCGTGTCTTCCTCGAGGGCCATCCAGCCATCCAAAACATTGGCCATCCTCCTCCCGGCGCCCGGCTGCTCCGCACTGACTATTGGAATGACGACAGCTTTCAAGTGAAGCACGAACGCGCTTACCAGGTGCTTGCCCGTAGGTTTGGACTCGAGACGCCTGTCGAGGAAAGCCTCTACGTCCCGTGGGAGCTACAAGAAGATCCCGTGCTGGCCAATGCCGTTCCCTGGAAGCGATTCAACGTTCTTGTCGCTCACAGCTCCGAGTCTCCGCGCAAACAAATGCCCATGAAGACTTGGGAGGCGCTTGTCGCCATGCTGCGTCAGGAAGAGGTGTTGCCGGTTCAGGCCACACGTTTGCATGATCGCTACATCAAGGGCGCGTACAGCCTTCTAGGCTTGACCACTCCCCGGCAACTGATTTCCATGATGAAGCGCTTTGATGCCGTTATCACCTCAGACAATCTGGTGATGCACGTGGCTCATCTTTGTGGAGTTCCAGCGGTTGTCGTGTGGGGGCCAACCAGTCACCTGACTTATGGCTATCCTGAGCAGATTCACCTTCAGGTCGAACCCAAATGTGAGTATCCCGGCGGCTGCCTCGGGCCCAGCCATCCCGGCCTCTATTTGCTTGATTGTCCGCACGGCGCGGAGCATTGTATGAACACCATCGAGGCAGATGCCATCTACGCCGCCGTAATGAATATCTTGAACAAGACGCCGGCCGCGGCCCTAACTGGCCTTCTGCGAGTAGCGGAGGAATAGCGCCGTACAGTCATCGGACAGTGGTACCTGCGCGCGATGCGCATCAAGTGCCGTGAACAGATTGCCAAGTGAGAACTCGGATGCGAGTGCCGTCTCCAGTCCCTCGTCTCCAAAGAAGTTTCCGTCCTGGTTCTCCGCCTCCGTGATGCCGTCTGTGATCAGCAGCACCCGGTCGCCGTCGCACAGTCGCTCGCGTCCGCTTGAAAACGTAACCGGAGAGAGCAGTCCCACCGGCAGGTTCTCATTATCCAGCCGACGAATCGAATTCCCCGAGCGAAGCAGAGGTTTGACGTGCCCGCAGTTGATGTATTCAATCTCTCCGTTTTCGTAGAGCTTCATCATCAACAGCGTCGCATATTTTTGCCCAACTATCTTGTTGTAGATGTACAGGTTCAACCCTTCTGCAATCTGTTCCAGTGGCAACCCCTGCCGCAGCTGCGGATAGATCGCGCCCTGCAATACTGAAGCCATCAGCGCGGCGGAAATTCCCTTGCCGGATACATCAGCCACTACCACTGCTACGCAGTCGTCCAGTCGCATCACATCGTAAAAGTCGCCGCCAATCTCCTTGCAGGAAATATTCCGCGCCTCTACCTCGGCAAACGTCAGTGATGGAACTTTTACCTCCATCATGCTCTGTTGAATCGTCGAAGCGATTGCTAACTCTCTCTGATACGCCAGCGCCTCCTGCTCGGTCTTCACCAGGTAGGCATTCTCCACCAGCGCTGCGGCTTCGCGGGCAATCGCGCGAATCAACTCATGACTCACATCGGAGAGCTTCCCCTTCTCGATCCGGCTGTCCAGGTACAACACGCCTATGGCTCCATGGCCGCCGCCGTCGCGGAACTGAGATTTTCGCAATGGAATGCAGACCACGCTTCGCAGTTGCTGCACAACAATGCTCTGTCGTCCATCCATCTCCGGGTCGCCCATGCTCAGCACAAATTCTGAAGCGGAGGCAAGCACCTCATGCAAGATAGATTGTGAAATCCCTTTGGCTTCGGTCAGGGCTTCACCGTTCTCGCTTCGCCCAGCTTCCAACTCCAATCGGCCATCGTCTTTACACAAAAAAACAAATCCGCGCTCGGCCTTGGTAAGCCGCAGTGATATCTCCACCAGGCTCGTCAGTATCTCGCTCAGTACAGAGGCTGCATTCAGGGCGCGCGCGCCTTCGATAAAAAGGTTCAGCAGGTGCAACTCACCAGGTTTGTCAGAAGATGTCTTCCGGGACGTAATCACCGAGAGCAGTTCGCGGGAGTCCGAGGGAACGCTCTCGGGCGCGGTGCGCGAATCCCTGAAAATAAGGTAAGTTCCGCCCGTCGCGCCAATTTCGATCCGGTCTCCGCCCTTCAGGCCCCGGCGCTGTGTCGCTTGTCCATTTACAAACGTGCCGTGGCTGCTGCCCAGGTCAACGATAATGTACTCGGAACCGTGCCGCTCAATCTGTGCATGGGTTCGTGAAACGTGCGGCTCTGCGATTACTATGTCGCGATCCGGACGACGTCCGATGGTGACCACCGGTTTGCAAAGCGCAAAGCGGCTTCGCGTCTCTCCCAATACGAGTACCAGCTCAGCTTCCGTCAGGTTCTCAGCCAAAGCACTCAACACTGCCACTCCCGAAAGGAAAAGGGCGACTTGGAAGCCGCCCGGTATTGGAAGCGAATTTCAAACTTTTCAGCAGATTAGGCCACGCGGGAAAAAGAGTTGATCGCCGAAGCCTCGTCGTCCCATACATCAAACACCGTGCATAGCTTCGTAATCTGCAGCAGATCGTGCACTCTCTTGGTCAGGTTTAGCAACTTCAGGTCGCCCCCGGCATTGCGAACGCTCGTGAACGCGCCGACTAGTTCGCCAATTCCAGAGCTATCGATGTAGGTGACATTGCCGAGGTTGAGGAGAATATATTTGTGACCCTGGGCGGAAAGTTCCTTCACCGTATCGCGCAGTACGGCACTTCCTTCGCCAAGAGTGATACGCCCGCCAAGATCAACAATAGTAATACCGTCCACCAGACGCGAACTCGTTTTCATTGACACTCGCCTTCCTCCTTAACTGCCGCTGCGGCCCGAAGCGCACACGCACCCATCATAAATAGCACCGGTACCGGAAGAGATGGTCCTGAGACACATAAAGCATAGCAGAATGTACGCCCGACACAATTCCCCAAGTTGGATGCACAGTTACCAGCGGAGTTGCCCAACATTCGCGAGATCTCGCTGGCAAAGCCAAATGCTATCTATACTTACACTAACTACGCAAGCCTTCCATCCGGCCAATCCTCGGGGAGCCCAGCCTGGTGCAGGCATCCCCCCGGGCCGGGATGATAGATGCGTTTGTTTCCCTCAGTGATTTCGGACAGCGCATTCAAGTTACGCTAAGAGAGTTCATACAACATCGGCATGATTTATCCGCACCGCATCTTCGGTGTTGAGTTAATGCAGGCCACCAGCACCGCTCTGCGCTGGGGATGCGTCTTCGGAGACATGCGCCGTGGTTCTCATGGATGCCGGTAGGTCAGCCAGAGATGCACTTCCCCTCTCAAACAGAGTTCCTTTCCAGGTGCTCTCGCCAATAATTTCTATGTACTCCTCGCGCTGGCAGTCCGATGGACTAGAAAATTCTTGCCCCGCTACTGCGGAATTCCCAGTCCGTAATCTCCCAATATTTAGTTCCAGTTCTGTGATTTGTGTACTTGCTCCAGCCGTCCCTCGTGGGCTCCAATATTCCAATCAGTGGTTTATCGTGGGCTGGAGGATGGTATGGAAAACGGAACATCGGTGGTGCGCACAGCGTGCCGTGGTTGTCACGGCGTCTGCCAGGTTCTGGTGCATTTAAATAGTGAGGGCCGCGTGATCCGCGTATCCGGTGATCCGGACAGTCCCACGAGCCGTGGCTACATCTGTCCCAAGGCCACGGCTGCGCCCGAGCAGCTATACCATCCCGACCGCATTACGCGCCCCATGCGGCGCACCGGGCCTCGCGGTGCAGGGCAGTGGAAGGCGATCAGCTGGGACGAGGCACTCGCCGAAATGACCGAAGTCTTTGACCGGGTACGTCGCGAATCTGGCCCCGAATACTTGGCGCTCTGTCAGGGGACAGGTCGTCCCTACACGGAATTCACCGGCCGCTTCATTCACGCTTTTGGCTCACCCAACTTCGCCAATCCGGGACACAACTGCTTCCTGCCCCGTAACATCGCCGCCGCCATCACCATGGGTTGGTTTCCTCAGCCAGACATCTACGGCCACGGTGGTACCATGCCGGCCTGCATTCTCCAGTTTGGCCAGAACATTCCAGACACCGGCGGAGCTGACGGTTATTGTGGCGGCATGGTTCGGCGCGCCTTCCACGCGGCTCAGCAAGTTATCGTAGTCGATCCCCGTCGCACCTCGAGTGCCGCCCGCGCCGCGCAGCACCTGCAGCTTCGGCCCGGCTCGGATTGCGCTCTCGTGCTCGCCATGCTCCACGTCATTATCGGCGAGCGCCTCTACGATGCTGATTTCGTCGAGCGCTATTGCACTGGATTTGAAGAGCTCACCGCGCATCTGCTCCCCTACTCGCCGGAATGGGCCGAACCCATCACCCGCGTACCGGCCGCAGCTCTTCGCAGCGCGGCCCAGACCTTTGCCACTGTGCGCCCAGCCTGCGTCTTATGGGGCAACGGGATGGATCTGAGCACTAATTCCTTCCAGACCGCCCGCGCCCTGCTGATATTAATGGCCATTACAGGCAACATCGACGTTCCCGGCGGAGTGGTGCAATGGGTGCCTCCCGCCGACGTTCGCGCTAAATCGCCTATGGTGGATCGAGGTGTCGCCGGGGAACAGTTCCTAGCCCCCGAGCAGAAAGCCAAGATGATCGGCGCCGGACGTTTTCCCTTTGCTCCCGGATGCCATCAGCCAACCTTCTGGGAGGCGTGCGTCAGCGGCGTACCCTATCGCCCAAAGGCCGTGTGGCTGGTGGGAACCAACCCCATCGTCACGGCAACTCGCGGCGACATTATAGAAACGGCCCTGCGTGAGCACCTCGAATTCAGTGTTGTCTCAGATTTCTTCTTTACGCCAACCGCCGAACTGGCTGATCTCGTGCTCCCCGCTGCTCACTGGCTTGAGCAGGACGACGTGGTTTACTTCCACAAGATCTGGTGCGTGCTTGCCCGTCGCAAAGTGGCACAAGTCGGAGAGGCGCGCGATGATCGTGCCGTCATCCTCGATCTCGCCCATCGACTTGGTCTGAATGAAGCCTTTCCTTGGCCGGATTGGCCCGCTTATTTAGCTTGGCTGCTGGAACCCGCTGGCCTCAACTTTGAGCAATTTGCCGAAGAGGGCATCAGGTTCGGCAAAATGCGGTATCGCAAGTACGAGCAGCAGGCTTTTCACACGCCCAGCGGACGCATCGAACTGGTCAGCTCGATCATGGCAAAATGTGGTCGCCCAAGTCTTCCCGTCTTTGTGGAGCCACCGCTTTCGCCGGTTTCCCGCCCGGATCTTGCAAAGGACTATCCGCTCATCCTGATAACGGGCTGCAAGGTTCTTCCGTTCTTCCACTCGGCCGGGCGGCAGATTCCATCTCTGCGGAAGCTTCACCCGCGCCCCTTGGTTGACCTGCATCCGGCAACAGCCCTCCGCCTGGGTTTGGCTGATGGCGATCAAGCCCTCGTTGAGACTCCCGACGGAGAGGGCCGCTTCTATGCCCATCTCGATGATCGTCTTGCCGAAGACGTGGTCCATGTCGAACATGCCTGGTGGTATCCGGAGCGTCCTGGAGCCGAACATGGATGGAAGGAAAGCTCTGCCAATCTACTCTTCGGGCACCAATATTTCGATCCGGAATCGGGGGCGGAGGCTCTCCGTGGAGCCTTGTGCCGCGTGGGCCGTGCGGTCGGCGATCCAGTGTCGCCAGAACTCGCAGCAATGCCCAGTTAGTGGCTTTGCTCTAGTTAAGTCGAAACGTCTAATCTGCCAGCTTTGCTCAGGCCACCGCAAAGCAGGGGGCAACTCGCGTTCAACTCACGAACTCCAAGCAGCAACGTCTAGCTGTTCTGGCTAGAGTACGGAGGAAGACAAGAGAATGCTGAACGGAAAGAGTTGGAGAGTAGCAGGAATGTGCGTGCTTGCGATGGCTGCCTGCTGGGCTGCACCGGCCCGCGCGCAAATGTCAGAGGCTAAAGAAAAGCCACCGATGTATTCGTATGTCTCATTCTGGTCGTATCCCCGAGCCCAGTGGGCCGATGTCGAAAAGTCCAACGAGGCTGACCGGAAGATATTGGATAAGGCCATGGCCAGCGGAACCCTTGTGGCCTACGGCAGCGACACAAGCCTGGTTCACCAGCCAGACGGCAGCACTCACGATGACTGGTGGTCGTCAATGTCAATGGCTGGATTGCTCAATGTGCTGGATCAGTTCTATGCTTCCGGCACCACTACTTCTCCCCTTTTAGTAAGCGCCACCAAGCACTGGGACGGCATTTTTGTCAGCCGTCACTACAACTGGCATTCCGGATCATGGAAGCACGCATTCACCCATGGTTCGTCTTATAAGCTCAAGCCGGATGCGCCCGACGATGCGGTGGCAATACTCAGCAGGAACGCATTCGTGCCGCTGATGGAGAAATTGCTCGCCGACGGTACCATTGTTGAATACGAGATCGACACCGAGGCGATTCACACCGAAAACCCAAACACTTTCTGGATCTTCTACATCACGCCCAACGCGGAAGGCTTGGACAAGACCAATGCAGTGCTGCGTGAAACCATGAAGGCGAATCCGCTGATTGGCCCGGCATTCGATTCCATGGTGGACTTCACCGTGCACCGCGATTTTCTGGCCCGAACCAGCGCCACCTACAAATAGCTCCAACAGCGTCATCAACCGGCAAACCGAATACCCATCCCTGGCTAAGCGCTAGCTGGGGATGGGCTCTTTGAAACCCGCAGTCCTATATCGTCCAACTGGAGTCCACACCGTAAGAGTCCAGCACGTCTCGCAGAGTTACCACCCCTTCAAGCTTGTGGAGGTCAGCCCGGTTGACCACCGGCAATATGTCGATGTGGTTTTGGCTCATTCGTTCCAGCGCCAGATGAATAGGTTGATCCGGGTGGGCATGCGGAAACTCCAGACTGTCGAAAAGGCTCATCAGCTTTTCCTCGCTTCTTCCGTCCGCAATCGCTCTTTCAAGAGTAGCCCGGCTCAAAACACCAACAATGTTTCCTTCGTCCTCCACAATCCACGAGTGAGATTCGCTCTTGCCCATCCGCTCCGCCGCATCGCAAACACTCATCTCCGCCGCAAGACTCCCCGGAGCCTTCCGCATTACCTGTTGCACGATATGTCGGTCGAATTCTTCCCGTGTCTTATGGATTGGAAGATGAATGCCGTCCTGCCGTGCCAGAGCCTCATAAATCGGCTCTTTTTGGAAGTGAGAGGAGATGAACAAGCTTGCCAGGTTGGCGATCATCAATGGCACAATAACCGCATAATCGCGAGTCATCTCAAAGATCATCAGCACAGAAGTCATCGGAGCGCGCACGATTCCGGCGAACAGCGCCCCCATACCGACCAGCGCGTAAGCTCCAGGTACTGCCGTGTAAGCAGGCAACAAGTGATGAGCCACCGTGCCGATACTGCCTCCCAGCATCGCGCCAAGAAATAGTGACGGTCCGAATATTCCGCCCGCATTACCGGACGCATAGCTAGTCGTAATGGCAAACAGCTTCAGCACAACCAGCAGGACCATCAGCTTGAATGCCATGCTTCCGTCGAGAGCCAACCCTACGTAGCTGTATCCCACGCCCAAAGCTTGGGGCACAAACCACCCCATCACGCCCACCAGCACGCCACCGACCACGGGATGCCACCAGCGGGTGCTTCTCGGCAAAAGCAAAAATCGTTTGCGCATCGCCAGCAAAAGCTTCGTGAAGGCTACTGAAAGAAATCCGCCCGCGATGCCCAGCACAGCGTAGATGCCGAACTCCATCGGGTGGACCAGTTCGTACTGCGGCACGTGAAACAGTGGGCTGTTGCCGAGCAGCAGACGCAGCACCGCCCAGGAGGTCGCCGAAGCCAGCACCACCGATCCGAGCACAGGCGCGTGCAGATCCCCCACTACCTCTTCCAACGCAAACAGCACCGCAGCCATGGGAGTATTGAACGCCGCCGCAATAGCCGCCGCCGCTCCAACCGGTATCAGCGCTTTTACCTTTTCTGGACGCAAGCCGAGCCAGCGGCCAAGCACCGAGGCGATCCCCGCTCCCACCTGCACCGACGGTCCTTCCCGTCCCAGCGGTATTCCGCTGGCTAGCGTCGCCGCCGTGCAACCAAATTTTCCCAGTACGGTGCGCAATGAGATGTTTCCATCTCGTGCATAGAGAGCTGCCTTGGTCTGTGGCACGCCGCTGCCCCGCGCATCCGGAAAATAACGGTATAGCAGGTATCCCATCGCCAGCGAACCCGCCACCGGCATCGCGAAGCGCCTCCACCTGGGGCTTCCGACCGGATAAATACGCATTCCCATGTGTTCGGTCAGGACAATAAACGCTACCACTGCGAGCCCCGCCAGAGCGCCAATCACCAGCGACAAAACAAGAAAAACCTGTTCCTCGCGCTCTTGAATCAACGAATTCAAACGGGAGCGCAAGGTACGAGATTTCGTCTCTGAATGGTTCTCGTCGGGTATAAGAGTCATCTCTCGCTTACTCAAAAGACCTTCCGCGTCTCCGCTCGGATGGCAATGCTGATCAGGCGCGACTCAGCAAATCGCAGTTTTGATTGTAATGAAATTGTTTCTAAGCTTCATGTGGAGGGCTATTCCAATCACTCCAGGCACGGCCCGGCCCTTGTCAGCCAATGTACCCAACCCTCCGATCCTGGAAGCCAGAATCTCTGATCGCGGGTAGAATCTGAGACAAGCAATGAAGACAGCCATTCGAGATCGGCGCTGGCCAAGCCTCTTCCAGGGCATACGCCCATTGAATCGGGCCGGGGCCCTCCGCGACGCGCTCGCAGGACTCCAACTTGCGGCCATGAACATCCCGCAAGCTCTCGGATACACCAAGATCGCCGGAATGCCACTGGTCACCGGCTTCTACACCCTGCTGCTGCCGCTTCTCGCTTTCGCTGTCTTTGGTTCGTCGCGCTACCTTGTGGTTGCCGCCGATTCCGCTACCGCCGCTATTCTTGCTGGCTCGTTATCTCCCATGGCGGCAATTGGTAGCGCCAGATATGTGGCTCTGTCGGGAATGGTGGCCCTGCTGACTGCTCTCTTTCTGCTCTTGGCGCGGTTGCTAAAGCTCGGCTTCCTTGCCGATTTCCTCTCCCGAACCGTGCTCGTAGGTTTTCTGACAGGTGTTGGGTTCCAGGTGGGAATTGCCGTCCTCGGCGAGATGCTCGGTATCGAAGTGCATTCCCCGCACACGGTTGGACAAGTCGATCAACTTCTGCGCGGCTTGCCTCATGCAACGGCTCCAACCGTGCTTCTCTCTGTCGTGGTCGTGGGAGGTATTTACCTCCTCCAGCGCTTCGCGCCTAAAGTCCCCGGCGGCCTTATCGCGGTGGTGGGTACGGTGGTGGCCAGTGCCACATGGAATTTCGCCGGTCACGGCATCGCTGTTATCGGTCCAATCGTCGGCGGACTGCCGCATCTGGCCTTACCCAATGTGAGTTGGAGAGAGGTTGAGTCGCTGCTAGCCGTCGCGGCCTCCTGCGTCGTGGTAATCGTCGCCCAGAGCGCGGCCACCTCCCGCGTTTATGCCATGCGTCATGAGCAGAGGGTGGATGAGGACGTAAACCTCGTCGGCCTCTCGGCGGCCAACGCTGCGGCGGCGCTCAGTGGAACGTTCGTCGTCAACGGGAGTCCCACCCAGACGGCAATGGTTGAAAGTTCCGGTGGACGCAGTCAGTTGGCCCAGGTAGTCACGGCCGCGGTCGTCGCTCTCGTACTCCTCTTTCTAACCAAGCCATTGCAGTTTCTTCCACGCTGCGTGCTGAGTGCCATCGTCTTCACGATCGCCGTCAAGCTCATCGATGTGCGCGGTCTGTGGAGCATTTCCAGCGAGAGCCCCGGCGAATTCCGCTTGGCTCTGACCACTGCGTTTGTCGTGGTGCTCGCCGGTGTAGAAGATGGCATCCTGCTGGCCATGGTGCTCTCGCTGCTTCGTGTCGTGCGACATAGCTACCGCCCGCATACCGCGGTACTTATCAAGGGCGAAGGGGGTATCTGGCAGCTCACGCCCGCGCTTCCCGGCGCAATCAGCCGTTCTGGCCTCATAATCTATCGCTTTGGAGCGCCTCTCTTCTACGCCAATGCCCACCGCTTTTCAGAAGAGATCCTCGCCCTTGTAAACGGGGCACCTTCGCCCATTCGCTGGGTGGTCGTCGATGCCGGTGCAATTGCCAGTGTCGACTATACCGCCGCGTGGATCGTTCGCAAACTTCAGCAGGATTTACGCAACCGTGGCATCGAGTTGGTCTTTGCCCATGTGCAGTCAGATCTGGCCCCAGACCTGAAACGGCATCGCCTCACCGAGGGCCCAGACCAGATAAGAATTTTCGCTAGCCTGCACGAGATGCTGGCAGCCTTTGACGGACTTCCGGTCGCATCCTGAGCTGTCTCTCTGCTCACTCGCCCCGCCCGCACCTTACTTCGCCCATCCAGGGACTCTCATAGCTATAACCAGCACAATTCATTCGACTGCGGGAAGCGATTGATAAGACTTATGTATCGTTCGATCGCATTTTGATTTTTTGTTGTGAATTTTTCAATTAAGTTGTAACTTCAATCGAATCCCATGAGCACAGAACCATGTGTTAACCGGCACACTTGAGACACGGGGTGTCTCAGCGCGTGTTGGAATCTTCGCCGGGTAAGTTTCTGAGAAGGATGAGGGGCTCTTTGTTTTTTGTCTTTTCGCGGGTTCAACTTTTAGTTCATTAAGAAATTTGGAGGCAGGTAATGGCAGCATCTGGAGCAACTCTCACAAGCGATCAGCAAAGTCAGCCCTATCGCTGGGTGATTTTGGCGCTGATGGCGTTAACCTTCATCATCGCGTTCTTTATTCGTATGACTTGGCCGCCGCTGATCCCCGTGGTGGTTCCCATTTTGCACATGAAGATGTCGCAGGCCGGCGCGTACATGAGCGCTTTCTACATCGGCTATGTGATCACTCAGATTCCGGCCGGCGTCTTGGCCGATCGCCTGGGTGTGCGCGCCATCCTCACCAGCAGCTTGTTGGTTTTAGGTCTGTCCACGATTGGGATGGGATCCATCACCAGTTATGATCAGGGCTTCTATCTGCGCGTCATCACCGGCTTGGGCGCCGGTGCGGTTTTTGGCGCCGCCATCCGCGCTTTGATCGAATGGTTCCACCCGCGTGAGCGCGGTCTTGCCTTCGGCATCATGTTCGCCTCGCCTTCGGCTGGCATCGCCCTTTCCAGCGTTATCGTTACCCCGTTGAATGCTCACCTTGGCTGGCAGAATACCTTCCGCATTTGCGGCCTGATCGCGGTCGTAGTGGGTCTCTTGGTGTTGGCACTGGTCAAGACGTCGCCTGCCACGCAAAAATCACCCAGCATGTTTGCCGGTTTCCCCATCGTCTTTGGGAACCGCAACCTGCTGCTCACCTCAGCAGCCGGCTTCTGCCTGATGTGGGTGGAACTGGGTACGGCGACCTGGGTCGTCGCCAGCATCAAGAAGATGGGCTTCAGCTTGGCCCTCGCGGGGGCCGTCATGTTGGCCTACGGAATTGGCGGCATCCTTGGGCCATTTCTCTCGGGTTGGCTGTCGGACAAGATCGGTCGCCGCAAGTACATCATGATCTTCTTCTTGATCTTGTTGATACCATTGACGGTCTGGTTTGGCATGCAGAACACCGTCGCCACCATGACTTTCTGGGGCTTTGTCTTTGGTTTCGTTTCGTACTGTGTCAACCCGCACCTTACTATCTTGGTCTCCGAGGCGGTGGAGTCCAAGTACGCAGCCTTGGCCAACGGCACCAGCAACGTGATCTACCAGATCGCGCCTATTGTGGTCCCGATCGTGACGGGCTGGTCGGTGGACAAGACAGGCAACTTCCATGCGGCGTGGTGGATTATGGCCATTGGTCCGCTGGTCGGAATTTTACTGTTGCTGCCCGTTACTGCCGGCACCAAGCCTGCCGGCGCGCAATAGGCTATATTTCGGCTTACCGGTGCAATGCCCTGAAGACGAACGATATCGTTCCTCCGAGGCGGCATTGCACCTCTTGCTGTGAAAGCCCGCCTGGGCCGGGTGCACAGGCCACCATTCACAAATGCTTATAATGCTTATTTAGTTAGTCGAGTTTAGTGAGTCGGGTCGGGCCAATGCGCTGCCGTCTCAATGATCATATGATATTCAAAATGCGCAAGACGGAGATCTAAGGAGGTCAGAGTGCCGGAAGACATGCAGAAGTTGTTCGAGGAACGCCTGGGCCGGTATCAGGCAGCAATTGCGTTGGAGCCGACCGATCGCATACCAGTCGCAACAGGTACCAATGTTTATGCGGAAGTTTATTCGGGAAATACACGTCAGGAGACCATCTACAATCCCGACAAGTGGCTCCAGGCTGAACTCGCGTTTATCAAGGATTTTCCCGAATTTGACGTCCTGAGAAACAATCGCATTTACGCGCCAATGTACGACGCGATTGACCTGAAGAGCTACAAGCTCCCTGGGCCTCACCTCAGTGCGCAGAGCGATTTCCAGTTCATCGAAGCCGAGTACATGCTCGCCAACGAGTACGATGAACTCATCGCCAATCCCGTTAAATTCATGTTTGACCGTTTCCTGCCCCGTGTTATGGGAGAAATGAAGGAGCGCGGATCTATCCGTTCCTACATGGCATTCCTCAAGGGCGGCATGGCGAATGCGCAGTGGGGACAGATCATGCGCAACCGGACCATGGTGCTCCAGCAACAGGCCGGAATGCCGCAACCAATGGCGGGAGCCTTCCTCGCGCCCTTTGATGCCCTCGCCGATGTATTGCGCGGGCTGAAGGGTTCGCTTCTCGACTGCCGCCGTCAGCCCGACAAGGTGATCGCAGCCTGCGAGGCTCTGGTTCCAATACAGCTCAATTTCGCCCTGACCACGGCAGATCCGTTCAAGCGCTGGCCGGTCTTCGTACCCACTCACAAGCCGTGCTTCATGTCGCCCAAGCAGTTTGATACCTTCTACTGGCCCTCGTTCAAGAAGGTTATGGATGGAATTATTGCCGCCGGCCACAGCATCCGTTGCTACCTGGAAGGCGATTGGGGTGCGCACTGGCATCACTTCCTGGAGATGCCTAAGGGAAAGGTCCTCTGCGATATCGACAACCAGGGGGATATCTTCAAGGCCAAGAAAGATATTGGCCACCATCAGTGCCTCGCCGGTGGAATGCCGAATACCCAGCTTATTCTCGGCAAACCGGAAGAGGTCCGCGAGCGCGTCAAGTTGCTCTGTGAAACCGTAGGCCAAGGCGGTGGGTTCATTATCAGCGGTGGCTGCAACATCGGTTACGAGACCAAAGCCGAGAACCTCCGGGCGATGGTAGACGCCATCAACGAGTTCGGATGGTACGACAAGAACCTCAAGCCCAAGCCCAAAGCTGCTCCAGCCGGCAAGGTCGATCCCGCTTATCCGCTCATGGTCACTCCCTGGGAAACCAAGAAGGCCGAACTCGGCGGAGTGCAAGGAGACGAGGATATGATTCGCAAGCCCTGGGAGTCGCTCGAGAGCGCGGCATACCTATGGCTATGGTCGTGGCTCAACTAAACCCTTAACAGGCTGAGCCGCAGACATCATAAGTTCGCTCACCCTCGTTGCACACGAAACAAAAGCCTTTTCTTCCGCAATCTGCTGACTGAGCGTTTGCGATAAAGAAAAGGCTTTTGTCCGTCTGCAACTCTAGAACGAGTATTTCAGCGAGATGGTTCCAGTGTTGGCATGGAAATCTCGTGGCAGGTTTACAAGCGGCAGCCCGCGAGTTTCCTTTTCGTTGTAGTTGTAGTACGCATAGTTCGTCTTGACCGCGAGATTCTTGGTCAAATCCAACACCAGGCCAACATAAGGCTTGTGCCAGTTCAAGGCCTGTGACAAAGGGGCGTCCGGAAATGGACCGGGGAAGGCGCAACCACCCGTTACCGCTGTCGACGCCGCCGGACAAGGCGTCGTTGGGTTTCCCACAAGCGGCGGGCTGTTGCCATAAATGTCGCTCACCATCAATAGTGTGCCGCTGCCGTCGCTGCCCCCCGGTAGTACCCATTTGTTATGACCTGCGGTGCTCGTGAGTTCGTAGCCAACGCTGAGGGTAACGTGCTGGACCGGCCGGACGGTGAGATGCGCAAATCCCGTATTCGTCCGTTCCTGGTAGTCCTGTATCAGCGGCACGTCGGGGCTCCCGGCTGCGTTATTGGCGTTGACGCAGAGAGCCGGAGTCGCCTGCACCGTCGTCCCCGCCCCAACCGGCACGCAGGTCGCCGAATTAATCGATTGATCCAGATAGGTCCATCCAAAGTCGAATCCGAACTGCCGATTCGGGTTCAGGCTCGCTCCAAACGTGTAGTAACGCCAGTGGTCCTTATGCCCGTAAGCGCCGGGGACCGTGTTCACTCCTGTTGTCGGAAAGAGGTTCGGGTTTGCCGGACTAAATGGCGGCAAGACAGTTGCAGCGCCATTGATGTTTTCGGCAAAGTCATTCCGGGTCTCGACGAAATGCACGCCACCATTGATGCTCGACCATTTGTTCACCTTGTAAGTGGTATTCACCCTTACCCGCTGCTGGTGACGCGGACCAATATTGGTGAACGAGTTGTCGGCGCTCAGCCACTCCAGATCGGCATTGATCCGCCACTCCTTTATGGGGCGAAGCAAAACTCCTCCAAGCGCCGTGTGTTCGTTAATCTTCGTGGTGTTCTTCGGGGCATCCTCCACACCGTCGGTTACAAGGTAGTAGCTGTTTAGTATGGTTGAGTCGCCCGACGGGTCGCCTGTCAGTTCACGCCGTCCATAGCGGTAGCCGATGTATGCGTTGACGAGGCTGCTTGGTGCCCAGCCTAACCTCGCCGTGTTGTAATACGTGCGCTCGGCTATGTAGGTTTGATAGAAAGCTGTGTTCCCGGCGTTTGCCACCGTGCAACCAGCGCTCCCTTCGGTCAAACCGGGAGCCGGGGTGGCAGTGCATGTAAATCCAATTTGATTCGAGTTGCCGGGGTTGCGCCAGTCGAGCCAGCGGAACTTGTCCGAAAAGCTGAAACTCCGGTTAAGGTGGTAAGTCAATCCGATATCTGCGTTGCCCGAGACGCGTTCCGTGCGAGACGTAGCGGTGATCAGGCTGGGCACGTGGCCGGAGCTCCCAAAGCCGTTGGCAAATTCCGAATAGTTCAGGAAGTCGGAGTGCCCCGAGCTATAGCTGCCCGAAGCCGTAATGTCCAGCTTCCGGAAGTAGTTGGATTGCAATGAAATCTGCGTGGTCGGAATGCTGCTTCGCACGTTACCGGAACGATTGAAGCCAAACAACCCGATGTTGCACCCCGCACTGGGAACGAAGACATTCGATCCGGGGAAGGTAACGCCAGACACGATAGTACAGCCGGAAGGCGGGAATAGAAGACCAATGTCAATGGGTGTACCGCCCAGCGCCCCTTCCGTGAATGACAGATTGTTATCCACAAAGTTGGGATCCACCTTGTCGTGCTCGAAGAACTGGTCGATGCTGAGCGTCGTCCGCTTCATTACTCTGATGTCGATACCGAGCTGATATCGGTCCGAGCGCCACTGGTCGTATTCTGTCATCAGGGTCCGAATCGGCCCCTCAAGGGTAGTGTCAAGTCTTCCTGTGGTGACGTTGCGCGCATAGCCTAGGCGGATGCGGATCGCTGACTGGGGAAACAGGGTCAAGTTGAAATCGCCCATGTTGCGGGCGGTGTCCTGCAGGTGAGGACTATTGACGTACCACGG
>Ga0316217_10004103_pt1 | contig 16033 bp, 16 predicted proteins | sample 1anoAmetaG_FD_203633 | JGI IMG/M metagenome (GOLD analysis project Ga0316217, IMG submission 203633) | Freshwater microbial communities from Trout Bog Lake, Wisconsin, USA - 1anoA | ecosystem: Environmental > Aquatic > Freshwater > Lake > Hypolimnion/Profundal zone | place: USA: Wisconsin... | reverse complement strand
ACCAGACGGAACTGGATTTAGACGACGAAAAGTAGTCCTGCGCCGAAAAACGCGGTTTTCCTCAATAAATTGCAAAATGACAAAATTACTTTCGGAACACCCTCTAATAATGCAAAAATCCAATGAAAACTGAAAAAAAGACGAAAACGAAGACGAGTACTCCCACCCCCAAAACGGTCGCTTCCGTTCCCGCTCCCGTCGCGCCCAAACGCAGCGTCAAAGCAACGACCACGGAAGCTGCCGTTGTCCCGGTGGTCGCACCGAAGACTGTGCCACAGGTCGCTGCGGCTGCCCCCCGCACTCAAGATCGGCCAATGGCGACGACACCGGTTGCGCCTCCGGCCACTCCTGCGGTTACTGCTCACGTCCAAAACCGGCCAGTTGCCACCTCCCAGGCTGCGCCCAAGGCCAGTTCGCGGCGCGAAATCACCAGCGATCTCATCGCTAAACGCGCCTACATCATCTGGGAACAACAGGGCTGTCCGCAGGGCCGTGAGCAGGACAACTGGTTGCTTGCCGAAAACCAGCTCAAGCAAGAGATCCAATCCTTCACCGCCTGAACACTGCTTGGCGACCGTCGCTACGCGACGAACAGATCCATGACGAGCCTGGTCCGTGGGTTGAAACCCACGGCTCAGAAGACTATCATCGTTCGCCGCCACGCGGCGAACGATGATCGCACCACGGCTTGGAATCACGCGGAAACGCCTTGGAAATCAAATATTGCCGCGGCTCGCAGAGCCGCGCTCCGCAAATGCCCGAATCAATGCCCTGGCCGCTTTGCGGGTTTTCCAGATAGCGATGTCCAAGCCGCGGTTGCTGGCGACGAGCACGGCAAAGTCAATTTCGGGCGCGATGGACGCGACGGAGTGCGACACCCCGTTGCTTCCGCCGTGCCAGAAACGGCGGCCGGTGTCGCCAGGCCGGGTGCCTTTTGCCCAACTGGCTGGACTGATAAATGCTCCGGCACGGTAAGTCACGGCGGGTGCGGCATCACCAGTTGCCAGGAAGGTCATCCCGCGCATTACCCACCCTTTGGAAGTTGTGGCGGGTGCGACCGCATGCAATTCCGCAAAGGTATCCAGCGTGAGCAGCGCCGCCTGGCAATGCGGATTGGCCGGATCTCCGCGCAAATGGAGCCCGATAAATTTTGCCCAATCGGTCATTGTCATGTGTGCCGTGCCGGCGGGACCGTAGTACCATGGGAGTTGCGCGGCCGGGCTGCCCGGGTCAATCGGTTTGCCAGCGAACGAGGAGTGGCCCCAGGGTTGATCGGTCTTGCCAGCGGCGCCCGGCTGCCCAAATCCGCCCGTGCTGATGCCCAGTGGTTCAAACAGTCGTTCGCGCATCAGGTCTTCCCACGCACGACCGGTGAGCTGTTCCAGCACCGCCCCCGCGAGAATGTAGCCGACATTGGAATACCAGTATTTGGCGCCCGGAGGGATTCCTGGCGGGCGCGAAAGGGCCTGCCTCGCGATTTCCAGGCGTTGCTGGGGCAAGGTTCCCAGCCGCGTTCGAGGAGGCCGCATCAACTCGGGACTGCGGCGCAAACTGGCGTAGGGTGCGCGAAAAAGGTTAAACACCCGAACCAGACCGTCCGGGTCAAAGGGCAGGCCAGCGCGGTGTTCGAGAACTTGCCGCAAGGTCACCTTCTCCCACGCCGGGTGCATGGGCTTCACCGTGTCGGCAAAAAGTTCGCCCAATGTACTGGTCCAATTCAGCCTGCCTTCCTCGACCAGCATCGCGACGAGCGTCGCAGTCATGGGTTTGGTGCATGAATTAAGGAGCAAGCGATCATTGAGCGTGATGCGTTCTGCGGACCCTCGCTTGCGAACCCCGGCGACACCTTGGGCGATAATGCGCTCGCCCCGCAGAACGACGGCGGCCATGCCGAAATGTTCGCTTCCCGAGCCGAGTATGGATTGCAGGATGGCATCAACATTGACCGGGTCGTTGTCCTCCTGGGATGAACCTGGAGGTCTCAATAGCCCGTCTGGCTTTGTGTTCTTTGCACTGCTATCCATCAATTTGTTCGCAGCCGGCGCAAGTTCTTGCGTCCCCGTCCTCGTCCTCAAATTCTCCGGTTTTCGATTACGAGGACGACGACGGGGACGAATTGCCGGCGGCGTCAGTCGCGCTGCGTGCGCGCGCGGCCAACCTCGTTTTTTGGGGTTATTTCCGGTGCAGTCGCTTGACTTTGAGCTGGGTGGCGGCGTGGACGAGCGCGGCGTGAACGGTGGCAGCCTCCTCATCGCTTAGCTTCTGGGCCAGGCGCAACTCCGCATTCCTCCGGGCTTCCTCGGCCTTGGCTTCGTCAATATCATCCGCTTTGATGGCCATGTCGGTGAGAATCGCCACGCGCTTGCCGGTGATCTGCACGAACCCGTCGCCCACGGCCAGGAACACATTCTGGCCTTCCTTGCGTACAGTGATTTCGCCCGCGACCAGTTGTGTCATCACCGGCATGTGGTCGGGGTAAATGCCCATCTCGCCATCAATACCGGTCAGCGTGACCATTTCCACGCTGTCGGAGAAGACCTTCGCCTCCGGCGTGACGATTTCAAGTTTGAGGGTGTAAGCGGCCATTATTCCTTGATTTCGTCAATGCCGCCCTTCATGTAGAAATTCTGCTCGGCCACGTCGTCGTGTTTGCCTTCGAGAATCTCCTTGAAGCCGCGGACGGTTTCAGCCACCGGCACCTGCTTGCCGGGGCGACCGGTAAAGACTTCCGCCACCGAGAATGGCTGGCTCAGGAAGCGCTGGATTTTACGCGCGCGATACACTGTCAGCTTGTCGTCGGGCGAAAGTTCGTCCATGCCCAGAATCGCGATGATGTCCTGCAAATCCTTGTAGCGCTGCAACACCTTCTGCACCCCGCGCGCGATTTCGTAATGCTCCTTGCCGACGATTTCCTGGGACAGTGCGCGTGAATTGGAGGCCAGCGGGTCCACGGCGGGATAGATGCCGAGTTCCGCGATGGAACGTTCTAGCACGATGGTGGCGTCCAGATGCGCGAAAGTCGTGGCCGGGGCGGGGTCGGTCAAGTCATCCGCCGGCACATAAACCGCTTGGAAGGACGTGATGGAACCTTTCTTGGTGGAGGTGATGCGTTCCTGCAAATCGCCCATTTCCGCAGCCAGCGTGGGCTGGTAGCCCACCGCGCTGGGCGTGCGGCCCAGCAGCGCGGACACTTCGGAGCCAGCTTGCGAGAAACGAAAAATATTGTCCACGAACAGCAGCACGTCCTGATTTTTCTCGTCGCGGAAATATTCCGTCACGGCCAGCGCGGACAGCGCCACGCGGAGACGCGCGCCGGGCGGTTCGTTCATCTGGCCATACACGAGGCCGATCTTGGAACCGGGCGCGATGATGGGCAGGCCGAATTCGTTCTTCTTGGGATGACCTTTTTCATCCTTTTCCACCTTGATGACGCCGGCCTCGATCATTTCATTGTACAGATCGTTGCCCTCGCGGGTGCGTTCGCCGACGCCCGCGAACATCGAGATGCCGCCGTGCAGCTTCGCAATGTTGTTGATAAGCTCCATGATCACGACGGTCTTGCCGACGCCGGCGCCGCCGAAGGCGCCGACCTTGCCACCCTTCAAGAACGGGCAGATCAAATCAATGACTTTGATGCCAGTGGTCAAGATCTGGGGCGAGGTGGACTGGTCCACGAGCGCAGGCGCGGGGCGGTGAATGGGGCAAAACTTGTCGGCCTTCACCGGGCCTTGTTCGTCCACGGCTTCGCCGGTCACATTGAACACGCGGCCCATGACCGCTTCGCCGACGGGCATGGAAATCGGCGCCCCGGTGTCCACCACTTCATAACCGCGCTTGAGCCCTTCCGTGGTGCTCATGGCCACGGCGCGCACCCAGTTGTCGCCGAGGTGCTGCTGCACTTCGAGGGTCAGCTTGGATTTGCCGAAGCCGGGCAGGTCGTATTCGAGCGTCAGCGCGTTGTAAATCGCGGGCAGTTGCCCGGCGGGGAACTCGACGTCCACGACCGGGCCGATGATTTGAACGATTTTGCCTTTGTTCATTTTATGATTTCAAATTTCAAATTTACATTTTCCCAATTCGTCAACCCACCGCCATTTGCGCGGTGGTGATTTCCAGCAGTTCCTTCGTGATGTTGGCCTGGCGCAGCTTGTTGTACTCCAGCGTCAGGTCCTTGATGATCTGGCTGGCGTTGTCCGTGGCGTTCTTCATGGCCACCATGCGGGCGCTTTGTTCGCTGGCCTTGGTCTCCAGCAGAATCTGGTGCATCTGGAAATTCAAGCTGTGCGGGAGCAATTCGCCCAGCACCGTTTCTTCGTCCGGCTCAAAATCGAAAACATCCGTGGCGCTGCTGGCGGGCAGCTCCTGCGCCGGCGCGTTCACCCCGGCGGTCGCGGCGGAGAGCCGGCCGATGGGCAGAAAGGAAACCGTCTGCGGCTGCTGCGTGAGCGTGTTGATGAAACGCGGGAACAGAATGTCCACCGCATCCACCTCGCCCTTCAAAAACATCTGCTGCGCGATTTTTGAGATGGCCCGGGCCTCGCCAAATTCCGGCGTGTCTTTGTAATGAAATTCCGCCGCGAGGTTTCGCTTCGTCCGGAAAACGAATTGCGCCGCCTTTTTACCCGCCGTGATAAACACCGTGGTGTCCTTGTCCAGCTTGACGGCTTCGCGAAAGAGGTTGCCGTTCAAGGCGCCGCAGAGCCCGCGGTCGGTGCCCACCAGGATCAGCGCGCGTTTCGCCACCGGGCGCGCTTGCAGCAGCGGGTGATCAAAACCCACCGTGCGCGTGGCCGCTTCGGCCATGATTTCGTTCAATAACTGCGCGTAGGGCCGGCCAACCAGCGCGGCCTGCTGCGCCTTGCGCATCTTGGCCGCCGCCACCATTTGCATCGCCTTGGTGATTTGGGCGGTGTTCTTGACCGACTTGATTCGCCGGCGTATGTCGCGCGTGCTGGGCATGAATATCAGTTTCTACAATTTTTCCGAATCCGATACGGCACTTTGGATTCCCGCATAAAGCCAATCTGCCGACGGTTCTCAGGCAGTGGCGGCTCGACCAGTTGCCGGATCGCTTCAAATAAACTCCCAATTGCCTCGTCGTGTCCGCTGACACGAGTTTCGAGTTCAGTCAGTTTTTGCGAGAGTTCCTTGTGCGCGGCGAGTTGTTCGCGCATGCCCACGAAAGCGCGGACGACACGGACACTCGCTTCAATAGCCACTGGGCTGCTGAGCACACTGGCCAGCATGATGGCACCGTGTTCGGTGAAAGCGATCGGCGCACGTCGCATATTGCGCCGCAATGAGGTCACAATTTGTGACCTCATCTGCGCAACCTCTTGTGGTTCAAGAGGAAACGCAAAGTCCTTGGGGAACCTATCGCGGTTGCGCTTGAACTGCTGGTTCAACTGCTTGGTGGTCACTCCGTAGATTTTGGCGAGATCCGAATCCAGCATCACACGCAAACCACGAATCGTCAAAATCAACGATTCGATTCTGACGGCTTCTTGGACTTGGTATTTTGCCATATTCTCTTGCCCTCCAGAGGTTCAACGATACGTCTGCTTAAATTCTGTCACGACCGCCTTCAGCTCCGCCGTGATAGCGTCGCTGATGGCTTTTTCTTTCAAGATTCGGGCCAGCAACTCCGGCTTGCGCGTGTGGAAGTATTGCGTCAGCTTGTATTGAAAATCCTTCACCTTGTCCACCGGCACGTCGTCGAAATAATTGTTTTGCACCGTCCAGAGCACCACCGCCTGCGCCTCGACGGAAATGGGATCGTATTGCTGCTGCTTGAAGATTTCGATGATGCGCTTGCCGCGCTCCAGCAGCGCCTGCGTCTTGGCGTCGAGATCGGAACCGAATTGGGCGAACGCGGCCAGTTCCCGGAATTGCGCGAGGTCACCCTTGATGCGGCCGGCCACCTGTTTCATGGCCTTGATCTGCGCGGCCGAACCGACGCGCGAGACGGACAGGCCCACGGACACCGCCGGGCGCACGCCTTGATAGAACAAGTCCGTTTCCAGATAAATCTGGCCGTCCGTGATGGAAATCACGTTGGTGGGAATGTAAGCCGAAACGTCGCCCGCCTGGGTTTCGATGATCGGCAGGGCGGTGAGGGAACCGTTGCCGTATTTTTCGCCGACGCGCGCGCTGCGTTCCAGCAGGCGGCTGTGGAGATAAAACACATCGCCCGGATACGCCTCGCGACCGGACGGACGCTTCAAAATCAGCGACACCTGGCGATACGCGACGGCGTGCTTGGACAAATCGTCAAAAATGATCAGCGCATCCATGCCGTTGTCCATGAACCATTCGCCAATCGCCGCGCCGGCAAACGGCGCGAGGTATTGGTTGGAGGCCGAATCGGAGGCGGACGCGACCACCACAATCGTGTAGGGCATGGCGCCGGCTTCTTCCAAGACGCCAATGACCCGCGCAATGTTCGACTGCTTCTGGCCAATGGCGACGTAGATGCTGTAAATCGGGCGCGTTTCTTTGTCGCCCGAAGTTTCAGCCGCCTTGTTGATGCGCGACTGGTTGATCATGGTGTCCACGCAGATCGTGGTCTTGCCGGTGGAACGGTCGCCAATGATGAGTTCGCGCTGGCCGCGGCCGATGGGAATCATCGCGTCAATGGCCATGATGCCGGTCTGCACGGGCTGGCTGACGGGCCGGCGCTTGACGATACCGGGCGCGATTTTTTCCACGGGATAAAAGACGGTTTCCTTGATCGGCCCCTTGCCATCAATCGGCTGGCCGAGCACGTTGACCACGCGGCCGAGCAGGCCTTTGCCCACGGGCACCTGCAAGAGCTTGCCGGTGGTATGGACTTCGGTGCCCTCCTTGATCCGGGTGTAATCGCCGAGGATGACCGCGCCGACCTCGGTTTCCTCGAGGTTGAGCGCCAGGCCCACCACGCCGTCGCCAAAGTCCAACATCTCGTTGAGCATGGTGTCGGTCAGCCCTTCAATCTTGGCCACGCCGTCGCCAATTTCGCGGACGACGCCGACGTTCTGTTTCGCCGTCGCGACTTTTACGCCCGCGATCTTGGCTTCGATTTCCTGTAACAAATTACTCATATTTTGTGATGCGTGATACGTGAAACGTGATGCTTGATGCGTGATCGTGCGATTTGACGCCTCACGCAGCACTCGTCATGTTCAAAAACTTTGCTGCAATTTTTCCAGACGGGTTTTCACCGTCCCGTCATAAAGGTCGCTGCCCACTTGAATCCGCAGGCCGCCGATCAGCGCCGGGTTGACCCCATAGCTGATCGCCAGCCCCGCGCCGTAATGTTTTTCCAGACTCGCCTGGAGGCTGGCCATCTGCGCCGGGGTGGTGGCCACGGCGTTGTCCACCCGCACGGTCCGCTTGGCGACATCCAATTTCACCAGCCGGTGCAACCGGGTCAGAATTTCCACATAGCCGCGCGGCTGCTGGTCCACGAGCAAGTCCACGGCCTGCCGGACGCGGACCTCGTCCAAAATGTCATTGACCAGGCAACTGCGAAACAGTTGCCGGGCCTCGCGCAGGGCTAATTTGGAGATTTTCATCCCGGCGTGCTCGCTCAGGCGATTTGCTTCTGCGTCTCCTCGGCGAGACGGTTTTGATCCACCGGCGAGAGCATCTTGCCGGTGACGGTCATGGAGGTTTGCACCACGAGCCGTCCGACTTCGCGCTTGAGCGCGGCGAGCGTCGCGGCGCGTTCCTGGGCGGCGGCTTCCCGCGCCTTGATCAGGATCTGCTCGGCGGCGGTGACGGCTTTCTGGGTTTCCACTTCCTGCACGCGCGCGGCGGCGGCCCGGGCCTCGGCGATGATCTTGTTGGCCAGGTCGCCGGCCTCGGCCAGGATTTTCTGGCGCGCGGCTTCGGTCTTGGCGAGTTCCACCTTGATCTTGTCGGCGTTGGCGACGCCCTCCGCAATTTTCTCCTTGCGCGCCTCGAGCATGTTGAAAATTGGCCGGTACGCCAGCTTCCATAGCACGAACAGCACAAAGGAAAAGCTGAGCGCCTGCTCCAGCAGCTCGATCCATGTGATGCCAAGTTTATCCATAACAGCCGATCCTATTTATTGCCGATCACAATCCAAGCGAGGATCGCCAACCCTTCGGCGAGCGCCATGCCAATCAGCATCGTCGTGAAGACCTTGCCGAACGCGCCGGGATTGCGGCCAATGGCCATGACGCCGCCGGCGGCGGCGATGCCGATGCCGATGGCCGCGCCGCCAAAGGCCAGACCGATGTGAATATTACCTGTCATTTCTGCGAGCATATGTTTTCGTTGTTGGTTTCAGTTTCTCGCAACCGTTCGCCGAAAGGTCTCCCGGTCGCAAATGGTTAAAATTCAATGGCCGTGTTCCTCATCCGCGTGGGTGCAGAGCGTGCCGACAAACGCCACGACCAGCATGGTGAACACAAACGCCTGCAATAGGCAGACGACGACTTCAAAAAAGTATCCGGGAATCGCCACCAGCACGCCGAGATACCAGGGCTTTTGGGCCAGCGCCATGGTCAGCATCGTTTCGCCGCCAAAGATATTGCCGTAAAGCCGCAACGCCAGCGCCACGGGCCGGATGAACAAGATGGAAAACGATTCCATGATGCCGATGAAAATGAACAACAAAACCAACAGCGGATAAATCCATTTGTTGGCGTCCACCTTCACCCCAAAAACGTGTTTGATCACGCCGAAGAACCCGTTGTACTTGACCGCCCAAAACAAACACATCACGAAAAAGATGCCCGCCATGGCCACGGTCAGATTCGCATCGGTTGTCGGCGGACGGAAAAACGGCCTGGTAACATGCTCGATGGCAAACGGGAGCGGACTGCTCTTGTCCGGATGCCCGAACCCGATGCTGCCGACGCCGGGCACCAAATCCGACAAGTTCGAGATGACAATGAAGATGAAAAAGGACATGGCCAGCGGGAAAACCCACTTGACCACCTTCGGCTCCAGCACGTTGCCCATCAAACTTTCCCAACCTTCAATGAGCGCTTCCATCAGGTTTTGTCCGCCGGAGGGAATTTCTTGCATTCTCCAAGTCGTCAGCCGCACGATCAAAATAATCAGCGCGGCCACAATCCAAGTGCAGACCATGGAATTGGTCACCGGAAAAATCCCAATGTGAAAAAGCACCGGCGCAATCTGCGTGACCAGCGGCTCCGCCGCCGCCGCCTCGGCTTTTATGGGATTGGCCGCAGCGGCCACCACGTTGGTGGCCTTGATCACGGCAGTCTGCGCGCCCGCGCGCGCGGCGAAAATCACCGCGAGGAGCACCCAAACATAAGCAATTTTTCTAATGTAATTCACGCAATAAAACACTGACTGATTCCGACGACATTCAAACACTCCGGCAGGCGAAAGCCATGAGGCGTCAGAGCCGCAAAATCTGCCTGATCGTGAAAAAATTCACAAGGTTTTTTTTAAGAATTTTGGCTTAGGTTTGCTTATTTAGCTACCCCGAGCCGGGGGGAGGCGGGGTGCGTGATACGGGATGCGTGAAGGCCAGGTTTGCCTTGCGGGGTGGAGTTTTTGGCTGGATTAGCCTTTATTAGCCTGGATTTTTGCGGATTTGCGGGGAAGCTCCACGGTTTTTCTTCCGCGCATTGGGACCATGAACTAGGCGATGGGTTCTTTCGTGGTTTCGCGTGTGCTTCCGTTTTACGGGCATTTTCATCGTCCTGAACGCGGTGAAATGGCTTCGTTTTGGGCGGCTGCGAGGCGGGAAAATTGCGGAAAGCGCTGTGATTGCTGGGCTTCCGACGATGACCAAATGGGTTCGTTTGGAAAAATGACCGGCCGAACAAGGAATTTGAACAACAGAGAAACGAAGGAACAAAGCAATGCTGCGAAATTGAAATCGGGAAACGCTTGAAGAGAAGACGTGAGGCGTGACCAACCTGCGCCGCGCTTCTGGCTTCGCGTGGCTGAGGCGCGACAAGGCGGCGCGGCAAAGAATCGCGGAAACACACGGGCGAGACGCCCGTGCCACTACCACCCCAGCGCCCAGGTTGGCATGGTTTCCCATCACGGGGAAGATTATGGCACGGATGGGGCGGGAGCGTGTGTTAGCGGCTTACACGAAATGAGGTTTTTGAACGATTTGGTGTAAGTGGCTAACACCGGGGGGTTGATGGATTTTTGGATTCTTGGATGGCTGGATGGTTGAGGCAGACTTGCCCGTGAATGGCGCGGAGGGGACGGCTCAGAGGTCAGAGGACGGAAAGCAGAGGTCAGGGGAATGAGGGTCAGGGGAATGAAAGGCAGGGAAATGGATGGCAGGGGAATGAAGCAAAGGCTTTTTTCCATTCCTCTGCCAATTATTCCCTTGCCATCATTCCGGCCCGGCGCTGCGAGCCGGGTCGGCCTGCGGTCCGAAACGACAACGGTGGGTGCTCCGGGGATTGGCTGAACCGTTCAATATCCCTTTCCGTGGGTTGAAACCCACGGCTACCGGCATGGGATCGCTCCGCGACCAGGGCAGCCGTGCAGCGACGAACCGCCGGCACCAATATGTCCGTGCGTAGATTTCACAACAATCTGGGTCCAAAACCCTTGTGAATACAGGATTGGAAGATGGAACGGGCTTTCAGCCCTTGGGAATTGGTTGGGCGATAAACCTGGGCCGTTGGCCCAGGCTGGTATGGGCCGGGCCTTGGGCCCGGTTCTGACTCGGCTTTGCCTGCGAAATGTCCGGGCAGCCGCCCGCGTGGTCAATGCCAATCATTCTTCGCCGGGGAATTTTAATTGGCATGCTTCACCCGCCGCCGCAAAACCAATCCATTCCCGGCCAACCCATTCCCGGAGCCCGGTGGTCGGGCGCCACCCTCTGGACACTGATTTCTGGACAATGCCAATTATTCTTCACCGCTGGGGAATTTATTCCTTCACCGCTGGGGAATTTTAATTGGTATGCTTCAGATTTCGGCGGTCGGCTTTCTTGATGGCGGTTTTTCCCCGCGGGCCGCCGAATAATTCCGCCAAACGCTATTGACAGATTCTGGTTTCGCGTGACATAATAGTGTGCATAAGTTAAGGTTTTGACCGTATGATAGTCACTCAAAACATGCAAGCGGACGCCGCGGCCTTGAATCCGGCGGCGGCGGGGGACAAGCGCCTCGCGGCGGTGCTGGCCGACCTCGTGAAGGCGCGGCTGACGCTGCTCGTGCTGCTCACCACCGCGGTGGGCTTTTATCTGGGCGCGCGCGGCGCCGTGGACGGGTGGCTAATGTTCCACGCGCTGGGCGGCACGGCGCTCGTCGCCGCCGGCGCGGCCGCTTTGAACCAGTTGCTCGAACGCGATTATGACGCGAAAATGCGCCGCACGGCCAGCCGGCCGCTGCCGTCGGGCCGCCTGCAGCCGGCGACCGTGGCGCTCTTTGGCGGGGGGTGTTCGGTGGCCGGTCTGGTTTATCTGGCGGCGGCGGTGAATCCGCTGACCAGCGTGCTGGGCGCGGTGACTTCCATCAGCTACCTGTTCATTTACACGCCGCTCAAGCGCGTGAGCTGGGTGAACACGCTCGTGGGCGCCATTCCCGGCGCGCTGCCGCCGCTCATGGGCTGGACCGCGGCGCGCAACGAATTGAGCGGCGAAGGCTGGACGCTGTTCGCCATCCTGGCGTTCTGGCAGATTCCGCATTTCATGGCCATCGCATGGCTCTACCGGGACGAATACGCCAAAGCCGGATTTGTCATGCTGCCGAACGTGGACGCCGACGGCCGCCGCACGGCGGATTACGCCGTGCTCAACACCCTGGCGCTGTTTCTGGCCAGCCTGTGCCCGTTCCTGTTGCACCTGAACGGCCCGCTGTATCTGGGCGCGGCGCTGCTGTTGGGTGCGGCTTATTGCTGGAGTGCCGTGCGGTTCGCGCGGCGGCTTGACGCCCGGCGCGCGCGGCAGCTTTTCCTGGCCTCGATCATTTACCTGCCGCTCCTGCTCCTGGCCATGGTTTGGGACAAATTGAAATAGAAAACGTATGGAAGACACCGTCAAACTATTTCCGCCCTATCGTGAGCCTGAAGATCATCACGGCCACGACGACCACGGCTACCACGAACATTCCGAGCCGGGCTTCTGGAGCAAATACATATTTTCCACCGACCACAAGGTCATCGGCATCCAATATGGGTTCACTTCGCTGTGCTTCATGTTGTTCGGTTTTTTCCTGATGTTGCTGATGCGCTGGCAAATCGCGCATCCGGGCCAGGCCGTGCCGGTCTTTGGCTCCCTGCTGCATCGCGTGGTCGGGGACATGGCGCCCCTGGCGAAGGACGCCGCCGGCCATTTCGCGGGCTATGGCATTTCGCCCGAACTTTACAACTCCTTTGGGGCCATGCACGGCACGATCATGGTCTTTCTCGGCGTGGTGCCGCTGGCGTTCGCCGCGTTCGGCAATTATGTGGTGCCGCTGATGATCGGCGCGCCCGATATGACCTTTCCGCGCATCAACATGGCCAGCTATCACGCCTTTTTCCTGGGCGGCGTGGTGATGTTGGTGAGTTTCTTCATCCCCGGGGGCGCGGCGCAGGCGGGCTGGACCTCCTATTCGCCGCTGGCCACCACCATTCCCACCAACGGCCAGGCGTTCTGGCTCGTCGGCATGGTGCTGCTCATCACTTCGTCCCTGCTCGGGGCGGTGAATTTTATCGCCACCATCATTCAGTTGCGCGCCCCCGGCATGACCTGGATGCGGCTGCCGTTCTTCGTCTGGGCGCAGTTTGTCACCGCCTTCATCCTGCTCCTGGCGTTTCCGCCACTGGAAGCCGCCGGGGTTTTGCAGTTGATGGATAACGTGGCGCACACCAGTTTTTTCCTGCCGACGGGCCTGGCGGTGGGCGGCCAGCTAGCTGACCGCAGCGGCGGCGGCAGTCCGTTACTCTGGCAGCATCTGTTCTGGTTCCTCGGCCATCCGGAAGTCTATGTCTTGATTCTGCCGGCGATGGGCATTGTGGGCGAAGTTATCGCCAACAACACGCGCAAGCCGTTGTGGGGCTATAAATCGCTGGTGTACTCGGTGCTGTTCGTCGGTTTTCTCTCGTTCATCGTTTGGGCGCATCACATGTATCTGACCGGCATGGGCCAGCGAATCGCCACCTTCTTTCAAACCACCACGATGATCATTTCCGTGCCCTCGGTCATCATTCTTACGTGCATGTTCCTCTCGCTTTGGGGCGGCTCGATTCGCATCAACACCCCGATGCTGTTTGCGCTGGGCTTCCTGCCGATGTTCGGCATTGGCGGGCTGACCGGCCTGCCGCTCGGGCTGGCGGCGGCGGATCTGTACCTGCACGACACCTACTATGTCATCGCGCATTTCCATTACGTGGTGGCTCCGGGCACGATTTTTGCGCTGTTTGCGGGCGTGTACTTCTGGTTTCCGAAAATCACCGGGCGCAAGATGAATGAATTCTGGGGGCGCGTGCATTTCTGGTGTTCGTTCGTGTTCATGAACCTGGTGTTCATGCCGATGTTCGCCCAGGGCATCAAGGGCATGTTGCGCCGCATGAGCGACGGCGCGGTGAACTATTCCGCCGCGCGCGTGCCCGACGCCATTGACGCCCTGCCCGGCAGCATCATGCAGTTGAATACGTGGATTCTGTGGGCAGCCATAGCGCTGGGCCTCGCGCAAATTCCGTTTATCGTGAACCTTTTCCATAGCATCAGCCACGGCGAGAAAGTGACCAGCGATAATCCCTGGCAGGCCACCACGCTGGACTGGCAGACCCCCACGCCGCCCCCGCACGGCAATTTTGCACACGAGCCGCACGTGGTGCATGGGCCTTACGAATACAGCGCGCCGGGCCACCCCACCGATTTCACGCCGCAAAATGAGCCGCTGGAAGCGCCCGCGCCCGCGCCCGCAACACAACCGGCGCACTGAATACCTTATGGCGTGTTTATACAATCCAGCCCATACTCGGAGCGCGGCCGTCCTCGGCCGCAGCAACGTCCAAACTGCGACACGCTTCGAGATATTTGGATGCGCTCTGCCGGGCAGAGTTGCTGCGGGTCACAGACCCGCGCTCCGCACCAAATCTGAACCCACGCCATAATCCTTTCGCATGGAAATTCCCTACACGATTGAAGCCCGGCCGGATACCGGCCTCTATAATGCCAAGCTCGGCATCTGGCTGTTTCTAGCGTCGGAAGTGATGCTTTTCGGCGGGCTCTTTTCCGCCTACGTTTTGCTGCGCGTCGGCGCGGAGCCGGGCATGTGGCCGCATGGCTGGCTCAACGTGACGCTCGGCACCATTAACACGCTGTTGCTGGCGCTGTCGGCCATCACCACGCTGCTGGCATGGGCCGCGTGCAAAGTGCGCGAGTTCGGCAAGTTCAAGTTCTTTCACGCCTGCACCATCCTGCTGGCGCTGGCGTTTCTGGGCATCAAATCCTACGAATACCGCGATAAATTAATTCATTATGAAATCGCACTGGCTAATGGCAAATTCGCCGACGGGCATCTCAAGGAAAAATCCGCCGATTTCGACCTGGCCAAGAAGACCGGCACGGTCACCATTCACGGGCGGATCGTGGACGACCGGAAGGAATTGATGGATTTACGCAGTGCCGCGGCGCAGTCGGCTCAATTGGAGGAGCACACCATCAAGGCGGCCGACATCCAGAAGATGGAAAATTACGGCCCGCGGCATAACACCTTCACCGCCATCTATTTCACGCTCACCGGCTTGCACGCGCTCCACATTCTGGGCGGCACGGTGGTGATCGCTTATTTGTGGGGACCGGGCAGCCGCATGTGGCGGCGCGACCCCGAACGTTTCACCAACCGCATCGAGGTTTCCGGCCTGTTCTGGCATTTCGTGGATTTGGTCTGGATTTTTCTGTTTCCTGTGCTTTATTTGACCTGATGAATACTATGAGTGAACCGAAAACCAACCACTCGCCGGCCGCGCCCGCGCCGGCGGCGGGGGAGCCGGCCGTGAATCTGAACAGCTACCTGCGCCTTTGCGCGGTGGTATTCCTCGTCATCCTCTGCACCACGTCCGCGATGGTCGCCACGTCGTTTTCGCACCTCGGCGAGGGGTGGACGCTCAAGGTCACACTTATTCTCGCCATTGCCGTGGTGAACGCGTTTCTCGTGGCCGGTTACCTCATGCACCTGCTGTCCGAGAAAAAACTGGTGTACACCGTGCTGGGTTTCACCGTGGTCTTTTTCATCGGCTTGATGGGGCTGACAGTCTGGGCCACGAACGGTTTTCCGCCCGGCACTGTCTCACATTAGGCAGGAACCATTCAGTTTAACCACAGATAGACACAAATGAACACAGATAAAGATAGGAAAAAAATGCTGTTTCGCCCGCGGCAGGATCGGTCACTGACGGGTGCGCGGGGTTTTCCCGCACTGAAATGCCTCTCCATCTGTGTCCATCTGTGTCCATCTGTGGTTGAAGCCTTTTTCGACTCCATGGGTATGGTTAAGAGATAACATGTCGCTCAAAGCCTTCCATTTGATCTTTGTGACGCTGCTGACCGGGCTGTCGTTCGGCTGCGCGGCCTGGGCGTTTCAGTCGGGCAGCGTGCTTTGGGGGGTGACCGGTATCGCCGCCGGAGTTTTTGTGATTGGGTACGGCATTTACTTTTTGCGAAAACTGAAAAACGTCAGCTACCTGTGAAACCAGAAATTAAATTTGCAGCCTTGACCTGTGGCGCAAACTGGCAGTCTGCCTTATCGCAAGTTGGCAATCTGAGGGTGCCCACTCTGACGACGTGTCGCCGACTGCCAGTCGGCGATCCAGCCGGTTACCAACCGGCGGTACCACACGGTAGTGCCGACTGGCAGTCGGCTGTATCGCCGAATGGCAGTCGGCAGGTGTGCGTTTCGCAAGGTGCCAAGCCAGGATTAATGCCTTTCGGGGATTCAAAGATCGAATCCCAAAGGGATTCCGACTCAAAGCCCAGGGTTGCGAGGAACGAGCTACCCTGGGAAAACGCCCGCAAAAGCGACAACCCCAACGGGGTTGCGGCTTGGCGGAACGAACACGCCGCAACCCCGTTGGGGTTGCAAACGCTGGC
>Ga0316217_10004102_pt1 | contig 16034 bp, 5 predicted proteins | sample 1anoAmetaG_FD_203633 | JGI IMG/M metagenome (GOLD analysis project Ga0316217, IMG submission 203633) | Freshwater microbial communities from Trout Bog Lake, Wisconsin, USA - 1anoA | ecosystem: Environmental > Aquatic > Freshwater > Lake > Hypolimnion/Profundal zone | place: USA: Wisconsin... | reverse complement strand
ACGCGGCACCACAAAGGTGACCAGGAAGATCATCATGACGACGACCATGACGACCAGCAGCGTAGGGTAGATCAGCGATGCTTTCAGCTTTTTGCGAAACGACAAGGCCAGGCGCTGGAAGTGGAGGTAGCGGCTGAGTACTTCGTCGAGATTGCCGCTCTTCTCGCCCGCGAGCAGCGTCGTAGTGTATAGCTTGGGAATTGCGCTCTGGTGGTCGAACGCCTCGGAGAGCGATTCACCACCTTTGACGCGCGCGCGGACGTTTTGGAGCAGGTCGCGAAAACGAGTTTCTTTTTGCTGCCTCGCCAGCAGATCCAGAGCGGTAAGTGCCGGCAAGCCGGCCCGCAGCAAAGTTACCAGCTGCTGGTTGAATTGAACAAAACGCGCCAGGTCGAGCTTGTTGGCCTGCGGAATATCCAGTTTGGTGCCCAGGAACAGGCCTTGGGGTTTCACTCCAACGACGATCATCCCCGCTTGCCGTAAACGCTCGCGGAGTTCGCCCTCGGAGCGTGCCGAGTCTCTCTGTTCGGTTACGTGTCCGCGTTCATCGGTTAGTCGTATAACGAACTCAGCCATACTGCACCATCTCCGATCAGCTTGCTTGCCGGGCGAGCGTCCTTACCTGCCGGCTAACGTTTTTCTCCCGCCATTGCCTGGGTTGCCGGCGCCAACCTGACCTCGACCAGCGCGGGCGTGCCCGAAGACGCTATGGGCTGTTCATCCGCATTTCGCAGGCCCGCACGGGCGATTGCGACAGTTGTCTTGCCTGGAGCCTTGGCAAGGAATGTGATGGCAGCCACCGAGCCGCTTCCCGATGCGCCACCCGACTTGGGCGGGCGCATGGCGGTGATTCGCACTGACCCGGCGACCGCGTCGTCGCGCTGGGCCAGGGCCACTACCTGCTCACCCTGCGCCAGGAAGCCGCCGTTGGATACATTGACGACCTGCAGCTTCGCGGGATCGTACTGCACTTGCAGGGGCGCCGATGCCAGTTGTTGGGCGTTCGTCACCATCACATCGACCGTGAAGGTCTCACCCACCGTCGCCGTCAACTGCGGAGGATTAAACGAGAGCAGGGTTGGTGATGCGGCAGAAGGTTGGGCTGCCGCCGCGACCGCTCCCTGCCCTGCTTTCTGGGCATTGGGGAGAGGTTGTGCCGTTGGTGGAGTTGCCGGTGGCGCTGCTGTTGGCGCTGCTTGCCGTGCTACCGTCGGCTGGCCGCCGCCCGATGCAGGCGAACCTCCTGCCGGCTGCGTCAAGCGGGCTGTCGGCGTGGATTCCATTCCCTGCAGGTCGATCGTGCTTCCCGTGCCGACCTGGAGCGGCCTGAGGTTCTCGGGTGACACCTCGGGGGCGCGCACGATGTGCGGCGTCACCAGGAAGACGATTTCATTGTCGTGCTTCTCATTATGTTGATCGCTGAACAGGTACTTCAGAAGCGGTACGTTACTCAGCCCCGGAAAGCCGCCTACAGACTTGATCTCGCTGCTCTCCAGGATGCCGCCCAGCATGTTGACCTCGCCTTCTTTCAGGCGGATTTCATGCTCGATGCGGCGCTGGCCGATGGTGGGTTGCGATATGCCGCCGATGTTGACGGCCCCCGTCACCGAGGAAACGTCCATGGATATCTTCAGTGTCACCGAGCGGTCGCCATGAATGTGTGGAGTAATGTCAATATTCACGCCCACATCCAGATACTGAAATTGCGTATTGACCAGCGGGCTGATGCCGGTCGCCGCGATTCCCGCCTGGTAGGAGCCGGTTGCGACCGGGACGCGGTCGCCGATCTTGAGCGAGGCCTTTTGCCCGTCCGCCACCCGAATCTGCGGATTCTGAATGATCTTGGTGTTGCCGTCACTGAGCATGAAGTTGGCCGTCGCCGAGGGAATATTTACGGCAAACGTAGATCCCTTGAGGTGGCCGAAGTTGATGGTGCCGGCAGTCGTCCCGCTCGTGGTGGTCGAGGCGCCGGATGTGCTGGTGGTGGTCGTTAGAAGCGCATTCGCCGTCGGATAGACAGTGGCGCTGGTCGGAAGGGTGACTCCAATGTCGCGGATCTTGTCCCGCGTCACCTGCATGATCGCGATATCGATGACCACTTCCGAGCGCCCTTTATCCATGTCGTTGATGATCTTGCTGGTCAGGGCAAGCTGATCCGGAGTGGCGCGCACGATGATAGCGCCCAGTTCGGGAATGGGAGTTACGCGGTTCAACTCCAGCAAGGTGTGCAGCGCGGTCACGACCGTCTGCAACTGGCTTGCTTGCGACAAGTTCGTAAGATAGAAGGTCTTGATTACGCTCTCTTCAAGGTCCTTGCGCTTGGCCGGCGTATCGGCGGCCACGAAAATCGTGTTGGAGGTGACGGGCCGCCAGAAGGCCTTTGATTCCAGCGCGATCAGGCGCAAAGCCTGAGACAGCGTGACGCCATTAAGCTCGACGTGAATCTTGCGCGGCGGATAATCCGGGTCGAACAGCACATTGACTCCGGCGAGATTGCCTACCATTTCGAAGATCAGCTTGCTGTCTTCCGTCATCTTCAGGGTAATCGGTTGACTGGAGATGGCCGCCAATTCAGTCGGTTCGGATGAGGCCTTCTCCAGCTTGCGCTCAATGAAGGTCTGAGGAGCAGGCGTCTTGGCGCTTTCCGCATTTCTCGCCGAGTCGATCATCGTGCGAGTCCGCTGGGCTTCCTGCGACGCAACAAAACTTCCCGGGTCAATGGCGGCCGCCTTCTCGAATTCGGCCAAAGCCTCGTCCATTTTCCCGGCATCCCGCAACTGCTGGCCGCGGTGAACATGCGACGCGCCCGCCAGGAAGCGGAGGCGCATCGCTGCCGTACGGTATCGCAGGTCTTTCGGCTTTTGCCGCCAGGCGTCCTGATAAGCGCTGTAGGCGGCTTCGTAGTCCTGCCGGGCCTCCAGATCCTGCCCCTTGCTGTACGACGCCGACGGGCTATCCGCCAGCATGGAGGCTGATAGCAGCAGGGAAAGAAGGACAAGCGCAGCTATTTGCGAAAGCGGCATTCGAATTGGTCGTCGAGAATGAAGGTTCATAGGGCTCACTGGGCCGGCTGAGATTTCTGTGCCTGATTCTGTTGTTCTTGCAACTGTCGGCGTGCCTGAATGAGATCCTGCAGGACCTGCATTGGAGTCTTGGTGCCCTGCTGGGTTGCCTGCGTGACCGGAGAAGGAGAAGCCGTGCCGTCTGCGTTGGCAGAAGTTGCGGATAGCTGTGCCGTGACCTCGGTCAGTTGCTTGTTCGCATGAGCCATGTTGTCCTGAAGCAAGGTGTCCGAAGTGACACTGGTGCCAGGGTCGGAGTCATTCGCGGCGCGCACGCTGGTCGCAGATGGCGGCGGATCGCTACCCTTGCGGCTTTCCTGCGCTGCAGAAGCGGAGAACTCCGGCGTAAGACCGACCTCCGTCTCCGGGTTCGCCGGGCGCGAGGGCTGGGATGTCATGGCCGCTCGCCGGTTGGCGAGTTGGGACGTGGGAGCGGTTACAGGCCGCACATCTTCCGGCGCCTGGCTTCGTAGAACTATCTTCTGTACACCGGTCGGATCGCCCATCGGATACAAGATGGCGTACCCGTACCGGGCATCGTCGAGAAGGGCCGCAATAACGCGGCGCGGAGGACCGGACAGGTGAGCCGCCACCCTTTCGGTATCCGCTGCTGGCGGTTTGTCGATCAGCGCGCCAATCGCGGTGCCAATCGCGTTCAGAACATCGCCTAGTCTGGAATTCTCAGTATCGACACGCAATTCCCCATCCCGATAACTGACTCTCGGAGCCATTGCCGGCAGATCCTCCGGGCTCATCGATGGAATCGGCGTGGGGTCGGGCATTTGTGCTGCCGGCGGAGCCGCAGGGGTGGTTTTCCGGGATGAAGCAGATGTGGGCTTTCCGGTCTTTTCAGCCGTCAGGCTGCTGGGCTTACTTGCCGGTGCGTTCTGCGCCAAAGCGCTACTCAGGGCGATCACCACCACCACGGCGATTTTGCTAGCGATGGATACCATAACGATCCGGTCAGGCTCCCTGGGCACGGCTGCCGAATGGTTCGCGGCAACTTCACATAATGTCGTCCGTAAATGTAGATGCGGACACCTGGAAATTCGGCTTGGCACCGGAGCCTGTTCACAGTCACCGAGAACGAAAGTGTCCGACACTGCGCAAGACTGTTCGGTTTGGCCGATGCCACTGAGGGCAACCTTGAATCAAAGCAATGGAAGCAGAAATGCCTTTTCGAGCGGCGCAAGACTGCACACCAGGGAAGTCAAGATCGCAGAGCTGGCAGGCAAGGCAGCCTCGGAACAGGGTGTCGCTGCGATCCGGCGGAACTGGGGAGATCGGTACGAATGTCGAAAATCTCAGAATCTCGGCGATTTGCCCAGCGCGCGGAGTCCGGGCCGGGAACTCGCCGCCACATGAGGCGGCCACGCCTCCTTATTATTGCGTTGGTATTACTCGCCGCTGCAATATCTGGGATTCCTGGTAACGCGGAGAAGCTCCAGCACCAGCTCAAGAAGGAGTCCATATTCGTGCGAGTCGTTGGGCGCGCTGCGCCCCTGCCTGTCTCGACCTTCGGCGCAAACGAGCAGTCTTACATCGTCATGCTGCAACCTGCGGACAAACAGGAGCCTTCGCTCGCCAAGCTTGTGTACCGTTTCCTGAGCTACGATCGAACTCTTTCTGCCGTGTTTCTAGACTACGATCTTGTGCACAAGTTCCGGGCAGTAAGGCAGCCGGAGTGCGACGAGGTGGCCGGCGCGCTCCTTTACAGTCTGCGCTCGACCGGATCTGGCGGAGCGGTGAATAGCGAGCTGAGTTTTGAGTACGCCCGCCAAGCTACGGGCATCGCTATTTCGCCCCAGGCTGTTCTGCCTTGTTACGTGGCGTCTCCTGCTGACCATCAAGGTTCGACGCGCAGCCTCGCGGGGCGCCTATAGCCTTGCGCTGGTCTCAAGTTACTTAATTGCAGTTAACTCTTACATGTGGGTTGAAGTGATGCCTTCCGAGTCTCAAGGTGCAAGGTCAAAGCACACGAGCAACTATGGCGCATTGCGTCATCAGGCGCCATGTATGGGTAGTAGCTCGAGAGTAGTCGCCGCGCACCTAATAGTGGGAATTCATCTACCAACATTTGTCCTCCGCATGGCCCAGCACCACAGCCTGGAAGAATCGCGGAGTTATGCCACAGAAGTTCGTTCCGAAATGGTCCAACCGTGTCCGAGAGCGTAAGCCAATTCAAGCGGTCCTGCAGCCCATGTTGGCTGCCTGTGTGCTCAGTACATCGTGGCGCTAGTGCGCCGCCGGGATACTCATCTGGAGAGCTAGGTATGGCGATAGGGAAACTAAGTCCGATCTGGAAAACGGCGCTGTTGCTCTGTTTTGCGACAGCGATTGCGTCGGCTCAGTCGTTTCGCGTGCAATGTCCGACCAACACCATAACCCACCCCACCGCGGCCAACAACAATGCGGAGCCAACCTACAACGGCGCCACTACCTTTACGACCGGTGCAGGGGGATACCAAGTCCCGTCTGCGAATGTAAACGGAGCCATCAAGTGCCAGCAGATCTCGGGTGGCGACGGTTACTCCACCATGGGTGACGGCACGCAGATCTATATGTTCTCCTTTGGTCCGCTGTCCGGGTTGGCGGATATGGCCAACGGCCTGCCGGGGACGGAGTTTCCAAACGTCTTCAATGGCCTTTACACAGGCGCGACGGCGCTGCGTCCCGGAGATCCGGCAACGACGGTCGATGCGGCCGGCGCCGGTTCCTTCACCTTTAATGGTGCTGTCGGGCTGACCCCCGACGTGGCGAACCTGGTCTCGATCTACGACATCGCCGAGGTTACAGGTTCAACCCTGGTCGTGGTTCAAACGAATTCTCCCTTGGGGCTTAACGTTGGAGACAAGGTGGTCATTTCGGGGACCGGGTTGGCGTATGACAACACCTCCGCCAATCCGACCTGGACGATTACCAGCGTCGGCTTCCCGATGCCTGCCCCCTGCACCGCAACCCCGGCCCCGTTTGCGTGCCCCGGCATTACCAATTACGGCTTCACTGCAGCCTACAACTTCACCTTTAGGTTGCCGACTGTGGCCGGGGCGGGTGATGTGCTTGAATCGCAGACAGCTACGGCGGCCACCCCTCCGGTCGTCGACGGCCACGTGGACCCCCGGCAGATCATGGATGTTGGCGTGATGAATGGCAATATCCCCGCCCCGTTGATGGCGATTGACGAAGATGACGAGTTCTTCCTCACGCTCAGCAACGTGGGTATGATCATGCGGCCGGACCTGTTCGAGCAGCATACGGTCCACTTCCACGGCTATCCCAACGCATCCTCCTTCTATGACGGCGTGCCTGACGCCTCGGTGGCAATCAACATCGGCGGCAGCTTCACCTATTACTATCTGGCGCCGGACGCCGGTACCTACTTCTGGCATTGCCACATCACCCCTCCCGAGCATTTGCAGATGGGCATGGTCGGCCAATTGTATGTGCGTCCGCGGCAGAACCGGGTGGCGCTGAACGCCAGCCTCTATACCGGACTCCAGAATCAGCAGGCAGATCTGCGCACCGCATGCAACACGGCCGCCGACGTCCTGTGCAGCAATTCGCTGCCGGCGACCAACACCGGCGCCACCCAAAAGAACAGTCTGGTCGGCACCGCCACCACCAACCCGAATTACAACCAGCCGTACAAGTACGCCTACAACGATGGCGACGGAACAACGGCTTATGACGTGGAGTACCCCCTCCAGATCCACGGCTTCGACCCCAACTTCCATTTTGTGGGCATGACCTTCAACCCGGAAGGTTTTGTGGACATGAAGGACAAGTACTTCCTGCTCAACGGACGCAGCTACCCGGATACGGTGACTGCAGGGCCACTGCAGACCGTTTCAGCGGATGGCAGCATGCACTTTTCGCAGCCGATGCCCTCCATCATCAACATTCCGGCCGGTGGTAAGGCATTGCTGCGCATCTCCGACCTGGACGTTACCGAGTACCAGACCCTGGCGTCGCTCGGCATGCCGATGCATGTCATCGGCTACAACGCCAAGCTGTTGCGCGACCAGGAAGGGCACAACCTCGACTACTTCACCAACTCCATCACCCTGGCTGGAGGCGAATCGCTCGACGTGATTCTGGATGCCAGCGACGCGACAAAATACAAGTCGGGCCAGATCTTCTACCTCTACACGCCCAACCTCGACCACCTGGCCAATGACGCAGAGAACTTCGGCGGGCTCATGACCGAGGTCCGGATCAATTAGGAGCGCAGCGATGAAGCCGACCAATATGAAGATAGCGATAACCAGAGTGGTTCCGGTAGTGCTAGCGGTAGCTATGGCACTTACCGCAATGGCTCACGCTGCAGCTCCTGGAATTTTCGGCGGGACCAGCGGCGCCGCAACCTTTAGCCTGACCGCCCAGCCTGCGTACATCACGCAGCCAGACGGCAAGTCGGTGTATTCCTGGGGCTACGGATGCAGCGCCAGCTTCACGCCGGCATTTAAGCCAACCATGGTCAACCAAAAGTGTCCGACCATGCAGGTGCCCGGCCCCACGCTCATCGTTACCGAAGGGCAGACGGTTTCGGTGACGCTGACGAACGGCCTCCCCGTTGCGGCCGGCAATACCTCCATCCTGTTCCCCGGCTTCACGGTGACAGCCACGGGCGGCGTCACCGGGCTGATGACCAAAGAGGCTGCTCCGGGAGCCAGCGTGACTTACACCTTCACCGCCTCCACTCCGGGGACCCGAGCCTATTACAGCGGGACGCAAGGCGATCTCCAGGTCGAAATGGGCTTGTACGGCGCCGTTATTGTTTTGCCGGCGCACGTGCCCGCATCTTGCGTGTCTGGCGCTTCGGGAACCGCAGGCAATTTGCGCGCTGCGAATCGACTGGTAGAGCAGGCTCACGGTGAAAGCGATTTCCGGCTGGCCGCCTCCGCGTATGACCACGCAGCAAGCTGCTATGACCGGGAATACCTCTTCCAGTTCTCCGAGATGGACGCGAACATTCATTACCAGGCAGAGCTCCAGGCCGGCAACACTTGCCCCGTCAGCGCCGTCAGCACCTCCGGTGGATGCATGACGGTCCCAACCGAGCCCTACCATCCCGCGTACTTCCTGATCAACGGGCGCTCGATGCCCGATGACATGGACACCAACTACGCCACCCAATACCCGCATCAGCCGTACAACGGCAATCCTCACATGCATCCGGGTGAGCTGGTCCTGCTGCGTGTCATCGGCCAGGGCCGTTGGCAGCATCCGTTCCATGAGCACGCCAACCATGTGCGCATTCTGGCCCGCGACGGCAATCTGATTCTCACGCCCGACGGTCAGCAGCTTGCCGGCCCCTTGTTCTTCACCACCACGACCACTCCGGGGCAGGCTTTCGACGGACTCTTTTACTTCACCGCCCGCGGTCTGAACTGGGATATGTATGGGCACAATCCCAGCTCTTCGGACCCCAGCGCCAAGCTTGCCTGCGTGCCGGATGCCAACGGTTACTTTACGGCGAACAGCCCTGGCTTCACCACTGCGCAGTACAGTTCGATCAACTACTACGAATGGTGCCAGGACCACAACAAGCCCTTGCAGGTTGCTCCCTTCGGCGACGTTAACGCCGGCGGACCGATGACCTTGCCTGATTCCAACATTCTGACCAACGGTGCCTGGTACGGCGGCAGTCCCTACCTGGGTCCGGACGCAACGGTTCGCGCCACCGGCGCTCTTGGCACGACGCCGCCCTCGGGGACGATCGTAAATCCGCCCAGCACCGAAGCCGGCTTTGCCTTCATGTGGCACTCGCACAACGAGCGTGAAATCACCACCAACAACATCTTCCCCGGCGGCATGTTCATGATGATGCTGGTCGACTCCCGGGAATTCGCAATTGATGAGTCCAACTAGCACGAGGAGACGAGCGATGCGTTCGAGTCACAGTGAGAAAACCCTGAGAGCGGCGTTACTGGGAATCTGCATTCTCCTCCTCGCCGTAGGATCTTCCTTCGCGCAGCAGCAGATTAATCTGACGGCTGCGCCTACCACCGCCACCTTGCCGGATGGTTCGGCTGTCCCGATGTGGGGATACAGTTGCGGCGCCGCGGTGGCGGGTTCGCTCGCGACCTGCGCGCCGTTGCATGTTGGAGCCGGGTGGTCGCCGGTGGTGATTACCGTACCGGCGGCTACCGGCAGCAACTCGCTGCAAATCAACCTGACCAACAGCCTGTTGTTCGCCAACGGGAACAGCGCGCCTACGTCATTGGTGATCGTTGGCCAACTGGGCGGTGGTTTGGGCGATGCTACGCAGCGTACCACCACGGCGCCGCCTGATCACACCCAGGCTCAGGCAAGCACCACTTGGCCGATTGTAGGCACCGGCCCGACGGGAACTCCGCCGGCACAAAGCCGCCGCGTGCAGTCGTTCTCGACGGAGGTTCCAGCCGGAACGACGGCCGTGCCGCTGACTTGGAATAACTTAAAGCCTGGAACTTATCTGATTGAGTCCGGCACGCACCCCTCCATCCAAGGGGCGATGGGCCTATACGGCATCCTGGTGGTCACCACTACGCCAGCCACTGCTGCCGGTTTAGCTTATCCGGCCAACGCGGTTTATCCGAGCGGTGTAACCTACGACGCGGAAATTCCCCTCCTGTTCAGCGAAATTGATCCCGCCCAGAACGCAGCCGTCAGCACGGCGGTTAACACGGCTGGCTTCAGCGAAACCAGGGTGTGGTCAGGTCTGCCCGGCGGGTGCGGCAATCCGGCCTCCGGTGCGGTTTACAACACCTGCTATCCCCCGGTGGTCAATTACAAGCCGCTCTATTTCCTTATTAATGGAGTGGCCTTCAATCGTACCGGCGCCTCGAACTCCCTGTTCGCGACGGCTCCCGCTACGATCCCGGCAACTCCGTTGACCGGTTTGACGGGCGGAAGCGTCCTGGTGCGCATGGTCAATGCCGGTCTACGCATGCACGTGCCTTCGATTGTTGGGGCCGTGACCGGAACGACTGCGGCCTCCGGGTTCTCCCTGATCGCAGAAGATGGGAACGTTCTGCCGGGTGTTGCTCGTGTGCAGAGTGAAGTATTCATGGCCGCGGGCAAGACTTACGACGTGATGGTAAACGGGGTAGCGGCCGGTACGCCGGCGCTTCCTGTTTATGATCGTGAACTGAGCCTTTCGGGCAATCGCATCGACCGCGATGCCGGGATGCTGGCCTACATCAGCATCAACGGTGGCGCGCTGCCGGCCGCCCCGGTATTGGCTGCTGCAGTTGCCAACCCCGATATCTACAACTCGGTGGTTCCGGGGCAGATGCTCAGCATCTCCGACCCCAACAAGGGCGTGATCGCCAACGACGTGAATGTCTACGGCGTTAAGGTCTCCGCACCGGCGGGTTGCACCAACGGCGTGGTCTGCGCTCTCGCCCACGGCAGCCTGGTGCTGAACGCCGATGGTACCTTTACCTACACTCCCGATACGAGTTGGGGCACAGGTACCGCTTCCGACACCTTTACCTATCAAGCAAACGGCACTGGCCCCACCGCCCTGGTCACGCTGAACAAGGCGGCGATTGAGGCGGGCACTGGCATTACGATGGGCACGGCCACCTTTACATCGAATGTGGCAACCTATTTGAATGTCACGCCTCCGGGCATCCTGGCGGTCGCCAAGGACGGGGCGAACTATCCGCTCAAGGTTGATACCACGACCATTTCCGGTATGACGTTGTGCTCCGCCAACGCAAATGTGCCTCCGTGCCTGGAGGTGCAACCGAACGGCGGCATCATCGCGTCGGTTCCGACCCATGCCGGGTCGGCCACCTACTCCTTCACCTTCAAAGCCAAGAACTCGCAGGGCACGCAAAGTGCTACGGCCGGTACGATCAATCTGGTCTTCCCGGCGCCGAGCGGGCTTGCGGTGACGGTGGTGGATGGTACGAACAAGGCCATCACGATCTCCGATTATCGCTGGATCATCGAAGAAGATCGCACCTTCTATGTTGATCCAAAATGCACAACCAATCCCCCGGGAGCGGGCTGCCCCGCAGTCGTTCCGACCTTCGGGGTCAACTTCCACACCAGCCACATGCCGGTGGTGGCCCAAGGCTGCACCGGGGCGCTCTCCTGCGAGTCTGGTCAGAGTATTCAGGGAGTGAAGGCGGTCTGCGACGTCGGCAATGGTGTTTGCCGCACGGACGCCACGCAGCAAACGGTCGTCCTGCCCAGCCAGGCTAGCCTGGATCCGACCAAGCGCTATTACATCTCAATCCTGCCGGGTGACGCCGGCAACCCGTTTGCTAACGGGTATACCTCGGTGCCGAGCTGCGCTACCAACGGTACGCCGAACGCCAGCTGCGGTCATGGCATGGGCGGCGCTCCGCTCGCTGTCGGTCAGACCGCGGTTACGGTAATAACGGAGCCATCTCCGTATCAGCCGTCGAAACTCTCGGTATTTGTTTTCGAAGACGACTTCCCGCTCAATGGCGAAAATGACGCGGGCGGTGGAATCGACGTTTTGTCGCCCATTGAACCAGGCTTGGGTTCATTCAATATCACGTTGTTTGACGATGCCGGCGGTACGGGCGATGCCACTGGACAGATGACTTACGACATGTTCAACATGCCGTTGTCCAATGCCTTGGCGGGAACGCCCGATCCGGCCAACCACAACATCGACGCCTGCCCGATTTCGCCGAATTCACTGAAAGGCTTGGGGGGTGTTGCCAGCCCAACCGGCATTACCAGCACCATCGTGACCTGTCCGAAGTATGAAGCGGACGGGAAGACCTTGTCCCCGTTGGCTGGCCAGGCAGTGGTGGCCAACCTGATGCCGGGCAGATTCGGCGTAGTGGCCACGCCCGGAGCCGACAGAATTGCACGCGGCGAGGAGTGGCTCCAGACCAACACCCTGGACGGCCAGAAAGCTCACGACTCGTTCCTGCGAATCGGCGAGCCGAGTTATTTCCAGGAATTCGGGCCGGCCGGATACCATGTCTCCATCGGCTTTGCCAATCCGAAGATCATTAATGCCCGCCTGAAGGGCGTCTGCAACGGGACTGATCCTTTCCTTACCGGTACCAGCTGCTCGAACACGGTAACGGGATTGGTCAGCACCATGCGCATGAGCCGCACGCCGGATGAACGGCTCTATCCCAGCGGTTCGAACGATAGCTTTGCCTTTACCCAGTGCTACGTCAGCATGGGCGATCCCGACGGCGAAGATTTCGCATTCACCAAGTGCGACGCCACCGGACACTTCAAGCTGACTGGCATTCCGAACGGAAGCTGGAGGATTACCGTTTTCGACCAGTGGAACGACATGCTGGTGGATGGCCTCTCGACTCCGGTCGCATTGACCAGCGGCGGGAACGCCAACCCCGGATGCCCGGGACCAACCTCCTCCGCGACGGTTTGCGACCTGGGCCAGATTGCGACCAATCAGTGGCAATCGAACATCTACACTCAGACCTATTTCGATCTGAACGGCAACGGCATTCGGGACGCCAACGAGGACGGACTCGCCCTCGTGCATACGAACATACGTTTCCGTGACGGGAGCTTCTCCAACCGAAACAATACCGACATGAACGGGGTGGCGAACTTTAATGAAGTCTTCCCGTTGTTCAGTTGGTATGTAGTGGAAACCGACACGACCCGCTTCAAGAGCACCGGGACGCACGTGGTATACGACGCGGGCGGACCGGCTGATGGCGCGGGTGGCGGCACTTCGACCATCGGACGCTTCCTGGCAAACACCCTGGAAGCGATTCCTCTTCCTTCCAGCCTGCGCGTTCCGGGAGCTTACTACTGCGCTGATGCCGATTGTTCAGCGGCCAGCGGTTTTACTGCTGGCATTCCTGCCGGCGGGCCGGGTGGATCCACTGGCAGAATCGATCCGCCCTGGGTTACCACCGAAGGTTGGCAGGGCTTCTCCGGGCAGAACAACTTTATCGAGTTCGGAATGAAGCCGTTTGCCGTCGGGGAAAATGGCGGCATCAGGGGCAAGGTCGTCTACGCTTCGACCCGCCCGTTTGATGATCCCTACCTGCTTGTTCAAAATACCTGGGAGCCTCTCGTTCCCGGCGTGACCATCAACCTGTACCAGGAGGGCACGGCTCCGGACGGCAGCACGTCGCTTACCTTGGTGGATTACACCACCACCAGCAGCTTCGACAATTGGGCGCAGGGCTTCCGCACGGATGGCAATCCGAACATGAACTGCCCCGGTCAGGGCCGCGACACGGGAGTCAACGCCGATCTCTTCTTCTTCTCGATTTACAACCAGCCCGACTACCTTGACGTGTACAACAACACGCACAGCGGGACTCCGCTGCACACCCTTCCTTTCAACTCGCAGTTCAAGTGCTATGACGGCATGCACACCTGGAACCAGGTGCAACCGGCTCCGTACGACGGCTTGTACCAGTTCCCGAGTGTTACCGGCCTGAACCCGACCACCGGAAAGCCCACGGGCACAAACTGCACTGCCTGCACGGCGAACCCCGATACCACGGATGCGTACCGCTTCGGCACCCCGATGCTGCCGGCCGGCAAGTACGTGGTGGAAGTGGTGGTGCCCCCGGGCTACGAGTTGGTCAAGGAAGAGGACAAGAACATCCTCATCGGCGACAACTTCATTGCGCCGGTTACGCAGCAGTTCGCCAGCTTGGGCTATGTTTTCATCCTGCCCGACCAGGCGTCAGTTGCAGGCCAGTTCAACGCCAGCAACCCGCAGAATTCGACCCAGAATTTGGGCACCCCGCCTTTGGGCGACAATGCGGGCACTCTCGAACAACTGTGGCCCTGCGTAGGACAGACGCGCATCGTGCCTGACTTCATGAGCCTGTTCCCGCAGGCGAAGCAGGTTGCGCCGTTTGCCGGTGCGACTCGCAATCTGTGCGACCGCAAAGAAGTGACGTTAAATGACCAAATGGCGGCCGGCGCGGCATTCTACATCTTCACATCAACCCACGCTGCCGCGCACTTCACCGGCGTCATCACGGACGATTTCACCTCGGAGTTCGATCCGTTCTCGCCCCAATTCGGCGAGAAGTTTGCGCCGCCTGACATGCCGGTTTCGCTCAAGGACTTCAATGGCAACGAAATCTCCCGTGTTTATGCCGATCACTGGGGGGCCTACAACGGCCTGACCTACTCGACCTGGGAAGTCAATCCTCCGAACCCGACCGGATATTCACCCACGATGATGGTCACGTGCATGAACGATCCCGGTCCGATTCCCGATCCGGCCCAACCCGGCCAGATGATCACGGATCCGCTGTATAACCCGGCGTACAGCCAGTTCTGCTACGAACTGCCCTTTATGCCTGGCCAGACGGCGTACCTGGACACGCCGGTGGTGCCGGTTTCGGCCTTTGCCGGTGCGGGCTACAACAATCCGGACTGCAGCTACCCGGATGCGACCCCGGCGGTCTCTGAAGTGGATGGCGACGGCGTTGGCCCTTGGGTAAGCGCGGCGGGCCACACCCTGACCATCACGTCACTCGGCGATCAAATGGTCAACAACTTCGGATACTCCGGACCCCAGGCCAGCACTCCTCCGTTCAACCAGAAGACCGTGACTCACCACTATGGCTTCGGTGCCACGGCGGGGACGGTGGCTCTGGTGGGTGCTGATGGCGTTCCTCATCTGCTGACGGGCGTGACCTGGTCCGATACCCAGATCACCGGCGTGGTTCCGACCGGCGTACCAAACTGTGCCGTGCAGCAACAGGCGCAGTACGCACCTGGGGCAACCACCGCGCAATGCGGCGAACTCGTCATCACGGCGGCCAATGGCAAACAATCCATCGACTCCGTGACCGTTACCATCGGCGGCAAGGCTCCGACGCACATCGCGGCTACGGCTACCATCCAGAGCGCGATTGACGCGGCCAACCCGGGCGACCTGCTGATCGTTGACCCGACCTGCTCGATTACCACGGGAACCACTAACACCGCGGCTGCCTCGTGCACCGTCGCTGGAGTCAACACCAAGGCCGCGGCTGCCCATAACGAGATGATCCTCATGTGGAAGCCGGTCCGCCTGCAAGGCGTGGGTGCGGCTACCAGCGTTATCAACGCGAACACTCACCCGGCGGGCAAGCTGGATCCATGGCGCCGGCAGGTGGTCTGCCTGTTTGGTTTGGCGCTCAATGGCACGCCTATCTCGTCCACGAATCCCTACGACGCTCCTGGCGGGTTCACCTGTTCCTCGGCGATGAATTTCGCGGTTGACCGGTTGCCGCTGGAGGCTGCGGTTGGTTGGAATGCATCGCTCAGCGGCAACCTCGCCGAGCTGCTGCAGGAACCGACCTTGATGGGTGCGTACGAGGGGGCGGCCATCACCGTCCTGGGCAAGGGTGTGAACTATCACGGTGGCGATCCCTACGCTGCTGACGTTTTCCCGACGGGGACTACGCTGCTTACGGGCAACGTTTCCTCAAGCGGGGCGATGTCGGTGGGCGACGCCAACTCCCTGTGCCACACCAGCACCTCCAACACCACCAACCCGTTCCCGAGCAACTTCATGTGCAACCCGTCGCGCATTGACGGCCTGACCGTTTCCGATAGTTCTCAAGGCGGCGGCGGCATCTTCGCGCACGGCTGGAACCACAACCTGGAGATTGCCAACAACCGCGTGCGCAGCAATGTCGGCACCCTGGCGGGCGGCATCAGCATCGGGCAGGGCGAATTCCCGGGTGCCTACCTCGGCGGTTCGGCAAACACGGCTACCAACGCGGCTCCGGGTTCGTGCCAGAGCAGCAACACCAATAACCTGCAATTGCCGTACTGCTTCAACCTGCACGTGAGTGTGCACCACAACAACATCACGAATAACTCGTCGATTGGCGATGAACTGTATTCGGCGACGCCCTCCGGACCAGGCGGAGTCGCCTTCTGTGACGGCGCCGACTACTATAAGTTCAACTACAACTGGGTCTGCGGGAACCTGAGCAGCGGTGATGGCGGCGGCCTCGGCCACTTGGGCTTCAGCTGGAACGCCGA
>Ga0316217_10004101_pt1 | contig 16034 bp, 14 predicted proteins | sample 1anoAmetaG_FD_203633 | JGI IMG/M metagenome (GOLD analysis project Ga0316217, IMG submission 203633) | Freshwater microbial communities from Trout Bog Lake, Wisconsin, USA - 1anoA | ecosystem: Environmental > Aquatic > Freshwater > Lake > Hypolimnion/Profundal zone | place: USA: Wisconsin... | reverse complement strand
CTTCTTTGCGCGCCAGTTCCGGCGTGGGCCACAAGCCGTTCAATCCCCAGAAACCCCAGGAGATGGACGTGTAGATGCGAATGCGCTTGCCGTTCAGATACAGGCCCGCATCCGTGCCTATGCCGCGAGGCTCAAACCATCGGAAGCCGAAGCGAACTGTACGGGTGTCGGAAATGGAGCCTGCCGACCACTCGGCGCGAAGGCCATAGAGGTTGGGTGAATCCAGTTCCCATAGTCTGGCTTCAGGGTCGGTGAGGGGCGCGGCAAAATCCGCGCTGGCGAAGGGGCCAATGGTTGCGGGCATCTGCGTGGTTGCGCGCACAGAGTGGGTAGCGAGATCGATTACGCTGAAGCGCAGCGTACCTGTTTGAACCTGCGCCGTAGTATTGCGCAAAGTTGCATTCGCCGCAATCGAACGCACTTCAGGCTTGTTGAGAACCCAGGTATCCGAGAGATAGACGGGATCGTGGGCAGTGAGGGTGATGCCGCGATCGATACCGCCGAAGCCTGGGCTCTTTTGTATCTGGTATTTTCCCCATGCCTGATTCTGGTCGCGCCAGTCCAAGCGTCCGCCGGGATTGGTAATGCGGATGGCGATCTGGTTGGGCTGGCCCGGAAGGATGGCTGCGGAGATATCGGAGTCAAAGGCCGTCTCCGCGATCAGGTCATAGCCGACGAGCTTGTGGTTCACGTAAATTTCCGCGCGCTGGCGGGCTCCGCGCAGATGGAGCAGAACCGTCTTGTGTGCAAACGATGCCGGAATATCGATGGAGCGAAACCACCAGGAGACGCCTTCGTAGTTGCCGTTCTTGAATTCCGCATCTGTGGCGGCGTAGGTGTACTCGTTAATGGTGTACGGGCGCAGGCCCAGCTTGCCCCAGAAATGCTGTTCGACGGTGGAAGGAAGCGTGACGGAGACACCTTGCTTGTCGAGCGCCTGCCAGCCGCCCGTAGGTGCGTTCACGGGGAGTGTAGCGAGGTTAACCTCGCTGGGCAGGTAGAGCGTGTCGTTCTTCCATGCAGCGGCAGTATCCGGCCATAGCTTCCATCCGGCGTCAGGAATCTGGATGGTGTTTGGGCCTGGGAGAGCTTCTTGCGCGCAGAGCCATGCGCCATGGAGAATCAACAATGCAGTGACGAATATAAGGATGAAGTTTGTTGGGGCCAACCTGGCGGCTTTGCTGCAAAGACGATCTATCGCTGACTTGCATTCCATCTGAATCTCCAACCTTTATCGCGTGAAGCGCCGATGAACGGCGTGCAAAGACAAGACCATTCGAGCGTTGATTGCCGCTGCCACAATACGTCTTCCCAAGCTTCTAACAGGTGCATTGAAGACGCTCAACCACAGATGCAATTTGCCGGTTCAGTTTAATTGAACATCAACATCCGGCAGCAGATTTGTATCCCGCTGTTCCACCAATACTTTATACGGCATGGGCGCTATGGAGGGTGCGGGCGCCAGGATTTTTCTGGCACTGAAGAGCTGCGCCCCAAAATTACCCCATGTTAAAATCAGGATAGATGCAGTGGACGTCAAGGTGTAACTATCTGACGGCACGGCTGCCACCAGCCAACTGAATCTAGATTTCTGGTTCCCCTGAAGATGAGACGGCGCACGTGTTAGCTGCATAGCCGCGACCAAACCATAGTCTGATATCAACCTTGCATCTGCCGGGCTCGCTCCTGACAGGGTGTAAAGCAAAGGTTTTGTGATGGTTCTTACTCCCGGAATGTCGCTGATGAGTTCGATAGCGGGCTTTGTCGCAGTTATGGCCTGGCGAATTCGCGAGGGGCGCACCGCGGTGACGATCCGAAAGATCGTGATTCCGCCGCTGGGTATGGCTACGGGGTTTTGCATGTTCATTGCCCCTGCATTCAGGGTTCCTCTGGTATGGGCTGCAGCAGCCTTCCTGACGGGCGCGCTTATTCTGGCCTATCCGATTCTGCGCACATCCCGGCTGACGCTGGATGGCGACGCCGTGATGATGCGCCGCTCTGGCGCGTTCTTTGTCATCCTGGTGGTTCTGGCAGTTGTGCGCATGCTTGCGCGCGGCTACCTTGATACCGTGATCTCTGTGGAGCAGACGGCAGCGCTGTTTTTCGTACTGGCTTTTGGAATGATTCTGCGCTGGAGAGCCAGCATGTTTTTCGAGTATCGCAAGCTAACTTGCGACGAAGGCTAAGAACCGTCGAATCCGGCTCTGGCTCGACAGCCTCTCAGTTCGCCTCTATTTATTATTCTGAAGCTACTTTTGCAATCACAGCCTGCTTTGATTTTCGGTAGACGTTTGCAACCGCCAGCGTCCAGAACGGCACCAGGTCGACTCCGGGAACCAGTTTGCCGAGGAACGATGGCAGGAACTCCCAGTGCCAGCCAAGAAGCGCAACCAGCGCAGCACCGACGCCGAAATCGAGAACGTCTTCAGCCGGCGACGCCGCGCCTTCTATAAATATTGGGAACACGGCGAGTTGCAGAATATCCGCGACGATCGCCAGCAGAAGCGCTGCCCTGAAGCGTGGACCCGGCGAGATTTTCATGCCATCTAGATTCACATCAGCCTGCCAATTCGATTGCCGTATCTGCTGCACTTATCTTACGGCGCAAATGCTCTTGCATCCACACCTCATGACGCAACTTCCATCTTCACAGCAGCGTCCCCATGCCAGGCGATAAGATGAGTGCAACCTGGGACACAAGTTTAGCAAGGGGTTTGTTCCCGTAAGACTCTCTAAAGGCACTTCCACTCGAAGAAAAACAGGTTTGAAAATGGGAAGCAGCGCAACAGAATGTGGGCGGTTTGGAATTGCAAGGCTGCTGGCATTTGCCGTCCTGGCCGCTTCCATGGCGTGCAGCGCGGCACAGGGCGCGCAGGTGAAGGTTATTACGGCCACAAACGCTACGCCGCGTGAACTGTACGGCGCGGAGCGTGTGCGTGCCGCTCTGGCTGAATTGAAAGCAGCGCCACCCGGAGCGAGCATTGTGGCCGCGTTAAGCACAGCGTCCGTGTTGCAGCAGTTCCACATGCCGGCCTTCCAGCCCCATGCCCAGGAAGCGTTTCTCATTCGTCAGGTGCACAACACCTGGGTGGTTGCGGGCAGCGACCCCTCCGGCGTTTTGTATGGCGAGATGGAACTGGCGGCACGCATCAAGGCAGGGAGTGCATTGCCCGAGGGGATTGACGATATGGAGACCCCGGCGCTGAAGTTGCGGGGAACCTGCATCGGCATGCAAAAGCCGCAGATTATTTATGAAGATGCAGAGTACGACTATCCTTATACACCAAAGAATTTTCCATTCTTCTATGACAAGGCTGGCTGGACCAGGTATCTGGACATGCTAGCCGAAGGGCGCGTAAACACACTCTATTTGTGGAACGGGCATCCGTTCAGCAGCCTGTTGAAGCTCCCGAAATATCCTGAGGCGCAGGAGCTGCCAACAGCGCAGTTGGACGAGAACATTGCCATGTTCAAGTGGCTCACGGGCGAGGCGGACAAGCGCGGAATCTGGCTACTGCAAGGTTTTTACAACATCCATCTCTCTCATGCCTTTGCGCGCGCGCACCACATGGCCTATCACCTTGCCGCTCCCAATGCCGAGGCAAGCGCCTATACGCGCTACGCAATCTCAGAGTTTGTGCGCGAGTATCCGAATGCCGGATTGATGATGACGCTCGGCGAGGCGCTCTCGCCGCATCACGGCGCGGAGTGGCTCACGGAGACAATTATCCCCGGCGTGAAAGACGGGCTCAGGCAGTTGGGCTCAACCGTTGAGCCACCGATTGTTGTCCGCGCCCATGCCACCGATATTGACGCAGTGATGAAGGCAGCCAAGCCGCTCTACTCCAACATCGACACGATGTTCAAGTGGAATGGCGAGTCGCTCACTTCGACCGATGTGCGCGGGCCGGTGCTGGATCGCTTCAAGATGCTGGCCGCCAATTCGAATGTTGCGATTGCGAATGTGCATCTGCTTTCAGACCTGGAGCCGTTCCGCTGGGGCGACCCGGATTTTATCCGGCAAACGCTGCTCAGCTTTCAACGTATTGGCATTGGCGGTCTGCATCTGTATCCGCTGCGCTATTGGGAGTGGCCCGTGGCGGGCGACAAGACTGACCCGCTGCTCGCGCAGACAGACCGCGACTGGATATGGTTTGAAGCCTGGTCGCGGTACGCATGGAATCCGAATCGCGATGCTGCGAAGGAGCACGCCTATTGGGTAGCGCGGTTTGCTCAACAGTACGGCACCACGGAGGCCGGCGAAAAGCTGCTGGAGGCATACACGCTGGCAGGGCCATGCCAGCCCAGGCTATTGCCACGCATCGGCATTACTGAAGGCAACCGGCAGGCGTTCGCACTGGGTATGACAATGCCGCAACTCATCGATGCGGATCGCTTCAACCCTGCTACGACGCTGTGGACTGGCGATGCGCCCGCAGGAGAGCGGCTGATAGATTATGTTGCCCTGGAAGTGAAGCACGAGCCCCACCAAGGCGAGACGCCGATTAGCGTAAGCAATGAAGTGCTGAAAGCATCACGCCAGGCGCTGCAGGCAGCCGAGACGGCCCGTCCGTCCGTTACCAGGAACAAAGAAGAGTACGCGCGGGTGGTCAATGACCTGCGGGCCATCAATTTGCTCATGCAGTTCTACAACGCAAAGACCAACGCCGCCATGCAAACCATGCTGTATGGCTATGACCACGACGCGGCGCGTTTGAAGGCGGCAGAGGCCATGCTGGCCCAGAGCGTTGACCGCTTTCGCGAGCTTACTGCGGTTGCAGGGCCTGCTTATCGCACCGCGACCAGCATGGTCACGTCACAGCGCCGGATTCCGTTTCCCGGAGGGATCAATGAATTTCCCAACTGGCAACAATGCCTACCCATGTATGAGAAGGAGCTTGCTACCTTCCGGCGTCGGCTTGCCCAGTTGAGTACCGGCGCAACGGCTGCAGAGACTCGGGCTACGGCTCCGCTGCCACAGGTCGAGTTCACGCTGGGGCCCGGCGCGGGCGAGGTGTTTGGAGTAGAGAAGGGCGCAAGCATTTTTTCAGGCCAAGCTGCGCCTGTTACTCAGTTGGCTCCTGAGCTTGAAGGATTCAAGGGAATCCGCATTGCTCCGGACGCAGGCGGAACGCTGCACTTTGATTTGGCAAAGCCTGCACAGATTCTGGTGGGCTTTCAAAAGAACGTGTCAAAGAAGGAGTCCGTACTTGATCCAGAGACAGAGCAATGGAACCTGCTGCTGCTGAATGCTCTAAGCGCCGGAAAGGCGCCTGCAATGGCAGTGTGGGCCAGGCCACTTCCGGCGGGCGCAAACGATCTTGATCTTGGGAGAGGCTCGTACGTGGTGCTGGGCTTTATTCCGCAAGATCTGCACGTAGCTCCCCACGTCAACTTTGCTGCTGCAGGGAACGGGAGCGAATCTGCAAATCTGGATTGGTTTTTCGAGTAACGCCGAGCGGGTGGCAGAGTGCAGGAGTGCGGCCAGTTTGCTTGAGGTGCGCCATGGGAGCGGTAACGCTTGCGTACTACGACTGGAGCCGCGCATGTTTCAGTCGCTCATAACTTGTTGTTAAGGAATTACTTGCCGGTCGGCCAGGGATAGGAGCTGTGGAGCGCCGCTGCCGCCCGCACAGAGAGTGCAAAGCAAGCAGCAAATGCTCCTATAATCTTCGCAATCAAATTCGCCACGCGAATCTGATTGGAACTGCTTGCTCATGCCCTACGCGGCGCGGCTCAAATGCCCTCGCGCCGATAGCTCCTCTGATGCAAGCAGTCTGGCCCGGATTACCTGAGATTGATCCACAGGGGGATTCTCATGCGCGTTCTGCCTGCTTCCGGTTTCATAGCACTCGTCTTTGCCGCCGCCACAGCCAACGCCCAGTTGAACTCCGCTGCCCAGTGCAAGGGACTGCCCGCAGTCCCGAACGGCGTTGTAAGCAGATCCGCAGCGAGCAACCAGTACCACCTGACTTGCAACGCAGGCTATATGGTCTCTGGCAATACCTCTGCCCTGTGCACAGTGACTGCCGCTGGAGAGCACTGGTCCTCTACTTTCGGCACCTGCATGGCAGTTTGCCAAGTGCCATCCATTGCCAACGGAAGCGTGCTTTACACCAGCGGCCAGCCAGCAACAGGCGGCATTATGACCAACACCAATGTGAGCGTCAAATGCAACCCCGGTTCAACCTTGATGGGCTACGCGACAAACTACTGCGGCATATCCGCCTCCGGCGGCACATGGCGCCTGCCTTTCGGCACCTGCTCCAACGCGTGCAAACTGACGTCCATTCAGAACGGGCAGATTCTCGACTCCTCTGGAAAGCCCCTTACCGGCACTATGACTCCAAACACTTCATTCACGGTGCGGTGCAATCCCGGATTCGTGCCGGCTCCGGGAACAGTGACGAGCGGGACATGCAACTACGCCGGGCAGTTGAGTGGTCAGCCGGTCTCATGCATGCAGGCGATTATCGTCAACTGCCCGCAGACGCTGCAGATTACACAGGCTGACTTTGGGACCAATAACGGGGGCTATCTGAAATACAGCCCGTCAGATTGGAAGCTGAGCGCCGGCGCGGCACTGGCACTGACCTTGCCGCTCACGTCCATCAACGTCGACAACAAGGTGGTGCTGAATTGCGGATACAGTTCCCCCTCGGGGTCAGGAAACCTGATCAAGCAAGTCTCGACCTTCGGTAGCCGGTGCGACATTGCCAGTGGCAACCGCTCATTCATTTGCTATAAGTAATACCAGGGAAGAAAATCGCTTTATTACCAGGCCGCTGGCTGGCGCAGTTTGCAGTGCAACGGCCAATTGACCATCAGGAGTCTCGATGCCTTCACTTCGCTTTCGCAGCAGATTTGCCTTGTTCCTTGTCTTTCTCTTCAGTGCTTCAATCTTGAGCGCCCAATGGGCTCCGCTCGTAACTGACTCCGAGGCCGCGCAACGCATTGTCTGGTGGCGCGAGGCTCGGTTTGGCATGTTCATGCACTGGGGCGTGTACTCCATCCCCGGCCGCGGCGAGTGGGTACAGTGGGCTGAGCAGATACCGACTGACAAGTACGCCAAACTGGCCGATCAATTCCATCCCGAGCACTTTGACGCAGATGCATGGGCCGGCATCGCCAAGGCGGGCGGCGTGAAGTACATGGTTCTCACCGCGCGGCACCATGACGGCTTTGCGCTGTTCGATGACCCCGGCAGCAGCTTCACGGCGATGAAGTCCGCCGCCCACCATGACTTTGTTGCCGATTATGTGAAGGCGGTGCGCAAGGCCGGACTTGGCGTAGGACTCTATTACTCGCCGCTGGACTGGCGTTTTCCCGGCTTCTTCTTTCCGGAGATTTACCAGCCAAACGCGATTGAACTGCGCGAACAGTATGACCGGCAGATTGGCGAACTCGCCTCCCACTACGGCAAGCTGGACATTCTCTGGTTTGATGGGGGCGGCAACGAGTGGCTGGGCTTCGGCGGTATCGAGCAGGGGAACGGCGGCTGGCAGAGGCGGTCAAAGGAGAAGCCTTACTCCGGCACCTTCGATTGGCAAGACGTCAAGACCGTCGCTCATCTTCGTCAGTTGCAGCCGGGGATCATCCTTAATGACCGCACCAACGCGCCTGCGGACTTCCGCTCGCGCGAGGGCGACGCAAAGCTCGGTGACTTTGACAACCAGCATCCGTGGGAACTTTGCACCACCATCACGGAAGGCGCATGGGGCTACCAGCCGAATGCCAAGGTGAAGCCGCTGGCGCAGCTTTTGAAATTGCTGGTGGGCGCGGCCGGGCGCGACGGCAACATGCTGCTCAACGTGGGTCCGCGGCCCGATGGCCAGATTGACCCTGCCCAGGCAGATCGCTTGCGCGAGATGGGCCAATGGCTCAGCCTCAACGGGGAGAGCATCTACGGCACGCGCGGCGGCCCCTGGCTGCCCGGCGCCTATGGCGTCTCCACGCATAGCGGAAAGCTCGTCTACATCCACGTGTTGAACGCGCCGCAGAACTCCGTGCTGGTGTTGCCAACGCTGCCCGTGAAGGTCGTGAAGGCAACCGTGCTGCACGGGGGCGATGTGAGCATTCAGCAGACAGCGCAGACTCTGACGCTCAATTTGCCGCCGGCAGCGCCAGACGCAATCGACACCGTGCTCAAACTAGAGCTTGCCGAGCCCTGGACAACCAGCGCCGTGGTTCCCATGCCAGTGCAGTAGCTCAACTGGTTGATTACGCAACTATCACTCCCCCGGCAGGATGGTGCCGGGGGGATATCAGCACGATTGATTGTGGCCATTGGCAAGCGCAGACGCGGTCAATGTATAACTGTAGAAAATCATCCATCGAACGCGGACAGGGACAAATCTCATGACAGTCAAGCAGTCATTGCTACTTGCGCAGGCGCTCGTGCTGTGCGTCTTTTCGCTTGCCGGTTGCACACACAATACGCCAACGCAGCCCGCAGCCGCAGCCCTGGCTCCGCCCGCTAATGCCATCCCCGCCTGGGCCAGTGATAAAGACGGAGCGCTCGTACCGCCCCATGATGAACATGCGACGCCCGCCACCCCAGCGCCAAAGGGACTCTATGTAGCCCTGGGCGACAGCATCACTTATGGCACCGGGGTAGCGCAGAACTGCCACGCGTTTCCAACCCATCCGGTTGATATTGCCGAGTACTGCCCAGACGGCACCAGCTATGCCATCCTCACTGCAAAAGCAGTCCGCGACGCGGGTATCGCAGGGCACTTCATGAATCTCGGCATCAACGGAGCGAAGGTGGAGCGCGTCATCGCAGACGAGTTGCCCTATCTTCCCCGTGAGACAACATTAGTTACGCTCTACATCGGCACCAACGACAGCCGCGCCGTCCGCGACCCCAAGGTTCCGATCGCAGAAGTCGTAAGCAAGTACGAGGCTCACTTTGACCAGTTGCTTGGCCTGATCCACGACCGAGCTCCCAAAGCCCGCATCGTGCTCATCAACTTTCCGAATGAGAAGTACCTTGCCGCCACTTATCATGTGGCCGACGACGTATTGCCTCGCTACGACGCCACCTCGCAGATACTTGCCAGCTTCATTAACAGCCACTCTCCCAAGTACGCAGTTGTTGACACCATCTGCAACCCGGCAAGCTATGACAACAGCCTGCTTTTCAACGGCAACGTGCATCCCAATGAGGCTGGGTCGGCCATCCTGGCACAGTCTGTCATCAAGGTGATCAAGGCAGGGCATCCGGCCCCGCTGCCCACAAGCTGCCAGTGGTACGACGCGCATACTGCCGCCACCTTTGCCGCACAGCCTTAACGCCGGGCAGCTAGTGCCCGATTCCCGACTGCCTGTTTTGCAAGTCGTGCTTGCCTGAGGTCAATCACACACCGAACCGCTGCGCCCTATAATCGTGATATGGCCGGGCAACCGGCCTTATCTTCCCTGCAAAGCGAGAAACCCCTTGGCTCGTGAGCTATACACTGCGCGCCTTGCGCGCAAAGATTGCATCTCAGAAGCAGCCCAGTGCTACCACTTCGAGTTCGTGATTGACGCGCTGGAGAGCTTTCCTTTTGCCTCCGGCCAGTTTGTCTCGGCGGTGGCGCCGGACGAGAACGGCAAGCAGCAGACGCGTGCGTATTCGCTCGCATCCGCGGCCAAAGGCAACAGTTTTGAGCTGTGCGTCAACCGCGTCGAAGAGGGCTTCTTTTCCAATCATCTGGCCGACCTGCCTGACCTGCCCGTTGGCGCCACCATTCAGATGCATGGCCCGCACGGGCACTTCGTCCTGCAAGAGCCGGTAACTGACTCCATCCTGGTAGCCACCGGAACCGGCGTTGCGCCCATGCGCGCCTTTACGCAGTGGCTGTTTCCTGCCGACGGGCCGGACCGCAGCCAGGGCAAGGACATCTGGCTGGTCTTCGGCACACGCTACGAGACCGACATCTACTACCACGCAGAGTTTGAAGCGCTCGCCGCAGCAAAGCCCAACTTCCACTACCTGCCCACGCTCAGCCGCGCGCAAGAAAGTTGGACCGGCCTTCGCGGCTACGTGCAAGACCACGTGGCCCGGATCGTGGAAGAGCGCGCTTCCCGCCTCGGACTGCCGCTCTCCCAGCCGGAGGTTGATCCAGCTATCCCCCGCGCCGACCTTGCCTTCGACATCTACGCCTACATCTGCGGCCTCAATAACATGGTCTCTGGGGTACGCGAGCGCCTCACCGGCTTCGGCTGGCATCGCAAGCAAATTGTCTTTGAGAGATACGACTAGAGTTCTGAAGTCCGCTACAGATTGAACAGCTCGCGCAGGCGTTTTGTCTGCGCGCGGCTGACTGGGATCTCAGTCTGCTGCTTGTCATTCATGCGTAGCTGGTAGCTCGACTTGAACCATGGCACCACCTCGCGAATGTGGTCAATGTTCACCACAAATCCGCGGTGCGCGCGCCAGAACAGCGCAGCATCCAACTGTTCGAGCAGTTCTTCGAGGGTGCGGCATTTGGAGTGCCCCTCGAAGTTCCGCGTAACAATGCGAATCACGCCTTCGTCGATGGCCGCGTAGCAGATATCCGCCTGGTCCACCAGCAGCAGCCGGTTTTGCGCCTGCACCACAAGCTTGGCCGGCTGGGGCGTGCGCGATGCGCCCTGCGGGCGATTGAGCAATCGCAGCAGTGCGTCGAGCTGCGATTCGATTGGGGAGTCCGGCTGTGCGCCGGTAGCGCCCCCGGCCAGGCGCCCCTTCACCCGGTCTACGGCTTCCTGCACGCGGCCCCGGTCAAACGGCTTCAACAGGTAGTCCACAGCGTTCACGTCAAAGGCGCGCACCGCGTATTGGTCATAGGCGGTGGCAAAAACAATCTGCGGTAGCGGTTCGGCATCCGCTCCATTTCCTGCTCTCCCTTTTATTTGATGGCGCTCCATCAGCCGCTTGATGACGGCAAAGCCATCAAGACCCGGCATTTGCACATCCAGAAAGACCAGATCGGGGTGGTGTTCCTCAATCAGGTCAACTGCCTCAATGCCGTTGGCACCCTGCCCTACCACTTCTACACCGCCCACCGAGTCAAGCAGATACTTGAGCTCATCTCGGGCAAGTTGTTCGTCGTCGATAATGAGGGCGGAGATGGACATGGGGCTGGAAGTTCGATTGTAGGAAGGTCACCGTGCCAGGTCAATTTGTTTACCGCCCCGGCCAGAATTGCTGTGCCCCGTCCTTTCGCCATTTTGCAGGCGAAAGGCCGGGGGAAATACGGCGCTCACAGGGCCACTTCGATAACCGTCCGGCATCGGCCGACAGCGTCAATCGCCCAGTACCCTCAGTCGCGTCGGTAGATGGTCGCCGGAGAGCTGATGGCCGCAGCGCGTACAGTACTGGTCTGTGGTGCGCACCGTACGGAAGCAGTTGCCACAGTTAGCCGTAAGTTGGTAATTGCATTGGGGACAAAAATGGAAGTCGCTCAGCACATGCGTAGCGCAAGCGGGGCAGCGCGTAACCGCAGGCTGGCGCAGCAGGAAGTAGATGACGGCCCCGATGCCACCAGGCATCACAAAGCACACGAGCATCCAGAACCGCGTGCTCATCCCCCGGTGTGGGGCATCTTTACTGATGTAGCCCACCATGAGAAAGTAGAGCGCCAGCAGCACTCCCCAGGAGAAGTTGAAGTAAACACGAAAGCCGAGGGGCGGCGGTGCATGGTGGCGCTGCTCCGGCGCAATGATCCAGAGATAGTACTCAACCAGCACAAACGCCAGGCTGGCCAGCACAATGGACCACACCGGGATCATGCGCTCGTCTTCGTTTACCGTAATTGACTGTGGTTTACGCATAGGCAATCCCTCTCACAGAGGGCCTTTCCTTGGGTTAAGGACACCTTAACCCTTGTTTTGATGGACGAATGAAGATTGCAGGAAGTTGCGAAACTCGCCTATGAATGCACTTTGGTTTATTTCAGTTTTTGTTACGTGCCCAGCCAGCCACCAGCGCCGCCGCCAGAATGGCCGGGAACAGAATGCAGACCCACAGCCCGAACTGAGTGGCAATGTCGCTCATGTGCTCGCCTTCAAACAGGTCGTCTGCCACCCTCCAGAAAAATGGCCCCAGCGCCAAAACCACCAGCAGAATCGAGGCCAGCGCTACGGAGCGGGTTCGCTTTCGCCCCGCTTTCTGGTCTTGCATTACGCCCAGCGAAGCCAGCACCACGCGGCGGGTATGGTAGCCCACGGCGCGCTCGCGTCCGGCCTGGTTTCCTGCCAGCGCCGACAACAGATCCCGGTTCCCTTCCGTGCCTGTTGCTGCACCGCTGGCCGCGTTTTGAGCCAGCTCGCCGGTCTTCACACGGCCTCCTGCCAGCGCGGGCGCGTGCGCTCCAGCTTGGGTTTGATCATCGCCATGCCCCGGTAAAGTCTTGATTTTACAGTAGAAAGCGGTGCCCGCGTTACCTTGGATATCTCATCCAGCGACAGCTCCTCATGGAAGCGCAGGATCAGTACCTCACGATGCAGGGTATCCAGTTCCAACAGCGCCCCCGCAATCCGTTCCCGGTCTTCAAGGTTTGACATGCGGTCGAACGGGGTCGCGTCTCCATCGGGAACCTCAAACGCCATCGGGCGGTCGTCGTCGCCGCCCACCTCAAAAAGTTCGTCCAGGCTGCTCATGGTCCGCTTGCGCCGCTGGTCAATCAGCAGGTTGCGGGCGATGGTAAACAACCAGGTTTCAAACCGAGACTGCCCGTTGAACTGCGCCCCGCGCACCAGCACCCGCATCCAGACCTCCTGGAAGAGGTCTTCAGCGAGTTCGCGGTTACCGGTTAAATACAGCAGATAGCGTAAGAGCCGGTGCTGGTAGCGAACGATCAACTCGTCCAAAAGTCCAGCGTCCTGGCGTTTTAACCCGGCGGATATAGCGAGGCTTTCCTGACGCACCTGTTCATCCACTACGGTGGCCGAGCCCTTTGCGGAAAATGTCTGAACGGTGGCAGTACTCATTACATTTCATTAGACGACAAAACCAGTGTCCAGGACCAGCTAAAATGCGCCGCCGCGTCCGGCGCAGGTTCCCAGGCAGCCACGGCCGGGCTCGGAGCCGCCTGCTGCGAGGTGAGAAACGGGCAGTCAGCCGGTTTGCCTGCCTGTGTTGACACTGACTTGTAAAGCGGTTAACATGAGCGGAAAAGGATGATGCCATGCTCATAAATCGACGCCTGTTTCTCGCCGGTTTGCTCCAGACTGCCGTTGCCTCGAAATCATCCACGGTACCGGCCCTGGATTTCCGCGAACTGCTGCCCAGGCGTGTCTCCAAGAAAGCCATCTTTCGGCAGAAGGACTACATGGTGTGGTGCTCGAGCGTCATACGCACGCCGGACGGCGTCTGCCACATGTACTTCTCCCGCTGGCCTCTGGCGCTGGGGCATCGCTCCTGGGTAAGCCACTCGGAGATAGCCTATGCCACGGCCGCACGGCCAGAGGGCCCGTTCACCTTCCACTCCGTTGCGCTGCCAGCACGGGGCGCCGGAAACTGGGACGGCCACATGACCCATAACCCGTGCGTAATTGCACATCAAGGCAAGTTCTACCTGTATTACACCGGCAGTCACGGGCTGGACACCTGGAGGCCCGACAAAGCGGTCAGCGAGACCGATTGGTGGGTCCACCGCAGCCATCAGCGTATCGGGGTGGCCGTGGCTGATCATCCGGCAGGCCCATGGACCCGCTTCGACAAGCCGCTTCTTGACACTCCAGAGTACGGCCAAGGCATCATCGGCGTTCCCTGTGTCACCGCGCGTCCGGACGGCAGCTTCCTTCTCGTCTACAAGACTCTCGCGCCCGGCGAGGGCAAGTTTGGTGGCGGCGTGTTTCACTATCCCGCCGTGGCTGCAACTCCGCTGGGACCTTTCGTCCGCCATCCGCGCCCCATGGTGGATAAGACGAAGATCTTCAATCGCCACTTCGACTTCCATATCGACGACCATGTGGAGTGGTACCAGGGTGATCGCTACTACGCCATCGTCAAGGACCACGACGCGCCCTACCTGACGGAGTATGGCAAGTGCCTTTACCTCATGGAGTCGCCAGACGGACTGGACTGGCACACCGCTGCTCATCCGCTGGTGACGCAGTTCGCTCTGGATTGGGACGACGGGACGCATCAGCAGTTCGAACGGCTGGAGATGCCCAAGCTCTTCCTGGAGAAGGGCCGCCCCCGTGTGCTCTATCTTGCGGCGCTGCCCGCAGGCGAGGCCGCCGAGCACTCGTTCAATATCGCTGTCCCACTGCGCCGCTGAGGAGCGTTCTCATAAAGATGCGCTGGCACTAACTGTCGGCAGCGCCAGCGCGTTTAGCCACCAGCAGCGCCTCTTCCACCGCCTTGGCCGCGCGCCGCTCTCGTGCTTCCACGGTCTCGTAGTAAAAGATCCCAAGCAGGTGATTGCGCCGTTGCACCGGCGTCAGCGCCTTCCATCCCTCTGCCGCCAGCGGCTGGCGCAGGAAGGCCGCACGCAGAACAGGAGGTGGCTCCTTCTCCCCCTCCATGGCCTGCATCAGCCGCTCCGCCATTTTTTCCGCACGCTTCAGCCGCGTCTCGGCGCCCTTGGGCTCGTCTACCCACTTGCCAATCTCTCTTCTCATGGATGGGCTCAGCGCATCGAACCAGTTCCGCAGCAGCCGGTCGCCCTTCAGCGCTCCAGCCAACTCCGCAGGAATCGGCGTCGGCCTCTCTTCCATGTCCGGCTCCAGGCTGATCCGCACCCTGGCCCCAACCGCAGCCTTTGCGCCCGCCTGCATCTTCTTGTTCACCAGCAGAATGTGACCCGTGCCCTCAGGATGGGGAAACAGCGAAGTTCGAAATGCAAACCCCTCGATCTGGCCGCGCACTCGCCGCCCATTCCGCACCGGCCATGCCTTCGCCACATCAAACGGCACGCGCGCAATCACCCACCGCAGCCTCGTCCCATCCGGCTCCAGCTTGGCAGTAAAAGATTTGAGAGTTGGCATTCCCATGAAGCTCCCGATCAAGCCCCAGTATGCATCTGGTCGACAGCTGCATCAAGCGCAAGACCGGGATGCCGACAGTGTAGACATCCTTATCTTCTTCCGGCTAAGGTGGAATACCGCGCCAGCCATCTCCCAGAATCTTCTACACTACCCTCATGGAAGTTTTGTATGGCCTGCACCCGGTGGAAGAGGCGCTCAAGGCCGGCCGCCGCCGTTTTGACCACGTTCTGGTAGCCCAGGAGCGGCACGACCTCCGCCTCGAACAGCTCGTGACTCTGTGCCGCGAATGCGGCGTTCGCGTCCGTCAGGAGTCGCGCGAGCAGTTGACGCTGGTTGCCCAGTCCCCGGCTCATCAAGGCGTGGTTGCGCTTGTTCGTCCGCAGGAGTTCCTCGCCATTGAGGATCTTTTTGCGCTTGATCCCTCCACGACCGGCGACAAGAAGCCTGCCCGCCTGCTGCTTGCTCTCGACGGCGTTGAAGACCCGCAGAATCTCGGCGCGCTTCTCCGCGTGGCCGATGGCGCCGGGGTTGATGGCGTTGTGCTCACCGAGCGCCGCGCCGCACCGCTGAGCCCGGTCGCTGTAAAGGCCAGCGCGGGCGCAACGGAGCATCTGCGGATCGCCCGCGTCGTCAACCTTGTCCGCGCCCTTGAAGAGCTCAAGAAGAAAAACATCTGGGTCATCGGCCTGGACGAGCGCGGCACGCTGGACTACGACCAGTTCGACCTGACCGGTGACTGCGTTCTGGTCCTGGGCCGCGAGGGAGCCGGTCTCCATGACCTGGTTCGCCGCACCTGCGACCACCTGCTGCGCATTCCCATGGCCGGCGGGGTAAGCTCGCTCAACGTCTCCGCGGCCGGAGCGGTGGTGCTCTATGAGGCCTTCCGCCAGCGCCGCAGCGCCGCATCCGGTGCTATCCCCGCCGCCCCCAGCGCGTCTAAACCACGCAAACAGAAAGGCTTGGGCTCATGAAGTACTCCCTTGCTCAAACCGTGGGCAGGGCACTTGCAGCCGCCATCCTGGCTGCAGCGCCCTTGACGGCTCAGAACTCCTCGCACGATTTGCCACCGCCCC
>Ga0316217_10004098_pt1 | contig 16039 bp, 23 predicted proteins | sample 1anoAmetaG_FD_203633 | JGI IMG/M metagenome (GOLD analysis project Ga0316217, IMG submission 203633) | Freshwater microbial communities from Trout Bog Lake, Wisconsin, USA - 1anoA | ecosystem: Environmental > Aquatic > Freshwater > Lake > Hypolimnion/Profundal zone | place: USA: Wisconsin... | reverse complement strand
CTTACGTCTAGGAGGTGAAACGTAACCAAGATAATAGTTGAACTCTGGTTCTTTCTTGGGTTCAGGTACATTATCTTTGATCTTAAATTTCTTTCGGCTAGTCTTTTTGACTTCAACTATACCGTATGGCTTGATTTCTCTACCTTCAGCAGCTTTTGCTGGTTCACTTGAAAGTTTCACTTTAGCTGCGCTCAAATAACCTTTTAACCACTCTTCACCAAGAATACCGTGATAAGGATTTTCAGTTGCTGATTTATTGTACTTTTTCCACGCGTCATATCCAACTTGGAACACATGCGCGCGCTTTTCAGGTGAAGCAACGCAGGGGGTTGTTGGCCCCCTGTGGAGTTTGTTTCTGACTTTCATCAGTTGTTTAGGCATCAGTCTTCCTCGAACCTTCTGAGCGCCTTTTCAAAAGCGCCTATTCTTCCATCAAGGTATCGAGTTTCTGATGTTGATCTAGCTACTTTAAATCTTGATCTTTCAATTTCAATCTGTTTTTTAAGCCAATCAACAAGAATTTCTCTATTGAATGGCCATTTTTCCTGATTTTCCATCTTACTTCTCCAGAACTGAGATTCCATTAAGCAACTCATCAATCTCGCAAGCTATCTGGCTGCACATTACCTGTGAATAATCAAGAGATGCATAAGCTGGGCTTTTGTACGAAGTTTTCTTCAAAAGGTACTGAACGTCAGAAGCATGAGCTCTTAACACTCTATTGATATTTTTCCATTGTTCGGTTGTGAATCCATGTGTTATAAGATTGGTCTCTGGCATGTTCATTCTCTGTTTGCGTTACTGATGGCCATCATCAGGCAGCGCCATACACTGCGAGGGTGCTCTTCACAGAGTGCCCTTTCGGCCTCACGAGTTAATAGCCAGCCAAAGTGCTGACGCTCTAGCTTCACTGTACGCTTTCTGTGCTGGCACTACAGCTTCATTGTACGCTTTCCGTGCTGGCGCTATAGCTTCATCGTATGCTTTCAATATTGACGTTACAGCTTCATTGTACGCTTTCTGTGCTGGCGCTATAGCTTCATCGTATGCTTTCAATGCTGACTCTACAGCTTCATCGTACGCTTTCCGTGCTGGCGCTATAGCTTCATCGTATGCTTTCAATGTTGACGTTACAGCTTCATTGTACGCTTTCCGTTGTTTTTCTGATAAAAAGTATCTTGTGAACCATTTTATATCAAAATGATTGATATTATCTTTGATAATATCAAGAGATAATTCTACTGATTCTCCAAATTTGGATTCAAACAATCTTCTTTGTGATTCACAAGCTCTGAGATTTTTCAACTTTTGAATAGTTACTATCATGTTCACTCTCTGTTAGTGTTACTGATGGCCATCATCAGGCAGCGCCATACGCTGCGAGGGTGCTCTTCACAGAGTGCCCTTTCGGCCTAGAACAGCCTCCAAGCGATGAGTTTATGCCCTAGTTGGGAGCTATAGTCCTCAAGGAGAGCTGTATCAAGGTCAGTAACATTGGTAAAAAAGTCCATGTAATGATGCCCATCTGCATGGGCAAAGTACACAACTAAAAATGTCATGTTAATCACTCTCTTTCACCTGCCCTTCCATGATCGGAAGGACATGCTAAAAAGAGTGAGAGAGCGCGCTACATTATTTAGTAGCGCGCTCCTCTTTGTTGGCTGTGGAAGCCTCCCAGCTTGCTCGACGCCATAGGTTATAGCAGTCTCTTTATCCTGCTATCGGCTATGCAACGTTATTGAGCAAGTGCTTACGATTGACTCCTGTTCCTATTCCCGTAGGTAATAGGCCGATGTTACAGCTATTTTTGCATTTGCTAGGCCAAGATTGCCTATTTTGTGTGTGCATCACAGGGAGAAGGTAGCAGGTATGCAGATCAAGCGGATAGGGCGCTGCGCCCGTTTTACTAGACCTTGCGCTTAATACTAATCCCGTCTCCAGGAATCCACCTGTGCTCAGGATATTCTTAGCGGTTGCTGCTTCTACTTAGCTCGTATTTCTAAGTAGTCCCTCTAAACCAATAGGAGAGCTTTAGCTTCGCATTTGCGGTATACAGATTATCTCGTTCCCTTACGATAGTTGCGCCAGCTGCTTGCAAGTAGGGCCGTTTTTCCATTTTCCCCGCTAATCTCAGGAAGGAAAGACCTTTTCTCTAGTCTTTCTATCAGCTTCCTTTTGTCCCGCGCGAGAATTAGATAATAGGGCTCGCTTGCCGCCGGATTGCTCCTAGCAGGCACGCCGTAGGGTTCGATTATCAAACAGCTTTCGATCCTTAATCGCACTAAAGATCGAGGAGCCTTCTTTGTCAGGAATATTGTAGCCCCTGCCGGGATGCACGCCCGGCGGAGAGAGTATAGCACGGTCGGGACGGGAAAGCAAGCGGGCAAAAGGGAAGGCCCAGATTGTATCCATCTGTTTTTCAGAAATGCGGGCTCTGACTATACCTGCGTGAAATCATGATGAGATATGGGTGGAGTTTGTGAGCCCATGATGGAGGGCAAGGGCGGCCGCCGGAGGCAGGGACCAGTTATGGGACCATGGGCGTTAGTCGCGCGCCCATGGCCCTGTGATCACACCGATTTTAGGATTTTCTCTTTGGCCTCAATCTCAGCAATCTTGCGCTCCAAATCATCATTGCTGAGCGAAGTCGGATCATCATCATCAACGCTCTTAGTAATTAAGGTGGAGGTATCTCCCCACTTCTCGGGCCTACCAGCCCTCAGATGCTTAAACCTTACTTCAATGCGAAGTTTGGCCCGTGCAATGACGTCAGGGTCAATTACTTTCTTTGTTTGATTTTTAACTGTGACCTCTTTAAAATCATTTGCCGCATCATCAGCAATGGAAATCACTTCTTCTTCAAAAATAGTCAGGCGATCTTGGATGCTCTGCTGATACAGGCTCTTGAAGTCTGGGTTTTGCTTCAACCACTGATTGCAGCGCCTCAATGTTGGCATGTGGTGTTCTTCGCAAATACGAATCAGCAACTCTCCACTACTGATGCGCTCACAGATTTCTTGAGCTAGAGCCTCAGTATATTCAATTTTGTCCTTACGCGCTTGATGTTCCAAGAACTCTTGGCGCTCAGCTTGCTGCTGTTCTTCTTCCACACGCCTTTGTTCATCGACGATTGCCTTGTGCTGATTCCTGAACCCTTCCATTTGCTTAGGGGTGATGTACTGCGGCCAGTCCCCATTGGGGAACAGATCATTCAGTATCTTGCGATCATTGGCCACTTTCAAGTCTCCTCAGCTTTTCAATCAGCAACTTGCGCTTTTTATGTTCAATGCTCACCAGATAATGTTTCATTACCTTTATCGATTTCATATTTATAATCTTGCGTATAGCGCGTTTAAACTTCAAATATTCTACATTGCCATCAGTTCGTGGCATGTGGTGAACTTTCATATGCCCACCATTACCACGACGCTCTTTCAATTCACTTATGATGCGCGCATTGTTCCACGTTCTGCGTGCCCGCTCATTAGCCGTTTCTCTGCCTAGAATGATTCGATTTAACATGCCAGCATGTTAACCCTAAAGCCTACGAAAAAGCAAGTGCTTTAGTTACCCGAATGAAATGTAGTTTATGTTTGCCCTTGCGCGACGTTTCGAAGCGTGCTATGCGTTCTTTCTTACTTTCTATGAAAGGTGAATATCAATGCTACAGGACAAAGAACAACTGGTAAAGTGCGAAGCGTGCGAAGAAAACGCCCAACCTACTACTATCAATTGCAAAATTTGTGGAAAAGAGATCGGTTATCACAATAGAGTTCACAAATTCTGCTCTTCCACTTGCAGGAGCGTTGCCCACCGCCATCGTAATTGGCTCAAGAAACTTGAGTCTAAAGGGCTCAAAGACCTCTTTAGCAGCGCCTCCCTCAATGCTCAGCAGTAGGAGGCCACAATGTTTATTGAATTTTCATTAGTTAAGACGGGCAAAACTCCCACAGTCACTCCCATTTTTATTAATATTAACGCCATTGCATCTTTTGTTGTCACAGAAGATAAGGTAGCTATCAAACTTTTGGGTAAAGTTGACGTTGTTAACGTCACCGCCAGCCCTCGCGCCCTTGAATTGCTTGCATTGAATGTCTACAAATGATTTAAGGACGTTTATCCATGGCTGTCCATATCGAAGATGATGACGACCTACCCAAAATCACCAGCCTCGAAGAAGCGCGAAAATCAAAGATGGGCTTCTCAGAGGCGCCAACAGTCGATAAGATAGAGAACGAAGATGATATTGTCAAGTTACTCAACAAGGTTTATGCCACAGCAATCATATCTGGTAAGTTCTATGTTCTCAAAGAGAAAGCTGACGAAGTAGAATATTTATCGAAAAAAGACTTTATGGATTCTCTCCAGAAGCATAAGTTTCAAACTTTGTCCACTACACCTAAAGGTGAGTCAAAGCAAACATTCAAACCAATTAGTGAGATATGGCTTAACAGCGTCAAATCCAGGGAGTATGAACGTGTCATATTCGACCCTCAACACACGTATCCACCTGAATCGAAGGTACTCAACTTCTGGAAGGGCTTTGTCACTGAGCCAATCGAGGGGGATTGTTCATTAACGTTAGCGTACATTAAAGACGTCATCGCTAGTAACGATGAGGACATTTATAACTGGATACTTAACTTTCTAGCGCACATGGTTCAGAGACCTTGGGAAAAACCTGAGGTTGCATTTGTCATGATTGGTATGAAGGGAGTTGGAAAGACTTTCTTCATGCACATAGTTCAGACCCTCATCGATGGCTCAAAGGGCAAGCAGCGCCACTGCTTCATGACTTCGAACCCAGAAGACATATATGGCCAGTTCAGATCCCACCTTCAGCATAAAATTGCCCTTCTTCTTGAAGAAGTGACCTGGGGCGGGGACCGAAGGCATGAATCACAATTAAAGGATATGATTACCAACAAATCAATTACCATCAACGTCAAGCATGGCCCCATCATCACCACTAGCAACCTCATGCGTATGATCATGGGTGCCAATCCAGGATGGGTTGTACCCGCCAGCCAAGATGAGCGCCGTTACATCATCACCAACGTAAACAATCAACACCAGCAAGATCACGAATACTTTAAGGCATTGTCAAATGAACTACATAATGGAGGCTATGAGGCGCTCATGTATGTATTATCTCACCGTAATATAGAAGGTTTCAATTGCCGAGAAGCCTTCAATACCAACGCTTTAGCTGATCAAAAGGCAGAGAGCTTAGACATTGTTGAGAACTGGTGGCAAAATGTCATCACCAAGGGTCAGATGCCAATAGTAGGATCAGATGGAGGTTTTATATACGTTGGGAGAGAACGTCTTTATGATGACTTTATGAAGGAAGCCAAACGTTCCCAGCGGCGCCAGATCCTTCCAAATCAAAGGTCATTCGGTATAAAGCTGAATGCTTGCATTCCAAAGGTAGAAGGGAATAAAATTTTAATGAATAGTGATGGGCGTCGTTGTATTAGCCTCATCGGTGAAAAACGAGTAGGAAATGATGGAAATCGTATTTATTGCTATGTCATACCTTCATTAGATATTTGCCGAGAAATTTGGGATTTCAAATTAAAGAAGATTTCAGAATGGAAGGAACCTAATGAATGGGAAATGAGTGAGTATTCAGGTATGTAGCGCCCCATCTTGTCTTATGTTTATCCAGGGTTGTTATTTTATGGTTGTTTTCCATTTGTCCATAATCGTTTATCAATGGCCTGATATCATACGGATTTTCAGAAGTGTCACCGAAAATGCTGCGACGTTTGTTGTTTGTTGTTTGTTCTTTGTTCAGGAACAAACCGTGTTCTGCACATTAAAAAAGGGAAAACGTCCGGTTTCTGTTTTTAGAAACTAGACGTACTTTTCGTGAGCGTTTTCAAGGGGTTATAGGCCCACGTCTAGTGTCTAGTTTACTATCTAACTTTAACGTATAATTTTTCAACGTATGAAAAAGCAACGAAAGGTAGGTAAACTAGATAAACTAGACGTTATATATATAAGTTATTGTAATTATTAAGAAAAACTACGTCTAGTTTACTCCGTCTAGTTTATAAAATATCTATAAAATAGGTTCTGGTTCCCAGAATTGGAGCGCAACTAGGAATTGTAGAATTTTACCACGAACCAACCACACATATTGCGCCACTAAGACCGATGATCCACGTGCTATGTCCTGTGAAAATCACGATGGGGATGGTTGAATAATCATAGTCCATGGTTAGTGATGGTGAGATGTGATGGCGCCACTGACGACCATGATCCCATCACTCATAGCCCTTGACTCTGAACAATTAACCTATCAGTCAAACAGCCAATCACATTAAGCATACTTTGTATGTTGTTTCTCTATAACGTTCTAATTCCGCCGCGCAAAGCCCGAGCTACAGGCATAGCCGAACAATGCTAGACCCTGCTCTACGGCCTTCTAATGCACGGCAAACGGGCATTGCGCGGCCTAGCAAGGCTTACGGACCTTTGCCGCAAACGCAACCTGAGTTGCATGACAGGTTGTATATCCAAAGACAATTGTTAATCACACACAACCCTGGTTGTATGACAAGTTGTATTGAATGATAAGCCTGACCACCATGATCTGTTGACCACCCATCATGATCCCATCAGCCAACAATCACAGTCCAACAACCAAAGATAATCGTACACGTACAAAGACCATAGAATCACGATGGTGGACGATTGACTATGATCACATCATGATGGCCATTGGGTGATTGACCATCGTTCATGGCCTGATGGTAGTTGTTCAATTTGCTCTGGTACGGTTATTGTGCTATATTGTTAATTACAGATGCGTAAAATGAGGATGGTGAAATGGGTCATAAAAGGGTCAGGCCAGGTGAAAGAATTGCGATGGTGGAACTTATGATGGAGATGAATTCTGATTGGTGCTTATTCTGGCCATTCGCGCATGCTGACCATATGGCCAGAAGAGTATGTGAAGCAGCCAATGGCCCAAAGCCTAGTAGTGATTATGAATGTTGTCATTCATGCAATAATAATCTTTGCATCAATAAAAATCATCTACGGTGGGGAACCAAAAAAGATAATGCTGGTGATAGGAAGAAGAAAAGAAATCATTTAACTGTGACTATAAAATTTAAGTAAGATGGTGATGGTGCCATTGGATGGTCATGGTGCCATTGGATGGTCATGGTGCCATTGGATGGTCATGGTGCCATTGGATGGTCATGGTGCCATTGGATGGTCATGGTGATGGTGCCATTGGATGGTCATGGTGCCATTGGATGGTCATGATGATGGTGCCATTGGATGGTCATGGTGCCATTGGATGGTCATGGTGATGGTGCCATTGGATGGTCATGGTGCCATTGGATGGTCATGGTGATGGTGCCATGATTAAGAATCAGTGAGCTTCCTACTATCATGATCTCACCATGTTCATACGACCATGAGCATATAGCATTCCACCATGCTCAGGCCACCATGACCATCGGACCTTGATCTATTGACCATAGTGGCGCCTCTAGTGACCATTGCTCATGAGCCACCATAGAGCCATGATCCATCAGCAGATCATGAAAGCCAGTCGCACCATTGACAACCATGATCATCAGTGAAAACACTGAATCCTGAAATCCTGAAATCCGAATATTTAGATATTTGCATATTTAGATATTTGCATATTTAGATATTTGCATATTTAGATATTTGCATATTTAGATATTTGCATATTTAGATATTTGCATATTTAGATATTTGCATATTTAGATATTTGCATATAAACATATCTTTATATTCTCCGCCGAGCACGCCGAGCACGCCGAACGCCTCCGAGCACGTCGAACGCCTCCGAGCACGCCGAACGCCTTCCGAAAGGCGAAAGAAAATGTTTGCGGAAAAGAAAGCAAACTTTTTCGCTTTTCGAGCGAAAGAAAGCTTGCATTTCCTACGGAAAGGAGCAAGACAGAGTTGTCCCTAGACAGGGACGCCGAACCGGTTTTTCCGGTTTTCGGCAATGCGAACAAGAGAAACGAAAATGTCTAACGCCGTTAAGAAAATCTCCGCTATCGACGCGCTTGCAGCGAAGGTCGAGGAACTTACTGCTCGCCTCGCGGCTGTCTCCGAATTGCCTACGCTCGTTGCGCGCAAAACCGCGCGTAGCGAAAAGCGCAACGCCGATGCAATTGCGGCGGGTCTTAGCGAACCCGAACGCGCTTTCCGCGCTCTCGCGTGTCGCGCCGACGCCGACGCCGGTCGTGTCGCAAGGTTTCTGCTTTCCGCAGGTCCGGCTTCGCATACTTTCGCCGCCGTCGCGAAGGGAGGAAAATGCCGCGTCGGGCAGGTCGAAAAGCTTTCGATCTATCTCGCGAAGCGTTTTGCCTTGCGCGAGGCCGTCGGTTATACGCTCGCCGTCGATACAGAGGGCGAGAAAGTCGCGCTTGTGTCGCGCGTGCCTGTCGCGGCCGATAAGCCGGCCCGTAAGCCGGTCCGCAAGGGGAGCAAGGCAATCGTCGCCGCCGTTCCTGCGCCCGTTCCTGCGCCCGCTAATGCGCCGGAAACCGATAGAGTAGCCTCCGCGTTCTTTGCTGATGTTTCTTCTTACCTTAAATAGCGGCAATCGGAAAGGCGGGACGCTAATAACGTCCCGCCTTTATTCTTTTCGGAGATAGTAACATGTTGCTCGAACTAGATAGAAAACAGTTACGCTATATCGTCGCATCTTTGCGGCGCGAGGCGAGGCGAGGCGAGATTGCGTCGGCTAAGATGCACGGCAGGAAATATGCTTCCGCAGTCGTTTGCTATACGGAAATGCACCGCTTAGCAGACGCATTGCAGATTAACGCCGCAGTCTTCTATGCAACAAGCGAGGAAATAATAGAGTCGCAAGCAAAAGGAGAAAACAATGTCTAAATATACAGTTGTCGTTGCGCGTACATATCGCGCGCACACTACTATTGAAGCATCTTCTAAGAGAGAGGCGCGCGCTATTGTGCAACAAGTAATAGAGAGGCCGGAAACGGAAAACGATCTTGTGATTCGCGATACGCTAGTGTTCGATGACAACACCGATCCGGATGTTGTTGTTAACGTAGTATTGCAGAAGTAACGCCTAGTAACAAAGAAACGGGCAAGGCTAATAAACCTTGCCCGTTTCTTTTTGCCTATATAATACATTTTCGAAGTGTAGTGGGAAATGCTCTGCAATGCTATTTACGGATTTTACCTGTTTTGATGGCCAGGGTCGCAGCTGACCCCGAACAAAATCCCACAGTTCCCATCATTCCCCAATATCCACAGACCAACAGCGTACAACCACACTCTCCTAACCTACAATCAAAGACCAACACCGTACAACCACGCCCATTGCCCTACAATCAAGGACAAAACAGCGTACAACCACTCCCAATATTACACAAACCAACAACCCTTACATATCACTCATTAAAGGTCGCTTATTAGCATCGACATACAACTTTAATCTCTCTACAATCTTATTGGCTGCATCGCAAAATGACTCGCCCTTTTCCCAAATAGAAAGTGGCGCCACAGAGATTACAAAAGTAACTCTGATTGCACATCCTTTTCCATATGGATTTACCATATGTTTCTCATTAGTTATAGTGGAAAATTCTAATGATGAATCATTAGGAATCCACTTTTCAAGATAATCAATAGCAGTAATTAGGTCTAATGTGTCAATCATGATTCTTCACCTTCTTCTGACTGACCTTTTTCTCAACTTTACTAGTGCCAGAGCACGTTCTACATTAGTTTGACCCTATTGGCGTGCCATTATTCAGTACATTAGTTTTACCACTTCCCTTGCAAACGGGACAAGTCATATACTTAGATGACATGGGGCGCTCCTATATGGTTCATAATACCTATGTTGGGATTGTGATAATTGTTCCACGCATGTGAAATTTGTAACGCTTTCCATGAAATTTCGCACGTTTCTGGGATTTTGATATTCATTTCTCTATAATATCCAAATACCGACTGTATGAATAGAGTGTAATTATCTAGAATTGATTGTAATGGTGGCATAGGTTCTGGTGACATATAGTGAGGTATTTGATGTTTCATTTCAATATTCCTTGGAAGATGCCACATGGTCCATCTGATTGGAAGTGTGGGTGGAACTGGCGGCCTGATTCCATATGGAATGGTAGAGTTTTTCTCACGGCTGACTCACTTGGCTTTGCAGTATGTAGGGAATAGGGCTTTTTCAAGTTTGTGGCTTTGGTACATTGAACCAAGTTGGAAGAACAGTGCTCCGTAAATGATCCACAATAGAATGATGAGAAAGACGTAGACTTTTGTTTCAAGATTCATTTTACTTGATCCTTCCATACATTAACGAACAAAGAAATGACGCAGTACATTCAGGGAACTTGTCAAATCTGAATTGATTATAGACTGTTCTACATTTACCACATTTTGAATTTCTTTGATTTCTTCTTCATTGTAAGTTACTTCCTATTAAGTAGTTCTTGTATGATTTTATTGTGAGCATTTACAATTAGTTTAGCGTTTTCTAAATCAATTACTTTTGATATTGGGTTTGGGAAATTAAGTCCGTCACATGGTCCTACATCATCAGGAGCGGGAAATGGTGGCCTGTCAATTATAAACAGAGCATCATTCATAGATCCTATATACCATATTTTATTCATTGTAAGTTAACCTCCAGTCCGAACAATCTTTCATCATGAGTGATGAACTCTTCAATGATGTGTATTTCTCTTTGACGGCAAAATACGATATAATCATCACCGTCAGTACACACAATCTTGAGTCGATCACCATGATGAAAGCAGTAGGGGCGCAACTTAGCGAGTTTCTTGCTGACGTGGACTTCTAATCCATGTTCAATATCGCATAGACATAGTTTTTTCATTCTCAATCCCAAAAACCCCAAGAATTATCGAAAAGAAGTCGGTTAAGGTTTTCTTTGGTAACAATTGACATTTCAAGTTTTCCATTTTTGCACCCACTAGATTCATCATCAGCGTAATCTCTCTTTGGAACCTTATCACCACGAATAAGAATGATGAATTTTTCACCATTTACACCCACTACAGCGGCTAAAATGGCACATTTTGTGCCACCTTGGTATGCAATATGGTGCCATCGACGCTGAACTGGGCGCACTTTGCACATAATTCCGCGTCGTTTTTCAACAAAATACTTAGTTTCAATGCCGATTTTTTCATTTCCAAGGTGGACATAACAGTCTGGCGCACCTATGCTGGAACCGTATTTTCCAGGTTCAATCCATTGAATTCTGGCTTTTTTATTGACATTTTCTTTCAGCCAATGTCTTAGATCAAGCTCTAAATTGATATTTTGCTGTTCCATGGTGGTTAATCTCTTTCATCATAATCATTGCCACAATCAGCACTGTCTTCATCTATGTCTTCATAAACTTTATCACTTTCACTTAAATGAGTTTCAATTATGTCATTTAGCCACTTTGGCACTTCCAATTTTTCATCTTTATCGTTAAACAACTCAAAACTCTGAATCTCGTACTCCATAGGTTCAGCAGGCTCTCCACCTGACGAATATGATGGTCCTGTTTCTGGCGCACCAGGGTTAGTGATTTTATATTCATAGTTTATGGTAAGTTCTTGACCAAAAAGTTCAAAATGATATTCCATATTACCACCTGATTGTTTTTACTGGGTGATCGGGTTGATCTTGATAAGCGCCGTCATACTGCGCTGGATGTTTAATTTCTTCAAAGATAACTTGAGCTATTCCTACTCCTGCTGGAATATATAATGGACGGGCTCGTGCGTAGTGAATTTCAATTGTTAAATGACCTGACCAACCTGGTTCAGCGTTGGTGGTCATAGACGCGTCAACACCTAGACGTGCCCAACTACTCTTGTTCAATATTTGACCCATTAAATGATTTGGAACATTAAACCATTCTACACTAGAACGTCTGACGAATCTTCTTCCTAAGAAAAGCCATACACCTTGTTTGAGTCTAATATCATATCCACACTCAGTTAATCCGTATGAAAATCCTTTGTACCTTTTCTTTTCTCTTTCCATAGGGGTTAATGGATATTGACCTAATAGTGATTCTTTATTAATGATCACACCAATTCCCCTAATTTGTTAACATCAATAGTTGTTTTCCAGCCATTTAACATGACAATCGCCTTTTTGTCAGTTCCTACTATAACATTTGTTAGAAGTTTGGCTTGCAGACTTTGGAGCGCTCCAGGGATGTTTATTGTAACTATTGAACCAGCAGAAAGAACCTTAGTTTTTGGTACTTTATCGTTGTATTCTCCAGCCTTTAACCTTTGCAAGCATTCATTTATTGCGTTTTTTGGAACTAATTCTGGTTCACCATTAAATGTTATGAAATATGAGAATTTTAATGATTTACGACATATTTTGAGTGTTAAATCAGGATCATATTCTATGAATAGATAACTTTTCCATAATGGCGTGAAATTACCTTTTTTATTACATCTGAAAGGGTAAAATATATGAAGTTTATGTTCTATTGCGTGAGGAATTACTTCTGATGCACCATTAGCATTGAACACAGCTACGGACCAATAAAAACTTTCTTCAGGGTTATAAGTTCCAAACATATCTGTTTTTGTTAATGGTTTTTCATTTTGAGGTTGGAACATATCTAGCATTTTATTCCTCCAGCAATGCTAAACCATTTCTCATACTCTAGCACGCCTTGCTTACGGTGTAAAGTATGGAAAATAACTAATTGCATATGTAGACTTATTCTGTCTTGATTTTGTCTTGATTCTGCCGTATTCTTATGCTCCTATACTATGGCTCTCAAGAGAGGATTAACAGAAAATTCTCGTAAGTGCTAGGGAATTAAATAAAAGCCAGAATAATAATCCTAAAGCATTTATCATGCTAGTCTTGAACTCGCTTAAATTTCAGTCTATTCAAAATATTATTTTGTGAGATTGTTGTGTCTCTTTATAGCGTTTCACAAAGTAATGAGAATTATTTAATTCGGACACGCCGTCAGTTACTTTCTGAGCTGAAGAATGAACAGTGGAAAAGGAAGTGTCGTTCTTCACTTTTGGCGTGGTCAACTGAGTGTATTCATGATTTAGGGTTCACTCCTTCTCGTCATCACAAGTTATTGATTAAAGAGCTTGAAGATATTATCTCAGGCAAAAATGATAGACTCATGGTTTTTATGCCTCCTGGCAGCGCCAAGTCTACTTATGCTTCTGAACTTTTCCCTCCTTACTGGTTTAATAAATTTCCTCGTTCGAGCGTGATCGGTTGTTCCCACACTGGTGAACTTGCTGAGCGCTTTGGACGAAAAGTTAGAAACAGAATTCTTCTAAAACATGAGATTTTAGGATACAACTTAGATGAATCCAATAGAGCAGCCAGCAGATGGGAAACAACGAACGGTGGTGAATACTTTGCCGCTGGCGTTGGAGGAGCGATTACTGGACGGCGAGCTGATCTCGCTATCATTGACGATCCAGTCAAATCCAGAGAAGAAGCTGAATCAGAAATCGTCAGAAAAAAGACATTTGAATGGTACAAATCAGACTTAGTTACTCGTTTAAAGCCTGATGCTAAAATCATTTTAATTCAGACTCGATGGCATTTAGATGATCTTGGCGGGCAACTTATTCACGAAATGGAAAAAGGTGGTGATAAGTGGCGCATCATAAGCCTACCTGCCATCGCTATTGCTGATGATCCATTAGGAAGAAAAGTTGGTGAAGTTCTCTGGCCAGAGTGGGAAGATTTAGACGCAATCAATAGAAAGAGGAAAATTCTTGGTGAACGAGACTTTTCCTCTTTGTATCAGCAAGACCCTCAGCCCCCAGGTGGCACATTCTTTCTGGAAGGAAATTTACTTGTCGATGGTAACCCAGTTAAGTATCCAGAGTGGTGTGACGGTGTCTATGCAACTTTGGACACTGGGATTAAGTCTGACGCAAAGCATGATGCTTCTGCTTGCATATACTGGGCAATCAATCAGCATGATCAAGAGCACCCAATAACTATTCTTGATTATGAAATCATTCAGGTTCCTGCTGATCTTTTAATTGATTGGGTACCAAATATTTATCGAAATTTGGAAGCTTATGCGAAACAATGTAAAGCAAGATTAGGTTCGCTAGGTTTGTTCATTGAAGAAAAAGGTAGTGGGATAATTCTTCTTCAGCAATGTAATCGACATAATTGGTTAGCGACTGGTATAGACCAAAAGCTGGTACAACTTGGAAAACAGCCGCGCGCTCTTAATGTGTCAGGTTATGTTAGCGCCAAGAAAATTTGTTATTCTGAACATGCTTACCGTAAGACTGTTGATTTTAAGCAAAGACACGCAAATCATCTTCTTAAACAAGTTCACAATTTTAATGTAGGCGTACCAGACCAAGAAGATGATTTGGTTGATTGTTTTTGTTACGGTATTGCTATCGGACTTGGAAATCAAGAAGGTTATTAGTTTCACGAAACTGAGGGTGGAGATTGAAGGCTATTGCCTGACCCCTCCAGCGACTAAGGGCATTAAGTCATTAGTGGTCGTTAACACGATCTGCTTCACCCTCTTTTTTATTCTGATGAATGGTGAGAAACATGAGAAAAGTTCTGAATTCTTTTGCTTTGTCTTTGCTATTAGCTGTTTCATCCGCAGCTATTTCAACTGCTAACGCTACAGTTACAACTCAGACTACTGCCGCTTTGGCGGCTGATACTTGGGTATCTTTAGGCGCTGGTCCTTGGATTTTATCATCTAGTAATGGAACGGCGCAATTTGCTATTTCTGATTCTACTCCGTCACTTTCAGCAACTACTTTCTTTATTGTTCCTAATTCACCTTCAATTTCAATTCAAACTATTAGCAATGTCTGGGTAAAATCATCGACTTCTGCTAAACCAGCATATGTTACATATGCACCTATTTCTAATGGAACAGTTACTATTAGTTCTGGTTCAGTTACTATTAGTTCTGGTTCAGCCACGATCGGTGCTGTGACTCAAAGTGGCATGTGGACTACAGGAAGAACATGGTTCTTGTCGAGTGCTGGTGACTCAGTATCAATTGGTGGTACACTCCCTGCTTTTAGTTCAACACCGACCGTCAATATTGGAACAATGCCAGCAGTTACTGGCACATTCTGGCAGACGACGCAGCCAGTATCACTAGTTAGTCTCCCATCACTAGCTTCCGGTTCAAATACTATTGGCAAGGTTGATCAAGGCGCTGCTGGATCGTCTGCGTGGTTGGTCTCCGGCAACGTCGGTGGGTTTGAATTCCAGCTTTCGCCGACGATCACCGTCCAGAACGCCGCCTACAGCTCTGGCTACAGCCTCGGTGGCACGATCACCGTCACAGGGGCGGCGAGGACTAATGGCGGGTCTGGGATGCTCAACGGCATCCGTATCCGCAGCAAGGGAGGCTCCACGAACACGATCTGGGTCTATGCGGTCTCAAAGTCTCCAGCATGGACGTGCACTGACAAGGCAGCCTTCGTCGCTGCGGACGGCGACGCCGCCAACGCGCTCGTCGGCTTCCCACAGTCGGTCATGCTTGCATCGCCCGGCTCGTGGGACACGGCGAGCTATGGGCAACTCACGAATCTGGTTGCCAATTTTACGAACAAGGACACGAGTCCCGGCACCGCCATTTACATCTGCCTCGTCACGGCCGGATCGGTGACGCCAGCGACGACCGGCGATCTCGTGGGCGTCTTCTCCGGCTTGCAGGACTGACGCGATGTTCACGCGAACCCTTGGCATCCTCGCGCGCGGGCTACTGCTCTCGACGGCTCTGACGCAGAGCGCATGGCCGATCACGCCTGACCAGCGCGCCGTGGTCATGGGCAAGATCAAGCCCGTCTGGCAATGGAATGCCCTCTCGCTCGCTCTCCCGGCAGACGGAAGCGTCACAGACACGAGCCCGAGCCTCGGGGGGCTGGTGCTCGCGCAACAGCGCAACACGGACGGGTCGCTCACCGGCGGCACGGTGCTGACGACTGCGGGGAACAACCAGATAACACAAAGCAACACTTTCAGC
>Ga0316217_10004097_pt1 | contig 16041 bp, 6 predicted proteins | sample 1anoAmetaG_FD_203633 | JGI IMG/M metagenome (GOLD analysis project Ga0316217, IMG submission 203633) | Freshwater microbial communities from Trout Bog Lake, Wisconsin, USA - 1anoA | ecosystem: Environmental > Aquatic > Freshwater > Lake > Hypolimnion/Profundal zone | place: USA: Wisconsin... | reverse complement strand
GATTCACGCAATCGTCAACAACTTTCCTGAACTCCTCTCTTCCTATTGCACTTAGTTGTTTCCTCTCCATATAGTTCTTGACCGTTCTTGTGATTTAATCTTCCCAGGAGAGTCCAACAGCATCATGACCGATGTTAATAATCGAGAGCAAATATTTGACGATTACAGAAGTAGAATTATTTGCTTACTCCACCATCAAAATGAACTAAAACCACCTGAACAACAAAGTTTTGTTGGGCATAACAATAGAGAAGGACGCCAACAACAAAAATCAGGCATATTGCTAATCATAGATTAGCTAAATACTGGTTGAGGTTTAGCTAATTGAGCTAACTACCAAATAGATTGGCGAGATCTAAGAAAAAACAGCAAGTATATGAAATTAGTGAGTAAGTTTGAGCCATACCAAAACTATCTCCTAGAAAAAATGATCAATAAACTACAATATCACTAATAATCCTTAAAATGCATAGCCATTGGACACATCATATGGAAAATAACCATCCAGTACAGTCTTTTGTGTAGCGGATTGTAAAATCATCCAACAGATTTTTTGATGTTACATGTGTGTTTAATCAAGATTAGCGGCCTTACGGCTGAAGAAAACCTACACTGCACTAATTATTGAGAGCAGTCACTGAAAAGTTAGTAAAATTTGCCGGTTAGTCTAACCAAAAAAGTCAAAATACAGAATCACAATATAACTATTTGCCAAATCCTTTGAAATATGAATCAAAAGCATTATTAAGCTCAGCATTCCATTTAAAAGATGGTGTTCCCTCATATTTGCTTTCTAGTTAAATTCTCATCTTTTGGGAATATTAGGTATAACTATTAAAGAAAATAGCCGAAAATAACCGCAGCCGAAGTTGGAGCAGCAAAGCTGAGACCTTGAGGTGGTTGGATGGGAGGTTTACGAAATTGGTTAAAACGGGCAGTAATCCTTAAAAATGCTAGCTAAATGTCTAATTTGGGTTGGTAATAGCGAATTCGATTTATATTCTTCCTTAGATTATATTCCACGATGGAGCGGTAAATAAACCTGTTGGATTTCAAAATAGCCATGAACATTTTGGGCGACTACATCACCGAAAAGGATGTCGAACTCCTACGCATGCAGGAGAACTTCACGAACTAGTTTATGAACCACAGGGAGAATAGTTTCTATTAATGGCTCATCAAAATCGCCAAGGAGATCATGAGCAACATCCGCCTCGCCTACGAAGGCACCAAAACCATCTTTCATGACATCAAAATGGACTTTACCTATGCTTTTTTTTACAAGTGTATCACTATCCTAGAGCAGATTATCAAGTATCTTATCCAAGCTCTCAACTAAAGGATTAATCAAGCTATCGACTCCAAATTGCCTCCCGCCGTTTGGCATACCATCTATACCTCGGTCATTGGCGTAACTGAAGAGAAAAGCAAGCCCAGCATCTAGGAATTTCAAGGCAACTAGATGATTCAGAAGGCCAGGAGGACCATTAATAAAGATCTCTAAAGTATCGACTACTATCTTAACTTGTTAGCGTACGAGGATAGCAAAGTATATGAATAGTATAAATTTCAATGCGAGAAACTGCTACTCCAGAGGCAGAACCTGTAGAACATAAAAGCTTCAGACGCCAGCAAGTAGATATACTAAACTGCCAACATGATCGAAAATACTCTGCAGAATACGCAAAAACTATTCCAGGAGTCTTATCATCTCAAGTATATGGAGTTCAAGAGCTTTCTGTCCAACATACAGGAGCCGGAAGAGATTATCAATATGTTTAAAAGTGATATTTAAACTCATGCCAAGGACAAGATTCTGGAGACTATCGTCAGAACTGTGAATAGGTATATCAACGCCCACAAAAACAGCGATCGGAAGCAGAAAACAACCATCTGCACACAAACTGACGAAGTCAAGAACAGATTCCAAGATAAGTGGCAAAGTCTTCTCATGAGTTAGAAGAAAAACAACTAGAAGTTGCTGAAAGAAATCTAGAAACTTAAAAGGAACTCAGGGAATTCAACTCTGTAAGCGTTTATGGAGTCTCAGAAGAAGCTGGAGCAATAGGAGTTGTTAAGGAAATAGTATTAAAATAAGTATCTCATTCTGTAGGGTCTATATAACGAAAAATGCTATGAAGTCATGAAAATGTCCACCCAAAATAGAAAATTATTCAAACCAGAACTCGTCTAAAAATGCCTAACAACAAACTCTACGCAAACTGTAGCCGAATCTCGAAAGGCAAACATCCCCGTCGACTGCGAAATTCAAACAGATGAAGATTTCTATTACTACTACGTCTAGAAGAACAAAATCAACGACATGCAGGTTAAAATCGACGAGCTCTAAAAGATAATAAACCACAAAGAATACATAATAAAGTAGATGTAAGCTGTAAAGACATTCAGGGACAAATTCAAATCAAAAAAAGAAATAGGCTCCTTTGTGGTCAAGCCACATTCTCGCTACTCCATCGCCAAATCTTTGCATTATCTCCATGAGGATGAAGAAAACCACGGCACTGAGAGTGATAATTACGAGATCAAGGATTCGAAGGTCAACTCTATTGAGGGAGGGAATCCTAACTTGAAGAAGGAGGTTACTTTTCAGAATTCCAGCTAGAAATAATAGACAGAAAATAGCATTCCTCATAGAAAGGTACCTTTCTGAGTATTATAGAAAACGAAGAAGAAAACTGAGGGGCCAAGATATAAACCTTATCTCGTTTTCAACTAAAAAATAGAGAACTCTGACTCTTAAAGATAATTCATCAACTCCAAAAAGCAAATCTAATAGTCTTAATAAATATCTCTCAGATCTATTCTCAAACTAGGAAGCACTAAGATTCGTTGTGATCAAGCTGTGCAGACCTAAGAGTTTTATAGAAATAAGTCTCATTAGACTGGAGCCAAATCGCAGCTCTTTCAGGAAAAAGGCAGTTAAGTCCAAACTACGCAGAAAAAAATAACCTAAAAAGAGATAAATATTAGTAAACAGCAGAGAGTTCCATCTAGCAACAAATATGTTTTGAATTTATCAACTTAAAAGACTCCCGCTCCTCAGTACAACTTCATCACCAGAAACAAAAGCAACATCAGTAGCTTCAATAATGAAGATAAGAAACCCTAGTCAAAGAACGACCTATAGAATATACTCCCTTCGGTTGAGAGGAAATGCTAAACCATGTCGCCCTTTGTCAAGAAGAACGAGTTCAACAAAAGTAGAAACTTCTTGAATACTACAAAGCCAAATTATGAAAGAATACAAAGCCAGACCAATGAGGTATTCCTTTTGCATGTGAATAACTCTCTAAATTTCAATTTCAGCAGCTTCTCTCCCATAAACTGTTCAACGGTCAAAAAATCCATGAAATAAAACTAGAAGTATGCTATGAAAAGTGAACTTAACAACGCAAAAAAGATAAAAAGATGATATCTCCACAATAATTATTGCAAGCTATGTTTTTAAAACTTTTGATGTATAATTTTTGGAAATATGCTGCTCAGATATCTACAGAATCTTCTTAAAACTATCATCTATTTTTGAAGTCTTTGCCATAACTATAATTCTGGGTTCTTCAGGTTATAGCAGAGTGCGATTAAGAAGCCATATTAAAAGCTATTCGATTTCGTTCTATATTTCAACATTGGTATTTGCTGGGCTTCAATTACTTAGGCACCTAATATAGTAAATGCAAAAAGATACGTCTGAGCGATAGCTCTAAAAATAACCATGGGGTATATACTGGAACACCTAGAATCAATCATCAAACTTAAGATTAGATGTTCGTAAAGATTGCATAATTAAGGAGGAATCATCATCGATAATAGGAAATGGATGAAATTAGAGCTAATGAATCATCTCAAGATCTTGAATATAGGTAATCAAGCCTTTCTAATTAGGCGGAAACAACATTGGTAACGAAGGATGCAGGTACTTACAGTAAAAACACTGGCATAGCCTCACAGAAATCTATCTATGTAATCAAGTGGAAATTTAGATTAAAACCTGATTGGAGATGCTGGATGCGAACTTTTAGTGAAGGCTGGTTGACCCACCCTCAAGGTCATAAATCTGGGTACTTTCACTAAGATTCAGGTACAAATGGCATCGGAGACGAAGGATGTAAACATTTAGCATCTTCTAACTGGCCTCTTCTGGAATCTCTGTAGCTTTGTAACTTTAGTAAGACTTAGATAGGAATCAGATTGGGCCGACTGGATGCAAATATTTAGCTTGGGGATAATGGCCGCACCTACAATAATTTTACTTTTTTTTAAGTAAGACAGATAAAACTGAGTTGACAATAATTTCGAATCCGAAGGCTGCAAGCATTTGGTCTCAGCCAATTGGACACAGCTTCGAGTACTAGGCATAGGTAATAAATGAGATACAAAGATGAAAATAAGCTTGGAAACGATGGGATCAAACATTTAACTACAGCTAATTGGAAGCATCTTGAATAGATTCACCTGAGCCTGAATGATAAAATGTAGGAAACAAGATTTGAACAATAGAGCTTGAAGTACTTGGAGATTGCGAATTGGCCCAGACTCAGCATTTTGGACATCACCCCGATTATATATCAAGGAGGGAGATATCTAAAGTTGTTTTCTGGGATTGGGCCTTGATGTATATCAAAATAACCTATTCACAAGACATAATAGTTATTTGAGCTGGCATTTTTCGAGAGGAAGAACCCAATAATAAGATTTTTTTGGTTTTGTTTTCTATTTTATAAATTCAAATTCAAGATTTAAACAGGAATTTGCTGATAAAGATGACTTTAAAGCGTAAATAATGTAAGTAGCCTATAAATTAAGTGTAAATATGGCTGCGCTATATCATAACAATCTATAAAAGCAGTTTCAAAATAGATCTTATTGAAACAACGTTTTTGACAAGAACTCACTAATATAAATCTATGTCTATTTTTGCTTAAATAGGCTTAACTCATATGGCTTGAGCATATTGAGCGGGCTACACTCCAAGGGCACGCCCAAATTTCAACGAAGAATTTAAATATTTTCAATCTTTTATTTCATTATCGCAATAATACATATACTATTCCACTAATTCATCTTTATCAATCTAAAGGGCAATATTCCATTTAACTCTTTTTTCTCTAACAAAAATAATCTAGAATATGTTCTCTTTTCTAAAATTTCTAAAGAGAGCTAAGATTGGAGAAATTGTTATCTTCTGCAAGGAATTTTTTGGTGTATTCACTGGTTTTGAGCTTTTCTGATGCTTATTATTCGAAAAAAGCTATTGGAGGCAATGATAGTGGGTAGCATAGAAGCACTAAATAAATGATTTCTTTATGGAAGTTTTGAAAATAGAGTTCTTTCGCTAGATTCTGCGCATCTATCAAAAAATCGCATCTTTTCTTTTGATTTAAGGCTTTTCGAGTGATAGCCTTAGCAAAAAACGGCTAAAAATGATATGTTGATAAATGAAAACCAAATAACACATTAGGGTAGATTACGAGTTCTCAAAAGATGAATGACTGGAGAAACTAGATGTTTAGTTATAAAAAGCTTATGGCATGCCCAGTATTTATGGCAATAAAATTAATTATTCATGCTATAATTATTTTTGATAGATCAATGTTCCCCAGCCAGCCATTTGCTTCATACGTAACCTAAAACTATCTTCTCTCACCCTTCAACAGCAGTATGTACCCAGGCTTCGACATATTTGAGCAAATGAATAACCATATCTTCAAGCTTCAGCAGCGCTAAGCCTAGCTCAAACAGGAGATCGATGTTCTCAGAGATCGAATATAAAACTTCGCAGCAGAAGCTGTGCTGAAGATAAGCGAGAAGCTGAGTGCATAGTATGCGAAACATTTTGAAAATATTCAGAAAAATTTGGAACAAAACAGTTATTTTAAAAAGGACCACCTTTGCCCAGTCAAAGGCTGCAAAAACAAATACAGTTCCAGGATTGCTTTGCGGGCCCACCTCCGCAGAAAACACAGTAAGGAAGATTTACAAAGGGCCGGAGAGAAAGCATGATTAGTTACCTTTTATTTCTTATATTTTCAGCTGTGCTACTTTCTTCAAAGAGTTGTGCAAATTATAACTAAGCTGCTCAAGCAGTCTATGGCTGTCCAAGGAGTGCTAGGAGTAACTGTGAATTGCTGTGCATAGACTTAGAATCTATTTTTGTTTTTTATAAAAGACAATAAAGCTATTCTAGAAAGCAGAATTTATTCAACTTCGACTATTTATATTCTAACTGGCACTTAAATAGCTTTAGCTGAGACTTTTGTGCTGGAGAAATGCATTTTTTGAAAAATTGTAGAAAAAAAATTATTGTTCTGAAATAAAAAATATAAAAGGTATTTTTAGCATTATTTATGAAAAAGGATTATGTTATGCAAAACTATATCAATTAACCGCTTAAGATTTATTGATTATTATTGTTAAAGGCAGCCCTGATTGTTCTAGAAGAACAATAGAGCTTGAAAGAAGAAGATAGTATAAGCAATATAGTTGTAGTTCGTTTGAAGGAAATAAAGATTTGGGATGAGACTGAAGTGATAAATATCGAAGATTTGTGGATTTAAGGCTTTAATCTTCGTAGCGAACACTAACTTTCTATCTATTTAAATGAGCTACTATGGTACTGTAAAAGCTGCATCAAAGTTTACATGTTGCCTATTTTTTTGTTGGTTTATTTCAAATATCATTTTTTGATATAACTTCTCTAATAATTTGTTTCAACATCATTTCCAGAAATTAAAGTTCTGAGGATTCTTGAATTCAAAAGTGCGTTTTTGCAAAGAATTATTACTACTTTAATACTTAAGGTTGCTTTTCTAAGGCCTAATAATATTTATTGGGGTCGAACTATTCAAGCTTCTTTCTTGCCTACTTAACATTTTTCCTTTGGTAATGGGTATTTACTAACTCGGCATCCTTCCAGCTTAGTTTTGTTTCAGCCAGAAACACGGTCAGATCCACGAGAAGGATGAGATGAAGGAGTCTACTCTAAACTTTACAATAAACTCTCTATGGCATAAGGGACTGTGGAAACCGGGATACTGAATAAACCAGCCAATAAAAAACCAACTTTATGCACTCGTTTGGATTGTTTTGGGCAGTTTAAGTTTTAGAAATGATTGGAGTGCACTTGCTTGCGGTCGGGTTTTTGGTTTGGTCCTTCTAAAAATGGCCAGACTGTTTGGATTTTGGGTTATTTGATTTGTTGGCTTCGTCTTAAATATTTGTTTGTTCTTTTTGGTTTGAAGTAGCATAATAGTAATTCAATAAAAGAATAGATATCTTAGAGATAACCTCAAATCATTGATTGCGGGAGATGTTTACCCCTCATATGATGTTGTAGATAGCTCTTGGAGGTAAACTTTTGGCGGCAGGCGGGCAACAAGCAAATGTGGTTTTTCCCTGGAATATTACGCAACTTCTACCCCCCTTTCTTCTGCTGCATGTACTATTCCATCTTGAGCTTGATGATGTCGGCTATGGTCTGCATCGCGGATGATTTGACTTTTTGGATTTCCTCCCGCAGGACCTGCATCTCTCCGATTAACCTAGTCTATCTTTCTACCATTTTCAATAACATTGAGTTTAAATCTTCCAAAACGGTCTACCCCAATATCATCTGGGGCCAGCCCAGGAACACCTCGTTCTGGTTGGCCGTCTCCTGACTCTACTCTTAGAAAGGTAGCATCCGATTAAAATTTAAATATAAACATCGGATTAGTAGCTGAGGATTTATTACCCCAGTTACATTTTTTTTCAACTTCCTGCTCAGAATATGAGTGGATCTCGAATTTCAGAGCTCCGGGGATTCGCAATCGCCTATAATTTTTAAGGAACCTCATCTTTTTCCGATTTCTTTTTATAAATAAAATTGACTAATAGAAGGGGAAGGGTGCCATTCCTCAGGCTTTGTGATAAACTGGGGGCCAAAAGAAGGATGTTTCCAGAATCATTAGTTTTTATATGCCAACTTTTCTATGCTACTTTAAGATATTTGGAAGAATGGCTCGTCATCAGGGATATCAAACATCTAAAAAAACACATTCTAATTTTACTCAAACATTACAGTACTTTTGAATAACTAGCTTATTGATTGTCCTTTTATCGCTAGTAATTAAATTCGGTTGGACTAACCGAAAAAATAATTTTTGGTTAGCTTACCGATGGTAAAATTCTTGAACTTTGGTTTTTCGGGCTGCGATAGCAGAGGGGTATGCTAGCTGAAAGAGTGATTATTGTCTGATTTGAGGGCTGTAGACGTCTAAATCCAGCTTATAGAGTCTGCTCCATTTTAGGACCCAACTTCGAACCTTTTTTGTATTTTATCAACGTTTAGATCACTATCATGTTCCAGATAGTAATCACTAATAATGGACGATAAGGCAGGCATAGGTTTCTTAATTTTTACCAGTATCTTAGTTGCTTAGCTGCGAAATAGCCTGATTTGTTGACTCCGAGAGAAGTCTTACAATATTTGTTGATAGAACGTGGGATAAATGATCCTAGTTAAATTATGGCTGCTTTTCTCCTTTAGTTAAGCAAAGGAGAAGAGATCCAACACGAATTCTATATATTGTTGTCTAAAGATGCCAGTAAAAAGCATGATTGTTTGAAAAATAACAATCGCGAGAAAGCAAAATACAATAAAGTCTAATAAAGTTGATCATAATTCTCTATATTTGACCCAATAATAGGTTAGCTAAGCCTATTAGTAAGCTATTAAGCTATTTGTGTGGCAAATTTAATCAATAGGGTGCAATTTTCTATTATTTAGAGCCAGTATTATTTTTATTGAACAATAGGCTTCTCTAGTATTTTAATCTCAACAAAAAATGCTAATCAGATGCAGAACTCTAAAAATAGCAGTTCATATTCGGATGCTGAAGTAATCGCATTTTATTTGCGAATAAGCCGATGTTCTTTTGCAAAGTAACATTCTAAATATTTTTGCTATTTTTGTCGCCAAGTTCTCTTAATGGCACTTCAAGCCTATTTTGGAGCGAATTCACAGCTTAGAATGCTGCAACTGAGAATTCGGTCGCTTAATCATCTTTTTCGATTATAAAAATCATTTTTCTCAGGTGAAAGGTGGTTCTCCCATATTTACCTTTTTAAACGACTTATGTGCATCATTAGTATCTATTAGGTGGCTAAAACTAGCTGCCTGGTATTGGCTTCTACAACTAATTCCTCCAGCAACTTCAATTGTTTTGCAAACAAAGATATCCATCATCAGGATTACTTTCATGATAGGGGATCTTTAAAAGCTGTCATTTAGCATTCCGATTTAATCTCTAATCTACCATCCCGTTATTTGAAACATTCAGAAGACGCATCTTCGTTCTCTGTAACCTACTTGAGTGCTAATCTTAGATTTTATGGGGATAATTATTTTAATGATGAATAAACCTTTATCGAGAACACTAGTCTTTGAATTTTGTCTCATCTTATCAAAAAAGTTTAATATGCTTAGATTCAGACATTACTTTTAAATTCAGTCATTAATAATGGGGAACGGCTAATCCAATCAAGTTTAAACTGTCCTGAAAAGGAATTAAGCTTTAGCATTAGCATTAATAAATAATGACCACCTTTACTTCTATTATTTCGAAATGAATTATGGATGGCTTTATTTAAGTAGTCTTGCTGATATTAAGGTCGGGTTAACTTAAAAAGATGGGTTTCATCAATAATTCCGTCTAAGGATCTTGAAACAACATTGCTTATACCATTTTGGCTCTTTATGGTCAGGACTCAGTTCGATTCTAGACAACATCAGCCAAGGATGAGTTTTATGCGCTGATCAAACAACGTAAATGATTGAGAAAATCAAGCTTTATAAAGCATAAATCAACTCTTCACAGAGACATAGTTCAAAATGGGAGTTGAAGAGAAGCCTAGCTTGAAGCTTGACATAAGTTTTACCAACAAATTTCAGCTTAATCCACGGTTGTTGAAAAAAATTAAACATAATCAAACTCTTAGAAACCAAGGAGAGTAAAACTTGTTAGTAACTAATATTAAAGACAACTTTCCATGAGATGAACTGCAAATCATATAAATTCGAACCTCCAAGAGGATCAATTCGGAGCAGAGCTATTTTTTTCTGGGACTTCATTGATGATTCCGAGTGTTTTGTTCTATTGATACTGATGAATCTTATCGAATTCCAAAAATTTGGACTTGAACCCTACCGATAGCAATACTGGTGTCTCCAGTCTGGTCAGTTCGAGGTTAATAGATGCAATTCTTTGCTTCTATAGCTAATCTAGTGGAGCCTATAACTGAAGCAGGAATAACTCAAATATAACGATAATCCATCCTCCGAAAAAAGGCAGGACAGCTGTGAAGTTAAATAATAAAAATTGCGAATAAGCAAATCTGGATGCTTTTCACCTCTTTCTGAGTTAGTCTGCCACGCGTTTGTACTAAATTTAGTGAAGAATATCCTCAATGGAGGGGTAAGTTGGTACTTGTTAGAATTTTCCGGTCTATCTTTTCACATGCGTATGATCCACTTTCTACGGATGCACTGCATCTTTAACGCTCTAATGTTTTTGTCCTTAATCTCCGATGCAACTCCCCATCTTTTCTAGCTTTCTGTTACTTTTTATTATATATATGAATCATAATATTCATTTGCATTTATAGGGATGTTACGTGCTAATGATTAATAACCATGGAAAAACTTGGGCATTCCTTATTTTTTTAAATGATGAAATATTTTATCACTGTTAGTTTGTTGGGAACTATCTGAAAGCTGATGTTTTTTTGCGATCTTAATTTCTACTTTCATTCCAGATTATAAATCAACCTCCAAAATATAGTTTTCGATTTCTAATGAGTTTGAGCTTCCATTTTTCTAAAATTAATTTATTTTCGTGACCTTCTATAAAGGTCCGTCATTTAATTGTTCTCAAATGACTCATCATTATGGCTCATAGTATGTTAATAGATAACTTAGCTTGAAAGGAGTGAATTTATTATAATTAGTATCAATCAGGTGTAAGCTAGTCGCAATCTCCATTATCTACTTGAACCTTTACGAACTGGAGCCTTTTTGGGCCAAATATCAAATTTTCGGTTTCCTTTGTTTTTTTGCATTTCATCTCTATGAACTAAAGCAGACTTTCGATAATCTAGTCATCATTTTCATTTTATAGTTGCTTCTCATTGCTCTATGAAGATAGGAGTTCGATCAGCTCTTGCGCATGTCCTTTAAGAATTGATTCAATGCTTTCCACTTTTTTTAAAGTCTTGCCGATTTCCACTCGATTTTAGCAATGATCTTTTCCTTTTTTGTTTTTCTTCAGCTTGAGCATGTAGGCAAATATTTTGGTCACGCCAACTGCTATCAACGGGAAACTTATTTCGAACGAATTGAGATAGTTACTCAAGATGAAAGGGTGTTCAACCTCTTTGTAAGTTTGAATCGAAATGTTTTTATTCTAACTTAATTCAATTCTACTTGGAAGACAACAACTGCGCCTTTGTTTTTGTAGATGTCGCAATATCGAGGGGCGGAGAAGATGGTCAAAGCCAAAGGCTATTAATTGGGCCCGTATTGGTACTTATAGCCAGGCATTTGAACTTAATGGCCTCGGATTATCATTCTCAGAGCATTGTCTTTGAGAAATTTGGTGGAGTGGTTGCGACTGTAGAAGTAGGAGCAGGACCTGTTCTTGTTGCTCACCCATTATTATTTATTTTAGTCTAGAGGGTCACTCCACAGCAAGTCACAGAGGAGGCCTGACTGAGGGATCTCCACAAACCGGTTCACTTTTTCAATGTCGTCTGCATTTCTCTAAAGTTACTGATGATTTTGGTGTGAGGGGATATGCCGGCATGGACGGCGAAGTATCGGTTGTCGACGATAGCACAGAGAGGCAAGTTGGTGAAGAGGTCGATGAAAACCTCGAACACTTAGCTGTTGTATTTGTGCTCACCTAGGTAAAATTTTGTTTACATTCTTGTTTGAAATTAAATAAACTGGTCATTGTTCTACCTTAGTGGTTTCCTCTTAGCAGGAAGAAGTCGTTTTAGTAGTTCACCTTCAACGCCAGCAAAAGAGTCACCACTTCAATGCAGAACCTTCCTCGGTCGACGTAGTCTCCCAGGAACAGGTATCTCGTTTTGGGAGGGTAACCGAATTTTTAGAAGATGTTGATCAAGTCAAAAAATTGGCCGTGGATGTCTCCCACGATAACGACCGGCGAACTGACTTTGAGTACATTCGGCTCGTTCTCTGATTAAGATAAATTTTACTGAAGATGGCTATTGCCTGATTGATGAGGGTGATTAATTGGTTTTTGGGGATGGAGTCTTTGGTCTTGAGTTCTTGAATAAGTTGAGAGATGTCAGGTTTTGAGTGGGGTGTGGGTGTACTGGACTAAGATTTTCTTTTGTTTCTAGGCTTAATCGGGATGTTTTCTGTATCGCTCATGGGATAGAAGTTAACAAATGCTATGCAAATAGAAGTTTCATCAATTAATCGCTAAAAAATTCTAACGAACCATAAAATTTTGCCTGGATATCTTCCAGCCCAGTTATGAAAAAATTATGTTATAGCTATCAAGAAAGTGCAAGCATATCGTGCTAGTTGAGCTTGAGATAGTAGTTTTTGTCGAAGGACATCAAGTGCTTGTTTCTGCGCTTCAGTCTTTGCATCTTCTTCTCTGCTTACTCCAGTCCGTCGATTGGGGTTAGCTAACCTACCAAGGCTTCAATTTAGAAGCGGTAGATGTCTTTGACGTTTATGACTTGTGATTTGCTTTTTCTCAGCTTGTCCAGCATATAGTCATTCATTAGCTGCTATTTTCTACTCTGCTGCATTTTTAGGACTTACTGTTCCAGTGACGGCTCGTCCAAAGTTACACTTCTTCTCTTTTTGGGTGTGTCTTTGCCGATGCTTTTACTGCTTTTGTCAACAGAGAGTTCTTTGGTTTTTTTCTTCTTCTCAGAGAGTATGAGTTAATTATTGGAATGGGATAGGTTTTATATAACTTTTTATTTTGATTTGCTTTTAGCCAAAGTTCTGTAATTTTTAGTCTTATACTTCTCCGGGGTCTACATTGGTTACTTTTTGGTCAGCAAAATGGGGGGCAGTGTTTTATCTTGCCTTTCGGTCAGTTCTGCTGGCTGAAGTTTATCTTTCGGTAAAGATCTGAAGTAGTGCTTTCTCTCAGTATGGACAGCAGCGTTGGGCGGCCTGCCGTGTATGATGTCAAGTATGTTGTTCATCCTCTTTTCATTGAGGTTGAGAGTCTCTAGTATGAGTGGGTCGATCGTATGATACTTTATATCCGCCATGCAATAATTTTATATTGATGTTATAGTAATTTAAGAAGTGTTCAATATAAAATATGGTAGATTGCTTCTTGGGAACCCCTTTATAAATTATATTAGTTTATGGTTGTTAACAGTTAAGTCCTTGAGAAGGTTTTCTGTTATAATCTGGTGTTATAAATAACAATAATTAAGATAATTATGGCTCAAAGACTGCTGAGGCTGCGATAGCTTCTAAACCTCCATAAGTTAGGAGCTTACGTGCTGCCCAGAACTGATGAACATCAAAGCGAATATCTAACCGAAAGTGACTAAAGAGTACACTACATCTCAGGATTTACTGGATCAAATGCTCTTGCTCTGGTATCTCAGAATGAGGCTTTGCTCTGGACTGATAGTCGCTATTTTATCCAGGCGCAAAAATAGCTTGAAAAATAGTGGCAGCTCCGAAAAATGCTGCCATAGTAGCCTAAGTGGTTCGAGTATTTGGCACAGAAGTATCCTGAGAAAACGAAGATAGGTTTTGATCCAGCCCTCTTTACTGCAAGTAACTCCTGTTTTAATTAGAAAATGCTATTTAGAGGACTAATTACTTCGAAGAAAAAGGTCTTTAGCTAGTTGCCGTTGGCCCTAATTTTGTTGACCAGATCTGGGAAAATAGACCCAAACCACTAAAACCTGAAATATTTCTGCATTAAAAATGGGCTGGGAGATCTTTGAAATAAAAAGTGAGCTGGGTAAGGTAAAAAATAAAAGATAAAAAGGGAAAGGCGGCAATATTTAATGAGCTTTCTTAAATCGCATGGCTACTTAACCTTCGCTCTAGCGAAATCCCACACAATCCTTTCTTCAAATCCATACTAATCATAACTATTAAAGGCGGAACTCTATATCTCAGCAAAGATCATCCTGAGATAAATAATCAAGCAATAAAGTCTCATCTGCAAACTCAAAATATTGGTCTTTCGGATGGTTCCATCTAGTTTGTGTCATAGACCTTAGTAAATAAAAACCAACTGAACTACAGTCTCTATAACAGCATAAAAGAACTAAAGTACATCGAGTGGGAAGGCATAAATATGTACAGAGCCATTAAAACTTAAAGAGAGATTTAAGGTTTCAAGAGATGTCATTTAGCGGATGGGATCGCAATGGCCAAGTTCTGGGCTTGGAGGTCCCAGTAAAAGGATATTACTGAGTATGAGGCAGCTCAGAAAATAGACAGCTTGAGGAGAGAGCAACCGTATAATTGTGGAATTAGCTTTGATACGATCAGTGCCTGTGGCCCCAATGGAGCTATTGTGCATTATAGACCTTCTCCAACTGGAAGTGCCAAGCTGGACAATAATATGATGCATTTGCTAGATTCGGGAGGCCAATATCTTGACGGAACAACTGATGTTACGAGAGTATTCCACTTTGGCTCGCCTTCTGATGAGGAAAAATAGACCTACACGAGAGTGTTGCTAGGAAATCTCGACATTTAGAGATTGTAGTGGCCTGAAGGGTTATTGAATGGAGCCTAAATAGATGTATTGGCGAGACGGCATCTTTGGAAGAGAAGATGGGACTATCAACATGGTACAGGTCATGGGGTAGGTTATTTTGCTGCTGTCCATGAACCTCCAGTTGGCATAAGTAGATTAAGTCAAGTCAAATTCAAAAACGGAATGATTGTTACCAATGAGCCCGGTTATTATAGAGAGACCTGTTTTGGTATAAGGATCTAAAATATTCTGTTGGTGAGAGAGAAAGATAGGTACAACTATTTTTAGAACTTGACTCTATGCCCCTACGATAGGAATTTGATAGACAAAAACTTATTAGATGCAGAGGCAGTGGCACATATAAACAGATATCACTAGCATGTTTGGAAAACTATTTCGCCGCATTTGTAATCTGATGAATCAGCTCGAAGTTGGCTCAGCCAGGCCACTAAACCCATCTGATCGAATTATTATCTGGTTTCAGTATGTCAAGCATAGTTCAACAGAAGCAAATTTACATAAAGTAATTAAAAAAAGATGATGACTTTTTTGAAAAAAGTGGCAGTAAATTTCAAATAGTTTTGTGTAATATTTAGTTGGGTGATAATTTACGTAAATAAACGAACATAGTAGTTTCATTTCATTGAATCCAGCACAGAATACAATTTTTTGGGATGTAGCAGCCTTTCCACACAATTCATCCATTTTGAAGGATAGTTGCATATCGCAAATAAAAAAGGTTGTAGACTGGCATCTTGGCTCTTAATCAAATCGGCAAGTTCCCTGTTTTTCTTCAGATAGTTTTATTTCTGAAACTGGATACAAACCGAATTGAGTTGCTCAATCTTAGCTGTATATTCTTTTATGGTGTCAGCCCACTCCGGACAATATTGCATAAAAATTTAGCCTTCTCCTGCTAGCACTATTTCTAATACATATTTTCTTGGATTTTTGTCAGGACTCAAGTTGAGCTAAGCTAGCCAGTTGGCTTTCACGTAGGCCGGGCTTTTGACTTTCAGCCTTAGATACTTATCATCGCATAAGATAAAACCTTCCTGCTTTAGAGGGTTGAGCTACCTACTCATCTCTATTATTTACTACAAGCTTTTTTTGATTTACAATGGTTTGGCATACTGCCATCCATATTTAACGCCATAGAATTCGTGATCTTCTTCGATTCCAGTTGTTCTATCTCTGACCCCGTGTAATACTAAAGAGCTTTATTCACGATGGACAACCACTATGTGGTCTTTGGATA
>Ga0316217_10004096_pt1 | contig 16044 bp, 19 predicted proteins | sample 1anoAmetaG_FD_203633 | JGI IMG/M metagenome (GOLD analysis project Ga0316217, IMG submission 203633) | Freshwater microbial communities from Trout Bog Lake, Wisconsin, USA - 1anoA | ecosystem: Environmental > Aquatic > Freshwater > Lake > Hypolimnion/Profundal zone | place: USA: Wisconsin... | reverse complement strand
TTGCCAACTTTTCGCTGAGCCCGGTCTAAAATCTTGTCAGGAATATGAACCCCGAAATAATTTCTCCCGACATTGAGTATTTCAAATTTTCTTCCTTGGTTATTTAAATAAGAAATAGTGGGGTCGAACAGTACCGGTTTGTCTCCTTTAGTGAGAAGAAAAGAGTGTTGATACGTCTCAGCATAGGCTGTTTCATTGTAGTTCATGATACAGCTGTCAACGAAACCGTAAATGAAATCAAATGTCCCGTTTGAAACGTAGGATACTTTGAATGCATTGATGTGGCACTCCTTCGGCTTCATATTTTTTAAATAGAAATTCCTGCTTTCTTTATCGAGGGGGAACATAGAGGTTTTTAATCCGCCAAACTCCCTGCCCAATTCTTTAAAGAAATACTGATAATTAAGCAATGCTGGGGTAGGGTTTTCTTTAATAATCTGACAAACCATATCCATGGTCTTTGTGTTTTTCCAGTCTTTTTTCCTAAACTGGGTCAAAGGGTGTGACGTTTTACTCATCCGGCTATAGTTTTTAAGGGTTACAGTTGATTTAATCCAAAAATAAGATACTATATATATCATGAAGAGTCAAGACCTTAAACAGTTCGATTTGCCTAAAAAGCCTGGCGTCTATTTCTTCCGAAAAGGAGGGGAAATTTTGTACATCGGAAAAGCGACAAGCTTGGCTGACCGGGTGCGCAGTTATTTTGCTATTGATTTGATCGACACACGAGGCCCGAACATTTTGGATATGGTGACCCAGTCGGATAACATCACCTTCGAAGAAACACCTTCCGTTATCGAGGCGCTTATTCTTGAAGCAAACTTAATCAAAAAACATCAGCCTAAATACAACAGTAAGGAAAAAGATGATAAAAGCTTCTTTCAGGTTATCGTGAGCGACGAAGAGTGGCCGAGGGTCATCATGATTAGGTCTCGAGATTTGAAGATTATGGAAATTACTGGCAAGATTTCGCGCATTAATTTCGAGGGAAAAATAAAATATTCATTCGGACCTTTTCCTAACGGAGGATCGCTTCGTGATGCGCTCAAAATAATTAGAAAGATATTTCCTTTTATTGATAGTTCATCGGCAAAGAATGATAACTATCAGTTTTACCGGCAGCTTGGTCTGATGCCGGCAATTGGCAGGATTTCTTCTAAGGAGAAGGACCTCTCAGATGGGACGAAGAGCGTACTTGCTCCTGCAGTAGAAGAGTCTCTCAGAAAAGATTATTTGAAAAACATTCTGAACATAAAATTATTCTTCGAGGGCAAGAAAGGAAAAATTTTAAACGATTTGAAAAAACAGATGGATGCTTATGCAAAAGATCTTGAATTTGAACAGGCGGAAATGGTTAAACGAAAAATATTCGCGCTTCAGCATATTAATGACGTGGCGCTTATCAAAGATGAGGCTTTGGAAGACCGTGGGGCAAAAAATGAAAAAAGTTTTCGCATCGAAGCGTACGACATTGCGCATCTTTCTGGTAAAAATACCGTAGGCGTCATGACAGTAGTAACTAATGGAAGGGTCGATAAGGCGGAATACAGAAAATTTAAAATTAAGAGTTTGAAAAAGGGCGATGTGAATGATTATGCAAGTTTGAAAGAGGTGGTGACTCGAAGACTCTTACATACAGAATGGCGGGCACCCGACCTTATTGCGGTTGATGGGGGAATTGGCCAGTATAACGCGGTAATGGAAGTTCTCCCTGTGGAGTATCGAGGCCGCGTGGTTTCCGTTATTAAAGATGATCGGCACAAACCTAAAGGTTTCCATGGTCCTGAAGATTTGATCAAAAGGTACAAGAAAGATATCCTGCTTGCAAACAGTGAATCGCATCGATTTGCGATCGGATATCACAAGCAATCCCGAGCGAAAGACTTTTTGGCGTAGCAGGAAAAGTCTCGGACCCTGCTGTACCGAAGGATTTATATCTGTGATAAAGTAGTCATGTATTTATAATTAACGAATTATCATGACTCAACAAGAAATCCTCAGTTTGAACAAGGCGGACATCCTCGCGAAGCTTCAATCAAGTGCCGATGGAATCACTGAAGCTGATGCAGAAAAAAGAATCGATCAAAACGGAAGAAACAAGATCGCGAAAAAAAGCGTGAGCGGGATCACGGTTCTTTTGCGCCAGTTCAAAAGTTCGCTTGTGTATCTCTTGGTGGTTGCCGCGGTCATCTCATATGCCATTAAGGATATCTCTGATGGAACGGTTATTTTGATCATTCTTTTAATAAATACCTTTATTGGTTTTTTTGAGGAGTACCGATCGGAAAAAACAATTGAAAAACTAACTGAATTTATCAGTCATCAAGTATGGCTTAAGCGCGATGGCCAAGTAAAATTATTCGACCAAACTGAAATTGTAGTCGGGGATGTATTAGTTGTTCATGAGGGTGATATTGCGCCTGCCGACATACGACTATTGGAGGCGGATAATTTGCAGATCGATGAGTCACCCTTGACGGGGGAATCGGTGCCGGTTACAAAACGAGCCTCGGACGATAAGACTACGATGGAAAATATTGTTCTTGCTGGTAGTACGGTCGAGAAAGGTGAAGGCTTCGGCGTGGTGTACGCAACAGGAAACGATACAGAGCTCGGGACTATTGCGGTTCTTTCGACTGCAACAGAAAAAGACACGCCATACCAAAAGTCACTTCAGTCGTTTAGCGCGCTTTTGGTAAAAGCGGCGCTCTTGGGTCTCACTCTTATTTTTATTTTTAAATTGTTTTTGGTGGGCAAAACAGCAAGCTTGGCTGACCTTCTTATCTTCATTTTGGCACTTGCAGTTGCGGTGGTGCCGGAAGTCTTGCCAGTTATTGCAACCATTTCACTTTCAAGTGGAGCGTTGAAGCTCGCAAAGAAAAATGTGGTGGTGAAGCGTCTGTCATCACTTGAGGACTTGGGCAATATTGATATTTTGTGCACTGACAAAACAGGAACAATCACAGAAAACAAAATGGCGATTAAGGCGATCACTTCAAGTGATGATCAGCTTTTTCAGAAATTTGCTTATGCGACCTTCGCGCCGCCAAAGGGGGTGAAAAGAAAATTGCTCGCTTCGTACGATGATGCATTTATCGCGTATGTTTCGCCCGAGATAAAAACATCAGCCGAGAGTCTGCACGTCATGAAAGAGCTTCCGTTTGATCCGGATGATCGGCGCCGACGCGTGGTACTGGAAGATTTTGCTACTAAAAAAGAATACTTGGTAGTTCTCGGAGCACCTGATACGCTTCTTACTATTGCAGCTTCTGATCATAAGGATGAATACTTGGCAAATATGGCCAAAGAAGGCCAAGAAGGACTTCACCATTTAGCCTTGGCTTATAAGGAGATTTCTAATTTCTCGGCTGATTTTGACATCATTAAGAATGAGACGAATCTTACTTTTTTGGGGTATGCCAGTTTGTTTGACCCGCTTCGACCAAGCGCCAAAATGACGATCGAGCATGCTAAGAAGCTTGGAATTCAGATTAAAATTATTACAGGTGATGGCCGTGAAGTTGCTGAATATGTGGGAAGACAAATTAATCTTGTGCAAGACGGCGATAAGATTTATTTAGGAAGTGAGCTTGATGCTATGTCGCCGGCTGATATGAAAAAAGCGGTGATGACGTATCACGTGTTTGCACGAATTACTCCGGAGCAAAAATACAACATCATAAAAGTCTTGAAAGAAACGAACACGGTCGGATACCAAGGCGATGGAATCAACGATGCAGCAGCCTTGAAACTTGCCGACGTTGCTATTGCGGTAAATACTGCGACGGATATTGCGAAAGAGAATGCAGATATTATTCTTTTGAATAAAAGCCTTGAAGTTATTATTAATGGAATCAAATACGGAAGATCTATTTTCGTAAATATCAACAAGTACATAAAATACACGATGGTAGGGAACTTCGGGAATTTTATTGCACTGGGAGTTTTGTATTTGATCTCGCTTAACCTGCCACTTCTGCCTATTCAGATTCTTTTAACGAATGTGCTTACTGATATTCCTCTTATTATGGTATCGTTCGATAATGTCGAAGATGCGGATGTGAAAAAACCTGAAAAACATGATATGAAAGGCCTCATGTTGATTTCAATGATTCTGGGCGTGCCGACAGCACTCTTTGAGTTATTCTATTTTTTACTGATCAAGGACGAACCCCTTCATATGCTGCAGACGAGCTTTTATATTTTCCTGACGTTTATGGGCCTTATCCTATTTTATGCGATTAGAAACAAGAAACCTTTTTGGAAGGCGAAATTCCCACCTTTGGGGCTTAATCTAGCTTTTCTGGTTGCGTTGGTAGTCTCGCTTGGAATGATTTATATTCCTGAATTCCACAAATTATTTTCGTTCGTGTCTCTTTCAGTTGCATCGGTTGCAATTATTATAGCCTTCACGCTCGCATACTTCTTTGCTACCGATTTGATGAAAGTGTTCTTTTATAAGGAAGAGCAGAGAGTAGAATAACGAACTTCTAGTGCCTTGCAGTTTCTTGAATATAAAAACCTCCGCTCGGAGGTTTTTATATTCATCATGTTTGATTTGTTAATCGAGCATAAATTGGCCGTCTTTATAGATGATCTTTTCCGTTCCATCTTGAAGTGTAGCTGTGACGGTTCTGTTGGCAGTACTAATCATATCTGTGTGAACCTTGGGGCATTTATTGAATCCCATAGCCTCCCATTCCTCGGCTGTTGGTTTCGATAGGCCTCCCGTAAACGCATCTTGATAGGCGTTACCAAGTGCAATATGGGTATTTCCAAACGGTCCTCCCATATTTTCATCATACAGCGTGTTGGCCATGAACTTGGTGATTCTCGAATGTCGTCCGTCCGTAAGAGAGAACTCTCCGACCTTGTCCGCATTTTCTTGAGAAATCATTTCTTTCAAAGCTTCCTCGTTTTCAGTTGCACTTGATTGTACGACAAGACCTTTTTCAAATTTTAAGGAAATACCTGAAATTCTTTTTCCTGAATAGTAGAGAGGTTGGTTGAACTTGATCCAACCTTCTGTGCCTCGCCAATCAGGCGAGGTAAAGATTTCAAAACTTGGAATATTTTTTCCGCTTCCGCCGAGCCATTGTCTGTCATTACCGAGAAGAACATGTAGGTCAACATCTTCGCCTACCACGTGGACTTTTTGAATGTGAAGATTTGTGAGCTTGTCTTTGAAGCTGTCTATTTCGGCTTGGGTTTTTCTCCAAGTTGCAACAGGATCTTCGTCGTTCAGATAGCATGCGGAAATAATTTGATCCCAATATTCTTTGAGTGTCATGCCAGCTTCCTCTGCTGCGGATTCGGTACCATACAAGCAAAGCGTCCAAAAAAGTTTTCCTTGTCGTTCTTTTTCTGCTCGCATTTCCATAAAAGGCGCCATGGCGCTATTCATTTTTGAAATTTTTGATGAAGGAATTCCTTGAAGAGCGTGAACGTTTGGTGAAGCGAGGATGAATAAAATGTGGTCAACGGAATCCACAATACCTTTCCAATATGCTTCCGGAAAAAACTCGAGCTGTTCGTCACTTCCTGTTTCAAGAAGGGTGCGATTTAAGCCATAGCGTTGAATCTCGTCGGGGATGTATCTCTCTATAACGTTCCCGCCCGATTTCCAGATTTCTTTTGAGATTGCCATGAAAAGAGGCTTGCTGCATTCCTGGCCGACAAGCCAGACCGTCTCGCCTTTTTTAATGCCGGTGCCTCCGTTGAGCGCGTAATGCACCATGACGTTTGCGTAATTATCGATAATCTTTTGATTAACTGTAAAAGTAGTTTCCATAAAATAGTTTAAATATTGGTAATTTTTTTCATCATGATTGGCTTGGCGGTAGCTTTCGGAGTCATTGATGCAGGAGTGGATGCAATGTCTGCATTGTCAGAAGCAGAGTTCCGTGAGTTGTTCGAGTCGTAAGCGTCCTCCTCGTTTGTTGCAAAAAACATATCGACTGACAAAGGGCTCATTCCATAGAGGAAAATTGAAAGTGTAGAGATTGCGAGTCCGAAATCACGAACGCCGATTGCTCCATAGCCGACCGTGTAAGCGATATCAAGCATGTGAAGTGCGAGCAAAATCGAAACGAATCGAGTGTAAAAGCCAAAGAGGAGCATGATCCCGAACACCGTTTCAAACCAACCATTGATGTAGATAATCGAAAGCTGGCTGAAGGGAAGGTGGTTTATCCAAGTAGGTAAATAGGCGACCCACTGGGTAGGATTCACTAGTTGTTGAATTCCAAACCAAATAATGACGATGGCGATTCCGACTCGTAGGACAATGGAAGAAGCTTTTTTCATATGAATGGAGGAAGTAAATGCTGTTACGCGAATAATTCTAACATGGAACTGTTCAAGAGTGTTCCTTCGACAGATCGATCTTGATATAAAATAAGATAATCGAAATCAAATTTCTCAAGAAGCCTTTCAGGTTTTGTGAAATAGAGAGCGGTAGTCATTGCATCTGCGAGAATGGTCGTACCGGCTACAACCCAGACCGCTGAAATAGTTTCGGGTGAAGTCAGAGTGTGAGGATTGATAATGTGGTTGAAACTTTTCCAACGGCGTCGGTTTCCCGAGGATCCCGCAATGCTTTTATTGTGGAGCCTAAGAGTGCCGATGACTTGTTTTAAATTGTCAGGATCTTCAAGTCCAATTCGGAGCGTGTCCTCTTTGTAGGATTTATGGAGAATATCGCCGCCCGCGTCGACGCAATAACTTTTAATTCCGCAATCTTCTAAAACGCTTCCAACAATATCGACAAGATATCCTTTGCCACAAGCGCCGAAGTCGAGAAGCGCTGGCTTCTTGATAGTTATGAGAGGTGGATGGTAGTCGATGGCTTCGTCCCAAGAAAGTGGTTTGGTGAGTTCTTGTTTTTGCACTAACGAATAGTTTTTGTCGTATCCCGCATCGACAAGCACTTGTCCAATAAGTGGAGTCATGAGACCGTTGGTGATTTTGTAGAGGTCTTGATAGAGCGAAAGCATAGGTTTGGCATCACTGGGTAGATCATACGTACCTGTCTCGTGTGACATTTTCATCACCCACGAATCGTCCCTAAACCGAGAATAATTTTTATCAAAAATGGCTATTCGATCATGAATGGTATGGAGCGTATTACTTTTTTGCGTATCGGAAAGATCCTCGTAGATATCGATGGTCCAATGGGTTCCGATGGCTTCAAAGCTAAACTGAGTTGCCATAGATTACGCCTGTGCAGCTGTTTCGATTTTTGCGAGAGCTTGGTCGAATCCTCCTGGAGTAAGAGAAGAGCCCGAAACTTTATCGAGGTTTATGTCGGAAATATTTTTACCGATAACGTACTGTTTGTATCCAGAAATGAAAAGGTTCTGGTAATGTTTTGAGGTTCCGTCAGTTGCTTCTGCGACGACGTTTGAATTAGTGACAATATCATTTGCGAGCGTGATAGTCACATCGATGCTTTCAGTGCCTGCAGGGGATTGATAGCTTCCAATAGCGGTGTACGTGCCATCTTTATATTTTGAAGAAGACCCTGGAGTAGGAGATGTTCCTGCGGCTGTTGCCGTTTCAGAATCAGTAGGTGTGGTTGCGACTGCTTGAGTTGTGTCTGATGGGCTGGAAGATTTGTTTCCGAACTTGATGACAATAAATCCTGCCACAACCAAGAAAACGACTAAGATTACGATGCCAATGGTTTGTTTTGTAAGTTGCATGAATATGAATAAAGGTTATGGTTAATTCTCGTGGAAAGAGTGTAGTCAGTATACTAAATATGAGTGAAAGTATCAAAACAGATACGATTATTTATACGAGAAGTCTTGCATATTTGGTGCGAAGTCAGCGATCGCTTGTTTTTCGGCTGGGAACTTTCTTGCTGATCTCCTGCTTTTAAACAAGGAAAAACAGATAACTCCTATAAGAAATAAATTCTTCATTTTAAGTATTTTATTGTGTTTCTATCATGCCATCTGGCTATTTAACCTTAAAATGCTATAATTTTCATATATTATCCTCTGTTGAAAGATGTCCCTGAGCCAAGCTCTATTGCCAGCCATTAATCACTATTCCTATGCGGACCCTAAAAGTATTTAACGAAGAAAACGTAACGGATGCAGAAGCCGCTTCTTTTTATCAACGAACATCAGTTCGCGCCATTGTGGTTGATGCTGATAAAAAAATAGGACTTTTGTATTCGAGCCGTTTTGGTTTCTATGAGTTTCCAGGAGGTGGAGTTGAGAGGGGAGAAACAACTGAACAAGCTGTTGTTCGAGAATGCAAAGAAGAAGCGGGCTGCACGGTTCAAATTATATGCGAAGTTGGGCGAACTATTGAAATGAGAAAAGCGAGTCGGCAGGTTACTAAGGTGTATTGTTATATCGTCAAAGTCGTGGGTCCCAAAGGCGAGCCTCAATTGATGCCCGACGAACTCGCGGACGGATTAAGTGTCCACTGGGTCGGTATCGAGGAAGTCCGAGGATTTCTTTTCAAACGGGCTGATCGATCTAAGAAGCTGTATCATAACTATATGGCGAATCGAGCGCTTGTCTTTTTTGACGAAGCAATGGCGTTGTTGGATAAAAACGATAACTCGAGAACTGTTTGACATCGGCATATAGTGTGATACAATATTAGCGAATCAATTCGCCTCGAATGAGGGTTTGTTTTTCTCACAAGAGATGCATTGTTCATTTCATAATCTGTTCACATGACGGGTAACCATAAACATACTCCTGCGATTTTAACTCCGGTAACATTTGCGACCTCGAAAGATGTAAGCGAAAAAAGTGTAAAGCTTGCTTATCAAAGGTTGATCAAACTTGCCACCGAACTGCTTTCCGAGAACAGAATGATGTTCTGTCCCGCAAGAGTGCAGCCTAGCTTAAAGGAGATTGTTTCTATTAAACTGCAAGGTGCACATGATGCACTTGAATTATTTTATTCGTATGAAGAGCAAAAGAAGGCGATTCGTGAAGCTATGCTCGATTGGGGTGCGGAGATCCTTTCTTCTCATAAGCAGAAGAAAATGCAACCTCACAAAAAACTTTCAGGAAAGCAAAAGTCTGTCGCTTTGAAAATGCTTGAAGAAAAAGTCTTGAATAATCAAAAAGAAACAACCAATGACTGGAATCAGAGATTTTTGGAATTGTTTGTTAAAGACTGGAAAGATTTGAAAAGGATTGAAAGGAAGTTCTTCGCATAAGGCAGCTCGTAACTGATGATGCCTTTTTTAAATCATTTTTTATCACCTTTAAATTGATGATATGGTAATAATAAGAAAGAAGACGCCTAAAGAATTGGATGCTCAGCTTAAAAGAGTAGAAACATTTTTGGGAGTTTCTATTCCTAAAAACGACCGGGATGAAATTTTATTGCGCAGGGTGGATGAGTTAGCGACTGAGTACTCTCGCTTTTATCTTTCTTACTTTTCAACACTGCAGTTGGAATCCAGATTGTTGCATTTTCCCGGATTGCCTAAAGAATTGTTGAAGGGGCAGGAAAGACCTGTTATTGCAAAACTTTTATCTGCCACCCGGTCATGCGCTTTTAAAATTACGTTTAGTGATAACACAAAGCGTGTAATAAAGGCGCTTGAGTCCAGGCAAGAATCAGTCATTGCTGAAATCGTTTCAGGACTCGGCATTGGTCCGAAACAGTACCCGACCGAGGAAGGATTCTTGCACGAGGAGTTTATTGAAGGAACGCCACTTCTCATGCTTGAAGATAAAACCTGCACGCCTGAATTTATGGAAAGCCTAGGTGGTAAGTTTGCAGAGGCTCTCAAAAAACTTCACCAGCATAACATCCTTGTTAATGATCAAATTCTCGCCGATGATTTTGGCAAGTCTCACATGATTATTGATAATAAAGGAGATGTGCGGTTTGTTGATTTTGGCGCCTCGATAAATATGGCTCACTTCCCGGAACTTTCGAATGATGATGTGGTGTCGATCATGAGAACGGATCCTTTCATGATGTTCAGTCTCCATGGTTTTTTGGGCGCCTCGGAAAAAGAAATGGCTCAAAAAATAGCGGGGTATCGGGAACATGTTCTGGGAGCAATTAAGACAAAAGCCGATCTTGTTGGTATGAAAGATTTTCAAATGCTTGGTGAAGGCCTACTATTCCTGCAGGGTAGGTTGCCTCACGTTGGGTTTTTTGCCCAAGGTGTGCGCAAAGGGTTTGCTCGTTAGGAGTTACAATATAATACCGAGACAACGGCATAGGAATTTCCATGCCGTTTTTACTTGAAGTATTTTCGCTCGATTCATTGATTTTTGTGTTATTTCTGTTATATTGTCCCGATAAAGAAACCCTATTGTTCCACTTAATTTTAATATGATGAAAGCTTTAAATACCCTGCTTTTCTTTTTTATGATTGCCTTTGTTGTTGTTGGAGCATCTTGCAACTCCAAGCCGATACCAACCGTTTCTTTCGAAGAGACCAAGGATGATCCCTTCGTGTCTTCTTCAGATACGGCCAATCACCAAGCACCTGATGAAGTATTATTGACTAATATCTCGACCGAGTGTTACACGCTTGATGATTCCGGTTCGGCCTCTACTGAATGGACGGTTGACCCTAACTTCGCACTTATTTTCAATTTTGGAAAAATTAATTTTAAGAGCAAGCGATTGGGAAATACGGCCTATTCTCTGTCAGGTGCAGTAGTTCCTGGTATGAAACCCGTTTTTGTAGAAAAGTCTGAACTTGATTCGAACTTTGTCCGGCAAAAGCAATTAGATAAACGGCACTATGAAGGCCGAGGCGAGCCTCTTCAGTCGCCTCAGCTGGTTAACATTCCCCTTGAGGACGACCCTGGTTAAAACAGAAAGCATTCTTTGTCAAAGCGCTCCTTATTACTTTTTACAAGTAATAAGGAGCGCTTTTTACTTGGATGAACAGAAAAAGAACTTCTCGGTTGGCTTTTACAGAATTCTCCGGGATCTATATAATGGAGTCCTATGAAAATACTTAAAACACTCAACGAGGAACAAGCTACTGAAGAAGAGCTCGCACATTTTTCGCATCGTACATCGGTGAGAGTTATCATGACTCGTTCTGATAATGATGATATCGGTCTCTTATATTCACAAAAATTAGAATATTACACTCTCCCGGGTGGTGGTGTTGATGAAGGTGAAACGCTTCCCGAAGCGGCTGTTCGTGAATGCAAAGAAGAAACGGGATATGTCGTAGAGGTTTTGAAAGAAATTGGTGCGACTCGAGAAGTGAAAAAAGAAAGGACTCATGTAAGCGAAGTCAATTGTTTTTTAGCAAAGGTGCTTGAAAAAGGGGAAGCAGAACTTATGGAAGATGAAATTGAAGAAGAATTCGTGGTGCAGTGGATGTCGGTGAGCGAAGCTAAAAAACGTGTCACTGAAAAGATTGATCGAACTTCGAATTTGTATAATCGTTATGTGGCTGAAAGAGTGCGAGTATTCCTTGACGAAGCATTTCCAGGAGTTCAATAAAACAACGGAAGTAGCTCAAAATAAAATCCGCATGATTGCATGCGGACTTTATTTTTACACGATTGGCTTCAAGTGAATCTTTTGTATTTTTTCGCTAATATTTGTAGTAGCAAACAATGCCGTGATGTGCTCGGGAACTGGGTGGGTAAGAAGAGCGATTGAAGCTTCTCCGTTGTGAACTTTTTCAAGTTCGGATCCGGTAAGATGCTGATCTTCTTGGGGATGAACTGAAACCGCAAAGAAAGCATTGTAGTCCTCGTGAAGAGGTCCAAACTGGTGATACACATTTCCGTCAAACTTGAGGGTGAACTGAGTATCTCCTGGAAGATAAACGTAGACCAGATTATCGAAAAACGCACTTGGGTTTTCTTTTAGTTCCTCGGCCGGTACGTAAGAAAATTTCATAAGAGCGCCTTCGGATCCAGTGGTGCCGGTGATCGCTCGGCGTCCCGCATGTCGGTGAAAAACAAGATCTTCTTTGCCGACCCCGAATGTATACATGACGGTAGGATCTGATTTTTTAAATGACGCATCGACAATTTTTGCGCTCGGTTCTTTGTATTCAAGAATGTAATTCGGATGCTTTTCTTGGGTCTTGAATCCGCTTTCGATAATGATGTCTCCCATGCCTTTAGGAAGGGTATTGATTAGGGTGATTTGAGTAGGAATGATCGCTTCGCCGTGCTCAATCGTAAGTGTTTTTTCGTCAGGTGATAAGTAGGTTTTCATGTGGGAGTAGTATGAAGTAGTTAAGGCGGTATGTCAAGCTGTCCTATTAGGTATGAGTATTAAAAGGAGAATACAAAAAATCTTTCAGATTGATTGTAGTAGATCGCAAATTACTCTCGAACCTCAAGTGTTTTATTGTGCGCACGATGTCCTACGATAATCCTTAACTTGTTTTCTGGAATTCCATAAAATGCTCCGACTACGCGAATTACGGCTCGATTGGCCATGTTATTTTGTGCTGAGTCACGCACAAACACGCGCAAAACATTTGGAGAAACTTCTTCAACAAGCTCACGTTTTGAGTCGGGGAATGTTTTTATGCGAATAGACCTCATAAAAGGATGATAACATATGTCCCAGAGGACCACATCTTTATTTCCCATAACAGAAACCAACGGTGTAGATGTGGCTGAGAGTCTTTTAATGCCATATTGCGTTTCTTTGTGTAACTGCTAGTCTTAGAGGGTATCAATTAATCATAAAACTATTATTATATGAGTAGCAATGTTAAAAAGATAAGCCTCGCCGTTCTTTTGGTTGTTTTTGCCGTAGGAGGTTACTTCCTAGGCCGAAGCGGTTTGTCCGCAAAATCTCAACTGGGTGCTTCAACATATGGACTTGGCCCAACAGGAATCAATTTAACGATTGATGGTAAAAGTGTCCCGGTGAGACCTGTTAGTTCTAGCGTATCAACCCTAAAAGGAGTAGTTGGTGAGACATGTGACACATGGCTTTCTTCAATAAATGCGTATGCAAACATACCTGCTGGTTCCTCACCGCTCCCTATATCAATAACATCTCTTAATATTGGAGAACATTCATCGTCTCAAGATAGTTCATGTGCATATTATATTCCTTCGGCAACACCGGGAACTGCTTGTTTTGTTGGATCATCTGCTTCCAATACGAATACGCACGCTACTCCAGTTTTGTCTTGTACGAATAGTTACATTGTTGATGACACGAGCAGTGTTTTAAATAATGAGAAAGTTGTTCAGACAAGCTCGTCGGCTGTAGTTGCTATCAAAAATAACACATCTAATGGTGGTACAACGCCTGGTCCTGATGCTGGTCAGGTTGAAGAGGTTGGTAATAGTGGTGACTCCACAGGTATTAGCGACTCTGGCTCGACTTCAGAGGGAAGTGGCGGAAAGATGCCTCAGCAGTCAACACTTACGGTATCTCATCCTTATGGTAACGAAAACGTTATCAACTGGCCCTAATAAGTTACTTTGTTAATTACTTAAATTTTATTATTAAAAACCAAGAGCGTATGAATAAGTCATACACCCTTGGTTTTTTACTTGCCAAAAAGCCGAGTTCATATAAAAACATGTTGAGCCCCCAAGCTTATGGTTGCTTGACAGGCCTAAGATCTTGACTATAGAATAGATTATATGAAAAATAAAAACTTGTTCGGATATTGTGCCTCGTTTGCTTTGTTTATCATTATCGGTTTCTGTGGAGCTCATCTGGTACAAGCAGCTCCCTTATGTTCCATTGCTTATTCTGGTAATGCTTGTTCAGTTACTTGTGATAATGGTGCGTCATGGTCAGGGACACGTAGTAGTGAAGATTGTCTTCCGTACGGCGGAAGTATTAATAGTGATCAAGCAGCATGTGCTTGTCCTCCGTTTGCTCTCGCGAACCCTGGTTTAAATCCCGGAACGAGTTCAGGAAAAGTTGTAAACGGTAATACTAGCAATCATAGTACTTATACTTACGAATCTATGAAATGTGCTCCTGGCGACCAAGACCTAGGCCCTGCGGCTCCCAGTGAGGCAGGTGGTAATGGAGGTGAACAGATCTGCCTTCACACCCCTTCGTCTCCTCTTACGACAGGAACGATAAGTGCTAGTTCGACAGCAAGTTCGGTAACCTCTGCAGATGTTGCACCTACAGGTCTTAATATTTTATGGGTCCAAGCCGCGCTCACGAAAGCTGGTTTTTTCACGCCAACGTTTGATGCTGCCACACAAGCTGCCGTTACGGCGTTTCAAAAGTCGGTGGGCGTCTCGCCGACTGGAAAGGTAGACTCAAATACTGCGGCACTTCTCAATAAAATTTTGAAAGCGCAAACGTCTTTATCTAGTCCTTCTTTGAATATCTCAACGAGCCCAACACTTCCTCAAGTGAAATCTCCTGATTCAAATTTAAAGGCCTCTGCATATGATATCCCTGACGCTGGTCTTAATCAGGTTTTTGAGCGAGCCGCATATTATTTAAAGTCAATCTTTTAGAAAAAAGATGAAAAATAATTGAATATTAATATTTGGTGGACCTCCCATGTTTTTCCATGAACCTGATTGTTCAGGAATTGAGGGAGATGTTGGCGCTACAGCATTTCGAAGAGGAATGTCTTTCTGCACTTATGTAGTCTTAGAACTCGAAAGAGCATCGTCTTGATCGTCCTATCGTCATTATCACATTCTCTATACTTGCTTATCTTCTGTTTTTGGTCACTATAAATTAAAACAGTGAGCTTCTCTTAATGAGATCCTTGTGAAGCCACTTGAGTACGTAATAGAGATCTTTACTTCCAGTATCTACTCCATCAATAGTACATTTGGTATGGGCTCCGCCTCTTTTTATTGAAAAAGGATTATCCTTATACAACGCCTCACCATACCCGCCGTCCTCGTTATCAATAGACGTTCCTGTAATTTTAAATGAGTGTCCCTCGTATTCGAATTCAAGCTCTTGTGGTCTTTTGAAAGGATTTTCCTTTTCCTGTTTTTTTATTTCCTCAGGAATTTCCTTTTCTAGTTCAATACAAATTCGTGCATTATAACTTTTAAGAACAAGTTCAGTATCTTCGGAAGCCGCCCCTTCTTTAATGAGCGTACCTTTCAGTTTTGCAAGAACCCCGCCCTCACTCTCTGTTGCATCTTTCTCAATTTGTCGAATACCTTCCATGTCTAACGGATCCATTCCAAACACAGATGGAACATCTGAAATAGCCGTAAACTTTTTATAACTCTTTTTTTGCCAAGGCTTAGGATTCTCAGTAGCGACTTCGATTTGAGTTCCAACTAGGTAGTGTCGTAATTTCAAATACACATCTACATACCCGTATCTTTCTATTTTGTTCCAATCCAAAGCCTTCTTGTTCAAAGCTGGCCCATAGTTCCATTCCTGACTCTCCAAATCCTCTTTGGTTTGAGGTTCGTGTGGATTAAGGCTAACCATCATAGCTAAAATTCCATCTTTTACATTATGTTCAGGATCTCCTAAAACCATCTTCAGTTTTGGACAACACTCAATGAGTGGAAAATTGAATTTGTAATTTTCTACCTTGGACAAATCAACACTTTCAAGCAAAGACTCCCTTTGCTCTCGGGTTAATTCTTTCTCAGGCTTACCGTTTCCGTCAGGTCCGATAGTTCGATGCATCGAATCAATTAGATTTTTCATATACATTAACAATAACCGTTTTAGTTCAAAATCACAAGAGGTATCAAATTTCAGGCATTGAAAAATAAGGCTTGAAAACAGAAATCGTCTGCGGACCTCCCGTGTTTTTGTATGAACCTGATTGCGCAGGAGTTGAGAGAAATGCTGGCTCTGCAGCATTTTGAGGAAGACGGCCTGTCTATGTTGCTGTAACCTGAAAGATGGAAAAGCATCGTCCTGATCGTTCCATTGTCCGAACATAAATAAAAAAACCACAGAACGAATCCTGTGACTTAAAGAGCAAATCATGTAGCCTTGAATCTTATCAAGTGGTCTTTGCATGACAAACTTCTCCGATTATTTCGACATCATCCCTCAATAGGAATCTGAATTCGTTTTCGTAAATGCATACAAAGAATTTCACGCTGCCAAAACTGAGCGGCCCCTGAAATTGTT
>Ga0316217_10004095_pt1 | contig 16044 bp, 17 predicted proteins | sample 1anoAmetaG_FD_203633 | JGI IMG/M metagenome (GOLD analysis project Ga0316217, IMG submission 203633) | Freshwater microbial communities from Trout Bog Lake, Wisconsin, USA - 1anoA | ecosystem: Environmental > Aquatic > Freshwater > Lake > Hypolimnion/Profundal zone | place: USA: Wisconsin... | reverse complement strand
ATCAACCATCCCAAAATCCTCCTCCGATTCAATCCAATAAAACCAGAGAATCAGAGAATAAAAAGATGCGCAACTGAAGATGTGTGAATAAAATAGCCTTGCAAGGAGAAGGAAATCTTGTGGACCGCGTGCCTCCCGGCGCGCAAAAGATGCGAGGCAGGAGCCACGCGGTCCGGGTATCGCCTATTTTGGCAAGCCAAGTTGAACCAAAATCGCGGTCTCGACATCGCGAAGGTCGGCTTTCGTTAGCGTGTTGAGTTTCGATTTGAGCCGTTGTTTATCAACGGTTGCGATTTGGTCCGCCATCGCCTTTGACCGCTACCAAAGCGTTTGACCATTCCATCGCTTCTAGCTCGCGGGCGCTATCTGCGGCCATCGCCTTATAGCTAGCGTCAAGCGCGGTATAGAGGACATGAGGGCGGAGTAAATTTTCGATAAATTGGCTCATATGTCGCTTACCAATCATGCGGTAAAGCCCGTCATAAACCGCTTCGTCAAGCGTGATGGTCATTTTTTTATGCATGACAAATTCCCACTACTTTATACGTGTTGCGTATATATAAGGTAGCGGGAAATTGCAATTTTGTTTTCCAGTGAGGCGCAACGACACTAAAAATAAGTCAAGACTTACCCACTGCCCACTCCCTATCCCTCACTTTCGCCCGTCGACCGACCAGCCGCCCGCGCCGTTGGCGACCAGCAAGAAGAAGCCGCCGGTGATCGCGATGTTTTTCAGGAACATGATCATCTGTATTTGATCGGCAAAATTCCGATGGAACAGGAATGCGGCAAGAAGGGTGAAACCAGCGAGGATGAAGGCGGTGAGGCGCGTTTGATATCCGACGATGACGAGAACGCCGCCCAAAAGCTCAACAATCACCGTTGGCCAATAAAGAAGCGCAGGCACGCCACCCATGCCCATATAGGCGACGGTTCCGGCTTGATCGGCCAGCTTGCCAGCGCCACTGCCGATAAAGATGAGCGCCAGAAAAACGCGGGCGGCGAGGGAAAAAAGATTGCTAAGCGTCGTATTCATATTTTTGGCTCCTTAAAATGGCGTTGAACAAAGATGCTCCATAGCGGGCATAGCGCAAAGTTACCCTCGGTCCAATTGCCAAATGCAGAAGAAAAGTTTGCAAAAACGCACAATTAATTTTAATTGAAGGGCTTTAAATGTGCAGATAAAGCGAATGTATTCGATAAAACCCGATTGGAATACCAAAGATACGGCCTTTAAGAGAGGTTCCACTTTGGGACGGTAGCGCCCCACTCAAGGCCGATTAAAAGGCCGATAACCGGAAGATCGAGCGCGTGATTATCTCCTTGCAGAGGGGTGTGAGGTCCATCATCTTTCTGACATCAGATGCGGTCAAGAATGAAGGTTAACCCGCAGGATGCGATGATCTGCGGCAGCAATTTGGGAGGAAAAGGGATGGCCATAGCGCAGTTTGCATCGCGGCGGGTGAATACGCCGGAAGAGGCCGTGGACGCCCTTGAGGTGATTTATGCGGCGGCGAGTGCCGCGTTGCGCGATGGCGTTGAGCGGTATTTGGCGGGTGGTTCACCGCCCAGTAAGGCGGAGCGCACGATGTTTCGCTATCCCGCATTGCGCATTACCTATGGGCCTGAAGGCCTCGTGCCGACGAGCGCGCGGGCCTATGCGAAATTTTCCGTGCCGGGGGATTATACGACGACGGTGACGCAACCTGGTGCCTTTCGATCCTATCTGATCGAGCAACTGGGTCCGTTGATGAGCGAGTTTCATGCGCATGTCGAGGTTGGCTTAAGCAGCCAAGAAATTCCCTATCCATACGTGTTTGAGCGCGGCGATGAATTGGGGCGCGGTGGCGCGAGTGCCGCTGATTTGGCGTTGCATTTTCCAATCCCGCTTTTGTCGGAAGTGGGCGATGAAATTGCCGATGGGCTTTGGGATTATGATGAAGCGCGACCAAGGCCGCTCGCTCTGTTTGATGCGGTGCGGGTTGATTTTTCGCTGCGTCGATTGGTGCATTACACCGGTACCGATTGGCGCGCGGTGCAGCCTTGGATTTTGCTCACCAATTATCACCGCTATGTCGATCAATTCATCCGACGTGGGATTACAGTCTTACGCGCGGATGCCACCTATGAAAAACTTGTTTTGCCGGGCGGTATTGAATTGACATCAGCAACCAAGGATGAGGAAATTGAGGCTATTTTCAGGGCCTCGCCCTGGCAGCGGTTTCAAATGCCTGCTTATCATTTAACCACCAAAGACGGCCAAGGCGTAACGCTTGTTAATATTGGTGTGGGACCAGCGAATGCCAAAAACATTACCGATCATCTGGCGGTGTTGCGACCTCATGCATGGTTGATGGTGGGGCATTGCGGGGGGCTTCGCCAATCGCAACGCATTGGTGATTATGTGTTGGCGCACGCCTATCTGCGCGAGGATGGTATTTTGGATAGTGTTGTGCCAACCGAGATACCGATCCCTGCTTTGGCTGAAATTCAAGTCGCGTTGCAAGATGCCGCCGCTATGGTAACGGGCGATAAAGGGGAAGCCTTAAAGCGTCGGTTAAGGACGGGAACCGTTGTGACCTATGATGATCGCAATTGGGAATTACGATGGTCGAAAGAGCGGCGGCGGATTAATCTTTCCCGCGCGATTGCGGTGGATATGGAAAGCGGCACGGTCGCGGCGCAGGGGTTTCGCTTCCGGGTGCCGTATGGGACTTTGTTATGCGTCTCCGACAAGCCATTGCATGGCGAGATTAAATTGCCCGGTGCAGCGAATGCCTTTTATGAACGCGCGATCAGCGAGCATTTGGAAATCGGCATCGCAGCACTGGACCAATTACGCGTGCTGCATGGTACCGCGCATTCACGCAAGCTGAGGAGCTTTGATGAGCCGCCGTTTAGGTGAGGGAGCAAAATTTATATTGATCGATTTATAGTCTATATGCTATAATAGGATATGAATGAAAAGCCAAAAATCCGTTGTCTGGATTGCGTCATCGAAAAACGACTTAAGGGATTTCCCGGTGGCGGTTCGTCGCCTCTTTGGTGTTGCCCTCAATGATGCCTAAAATGGCGAGGAGCATCCTGATGTTAAAGCCTTAAAAGGGTTTGGCGGTAGAAGCGTGCTTGAAGTTGTCGACGATTATGATGGGGATACCTATCGCGCGGTCTATACGTTTAAATTCGCGGAGGTCGTTTATGTCCTTCATTGCTTCCATAAAAAGGCAAAAAGAGGCAACGAGACGCCAAAGCACGACATGGATGTCATACGACACCGCCTGAAAACGGCTGAATTGCACTACAAGAGCGGCTTTTGGAAAGGATAACGAGGTGAACGATAACAACGATGCAACATTGAGCAGCGGCAATGTTTTTGCCGATCTTGGATTGGCTAATCCCGAAGAAGAGCTGTTGAAGGCCACATTGGTACGTGAAATTCGCGGCATCATCAGGCGTCGTAATTTGACCCAAGCGCAGGCCGCTGAACTGATAGGCCTCAAACAGCCCGATATATCGGCTATCGTCACGGGTCGCACGGGAAAGTTCAGCCTTGATCGATTGGTGCGGTGTCTCAATAAGCTTGATTACCGCGTTGAGGTTGTCGTGCGACAGAAAACAGCTAGCGAGCCGGTGCCTGAGGCGGTTTTGGTTTAGAGTATGCTAGAAAGATTGGAACGATGATGGGCGCTAACAAGATTACGCTGCACGTTGACAATGATGATTGATCTTTCCTCCTTCTATAAGGCTATCTCCCAAGTTGATGAAGCGCTTGCGTTTTGTGAATCCGATATGGTGCATGGTAATCCTAGGCTTGCGTTGCATTTGCGTGCCGCTGCTCTTCAAGCTTTTGAATTTACCTATGAGTTAGCCGTTAAGACGCTGAAGCGTTTCTTGGAAATGACTGATTTTTATCCATCATCTATTGATGAGATGAGCTTTAATGACCTTATCCGCCGTGGTTACGAATTAGGTTTGCTTCGTGTTGAATTGGTGGGGTGGAAGCAATTTAGGCGGGATCGCGGGACGACAATCAACGCTTATGATGAAAAAAAGGCGCTCGACGTGTTTGCAGGCATTCCAGCGTTTTTAGACGAAGCTAAATTTCTTTATGCCGAAATTAAGCGTCGACAAGAGACTTTGGAACATGCGGGAAATTGAGCTTAGGGAGAGCGATAAGACAATCGTTCTGCAAATCCTTTCTGCGATCTTGCCGGAAGGGGCAACGGTGTTGGTGTTTGGCTCGCGGGCGAAAGGTGGCGTGAAGCGCTCGTCCGATCTTGATTTGGCGATTGATCTGGGTAGGCCTTTGTCACGCGCTGAGGTGCTTGCTTTGGCGGATGCGTTTGAAGAGTCGGATTTGCCCTATCGGGTTGATGTGGTTGATCTTGTCAGCGTGCAGGACCCTTTCCGATCGGTCATTTTACGGGATGCTTTGCGGCTTGAGATGACTTCGTGAGGCATACAGGTTATGCCGCCTCCTTAGCACGATGCATCTGAGTAATTTTGACTATGCCTCTTTCCCGCGAAACCCTCGGCCTCCTCTTAGGTACGATTGGCGTTATCATTTTCGGCGTGACGCTACCGATGACGCGGATTGCGGTGATATCACTTGATCCGTGGTTTGTAACATCGGGTCGGGCGATGCTGGCGGGCCTTGTGGCGGCGGTGGTTTTGACGGCGACGGGCAAAAAGAGGCCACGTGGTCGGGCATTTTATACGTTGTTTATAGGCGCGGCGTTTACGATTATTGGCTTTCCGGGTTTTACAGGTTTTGCGATGCGGTTGGTGCCAGCGTCGCATGGCGGCGTGGTGCTTGGTATTTTGCCGCTGGCGGTGGCGATGTTTGCAGCGGTCACGTCGGGCGAGCGGCCTTCGCGGGGCTTTTGGATCAGCGCGATGGTGGGTGCTGCCCTCGTGGTGGGGTTTTCGCTGCGGGACGGCGATGGCAGCTTTGGGCTTAATAACTTTGGGCTTGGCGATGGGTTGCTGGTAGGCTCCGTTGTAAGCGCCGCGGCAGGCTACACGGCTTTTGCGCGGTTGACCAAGACGCGGCCCGGGTGGGAGGTCATCTCCTGGGCGGTTGTAATTGGCTTACCTTTGACGATTCCCGTTGCTATATTGACCGCCCCTGCTGATTTTTATGCCGTTCCGTTAGCCCATTGGGCCGCTTTCGTCTATTTGGGCTTGATGAGCCAATATATCGGGTTCTTCTTCTGGAATGCCGGGCTTGCCATGGGCGGGCAGGCGAGGGTGAGCCAGACGCAGCTTCTGCAAACCTTCGTGACCTTGGGATGCGCCGCCTTGATCAATGGCGAGCGGGTCGATTGGCTGACTTGGGCCTTTGCGGTGGCCGTGGTTGGCGTTGTGCTGATCGGTCGGAAGACGCAGATTGGCCGAAAAGCCGCTTAAAACTTCTGATTTTATCATATCAAAATGAGTCTTGCCGATCTTAAAAAGATGATATAAAGATATGTTTATGTCTTTCTATTAATCGGTGGCTCCATGCTTGATCCTCGTCCCGCCAATACGATGCCGCTTGCAAGTTTGATTGCGGGCTTGCGGGCCGCTGGTGAGGATACGCGTTTGCGCATTCTGGCGCTTTTGGATGCGGGCGAGCTGACGGTGACGGATTTAACCGATATTCTGGGCCAATCCCAGCCGCGCGTGTCGCGTCATCTTAAGCTGATGGCGGAAGCGGGTTTGATTGAACGAAGCCGGGAAGGGGCGTGGGCATTTTTTCGGCTCGCGGATCGGACGGGTTTGGGGCAATTGGCGCGGGTGCTGATTGAGCGGATTGATCCGCACGATGCGACCATCGCGTCTGATCGCGATCGGCTACATGATGTTCGCGCGCAGCGGGCGGAAGTGGCGCAGGCTTATTTTAGCCGCCACGCGGCGGAGTGGGATCGGATCCGGTCGCTCCATGCGGCGGAAGCGGTGGTGGAGAGCAAGATCAAGGCGCTCATTGGCGACGCGCCTCTCGCAAGTCTGCTTGATTTAGGCACAGGGACGGGGCGAATGGTGTCGCTTCTTGGTGCACAGGTGCAGCGGATTGTCGGCGTTGATGCGAGCCATGCGATGTTGGCGGTGGCGCGGGCTAATCTTGAAAGCGATGGGATAAAGGGCGTCGAATGGCGTCAAGGTGATCTTTACGCTCTACCCGTTGAGCGAAATGCCTTTGAACTGGTGATCATTCATCAGGTGCTGCATTTCTTGGATGATCCCTCACGCGCCATACGCGAAGCGGCGCAGGCGCTTGCGCCGGGCGGACGTTTGATGGTGATTGATTTTGCGCCCCATGACCTCGAATTTTTACGCGAGACACAAGCGCATCGGCGTTTGGGATTTTCCGTTGGGCAGATGTCGGATTGGTTGATTGAAGCGGGGCTTGAAATCATCCACCACGACGATATTGCACCGCCTTATACGACGGGTGGCGAGCTTACCGTTTCCATTTTTGTGGCGCGTGATTTACGCAAGCAAATGGCTTTAAAAGGAGGACTGTGATGGGGGATGGTTTAGAGCAGCGTCCGAGCCGCAATGTAGCGTCTGATACGCTTCGCGTTTCGTTTGAGTTTTTCCCACCCAAGTCGGAAGAAGTTGAGCCTGCTTTGTGGGACACGATTCAACGGCTTGCACCCTTGGAACCTGATTTTGTTACTGTAACCTATGGTGCAGGTGGTTCAACGCGGGATCGCACTTTGTTTACATTGGCGCGCATTGCGCATGAAACCAGTTTACGTGCGGCGGGTCATTTAACCTGTGTTGGCTCATCGCGTGATGCAGTGGATGAGGTTGTTCGTTCTTATCACGAGGCGGGTGTCCGGCATATTGTTGCGTTGCGCGGTGATCCACAAGGCGGAATAGGTCAGCGTTATGTGCCGCATCCTCAAGGTTATGCAACAACGGCTGATCTTATAAGAGGCATTCGGGCGACGGGAGATTTTGAAATATCGGTTTCAGCTTATCCTGAAAAGCATCCAGAAAGCTTGAATTTTGATGTTGATCTCGATGTGCTGCAAGCCAAAATTGATGCAGGTGCGACGCGCGCGATTACGCAGTTTTTTTTCAATAATGATCTTTATTTTCGCTACCTTGATCGCGCGCGGGCGCGTGGCATTACAATACCCATTTTACCTGGTATTCTACCGGTGCAAAATTTTCATCAAACGGCTAATTTTGCTGCAAAAACGGGAGCGAGTATTCCTGCATGGTTGGCAAATCGATTTGAAGGGCTGGATGATGATCCCGCTACGCGCCGATTAATTGCGGCTTCCGTTGCAGCAGAGCAGGTATTTGATTTGCTTGATCGCGGTATTTCGGATTTTCATTTTTATACGATGAACCGTGCAGAACTTACATACGCGATTTGTCATCTGCTTGGCATTCGTACAAAACAAGAGCAATGTGCTGCTTAACGATTTAATGCTTTATTGAACCATAAAATTGGTCCGAATCTAAAGCATTAACGCCGTGCCATGCGAGATAATATATCTTATGTGTAAGTATAAAATACGCTTTCGTTGTGCTTAAAATATTTCTGCGACTGTTAAATTTTTCTTAATTTTATTGATCATTTGATCATAAGTAGGCTGTAGTTAGTTTAACGGATGTTAAATCCCTCAAAATTATGTTTGTCTTAATTATGCCATTTTTTAAAGTTCAATGGTACTTATGACAGGTTCATATTCGTCATGCCTTTTATCGGATGCGATTGCTCCGTGCTTAGGCATTCCACGGTAATGCACGATATGTATTACCTCCCTTTTAGCCGGACGGACGATTAACCGGCGCTTTTCCCCTCATACACTCATTCATCGCGACATCCGGTTGGATGATCGCAATCTTTTTTCTTTCCGCTTTGCGGGACACATGGAGTAAACCCATGCGCCTTCCGATACGATATATTGCGCTATTGATGAGCGTTCCCTTGATGAGCTTTGCTGCTGCAAAAGTACAGGCCGTTACCCATTCGCCTCACCAGACAAGTGAGGCCGAGCTTATGCCAATCATTGATCGCCATGCGCAGGCGCATGGTTTGCCGTCTGATCTTGTAAAGGCGCTGATTACGGTTGAAAGCAGTTGGCATAGCCAAGCGTATAATGGTTCCTCAGTGGGCCTGATGCAGATTACGCCCGCGACCGCCAAGGCGCTCGGATATAACGGGTCTTCAAAATCATTGTTTGACCCGGAGACGAATATTGCGCTTGGCGTTCGCTATCTGGCCCAGGCTTATGAATTGGCGGACGGGGACCTGTGTGGAACCATCGCCCGCTACCAAAGCGGCCTTAAGACCACCAAGGCCAATGCCGCTAACCGGGCCTATTGCAAAAAGATGAAGGCGTTATTGCCTTGAATACCGCGATAAATAGGCCTATCGCATCGAGGCCAGTCGGTTGGACGGCCGCCGGTCGCAAGACGGGAGGAAAGTCCGGGCTCCATGGAGAAACGGTGCCGGTTAATGGCCGGCGGGGGCAACCCCAGGGATAGTGCCGCAGAAAGCAATACCGCCTGCCCTTTCGGGGGCGGGTAAGGGTGAAAAGGTGCGGTAAGAGCGCACCGCGGGGCCGGCAACGGTCACGGCAGGGTAAACCCCACCGGGAGCAAGACCGAATAGGGATGACACGAGGGCGTAAGCTCTCAGGGCCGCTTCAGCCCCGTTGTCCGGGTAGGTTGCTTGAGGCGGCTGGCAACAGCCGTCCTAGAGGAATGGTCGTCACGCGAGGGAGCGATCCCTTGTTATACAGAACCCGGCTTACAGACCGACTGGCATTTTAACAATCGTGATTCGCGTCAGCCGCAAAATTGGCAAATTTTGTCTTAATTTCAACCAATTCTTAACCATGCTTAAGCTATTAAGATATCGTCCATCCTTATGTTTCACCTGTGCCGCGATCTGTAGCCATTATGACAAGTTCTCCTGCTTTGCGCCCGGCATATGTTGATGATGGTCTTCCGCGCCATATCCCCGTCTTGCTCAAAGAGGTTCTTGAGGCGCTTGATGTCTCGGGTTTAGAACGCGTGATCGATGGCACCTTTGGTGCGGGTGGCTATACGCGGGCGATGTTGGAGCAAAATTCAGATCGTCGTGTGATGGCGATTGACCGCGACCCGGATGCGATTGCAGCTGGTGCCTCTATGGTGGCTTCGTTTGATGGACGCTTAATGCTTGTCTCTGGACGATTTGGGGATCTTGATCGTTTGGCGCAAGCGCATGATTTTATGCCGGTAGATGCTGTTGTGCTTGATATCGGCGTTTCCTCCATGCAGATCGATGATCCAGCGCGGGGGTTTTCTTTTCGCTATGATGGACCGCTTGATATGCGGATGGCGCAAACGGGCGAAAGCGCCGCCGATCTCGTCAATACGATGGAAGAGGGCGCGTTGGCCGATCTCATCTATCGCTATGGGGAAGAGCGAAAATCGCGCGCGGTGGCCAAAGCAATCGTGCTGGCGCGTCGCCATGCCCCGATTACAAGCACCAAGCAATTGGCCGATGTGATTGCGTCGGTGGTTTATATGCCGCCTGATGCCATTCACCCCGCAACCCGCACGTTTCAGGCGCTTCGCATTGCGGTGAATGATGAATTGGGCGAATTGGAGCGGGGACTTGCCGCGGCAGAGCGAATTTTGGCGCCCGGTGGACGGCTTGTTGTTGTAACGTTCCATTCGCTTGAAGACCGTATCGTGAAGCAATTTATAACGGATCGTTCGGGTGAAACGCCTGCCCCTTCGCGGCATATGCCATCCATTCAACCCAGTGCGAAGACATTTATCAATTTAGCGCGCAAAGCCATAACGGCAGGATTGATTGAGACGCGGGCGAACCCGCGTGCGCGCTCGGCTAAACTGCGAATTGCAGAGCGTACCCATGCCGTTTTAGCAAACATAAATAATCGAGAAAGGGCTTAACATGCCGCGTATTTTTCATGCCTTCGCCATTCTCTTGCTGATTGGATCGGCTGTTTATGTTTACAAGATTAAATATGACACGATGGCGCTGACATCTGAAGTTGCTCGCTTGAATAAATTGATTGCGGCGGAACAGGATAAAATCAGTTTTCTGAAAGCCGAGTGGCAAGGGTTAAACCGTCCGGATCGATTGCAAAAATTGGTTGATTCCAATCTTGATCTTGTTCCTTTGAGTACGCAACAAATTGTGCGTTGGCAGGATATTCCGGATCGTCCACCAGCCAGTGATACCATCGGCGATAAGCTTAATACTTTGGGTCTTGATGATGCGGCCAGTAAACCCGCAAAGGCGGTGGACACGCATTCGTCAAACCAACCGAAGCAGTAATATGTGATGGCGCGCCCGTTTCCCCCCGATGATCCTTTGCACGGTGTCGCGTCGGGTGATGCGCGCGCGGTTCACAAAAAACGGCGTTCGATTGTTTCGCGGATTTTTTCTGCGCTCTTTAAGATGCGGCTCGATAAAAGCGGGCATCGGCTTTATTTCGCCATGGTGGCCTTTATCTTTGTGTTTGGCACCATCATCTGGAAGCTTGTGCTTTTAGCCGATCAGCCTGACGAAACGGTCGCCAAATTTCTTCAACCCGAGCAGATTGCCAAAGCGCGGCCTGATATTGTTGATCGCAACGGGGTGGTGTTGGCGACCGATCTTAAAACGGTATCCGTCTTTGCGGAGCCTCGTCGATTGATCGATAAAGACGAAGCGGTGGAACTCATTACCGCTGTGTTACCCGATGTCGATGCGCGGGAGTTGCGTCAGAAATTTTCTAAGAAAAAAGGCTTTGTGTGGATAAAGCGCCGTATCTCGCCAAAGGAACGGGAGGAAATTTACCGCCTTGGTTTGCCGGGTATTGGCTTTGCGCCAGAAAGCAAGCGCATTTACCCAAATGGCCCAGCAGCCGCGCATATATTAGGCTTTGCGGGGGTGGATAATAACGGCATTGCCGGTATTGAAAAATACATCGATGGACAAGGGCTTTCTGACCTTGCCAATGCAGGCCTTGCAACGCAACCGACGGATCTGACACCTGTTAAACTAACCCTCGATCTTCGCGTTCAACATGCGCTGCGTGATGAGCTGATGAAGGGGATGGATAAATACAAAGCGAAAGCCGTTGGTGGTATTGTGATTGACGTTACAACGGGTGAGATTATTGCTCTTGTCTCGCTCCCCGATTTTGATCCGAATAATCCGGTTGATGCGCTTGAGCCTGATAAAATCAATCGCGTTGTGGTGGGTACCTATGAAATGGGTTCAACCTTTAAAGCGCTGACGCTGGCCATGGCGCTTGATTCAGGTAAAGAGACAATCAACTCGCAACTCGATGCGCGAAGCGATTTGCGTTATGGCAAATATACGATTGGTGATTTTCATCCAACCCATCGTGTGTTGACCGTACCGGAAGTGTTTATTCATTCGTCCAATATTGGTACCGCAAAAATGGCGCTTGCGGTGGGTGTGGAAGGCCATAAAGCCTTTTTGAAAAAGATGGGTCAGTTTGATCGCCTCCATACCGAATTACCAGAAAATGCTGAACCACAGGTACCGAAATATTGGAGCGAATTAACAACCGTAACGGTTGCTTATGGCCATGGTTTGGCGGTGGCACCGCTTCAAGCGGTGATGGCGGTTTGTGCCTTGGTGAATGGCGGCAATATGATGCCGCCCACCTTTTTGCCGCGCACACAAACGCAGGCCGATGCGATATCAACGCGCGTGATCAAGCCAGAGACCAGCGAAGCGATGCGCTATTTGATGCGGTTGAATGCATCAAATAAGCTTGGTACTGCGGGCAAAGCCGATATTGATGGCTATTTTGTGGGGGGCAAAACGGGTACCGCCAATAAGAATTTTCATGGCCATTATGATGCTTCAAAAGTCTTTACGACTTTCATGGCAATAGCGCCTGCGGATAAGCCAAAATATTTATTCATGACCATCATGGATGAGCCGCAAGCGGTGCAAGGCACCTATGGATACCAGACAGCGGGTTGGAATGCGGGGCCTGTAACGGGAGCGGTGATTGAACGCGTAGCCCCCTTTCTTGATATCCAAAAGCGTTTTGAGCCACCTGTTGCGCCTTATCCGACCATGGTGAAACTTGGGGCATGGGGTACGAAATGAAATTAGGTCACCTCATTGCATCGGTTCCCTTTGATGACGCCGATATCGAGATTACGGGCCTTTCGTCCGATAGCCGAACGGTGCGTCCGGGTTTTATTTTTTTTGCGCTTTCTGGCGTACAGCAAAAGGGAAGCAGCTTTATTAACGCAGCCCTTCATGCAGGGGCTAAAGCGATTGTGCATGAGGGTGAAACGATTGCACCAAGCAATCAAAATTTTGTGGAAATAATCACTGAGAATGCGCGGCATATGCTGGCGATAGTAGCCGCACGATTTTATGCGCGGCAACCTGAAACCATTGTTGCCGTAACAGGAACGGCGGGCAAAACATCGGTTGCGGATTTCACGCGGCAGATTTTTGATTATTGTAAGCATCATTCGGCAAGCCTTGGTACGATTGGGGTTGTTCGCACCGATGCTATGACCTATGGCGCTTTAACAACGCCTGATCCTGTTCAGCTTCATCAAACCCTTGATGCGCTAGCGGGGAATGGTGTTACCCATATCGCGATGGAGGCTTCATCCCATGGGCTTGATCAGTACCGCTTAGACGGTGTGCGGTTAAAGGCCGCGGCTTTTACCAATCTGGGGCATGATCATCTTGATTATCATGCTTCGATGGAAGCCTATTTGGCCGCCAAACTTCGGCTGTTTGATCATGTGCTTCCGGCAGATGGTGTAGCCGTTGTTAATGGCGATTCACCAGAAAGTGCAGCAGTAATCAAAGCCGCATCATTACGCGGTATGCGCTGTTTAACCGTTGGATTTCAAGGGCAGGATTTAAAATGTATCTCGGTAAACCAATCAGGTTTTAATCAAAATCTGGTAGTTGAATGGCAAGGGAAGCGGTTCGATATCCTCTTGCCATTGGCGGGTGCTTTTCAAGCATCGAATGCCCTAATGGCCGCAGGGCTTGCTTTAGCGGTGGGCGAAAAAGCAGACGATGTTTTTAATGCGCTTTTACATTTAAAGGGTGTTAAGGGTCGTCTTGAGCGCGTAGCAGAAAGAAATAACGCGCTTATCTTTGTCGACTATGCGCACAAGCCGGAAGCGTTAGAGCAAGCCCTTACGGCGCTTCGCCCTTTGGCATCTGGGCGTTTAATTTGTGTCTTTGGTTGCGGAGGAGACCGCGATCGTACCAAGCGGCCTTTGATGGGTGAAATTGCACGACGATTGGCGGATGATATTATCGTAACCGATGATAATCCACGCACGGAAAATCCGGCCTCTATTCGGCAAGCCATTCTTGCTACTTGCCCTGATGCACGCGATATCGGGGATCGGTTTGAAGCGATTAAAGTCGGCATTGAAATGTTGAGCGCGGGTGATGTGTTGTTGATTGCGGGTAAAGGCCATGAGACAGGGCAAATCATCGGTCAAACGATAATACCGTTTTCAGATCATGCAGCGATTCAAACGATCATTGCGGAGATGCGCCCATGAATACGCCGCTTTGGACCGAAGCGTCTTTGCAGTCTGCAACAGGCGGAACCCTTTATGGCACGATTGGCGCTGTAACGGGTATTTCAATAGATACGCGCACCCTAAATCAAGGCGACATTTTTGTAGCCCTTGAAGGGGAAAGCCGCGACGGGCATGATTTTGTTCGACTGGCCTTTGAAAAGGGCGCAGCAGCGGCGTTGGTTTTGGATAGACGTGCGGAAGAGTTTGCCGATGCCGGCGCGTTGATTGCCGTGCCTGATGTTTTAGATGGATTACGCCATTTGGGACTTGCCGCACGCGCGCGTTCCCACGCGCGAATTGCTGCGATTACAGGCTCTGTTGGGAAAACGGGAACAAAAGAAGCGCTTAAAACACTTTTATCGAAGCAGGCTGCAACACATGCGTCGGTTGCTTCCTATAATAATCATTTTGGTGTTCCGCTCACTTTGGCACGTATGCCCCAAAACGCGCATTATGGCGTGTTTGAAATCGGTATGAATCATGCGGGAGAAATTGAGCCTTTGACCAAAATGGTCAAGCCGCATGTTGCGTTGATTACGACGGTTGAAGCCGTACATCTTGAATTCTTCCCCACGATTGAAGCCATCGCGGATGCAAAGTCAGAAATTTTTTCAGGCCTCTTGCCCGATGGTGTAGCCGTGATTAACCGCGACAACCCGCATTATGAGCGGATGCGAGCCGCAGCGGAAGCGTCATCCGCTTCGCGCATTGTGCGGTTTGGTAAGCATAGCGAGGCGGATATTCGATTGCTCGATGTCACGCTTTGGCCTGACGCATCGGATGTAGTGGTGGAATTTTTTGGCCATCGTAAGACCTATCGTCTAGGCAGTCCCGGTCGACATTTGGCCATGAACAGCCTTGGTGTTTTAGGCGTTGCTAACGCGCTTGGCGCAGAGCTTGAAGGTGTTCTCTCCTCTATGAAAGACGTTACACCGCCTTCTGGTCGTGGCGCGAGAATGATGCTCGGCGAGGGAGATAATTCAATATGCGTGTTGGATGAAAGCTATAATGCGAACCCCGCAGCTATCAGAGCCGCTCTTGCGGTTCTCGCATCAACGCCTATTGGTAAAAATGGACGTCGCATTGCGGTGTTGGGTGACATGCGCGAATTGGGCGAACAAAGCGCTATGTTACATGCCAGTCTCGCGCCTGATCTTGTGGCGCATCAGGTTGATCTGCTTTTTGCCTGTGGTCCCTTCATGGCCTCGCTTTGGCATGAAGCGCCACAATCCATGCGCGGTGCTTATGCATCGGATTCGAGCGCGCTGGAGCCGCTTTTGTTAGAGGCTATTCGCCCAGGCGACACGGTGATGATTAAAGGATCGCTCGGTAGTCGTATGGGGCCGCTTGTCACCGCGCTTAAAAATCACTTCGCTAAGGGAAATCGATAATGCTTACATTGCTTGCTGAATATAGCGGTTTTCTTAGCGTCTTAAACGTGTTTCGTTATATTACGTTTCGTACCGTCGGTGCGACGGTTACCGCGCTGTTTTTCGTATTTTTCTTTGGGCCAACCATCATTGCTAGCCTTCGTGTCCGGCAGGGCAAGGGGCAACCTATTCGTGAAGATGGGCCAGCTTCTCATCTTCTTACGAAGAAAGGTACGCCTACCATGGGTGGGTTGATGATTTTATCGGGCGTTCTTGTTGCCACGTTGCTGTGGTGTAACCCGCGTAATGTTTATATTTGGGTCGTTCTGGGGGTTACGATTTCGTTTGGTATGATTGGGTTTTATGATGATTATCTTAAAGTAACCAAGCAAACCCATGCGGGGCTTTCGGGGCGTATGCGTTTATTGATTGAGGCTTTGATTGCGATTATAGCGTGTTATGTGATGTCAAACATGGGTATTGGTAAATTATCGACCTCCTTAACGGTGCCGTTTTTCAAAGATATCGTGTTTGATCTAGGGCTTTTCTTTCTGGCCTTTGGCGCATTCATTATCGTTGCAGCAGGTAATGCTGTTAATCTAACCGATGGGCTTGATGGTTTGGCGATCGTTCCGGTGATGATTGCGGCAGCGACATTTGGCTTTATTGCCTATCTTGCGGGTAATGCGATTTTTGCCAATTATCTGCAAATTCATTTTACGCCCGGAACAGGTGAACTCGCCGTTGTTTGCGGGGCCTTGATTGGTGCAGGCCTTGGATTTTTATGGTTTAATGCACCGCCGGCGCAAATCTTTATGGGGGACACAGGTTCGCTTGCTTTAGGTGGTTTGCTCGGCACCATTGCGGTGGCAACCAAACATGAAATCGTGCTTGGTATTGTGGGGGGGCTTTTCGTCCTCGAAGCGGTTTCGGTCATTATTCAGGTGGCTTCTTTCAAACTAACGGGAAAGCGTATTTTTCTGATGGCGCCTATTCATCATCATTTTGAAAAATTGGGTTGGAAAGAACCGCAAATTGTGATTCGATTTTGGATCATCTCGGTTATTTTGGCGCTGATTGGTCTTTCCACTTTAAAGCTTCGGTAATGGGATGA
>Ga0316217_10004094_pt1 | contig 16044 bp, 8 predicted proteins | sample 1anoAmetaG_FD_203633 | JGI IMG/M metagenome (GOLD analysis project Ga0316217, IMG submission 203633) | Freshwater microbial communities from Trout Bog Lake, Wisconsin, USA - 1anoA | ecosystem: Environmental > Aquatic > Freshwater > Lake > Hypolimnion/Profundal zone | place: USA: Wisconsin... | reverse complement strand
GCCGCCAACGGTGTCCTTTTATCGTTTGCAATGGATGGAGGTGCCGGCCACCAGCAACTTGAATGTGAACGGCTACTTCGCCAACACCAATTTCTTCCCCACCCCGGCCTCGCTGCCCCTCCATGACTTCGCGCATGGCTCCGGGAGATGGATCGGCCCCATCCGACAGAACAATTTGATCGGCTTCGACCGGGCTTCCTCGGGCACCACGATCGTAAACTATCAGCCGTGGGCGGCCGGCAGTTTCACCTGGCCCATTCCGCTGGTCTGGCAAATCGGCAATGGTGGGCCCACCAATTTGCTCCAGCGAACGGATCAAACCTTCTCCATTGACGCCAACGGAAACGTGACGGTTCAGAAGTATGGCCACACCGTCACCCGCGGCACCAATAATGTCTATTCAGTCGTTAATTGAAATATTACATTTTATGAATATGAAATCTTATTGTTTAGCTGTCGGCCTTGCGCTGATGGGCGCTGCTGGGACTCCCAGTGCGCTGGCTGGCGGCGACGTTGACACGGCTTACCAGGAGCTCACCCAAGCCATCCAATCCAAGGATGCCCAACGGGTCATCGCGGCGCAGGCCGCGATTGAGAAGTTATGGCCGCAAAAGCCGGATGTTTACTTTGCCTCGGTGAAAGATGCGGCCGGTGCGTTGGACGCTGCGGCTGCCACGCCTGAGAACAGAGGCGCCATTTCCAACTTGTTTTCCCGCATGGTGGAAAAAAGCATCCCGGGTGCGCCGGAATCGGCCGCTGCCGGTTTGGAGGCCAAGCAGGATGCCATTTTGTATTTCTTGAACTTCCGCGAGGTGCGGGAGGATCAGACCAATTTGCTGGGTTTGGCTAGCTGCGTGGGAACCATTCGCGGTCAGATCATTCCCAATTTCGTCCCCAAAACCGTTTATGTGAATCCACCCGGTCTGATAGAGGCCACGCCGGCCCAGGCCCAACAAATCATCCAGGAAAATGAGCAAAATAAGGCCTATAACCAGTGGCAGCAATCCCTGACCGAAGCAAACACTATCCTGACTTTTCACTTGCTGCATGATGCCGCCCACCTTTCCGCCAAAAAGCCTGAAGCCGCCGGCTTTGTGAAGGATCTTTCCGTGGCGGCCCACCTGGCCCAAGGTGAGCAAAGCCAATTGCAATAGGTTGTCCTGCCCAAGCCGGAAATGGCGGCCAAGCCCGTGGGGCTGGCACCTTTGTAGAACCGCAACGCACTTACTCTCACAAGCTCTCCGTAAGGGCGAAATCGTCGGGAAAATGCCGGAAGATGCCGCCCCGACGGGGCTGAATTGTAAAAAGGTTTGGGGTTCTACATCGATGCCGCACCTGACGGCGCTGTGGGCGATCGTGCCTCGAAGCGGCGTCTCAGCAGCGCGCCGCAAACTCATTTTCAGATGGCGGCTCTCTGCCGAGGAGCCGCTACGCCCTGTATGCAGCCCCGGTGAAATGCGCAATTTCGGATAAGCGAAGGTTCTTGAGGGGGTTTAAGTTCGACCAAGGAAACCTGATTCCAACTTTGGGGGAAAGCATTTATGAAAACTCAAATTCGAAATGAATCAGGCGGACAAACGGCCGGCTTCAGCCGCAACCTCCGGCACGCTGGTGCCGCCGCGCTCGCCCTTTTGTTCTTCAGCCCGGTGGCCAAGCAGCCAGCCGGGGCCCAAATATTCCCGCCGCAGGGCGATGACACCACGCCCAGCATGGGAGTGGTCCGCATCGTCGTGGACCCGCTGTTTCGGCCGCTGCTGGCGCCCACTGGCCCGCCAACTTCGTTTGCGGGCTATACCGGCTTTCATAGCTCGGATGGGCGGCTGACCAGCCCGATGTTGATAGATCCTACGACGACCATTGGGCGCAGCAACCCCAACTTCTGGCCAACGCCGTTTCCACAACCGTTGGGTGCCGGCTCGTGGGACACGATCGCCGGTTACAGTGATTATCCAGTCATTCTCCCGGCTTGGACCGGTGCGCCAAACGCCTCCGAAGTCCTGACGGAGATAAAGATATTCGTGCTGCAGACCGTGGGCGGTTCGACTGGCAATGGGGGATGCGCCAACCCTTTGGTTCCGACGGCGCCACCCGGTTACGCGATGGTGAAAGCCGGGACCTTTGCCGGCGTCAGCCCGCGCAGCCTCGGCATCGTGCGGGAAGACGGTCCACCGGGCCCGCCGGATTTTCCCGCCCGCAGCTTTTTCGATATTTTTGTGGAGATCAATCTGCCAATGCTGCCCGGAACGGAATCCTCGGTGGCCTTTCCGGCTGCGGGTGCAATCTTGACCAATGTTCAGCCATTGATCGTGACCAACCTGAATTTGACCTCTTTCCCGCCGCAGGTGGTTTACATTCACGGCGGGAACACCAACGCCGTCCAGCTTAGGTTCAAATACAGCAACCCGCCTTACTGGGCGGGCGGCGACCTCTTGGGAACCTTGGTCTTGGCCGGCCACGGCACCTTCACCAACGATTGCACCCAGGAGGCGGCCCTCGCGGCGGCGGTGCTGGGCACTACCAACGACCCCATGCCGGGAATGCCCACCGAGTGGTTGCGCACGAACACGCTGGTCCCGTCGCCGGGCTCGACCTACCAATCCCTGCTGACCGATACGAATCCGCCAGGCGGCTCGGATACCATGACCTACACGCTAGGCACCGGCGGGGCGTGGTACCTCCGTGATTTCATCTGCAGCAATCTGGTCAACTACCTCCAGCCGCCGCCTTATTTTGGCACCAACTATTACAACCCCACGAACGTGATGATTTTCTGCCAAGCCTCCCTGGACAACGTGAATTTTTTGCCGGCGCAGGCTGGCGGCAGTATGAGCGTGACGATGTCCAATACAACTTCCAGCGGCGGCACGGTGAGCACCTTTGACACGCGAATCACCCAAATGAGTCTGACTGGCTTCAGCCAGTTCGGCAGCCTCATGCTGCGCCAGAGCGCCTCCAAGCCTTCACTGGGCAAGCACGCCATCCGGCCTGATACGCGCGGTTACCGCGTCAGCAGCTTCTTCGATGTGTTTACTGAATTGAGCACCGACGGGGGTAGCACGTGGATGGCGGCGGATCGCTCGATTCGGATGGAGGCCAGCGCCTCGCCGGCGGCGCCCGGCTCGCTTTTCGTCAGCAAGTCCAACTCGGTGGCGACCTTGCAATGGCTCGGCCCGTTCACGCTGCAAAGCTCGACCAACGTCTCGGGTGCCTATTCGGATGTGTCCGGCTCCACCGGCGGCTCCTTGCGCAATAGCTGGTCGGTCACTTCCAGTCCGAACCTGCGGTTTTTCCGCTTGCGACAGTAAACATATCTAGAAACGCAACGCTTTCATTTTCAAAAGCTCCGGCAGGAGCGGCAGCTTCGGGAAAACGCCGGAAGATGTCGCCCCGACGGGGTGGATTCTATCTTGGTTTGGGGTTCTACAAAGATGCCGCGCCCGACGGCGCTGTGGATGGAGCATCTCGCCGGGTCGGGCACTATTTTATCGCTGCTCCGGTTTGACCGGCCAGCCGAGCAACACTGGCAGCAGCAGCAACGAAACAACAAAGCAATTGACCAGACCCAAAACCAGCAGAATGCCCAGCCGCTCGTTGGCGGGGACTTCCGACAGTAGCAGCGCGCTGAAGCCCAGCGAGACGGCCAACGTATTGATGAGTGCGGGCGGTCCGGTCAGCCGCAATGCCTGGCTCAAGGCATCCGAGGGCGGCAACCCACCGGCGCGAGACTGGTCAAAGCCTTCCAGCAGATGAATGGCGCAGTTCACGCCAATGCCCAGCGTCATGGCGGCAAACATGGAAGTCGCCACCCCCAGCGGAATTCCCACCCAGCCCATGACCGCAAATTTCATCTCGACCGCCAGCAGGCTCGGCAGCAGGCAGTAAAATCCCCGGCGCCATGAGCCGCCCAGCGCCGCGGTCACCGCGAAAATGCCCAGCAGCGACCAGAACAGCGATTGCAATTGCGTGGTAACGATGCCGTGGATGAGCGACTGGCTCACCGCCACGTCGCCGGCAAAGGAAAGGCGGATTCCCATCGGCGCGAGGTGTTCGCGCTCGTAGGCATGCAGGTCGCGCATCAGTCTCGCCATGTCTACGAAGTTGGCGTCTTTCAGAAACACGGTCGTCAAGGACTGCCAGTAGTTCGTGTCCACCAACTGGCGCAGCCGTTGCGGTCCCAGCGCGAGGCGGTAGAAATCCCATATCAACTTGATTTCGCCGGCGCCTTCGGACAATACGCGTGCGTTCGGGTCTTCGGGCCGGGCCATGAAGCGCGTGGTGGCCAGATAATCCGCCGGACCGAGCACACCGCCCACCGCGTCCTGCCGGTGCCCGCGGATGAACGCCCCCAGATCGCCAAGGGCATGGATAAGTTCCGGCTGCAAATGCGTGCGGACGGGAATTTCAAACCGGGCGCGGCCGGCTTTCGCCAGCGCGTCCAGGAAGTTCGTGGTGGTATCCCCGGGCGCAAGGCGCGCGAAGATGATGCCGCCATTTTGGTTCACCATTTCGATGTGCGATTGCCAAACGACGGCCGCGGCGGTCGGGGAGCCAACAGAAAGCTTGATCGGGCTGCCCGCGATCAATGTGGCCTCGCCCACCAGCGGAGCGGGCAACGCCAGCTCAGGACCGCTCAAGGAGGCCGAGGCGATTTCCCCCTGAATCGTCTTCGGCGCGTCGGCACACACGAACAGCCGGTGCATCCCGAAAAAGTTGTCGTTGACCGCTTGGGTGACGTGGCGGAAATCACTTTCCGGGGCGAAGCTGTTCGTCCAACTGTCCTGCACCGCCAGCCGGCGCAGTCCGAAAGGTGTGAGCGCCAAGACAGCCAGTGCACTGCCGGCCACCCACCAGCGCCGCCGCACGATGGCCAGTCCGCCACCGGCAAGTTTTTCAGCGAGCCAGCCTGCGGTGTTTTTTTCACCACGCCAGCTTCGTGGCCGCAGCCAGTCGGGATTGACCAACACTAGCAGCGCCGGGACCACGGTGAGTGAGAGGAACAAGCCGAACACCGCCCCGATGCCGGTAAACAGCCCGAACGAGCGCATCGGCGCCAGCGGCGAAAAGCCAAAGGACAAAAAGCCCGCCACCGCCGCCAGCGACGTGCAGGCCACGGGGCGCGCCAGCCGGTTGAAAGTTTCCTGAAGGACGGCGATAGGGTTGGCACCGGGTTGCTCGCGGAGCAGGGCAAAATAGCGGCTGAACAGATAAATATCATTGGTGACCGAGATGACGGTGAGCAGAACCGGCATCACGGTGGTGGTGAGATAAATCGGCACGCCGAGCCAGCCCATCAAGCCGAAGACCAGCAGCATCGTGGCCACCACACCCGGCAGCGGCAGCAGCGGCGCCAGCACGTTGCGGAAACAAAGCAGCAAGACCAACATCATCACCAGTGCCGCCAGCGGCACGAGGCCGAGGTGCCGGGCAACAAACATGCGGAGTTCATGCAGGCTGGTTGGTGGCCTCCAATTAGTGCCGGCCAGTGAGCTGGCGCCCAGCAGGCGGCCGGGGACACCGAGGTCTTCGAGAATCTGGATGCCAAACAGCGATTCGGCTACCGGCGAGCCCGTCAGGCCGATTTCGTCGGCACCGTTTTTCTTCGCGTGGATGATTTGCGAAATGCCTTCGCAAAACTTTCCGCGGTCGGTGTGATCTGGCACGCTGACGAGGATGACGGTGGATCGTCCGTCGCTCGAAACGAGCGTGCCGGTGTAGAGTTCAATCCGGCGCAAGTCTTCGCGCAACTGGTCCAGTTCCACCTTCGTTTCCAAGACTGGTTCCAACATCGTCTGGTGGATCAGAGTTCCGGGCCGCAGCCGGAAGTTGGGTTCGGTGGCCAGACTCATGACCCCGGCGGAGGCGACGCCGGCATTTCTTTTTAACTCCTCCGTCAGGTCACGGACCAGTTGCAGCGTGGCCGGATTATAAATGCCATTGGTGTTGCCTGACTGGATCAGCACCACCACCTGGTCGTGAATGCTAAAATGACTGCGGACGAGCTCATCGGCGACCACTTCCGGCGCGGTGGGAGAAACCAGCGCGTGGCCGTCGGTGAGCAGTTTCAGTCGGAAGATTCCGGGCACAGCGACCAGAATGACCAAGGCGGCCACGATCAGCACTAACCGGGGATGATGGATGGCACGAGACGGCAGCCAGCGGAACAGGCTGGCGAACCGCCCCGGCGGTTGCTTCGGACGATTAAACAAATGGTGACTCCTTCAGATCGGGCGCAAACGCTTTAAGCCTCGGCATGAAATGCTCTGGCAGCTGATGCTGGAAAATTGATAATGCATCCGCCCCGGCAACGCAAGCCCGCAGAGGTTTGTGTGTCGCCGAAGCTTGCATTAAGTTACCCGCAAAATGGCCGTGGCCTAATTTGCGGAGCGCGGCTCTGTGAGCCGCAGCCGCGTCCTAACTCCAAACCGCATCCATTTTATTTTAAACATGTTCTGACTTGCAAAGTTGCTGCGGGTCACAGACCCGCGCTCCCATGTCTGGAGCTTAGGACACTACCGTAATAAACCGGCGATCCCCTTCGGAATCGCCGGCCACGGAGCCTAAAGTTGTTGCGCGAAGCCTTCGCTTTCGCGACCACCGACGAAACGCCGAGGGGCTTTGCAGACCATGACCCGCGCTACCGGGTGTTGTCCACCAGGCGATAGAATTTTGCGCTGGCAGTTGATTTGGAGGGTGGAGCGACGAGGAAGGTCGAGTTGGTGGTGCCGGTGGTGGTCACTTCATCCACCCAAACGGGACCACCGATGAGACTGGCCGTGGATTGCAGCGTCAAAGTGGCACTGGGCGTGCAGTAGCCGCCGATCTGTGGAATCCCGCCGACCATCTTGACGCTCGAAATCTGGAGCGGCACGGCCAGGCCGGTCGCCCAAGTGGCATATTGCGGCGCCACGGGCAATTCGGCCATCTGCGCGACAGCTTGCTGGAATTGCTGTTGCGAAGCCGTGCCCTCTTTGAAATTGATCCCGTGCCCGGCCAGCAGCAGGATGCCAAAAACATCCCCGGCATGGGCGCCAATGGCTGGAACGGCGGTCGTGAATGCCACCGGCACCGCGCTGCTGTTGCCGTGAACATAAACCACGTTTGGCGGAAAGGTCGTAAGATTGTTGTTCTGCACCACCAATGGCTGCGTGTTGGTCAACGTGAACGCGGACGGAATCCCCCCGCCCGGCGGCAGGTCCACGTCCGCAAAGATATCAAAGAAGCTCTTCGCCGGGAAATCCCAGTACATGTCGCCGCTGGCACCGGACAGGGACTGGACTTCGCCGTAGCTGCCGGGGAGGCCGGTGGCCGCAATGCCGGCGCGCACGGCGGCACCGCCTCCAGTCATGTTGAGTGAGCGAACTTCGGTATGCACCTCAAAGGTGTTGGAGGGCGCTTCAAATAGCGTCGGGATTAGAGTGAAACTGGTGTCCCGCACCAGGGTATTGGCGGAGCCAACCGGCGTGCCGGATGAATCAATCGGAGCGCCTTCAGGGAACTGAGAACTGCGGCCGATCTTGGTGGCCGGATCGTACAGCAGGGGGCTGGTCAGTCGCTTGGTGGTTGGATTCCAACCGGGATAACCGGCCAAATATGGCTGGAAGGCTGGATTGACGGCCAATTCAAACGTGCCCAGCGAAGTGGTGACGTCGTCTCCTTGGACCGGGAAAATCATATTGGTGCCCGCAACGGTCGCGCTGGTTGACCAACTGGCATATTGCGGTTCAACGGGCGCTGGCGGCGTGGCAGACAGCGTGGTCTGAAGCTGGGCAGTCGCTGCCGCCACTGTGGTGCCTTGGCCGGTGCTGTTGTTGGTTTGGAAAACGCCGTGGCCAGCCAGGGTCAGCAGACCGAAGATCTGGCCATTGGTCCAATAAGGCAGATTGTTGTTGCTGAACTTGATGGGTACTGCAGTGCTCATGCCATGGATGTACACCACTTGCGGCGGGAAACTGGTGAGGTTCGTGTTCTGCACGAGCAACGGCAGGGAATTGAAAAGATTGGTGGCGCCCGGGAAGGTTCCGCCCGCCGGCACATCCACATCCACAAACACGTCGAAGAAGCTCTGCGCGGGAAAATCATTCGTCATCGCCCCCGCGGCCCCGGACCAGGATTCCACTTCGCCGGGACTGACAGCACTGATTGGCTGCACGGTCGCGTTGGTGCCGGCGCGCACGGCGGCGACGCTGCCGCCAAATCTATCCGCCATGTTCATCGAATAGATCATGGTGTGGACTTCCCGGGTGCCCGCCGGCTCCAGCCCGCCGGGCTGCACTACCATCATGGCATTGCTGATAATGACCCCGGCCACGCCCACGGGCACGCCATTGAGATCCCCGGTGCTGCCGGCCTGCAGCGGGGCGCTGCGGCCGACGACGGTGTTCGGGTCATAGAGGACCGGACTGGTAAGTACATGCGTCGTGCCGCTGTAACCGGGGTAGCCACTCATCATCCCCTGAAAAAGAGGATTGACGATGATGTTGAACTGGCCCATGGACTGGGTGATGTCATTGGTCGCAATCACCCCCGGCCCGAAGGTTTGCGCGAACGCGCCCTGGCGCACCCCGAGGAGGCTGGTGATCGTGAGCGCAGCACCCATGGCCGCGCGCAGGTTTTTTGTTTGCATGTTTTTTATGTTGTTGATTACAGAACGTGATTGAGTATGCCACCGGTCGAGGCTGCGTGCTTCTCCGAAATTGCGAACTTGAGCCGGCCCGGAAAACTGTTTTTCCAGGCATAACTGCCGCTGATAAAAACATTTACCCTTGTCAATGCAGGGCTGCGCGGGGTAATGTCCCGCATTCGCATCGCCATCCGATGCTGACACTTTGCTGACAACACATTCCCGGCTTTGCCCGCCGCGCCATGAAACCACACGAATTGAGCGCCAAATTTTTTAGCGGGGTGGCGCACCTGGCCATCCGCCGGCCCGGACTGGCCCTGTTGATCGCCGCGTGCGCGACGCTGGCGGCCGCGCCGGGAATGCTCCACCTGCAACTGCGCACCGATGGCCGCGCGCTGGTCCCGAACAGCGCGCCGGAAGTCCAGTCCGACCAAGCCATTCGCAGCCAGTTTGGCATCGAGGATGAAATTGTGGTGATGATCCGCTCCGGGCATGCGAATGGCATCTTCAATCCGGCCACGCTGCAACTCGTCCGCGACTTGACGGCGGAGTTTCGGAAGCTGCCGGGCATCAACCCGTCCAATGTCGTGAGCCTGGCAACGGAGCCCAGCTTCCGGCTGCGGCCCGGAACCATTAATCCCCAGCGCCTCTTGGAACCGCCGCTCAAAACCCAGCCCGAACTGGACCTGCTGCGCGACGACTTGCGCCGCATCGCGCTCTACACCGGCACGCTTGTTTCGATGGATGGCAAATCCACCGCGATTTTAATCGGCACGCCGGCGGGGTGCGACCGGCCACAGCTTTTCGAGCAATTGAAAACCAGAATTGCCGCGCGACCGCCGGCGGTGGACAAAATCGCCGTCACGGGCGCCCCGGTGGCGGAATCGCTGCTCGGCATCCATATGCTCGAAGACCTTGGCGTTCCGCAAAAGTTGCTCGGTGCCAGCACGCGGTCGCAGGTGGAGCAAACCGCTTGGACCAGGCCGGCGGATTTCCACCAGTTAAAATTGCTCGTGGTCCGGCGAATTGGTCTGGTGCCGGTGACGATCCTGATCATGGCGCTCGTCTTCTTCGCCGCGTTCCGGAATCTGCTGGCCGCGCTGGTGCCGTTGCCGGGCATCCTGGCCACGCTGGTGTCGGTCTTCGGTCTGATGGGCTGGGCCGGCGTGCCGGTCTATCTCACGACCGCCGTGCTGCCGGTGTTGCTCATCGCGACGGGCGTCACCAACGACATTTATTTGTTCACGCGCTATTTCAATCTCCTGCGGGAATATCCCGCCCGGCCGCCCGCCGCATTGCTCGGTGAAACCTTTGATCGGTTATCGTTCGCCGTCGCCATCACTTCCCTGACCACCGGCATCGGCTTCTGCTCCTTCGCGTTTTCATCCATTGGACCCGTGCGCGCCTTTGGCATCTGGGCTGGCGTCGGCGTGGGGTTGGGCTTGTGCTATTCGCTGACCATCGTGCCAGCGATGTTGTCCTTGATTCCATCAACCTGGCTGGTGTCCCGGCGACGCCAGTTGGAAAAGCCGGCCCTTTTCCGCCTGGCGGCGTTCTTTGCACCTTCGGGAAGTGTGGTGGTGCGCTGGCGCTGGCTCGTGATTGCCGGCGCGATTTTGGTGGTGGCACTGGCGCCACTCGGCCTGCGCCGGCTGGTGGTGCAGGATAGTTGGACCGACGCGTTTGATCCGGACAGCGACTTCCACCGGTCAACGGAACTGGTGAACAGCAATTTTTACGGGATGCACCTGCTGTTCGTCAGCGTGAACGCGCCCGAACTGGTCGCGGGAGAATTACCCGCCCCGCCGAATGCGCAAAGCCGGATCCTGCTGCCGGGGACTGTCTGCCGCGAACTGCAAGAAATTGAAAGCAGCACTATTACGTTGTCCGCGATGCCGACAAACGCCGCGTCGCCGCGTGTTTGGCATTCCCAGATCGAGCTGCCTCGGCGCACCGGCACGAACATCATCGTCTGGGTCGTGCCCACCGCGGAAGGCGACGGCTTCGCGCGCGACCTCGGCGACGCGAAGGTGCATTTTGAACTGGTCGTGCGCCGGCAGCTCCAACCGGAAATGGTGGAAGTCCACCGCGCGCTGGCCGCGTTTCTGCGCAGCCAGAGCAATTGCGCTGTCGGCGGGGTCCTCGGGCCTTATGAATATCTTACCACCACGCGTTTCATGACCCAGTCTGGCGATCCCGCCGCGCGCGAATTGCTGCCGCTGGCCAGCGAGAACCGGACGCTCTGGAGTTACTACGCGTATGCCCTGGGGCAAAATCGGTTCCATCAGATCATGGACACAAACTATTGGCGCTCACTCACGACGGTATTCTTGAAAGACGCCAACTTTGTGGAAACCGCCCGGCTCATGAACCAAGTCCGCACTTACGAACGCGAACAGCTTGCGCCAAAAGGAATCAACCTTGGCTTTGCCGGCGACGTGGCGTTGAGCCAGTCACTCATCCACGCCATCGTTACCACGCAACTGCAATCGCTGGGTTGGTCGCTGGCCGGAATCTTCCTCGTCACCGCGCTGCTCGGCGGCTCGTGGCGCTGGGGAATTTTTTGCGTGCTGCCGAGCGCGCTGGCGGTCCTGGTCAAATTTGCTGTGATGGGCTGGGCGGGCATTCCGCTGGGCGTGGCCACCTCGATGTTCGCTGCCATGACCCTCGGCATCGGCGTCAACTGCGCCATTCATCTGCTGGAGAACTGTCAGCAGGCGCAGGCAGACGGCGCGTCATCCGTGGCAGCCGTGCCTCGCGCGTTGGCATTGACCGCCCTCCCCGCCATGATCAATACCCTGGCGATGTCCTTGGGCTTCGGGGTGCTGCTGCTCTCGCAAGTGCCGGCCAACGCGCGGCTGGGCCTCCTGCTCGTGCTGGGCTTGGTGAATTGTCTGGTGATCTCGCTGCTGCTGTTGCCCGGGTTGCTGCATTGGTGGCCGCTCAGTTCAACCAGCCGGCGGCACTGCCTTCCCGCGCAGTTGGATCGTCCCACACGCACGGTTTGAGCCATCAATACTTGAGAAATATTTTGAGAAAGCACTTGCCAGGATAAAGATGCAGGTTAGAGTTGCTACTCATGGATAGGAGATGCTTGATCAATCACCCGCAACCACTGAAAGGAGCATTATGAGCGAAGGTTTGGGAACGATGCTGGCGGCCTTGGTGGCCGCTGTGGTGGCCATGACCGGCTACATTTACCAAAAGAACCAGGAACGCGAATTTTCGCTGACGAAAATGCGCCGCAAAATATACCGGCGGGTCATCGAGAATATTGGCAAGACCGCAATGCTGGCGCCGATCATCAACCAGGACCCGGAGATCGCCGCCTTGGGCGACGTCAACGACCGTTACGCTCTGGCGGGCCGGAAGTATCCCAGCTTCCAGGAATTGCTGGCGAACCGATTCGAGATTTACTCGCTGCTCTGCGTCTATGGAACCGATTCGGCGATCAAGAAAGCTTCGGCGGTGCAAAAACAATTTGCCCTCATCGGTCAGGAGTCCATGAAGCCAAAGCCGGACTATTCCCAGCTTGAAGCGCCCGATATTCCCGGACTGGTGCTTACGCTGCGTACCAGCCTGTACGCTGAAAGCAACGAGCTGGAAAAAACCACGGTATCGAAACTCGAAATCGCGCAGTTGCTGACGCCCTGACTTGCTGGCTGGAACCGCCCCTGGCGCCCCGAACGATTTCACAGGTGCGATATCCACCCCGCCGCCCGCCGCGTACGAGCCCGCGGCTAGCGGTGTGCATTCCTCCGCTTCAAGTCCCGCCTTCTCCCGGTCACGGCCGAAAGATCGCTGTCCGCCTACGCGGATGAATTGCTGGCGGCCGCCCGGCGCGGTGAGGTTCTGATGCTTACCTCCAGTTGCACGAAGCCGCCGGGGCGCGTGCCGCGGGACCGGGCCATCGAGCCGCTGAATTTCTCCAAGCAATTGCCGACGGCACGACGCCCGGAGGCAACCGCATGAAGAGCTTTGAAAGTATGGCATCAACGGATTTGTTGCTTTTCTCCCTGAGGAGGTTGGATTGAAGAACGTAGCGTGTGGGGCCATCCGCATGTGCGAATCAATGTAATGCGCCATTCATTTTTTACACCACTCCCGGTGCCAGCCGCCTTGGTTGCCGACGCAAGTGCTGTATTATCAATTTGTTGGATTCCCAAAAGAAATAAAAGAAAAAAGCTTGCAAGAAAGACGTCACGGGGTTAAACTATTTTCTGTATCAAGTGAAAAGGAGAGGCACAAATTCAAACAACCATTGAATCATTTGGACATGCGTATGAAGAATCAAGCAATACGGACTAATCGCAACCGAAGCATCCTCGCCTTGGCTGCCGGCTTGGCGGTGGTTTCCGGCATCGCCGCAAACGCCGAACTCGTTTACGGCGTGAGTGATCAATTGGGCGAACTGGTTACCTTCGATAGCGCCGCGCCTGGAACCATTATCACGGCCCACGCCCTCACCGGCATGGTCTCGGGTGAGCAGATCCGAGGAATTGATGTCATCGGGAGCACCCTCTACGGCTTGGGCGACCAGAACCATTTATACACCATCAACCCCGCCACCGGCGCCTGTACATCGGTGGGCAGCGGGTTCAGCCCGATTTTGAACGGCATTGATTATGGTTTCAACGCCGACAACAACCAGCTCTACGTCTCCAGCGACTTGGGGCAAAACCTGATCATAAATCCGACGACCGGCACCGCCACGGCGGGGCCCAACTACACAGGGGCGGTCATTGATGCCATGGCCTTCGATTACGTCACCACCGCTTTTTTCGGTGTCAGCGCCGTCAACCATGACTTGTATGCGATGAATCCGGTTACGGGAGCCACGACCTTGGTCGGGCCGACGGGTGTCGCTTTCGCCGACCGTATTGGTCTGGACATAGATACATCCGGCAATGCATTTTTTTCAGGAACGGTCGGCGGGCAGACTGAGTTTTTTAACGTCAATTTGGGCACCGGGGCGATGACATTAGTTGGGGCCGTTGGCACTCCCGGAGAGTTTTCGTCCGGGCTTGACAGCATAGCGGTTGTACCTGAGCCGACCTCGCTGGCATTGGCGGCGATTGGCGGCGGGGCCACGCTCTTGCTGTTGCGCCGCAAGAAATAATCGGCGATTCACTTCCAGGGTTTTCTTAAGGGCCGCAGCCATTGCTGCGGTCCTTTCGCTTTGCAAACTACTGAACCCTGATCTGATAAAAACGCTGGGCGTTCGTGGCTCCGGCATCGGTAAGCGGCAGCGTATTGCCCGTGCCGGTTCCCTGGGTGGCGGTGAGCCAGGCGCCTGTGGATAGTGACGTCCGATAATCCAGATAATAATTGAAACCGATCGTCGTGGCCGCCCTCACCGTGAGGTTGTTGCCTAAACGAGAAACGCTCGTGATCACGGGGGCCGGCGGCAGCGCATTGACGACCTGAATATAAAAGGCTTCGGGCTGAGACCAATGTTCGTCACGGGGGTTCACTCCCGCCATCTGGACTTGGGCCACGTAGGCATCAATCGGGGTATTGGTCTGGATGGCAAGATTGAAGGTCCACAATTCTGGAGGGGAATCATTGACCGGTCCCTGGGTAAAATAAGCGCCTGAAAACTGGCTGGTCCAAGTTGGATCCGGAGTGAAATCAATCTGGTCGGCACGGTTCGTGACCCCGGCGCTTCCCAGGTTTTCGACGGCCAGGCCCCAGAGGCTGTCGAAGGTGTTGGTCACATAGATTTGAATGGGCAAAATCCCGCCGGGACTGCCTTGGTACACCTTCAGGGTTCCCGCCCCAAGATTGGCCATTCCTTGAAAGTTTGTGAGGGTCATTCCGGTTTTGCTCTCCCTATGACAACTGGAGCAGTCCGCCCCATATTCCGGTAGCGCCACGAGACGGGCGCCCCCGCACAAAATGAAGACGCCGATGGCCACCCCGCGCCAGAATGGAGTATGCCTCTTGCTCATATTGATGATGGATAGAACTTACGCAAAGAATTGATGAAGTCAATCGCGACCGTTGGTGGGAGACTTTCCCCGAACCATTCGCGTATTGAACCCCTGAACCGGCGCGCGGCGTTCACGCCGCTTCGCTGCACAGTTGTCAAATTAGGTTGCGGTCGTAGCGCGGGCTTTCCAGCCCTTGGCATTCCCGCAACTTTTTGCTCTTTCGCGAAGCGTTCTCTCCGATGGCCGTTCCGCTCTCCTGCCCCTGAACGACGCACCGGCTACCATCTGTCAACCGAGCGGTCCGTGGTCTTCGGACCGCGACCGGTCCCCGGTCGCAGCGCGTTGGATTCAGGCAGTAGCTCCAAAGGTTCGCCGTACGCCGCTGGTTTCCCCATGTGCTGCGCGCCGGGACGTCGCGCGGGTTGGCAGGCACTGCCACAGCTCGTTTCCATCATCACTTCATTGCCGGTTCGAGCATCTTTAAGCGGATGTGGGCCTGCAGCCAGGCCGGCGTGCCGGCTGGCGAATTGCTGAGGCAGAGCTGGAAATAATGCCGGGCTGAATTTGTTTCGTGACCATGATCGGCCACCAACCCCAGTCCCAAATCCACCATCACGGAAACCTGGCCGTTGGTGTTCAGTTCATCCAAGTCGCACTTGGCCGAGGCGAAATCCCGGGTTTCGATGCGGGCAAACGCCCGGTTGAGCCGGGTGGGCGGGTCATTGGTGAGGGCGAGGACGTGATCCATAATCGGCAGGGCGGCGGCCGCTTGGCCGGTTTGCTTCAAAATGAGGGCTTTGGCCTTCAGACTCGGCAAGTCATCCGGCGATTTTGCGAGCCGCTCCTCAGCCAGTTCCAAGGCATTCGTGACGTCGCTCAAAGCCAGGTAGGCGGACATCACTCGGTTGGCAATCTCCGGGTCATCGGGATGCTGATTCAGCACCGACTGAAGTGCGCCGCGGGCCTTGGCCAGGTTGGTTTGCAACACGCATAATTGGGACTCCACCAGCGCCAGGTCCAAGTCCAAGGTGCTATTCGCCGGCAGCTTTTGGATCTCTGCGCGCACCTGATCCACCAGTGGGCGGCTGTGGTCGGGCATCCGCAAGCGGTTGTAAATCTCCGCCAGCAGGAGTTCCGGGCCTGGCGAGCCGGGAGTCAGCGTCCGGACCCGCTCCAGTTGTTCCTCCGCCTGCACCAGCCATCCGTAATCGTAATAGCCGGAACCCAGCACATAGCAGTCCGTTGGCTCGTCAAAGGGGCCGCAGAATTTCCGCATCAAATTCACCCGGTCATGGTTGTCCAAACGGTCCTCCGCGTCGTGGAGTTCAAACAGTGCCAGCTTGTGGCCGGCTTGAAGATTCGTGTTACAGGACAGACTAACCCGCGCCGACAAGTTGTTGGCGTTAAGTTTCAGCACCTCCTCGAAGCGCGCCTGCGCCTCGCGCAAGCGGCCCTGTTCTTGCAGCGTCACCCCCCAACCCTCCAGCGGGA
>Ga0316217_10004093_pt1 | contig 16052 bp, 14 predicted proteins | sample 1anoAmetaG_FD_203633 | JGI IMG/M metagenome (GOLD analysis project Ga0316217, IMG submission 203633) | Freshwater microbial communities from Trout Bog Lake, Wisconsin, USA - 1anoA | ecosystem: Environmental > Aquatic > Freshwater > Lake > Hypolimnion/Profundal zone | place: USA: Wisconsin... | reverse complement strand
GCTGCTCTTGCTGGGCGTTATTGGCACTTGCGTCGGCGCCGTCTGCAAATGTTTCCAACACCGATAATCCGCCAACCACGAGTTAAACGATTGAACCACCTATGCACGTCCACACCGCCATCAGTTTGCTCGGTTTGGGGATCCTCCTCGCCAGTAGTTTTGCGCGTTACTGGATGGTCCAGCATTTTGAATCACGCCCGCTGCTGTTGCACGACAACAGCGTGTTGCATTGTATCTTGCTTGTTGCCGGTCTCGGATTGGCCGCAGGTTTCTTTGTCTTGTTAAACCTTGGATACCGCTGGCAATCATGCGTTTTTGTTGGTGTGCTGGTTGCCGCCGACCGAATTCTGAAATGGTGGTTTTTCCGTGTGGAGGTTTGCCGGATGCGCCAGTCTCTGGGTTGCAGTCGCAATGCTACCATTCAAACAGTCAAACGGCGGACAGACATTTTAGTGGCGCATTTTGATTAAAGTCGTCCGACTCGACCAACGAGTCCCTGTACAGGGGCCAACTTGACGCTGACGCTCTGTACTCCAGTCACATTCACCCGACAAGCAGGAGAAAGCGACCCTGACCGTTCTCCAGCAAGCCGAACTCCTCTGCGCTGACTGGGCCAACTAACTGCGCTGCTCCGCCTTTTTAGGCGTGACATGTTTGCCGCTTGTTACCCGTTGCCACTTTTTCCACATATCGTGTGTCACCGGATTTGACTGAAATACACTGCGCGCCAATTCTTGCGCTGACAGTAAAACGGTATCCACTGGCATTTGTTGAGATTCCACCAAGGTTGGTGCGCCGCCGACATCGATTTCGTACAGATGATCCCCGTAAGTTCCCGCCACTGCCCAGCCGTCTTTTTTTGCATGCGCGAGGGTGGGGTAGGCCGACAGATCGTTGATGGCGGTAATCTTGTCTTTCAAATGGTGCGCCCAATGCGGCCCACAAGCGAATTTCATGTCTTCCAAATTCTTGACCCCAAGCGCCCGGGCAAAGGCCGCGAGCTTTTTCCGCCAGAGCCAAGCGCCTTCCGTATTCCAGGCAAAATGTACCGACGCGCAACGCCACCCGCGACTGTAGCGCACGAAGCGGCGCCGTTTGTGTTGCTCACCACGTCCCGCTAGACTTTTGCGGATGTAGCCCCCGATATACCAAGCGATGGCATCCGCTGTCTTGCGAATCGGAATGAGTTCATGCCGGCCGAATCCGTAGCCGGGCAACCGTCGCCGTAACATCGTCCACAATCCCCGGAGATTTTCATCACCGGCCACCGCTTGCCGGATCAGTTTCCGTTTTTCAGCCACAGACCGGTCCGGCTGGCGGCTTTTCAAGTACAAGCCGAAATCAAACCCTGTACGAATATCCACCCGACAGGCAACGACCGCATGACAATGCAGCCGCCCATCCTTGTGGTACTCAAACACCAAAATCCACGCCTGAAACAACTCCTTGAACAAGTGCGTGGTGAGGCTGTGTAGACGCCGTTGATACTCCTCCCATGTCGGGCTGTCCGGTGTTGTCAGTGTGAAAAAACCGATCCACTCATACCCGTCGCGCTTGACCAGGTGGAGGATGTTTTGCGTCAGGCATTCGGCCACGCGTTGCTGGTACGCTGTGAGCTCGGGTTTCATTCTTTCGGTGCAGTTGTAACTAGAAAGACAAGGAAGGGGCGGCGCGGGCGCTAAAGCGCCCGCCTCCGCCCCAATCCTCGTGTTTTCACTCATCACACACCCACGATGCGACCGCGGGCGCGCAAGCGACCATTGAACAAGGCGTCGAAGCTGTGGACGCCGAGTTCGATCACTTTGTCGCGGAGTTTGCCGCTGTGCTTCTCGGCTTCCTCGCGTGACAACACGTAATCGAACGTGTTGACGAACCGATCCGTTTCATCCGTGTCAAGCAACGTCAAGACCTGTTGCTTCACCAGACCACGTTTACCGGTGTACTCGTCAGTTCGTTCACTCACGACTTGTGTATGGATTCGCATGATTTCCTCCTTTCTATGGGATGTCAGAGATCTATCGGCGCAGATGTATCGCGCAGGAACCGTTCGATCTCCCAAACCGGATAGAGTGGGCGTCGTGTCGCACGGGACGGACGCAGCAATCCTCGTTTTGTGAGACGGTCAATAGTGACCGGCGCGACCCCAAGAGCCGTTGCGGCCTCAGTTCTAGTCAGCGCCAATTTCGGTGGCTTTGGACGATAGATTTCGTTTTCCATGCTGCGCACTATGAAGCGCAGCATGTCTATGCGTCGCGGTCATCAAATCAAATCAGCGTGTCCGCTTTCGCAGTCGCATCCTTCTCTTACTAATGCGTTTACCCCTTACGCCGAGACGGATACTGTAACGTCGGCAGAGCCTTTGGAACGAAAAAATATCACCAAATTCATTCTTTCCCAACCAATTGCAACTCCATTTGTAAAGTTCTATGGTTGAATTAAACTTCTCCACGAAACGCCAAAAAACGACCAGTAGCAAATAGAACTTTATGTGATAACCACCGACAATTAACTCGCCATTGTCGCCGACAACTTTGCTGGCTCTTGCTTCACCCAAACCAATTGAGAAATCTGCTGACTCTGCCCGCGATTGTTGCTGTGCTAGCGCCTGAATTTCATTGCACAAAGCCAGCTTCTTTTCTGCAAGTGTGTCAAAATCTTGCGCCAGATTCTCAAGGTCCGCCTGATACTTCTGTCCTCGCTTTATCAATCTCGCGTAAGCTTTCGGCGACATTCGTTGGCGAAGTCGGGCGTCGAACTCTTCCAATTCTTTTCCAGCTTTTTCCCAAGATTCATCCAGCAACTGTAAGCACTCTAATTGATGTCCAATAGCACGCCCTAAAACACGTGGACCTGACACAGTGGGATCAGCATTTGCGATTGTTGGACACATCTCGGCAATAATGTATTCACACACTTTTGCAACCCAAAGACGAGAGGCGACCGGTATCCACTTCAACATCAGTGGTTCGATAGCCTCGAATTTCTTAAAACTGTCCCGAACCCATGCCGGCCACGCGGCTGGCCATTCCCCTGGGGTTGAAAAAATCTTCCATTCGACTTTGTCCTTTGCTGTTAATTCGCCAGCCATAACAGTCTCCTAAGCACTCGCCGGCATCGCTACCACATTTTCGGGTTGCTCAGCCTCGGCATCGAATGTGATTCGCTTGGCCATCTCGCGACTGTGGACATCGCGCAGATGGCCATAAGTCTTAGCGACCAGTACGCCACCATCCACGTGCCCCAACCAACCGGCGATCACTTTGAAATCGACGCCAGCCTCAATGCAATTAGAACAAAAGAAATGTCGCATGGCATGATGTGTGTAATGTGGTTTGATTCCGAGTTTGCGACAAGCATTGATCATACTGGTCATTGCTGATTCAATCTGAAAAATTCTGTCGCTAGGGTGGGGGCGTTTGGGAAGTTTGGCCTTGAGCGTCAACAGTAATCTCTCCAGTGGGTGAAACAGTGGCACTGTGCGACTCTTACCAAGCTCACCGGTGCCCTTACCGGCGACGGTGAAGGTCTTGAACTGAAAGTTCACATCACCCCACAACAGCGGCGGTTTTCCGTGCCCGCTGTCACCGACAACTTCCGCCAATCGACAACCGCTATAGCCTAAAAACTCGACAAGATCGGCGCTGTCTTTGCCGTTGTTCTTACGCATCGTTTCGAGCAGTTCACGAAATTGCTCCTTGGTCGGTACAAGCAGTTTTTCTTTGCTGAGTTTTCGCCGGTTGATCTCCTTGGCCGGGTTCTCCAAAAGCATGCCGTGCCGGCAAGCATAGTCCAGAATGCGCCGTAGAACCTCCAGGTCGGCATTGTAGGTCCGTGCCGCACACGTGCCGCTTCGCTCCGCTGCCCATTGCTCGATCTGTCGCAACCCGATGTTGCGGACAGTGACGTTCCCAAAGTGTCGCGCCAGCATCTTCACCGAGTTCAGGTACATGGTGACGGTCTTGGGTTTGATTGAAACCGACGCGGTGTCAAACCAGCGCTTAGCCACACCCCCGACCAGTTGACCATTGGTGTTGAACTCAGCAAAAAGCAAGGTCTTGGCATCCACAACCGTCAGACGATCCACTTTCCGCCGCAGTTCCTCTAGGTGGCGCTTGGCTAATTCACGGTCGGCGGTCTTAAGACTGCGCTTGACTTGCCGCCCATCACGCCTAAATATTGCGTAATAGATGCCGGTTACGCTAGAACGATAAAGACAATCGCCAACATGAACCAACTGTTGAACATTCAGAGCCTTCGTTGTGGTCTTCATAGTGCCCACACTCTAAAGGTTACAACAAAAGGTTACAACAACAAAATCAAGCGTTACGCGGCGTTAGAAAAAGCCTTATTTTACTGGGTAAAGCCGGCATAGCTCAATTGGCAGAGCATCTGATTTGTAATCAGAAGGTTATCGGTTCAAGTCCGATTGCCGGCTCCATTTTTGGGGTCGCTGTGTTTTTATTGACACATCTTTGCGAAGTGACGGTTAATAACACCGCCTTTACAATTGACCCTTAAACGATTTCATTGGAAACTGCATACAGCAGATTCAGCGATTATATCGCTGGCTTGTCAACTACACCAAAAGGACAACACTGACGTATATTGGATCAATATGAAGCTTGCCAATAAATTGGGTTTCTCGAAGGTCATGACTACCTTTACAGAAATCTTTGGTCTTAGCCGTACAATTGCGATCAGCGTTATTGTATTCATCGTGCTGGCCATACTGGTTCTTGGTTTTTGGTTCTTTCACTTTGCTCCACCCACCACAATCATCATTACGAGTGGTCCTGAGGGTAGCATCTTTCATACGAATGCCATCAAGTACGGCAAAATTCTTGCACATAACGGTGTGACTTTGAAGATTTTGACTTCACAAGGCTCGCTGGATAATCTCAAGCGATTGGGTGATCCGGCATGTCGAGTTGACATTGGCTTTGTTCAAGGCGGTATGACCAATGGCGTGGATACGAGCAAGTTGGTTTCACTCGGTAGCGTTTTTTATGAACCAATCTTGGTGTTTTATCGTAGCACCCCAACCATCGAATTGCTTTCTGAACTTGATGGCAAGCGACTAGCAATTGGTTCCGAGGGCAGTGGTACCCACGCGCTGGCGCTAAAATTGCTGGCCGCCAATGGTATCGAACCAGGCGGGAAAACAGAATTATCTAATTTGGAAGGCGAAGAAGCCGCAATGGCATTGGTGGATGGCAAGGTCGATGCAGCATTTCTAATGGGCGACTCCGCCTCACCGCAAGTCATGCGCAAGCTGTTACATACATCTGGCATCCAGCTTATGAACTTTACGCAGGCAGATGGCTACACGCGAAGGATTACTTATTTACATAAACTGGAACTCCCCAAAGGCTGTTTAGATTTTGGGAAAAACCTGCCGGCACAGGATGTGCAGTTAATCGGCCCGACAGTCGAGCTGATTGCCCGGCCTTCCTTGCATCCATCACTGTTCTATTTGTTGTTGGACGCGGCCCGGGAAGTCAACGGTAACGCAAGCGTGTTACAGCGGCGTGGGGAGTTTCCGGCGCCTTTGGAGCACGAGTTTCAACTCAGCGCTGACGCCAGCCGGTACTACACTTCGGGTAAGAGTTTCTTCTATCGTTTCCTTCCATTCAGTCTCGCCAGCCTGATTAACCGCATCTTGGTGGTGTTTGTGCCGCTGGTGGTGATATTGATACCAGTCTTGCGATCAATTCCGATGCTTTACAAGTGGAGGATCAAGCTAGGTATTTTTCGCTGGTACCGGGCGCTGCTGGCATTGGAGAAGGAACTTTTTGCACAGAATTCCATTCAGCGTAATGACGAGTTTGCAAAACGTCTGAATGAAATTGAAGATGCGGTCAACAAAATGAAAGTCCCGGCCTCGTTTGCTGATCAATTCTACGGACTGCGCGGTCACATCGATTATGTTCGAGAGCGGCTTCAGATTGGGAAAAGATAAAACAAAAATGGCGGCCCCAACGGGATTCGAACCCGTGTACCCAGATTGAGAATCTGATGTCCTAGGCCTCTAGACGATGGGGCCAGCCCTCGCAGAATAGCGATGCGCGGGTAGAAATCAAGCCGTTTGACGCAACCGCTGCAAAACTTTGTCGTGGATGCCGTCAAACTTGCCGTTGGAAAACACGGCGACCACGTCACCGGACCGCAACTGCGGCGCCAGCACATTGATGATCGCATCCGCGTTCGCCGAATACTCCGCCGGTATCCCGCGACCACGAATTGCTGCCACAACTTGTTCTGGATTCAATCGCTCCGCTTCCGGCAACTCGTTCAGCCGATCCACGCGTGCCACGAAGACGCCGTCAGCTAGCGCCAACGCTTCTGCCAATTCGTGCTGGAAAATGTTCCGCCGTGTTGTGTTGCTGCGCGGCTCGAATAACACCCACAACCGGTGCCCGGAATATTGCTGGCGAATGGCGCGAATAGTTTCAACGATGGCGGTCGGGTGATGCGCGAAATCGTCGAGCACCGTCACGCCGGCAACTTCGCCACGCACTTCCATCCGCCGCTTGATGCCGGTAAAGCTGTCGAAGCCGGCCTGAATCTGCGCCCGGCTCAATCCCAGTTCGCTCGCGCAGACCACCACGGCGGCGGCGTTGCGCTGGTTGTGCTCACCGGCCAGAGGGATCCGATAACCAGCGAAATCCGGCAACCCAAAGAACCGCACCCGGCTCTGCGCGCCGGCAACAACCTCGCGCATATTCGCATCGTCGCCATTGGCAATGATCAGGCCGCGGCGCGGGACGACTGCGACCAGTTGGCGGAACGCGCGCTTGACCGCGGCGAGGTCGGCAAAGATGTCGGCATGATCGAATTCGATATTGTTCAGGATCACGGTGTCGGGCAAGTAGTGGACGAATTTGCTGCGCTTGTCGAAAAAGGCCGTGTCGTATTCATCGCCTTCGATGACGAAATTGGCGCCGGTACCGAGGCGCGCGCCGGCACCGAAATTGTTCGGAATGCCGCCAATGAGAAACGCCGGCGACTTACCGGCGGATTCCAGCACCCATGCGAGCAACGACGTGGTCGTGGTCTTGCCGTGCGTGCCGGCAATCACCACCGAGTGTTTGCCGCGGATGAAAAACTCCCGGACCAGCTCCGGCAATGAACAGCAGTTCAGCCGTTCGTCCAGCGCACGCTCGACTTCCGGCGTGCCGCGTTTCATCGCGTTGCCGATGACGATCAGTTCGGGCCGGTGATCGAGGTTCGATTCCCGGTAACCTTGAAGAATCCGAATGCCTCGCGATTCGAGAAACGTGGACATTGGCGGATAAACGTTTTCGTCACTGCCGGTCACGGCGTAGCCGGCGTCCCGGCACAGAGCTGCGACAGACGCCATTGCGGTGCCGCAGATTCCGACGAAGTGAACTGATTTGACCTCCTTGGTCAGCATGGTTATTCTCGTAACAGAAATGCCAAAGCGAATCAACGTTGCAGATTTCGACCTAGCTTCCAGCCTGATGTGTGGACAGGCATTTCGGTGGACTGCCGGCGCGGATGGCTGGTTCACCGGCGTCGTCGGCCAACGCGTATGCCGGCTCCGCCAGACCGGCACAATACTGGAAGGCGACATTGATCGGCGCTACCTCGGGCTCGCCGACTCGCTGCTCGACATCGCCGCCACCTTTCCCGATGACGAAGCGTTGCAACACGCAGTGCGCCAGCATTGGGGCTTGCGCGTTCTCCGTCAAGAACCGTGGGAAACGCTTGCCTCGTTCATCGCCAGTTCCACCAAACAGATCGTCCAGATCCGGCAAATCGTCGAACACCTGGCGCGCCGCTTCGGCCAGCCACTGGCCGACACCGCCTTTTCATTTCCGGATGCGGCGAAAATTGCCGGTGCTACACTGCTGCAGCTCCGCGCCTGCAAACTTGGCTTTCGCGCTGAGTACTTACTCGCAGCAGCGCGGATGGTTGACCGGGGCGAGATCCAGTTGGATGCGTTACCGGCAATGGAATACGAGCGCGCGTTGGAAGAGCTGCTCAAGATTCACGGCGTCGGCGAAAAGATCGCCAACTGCACACTCTTGTTTTCCTGTGGGTTCAACCAAGCCTTCCCGGTGGATGTCTGGATGCAACGCGCGCTGCACCGGCTTGGCTGGCGCGACAAGAAGATTACTCGCAAGCAAGTCCTCAACCACTTCGGCCCGTACGCCGGTTGGGCGCAGCAATATCTCTTCTTCAGCGAGCGTTCGCGCTGAGGCGCTTCGCCCGCGCGCCGGTTGATGTGTCTTCGATTACCCAACCTTGCAACTTGAGTTGGTCGCGGATTTCATCGGAGCGTTTGAAATTCTTCGCCTTCCGCGCCGTTTGTCGTTCCTCGACCAACGCTTGGATTTCTGCCGGTACGTCTGACTTGGCCGGGATGCCGAAGCCGAGGACTTTGTCGATCTGCCGCCAAGTCGCCAGAATGCACGCGGCTTCATCGGCGGGAATGGTGCGCTTGTTGGCGTCGCGAATGAATTCAAAGATTGAGCCGAGCGCGGCGCTGATGTTCAAGTCATCATCGAGTGCGGTTTCGATTGGTGCCGGTATCTTTTGCGCTTTCGCCTCAGTCGGTGCGGCAAGCTCCTGAATCTTTAACAAGAACTCGTCAATGCGCTGCAATGCGGAACGCGCGCCGGCCAGACCGTCCATTGTGAAATTGAGTTGCTCCCGGTAATGGCCGCTGAGCAGGAGATACCGGACTTCGCGACCAGTCCAGCCTTTGGCCAGCAGGTCACGAAGTGTGAAGAAGTTGCCGGCAGACTTGCTCATCTTTTTACCTTCGACGAGCAGGTGGGCGTTGTGCAGCCAGTATTTGACGAATTGCTTACCGGTAGCGGCTTCGCTTTGAGCGATTTCGTCTTCGTGATGCGGGAAAACTAAATCTTCGCCACCGCAATGAATGTCGAAGCTTGCTCCCAGATGCGCCATGCTCATCACGCTGCATTCGATGTGCCAGCCGGGACGGCCGGGGCCCCACGGCGAATCCCATTTGATCGGGCCGTCAGTCTCGACCCACGCTTTCCAGAGCGCGAAGTCGGCGACGGATTCCTTGGCGTACTCGTCGTGTTGGACGCGCGCGCCGGGCTGGAGATTTTCCATGTCGAGGTGGCCGAGCTGGCCGTAGGCGGGAAAGGATTTGATGGAAAAATAAACCGAGCCATCGTCACCGATGTAGGCGTGTTGCTTGGCAATGAGCTGCTCAATCAATGCGATCATGCCGGGAATGGTCTCGGTGGCGCGTGGGACAACGTGGGCGCGCTGGATGTTCAACGTGGTGAGGTCGCGGAAAAATTCCTGCGTGTAAAAATCAGTGATCTCGCGGAGCGGCTTGCCGGTTTCGCGGACGGTGCGAATGATTTTGTCTTCCACGTCGGTGATGTTCATGACGTGGGTGACGGCAAAGCCTTTGTATTCGAGGTACCGGCGCAGCAAGTCCTCGAACATAAACGCCCGCAGGTTGCCGATGTGGGCGTAATTGTAAACGGTCGGGCCGCAGGTGTAGAGGCCGACCTTCTTGCCGGCGGGATCAAGCGGCACGAAAACTTCCTTGCTGCGGCTCAGCGTGTTGAAAAATTGGAGGGCCATCAAATCTCCACACTGACCATCGCGATGGCGACCACACCTTCTTTGCGGCCGGTAAAACCCATCAACTCGCTCGTTGTCGCCTTGATACCGATCTGGTCGGGGCGGACGCTGAGGTGACCGGCCATGATCGTTTGCATCTGCGGAATGTGCGGCGACAGTTTCGGCGCTTCGGCGATCACGGCGGCGTCAATGTTGTTGATCGTCGCCTTTAGCTGCCGGTACTTCGCCGCCGCATCGCGGAGAATTATCATGCTATCCATGTCCTTCCACTTCTTGTCGGTGTCGGGATAAAACTTTCCGATGTCGCCGAGCGACACCGCGCCGAGCAACGCGTCAGCAATGGCGTGCGCCAGCACGTCGGCGTCGCTGTGGCCGAGCAGCCCGACCGGGTGCGGAATTTGCACACCGCCGATGATGCACTTCCGGTTCGGCGCGAAACGATGAACGTCAATGCCAATGCCAACGCGATTCATAGTGGCTCACTATAGCAAGACCAGCCGCCACCGCGAGAAAATTTCCGGCACCGGTCGTCGGTAAGATGACGACTCTATTCGGCAAGACTTGCTGGTAGGCTTGCATACTGGACGCAGTTACCGCTAAACTTATTGGAATTATGAGTTTGAGATATCGGGAATATCCGCCGGTTGTCAGCTACGGCATTGCCACGTTGATGTCGGTTTCGATGATGGCGATGATGGCAACATTGCCGTTCAAAATTCAAACGCTCGGTGCGCGACTGGATTCGGTGGGATTTTTGTTCATGTGTACTTCGTTTTGCTACGTGCTGGCCGGCTTGTTTCTCAGTTGGATTTCACATCATATTGGGCCGCGGCGTGTGATGTTGGCGATGTTGGCGGTGTGCGGATTCACGGCGATGCTGTTGCCGTTCGCCGGCACGATGTGGCAGGTGTATGTCTTGGCGAGCGGTTACATGATCGCGGTCTGTCTGTTTTGGGCGGCGATGGAACATGCGTCGGCAGGATTGCACACACACCTGACACTGATTCAATCCACCGCGTGTTTTTGCGCCGCGTTTAGTCTCGGCAATGCGCTCGGCCAGATGAGCAGCAGCTTGTTGCAATCGCAAACAGTGGCGGTGCCGTTTTTCGTTTCCGCCGGGGTGACAGTGGTGGTGATGGCTTTGACGTGGCTGACGGTTTCGCCGGAAGCCGGGTTCCGACGGTCAACGCCGGCTGACATCGCGGCGTTCCCGGAAAATTCCCGGCAACGGTTGCGCCGGTCGCTGTTGGCGGCACGCATTGGGTTGGTAGCGACGTATGGGATGTATGCGGTGGTTTGTTTTTTTCTGCCCCGGTATCTCTGGGAGCATCGCGGTTTCAGTAAACCGCTGGCCGGCAGCTTGACCGCTGTGACGTTGGTGACGATGTCCCTGACGTTTGCGGTTCACGGTTTTGGGAAACGCTGGCCACACCGGTTGTGGATTGTTCGGGTGTGCCCAGTGGTGGCGTCGGTGGGTGCGTTAATGACCGGCTTGTCGGCATCGGTGCCGGTGATTGCAGTGGGAGCGGTGGTGCTTGGTGTGGCGGCAGCCAGTAATTATTCGCACCATTTGTATTACAGCCTCGAAGAGCCCGGCAAGCGCGCGCGCAATGCCGGCATCCATGAGGCGACTGTCGGTGTGGCGTTCATGATTCCGCCGGCGCTGGGTGGGTTGGCGGCGCGCTTTACCAACGCACCAGAAAGTATTTTTTGGTCGGGCGCACTCTTTGCCGGATTGATGCTGTTGGTGCAAACGGTGGCACTGGCCCGGCAAGCCGCACGCACAGTCTCGACACCGTCATCATCTTGAATTAGATTCTGCTCGTGCTGAAACGTCTTGTCATTCTCATGCTCTGGGCCCCGGTCGTCTGGGCGCAATACGAAGCGGGCTATACAAACAAGCCGGTTCCGTACTCATCCACCATCTTGGTTCCACGGGTGGGCGTGCCGCAGGTCGGCGTCCCACAAATGACTATCGTGGACGTACCTGTTGCCGGCACACCACAACCACCGGTTGTGATACCTCCATCGCCGCTGAATTCGCCATATAAACCGGCCGCGGCCTATCCACATCCGACAACGGCAGATTTGGCGCGTCGCAATGTGCAAATTGTCGCGCCGCCATTGCCATCGGTAACAGTGGGCACGCAAGTTCCGTTACCGGCGCCACCGCCGGCCGTAGTGGATAAAAACCGGTATGTTGCACCCGATGGCAATGACGCCAATGACGGCACTAACGGCAAACCTTGGCGCACCATCCAACATGCCGCTGAACTGGCGAAACCCGGCGACATCATCGTGGTCAGAGCCGGTACCTATGAACCATTTCACACGATGCGCGGTGGTACTGCCGCCAAGCCAATCACGTTTCTGGCGGAAGGCAACGTGATCGTCGGGCCGCCCGGCGGATTACGGCCGGCGGAAAAACAAGCCAAGACACTGCCAGAGCTTTACCGTTTGGATAATATCCACATCCATTTTTGCGACTACATCGTTATTGATGGTTTTAAAGTCCAGCGCGCGGGGCGCTGCGGTATTTGTGTGGTGGACTCGCGCGGTGTGGTGCTGCGCAACAATGTCGTCAGCGACGCCCGGATTTTTGGCATCTTGACCGGCTTTGCGGTGGAAGTGCAGATTCTCAATAACAAGACGTCCGGCACATTGGAACAACACGGCATCTATGTTTCCAATAGCCGGGACGAACACGATAATCCAATCATCCGCGGCAACGAATCTTACGCCAACAACTACAGCGGAATCCAAGTCAATGGCGACTGCAAGTCCGGTGGTGACGGGAGTATTTCCGGCGCCATTATCGAAAACAACATCATCCATGACAACGAATCCAAGGGCTTGAGCTTGATTTCGATGAGCGACTCGGTCGTGCAGAACAACCTCATCTACAGCAATGGCAAAACTTCCGGCGCCGCTGGCATCCATCTCACCGATGAAATCAGTTGCGGCCGGCCCAGCAGCGGCAATGTCATTGTCAACAACACCGTGGACGAGCCGACCATGGCCGGGATTCGCCTGACCGATGGCGCGGCCGACAATATCATCTTCAATAATCTGATAGTCAGCCCGCATCCGGTGGTGGACGAGGTCAATGACAACAAGATCGACAGGCTTTCCAATGTGCTTTTGCAATCCGATGCCGGCGTGTTCATTAACCCGCTCCTCGGCGATTTCCGTTTGTTCTCGGCCGGTCCCGCCAATGGCGTGGGATTGCCCCGGTATTACCTCAAACCTGCGCCGATAATGAATTGCGTCGGGAAACCGCGCCAACTCATCTCGGGTTTTGACGCCGGCGCGTACTGAGGTCGCGTTTTACCCAGCCATTGCGCCGGCGGCTGATTTTTCGGCTGGGAATACCGGCGGCGTGGGTTATACTTACCGGTTCAAGATATGGCCAAAGACTCCATTATCATTACCGGGGCGCGGCAGCATAACCTCAAGAACTTGAGCCTGACCTTGCCGCGCGACAAGCTGATCGTGATGACCGGCTTGAGCGGCTCCGGCAAATCGAGCCTCGCGTTCGACACGATCTACGCCGAAGGCCAGCGCAAATATGTCGAGAGTCTCTCGGCCTACGCCCGGCAATTCCTCGAACAACTCCAGAAACCGGAAGTGGACCATATCGAAGGCTTGTCGCCGGCGATCGCCATCGAGCAACGCAGTGCCGGCAGCAACCCGCGCTCGACCATCGCCACCACCACCGAGATTTACGAGTACCTCCGGCTGCTCTACGCCAACATCGGCCGGCCGCATTGCCACAAGTGCGGCAAGCCGATCACCACGCAGACCACCAGCCAGATCGTGGAGCAAATCCTCGCGCTGGGCGAGGGGACGCAAATCATGTTGCTCGCGCCGCTGGTGCGCGGGCGCAAGGGCGAGTTCCGCGATGTTTTTGCAAAATTGCGGAGCGAAGGCTATGTCCGCGCGCGCATTGACGGCGTGATCCTTGATCTTTCCGAGCCGATCAAGCTCGATAAGAAACGCAATCACACCATTGAGCTTGTCGTGGACCGCATTGCGCTCAACATTAAGACGCGGCCCCGGCTCGCGGACAGTATTGAGACCGCGCTCAAAAAGGGCGAGGGGACATTGCTTGTCGTTTCACCCGACGCCGAGCGGCTGTTCAGCACACAGAACGCCTGCCCGGATTGCGGCATCAGCTATGGGGAATTCACCCCGCGGAATTTCTCCTTCAACTCACCCTATGGCGCGTGCAAGACCTGCTCCGGTCTGGGCGTGAAACAATTTCTCGATCCCGACCTCGTCGTGCCGGACAAAACCAAGTCCATTGCCGGCGGTGCCATCACGGCGTGGCGGCGCGGCGGCCGGCGGCTGATCATTTATTACAAGATGCTCCTGCGCGGGCTCGCGAAGCATTACAAAATCGACCTCGAAACGCCGTGGAAAGACTTGCCGGAAAAAGCGCGGCAGGAAATCCTCCACGGCACAACCGACGAAATCGAATTCACCTACTGGCGCAAGGGCGCCTGGCGGAAGTTGCCGAAGGTTTTCGAGGGCGTGATCCCGAATCTCGAACGGCTGTACGAAGAAAGCGAAAGCGAATTCACCAAGGCGCGCCTCCAACAATACATGGTCGGCATGCCGTGCCCGGATTGCAAGGGCGGCCGGCTCCGCAAGGAAAGCCTGGGCGTCACCATCGCCGGCAAATCCATCATTGACGCCACACGGCTGAGCATTACCGGCGCGATTGCGTTCTTCGACTCGCTCCAGTTGACTGAGTTCGAGCAAAAGATTGCCGACCAGGTGTTGCGGGAAGTCCGGGCGCGGCTCCGGTTCCTGTTAAACGTCGGCCTCGGTTATCTGACGCTCGACCGGCAGAGCGACACGCTCAGCGGCGGTGAAGCGCAACGGATCCGGCTCGCCACGCAAATCGGCGCCGGGCTCGTTGGCGTCCTGTATGTCCTCGACGAACCGAGCATCGGGCTGCACCAGCGGGACAATGCCCGGCTGCTCGACACGTTGAAGAACCTGCGCGACCTCGGCAACACTGTGATCGTGGTCGAGCACGATGAAGACACGATCCGGCAAGCGGATTACATCGTGGACTTGGGGCCGGGGGCGGGTGTGCATGGCGGATACATCGTCGCGGAAGGCGCGTTGCCGGCAATTCTGGCCGCGCCGAAGTCACTGACGGGTGCGTATCTGCGCGGTGAATTAAAAATCCCGGTGCCGAAGAAGCGGCGCGTGCCCAACAAAGGCTGGCTCACGATCAAAGGTGCCCGCGAAAACAATTTGAAGAACATTGAGGTGCGGATTCCGTTCGGCCTGCTGACGTGCGTGACCGGCGTCAGCGGCTCCGGCAAGTCCACGCTGGTGGACGACATCTTGTGCAAGGCGCTCTTCCGCAGTTTATACCGGGCGAAGGACCGGCCCGGCGCCCATGCCGGGATGACCGGCCTCGATGAACTCGACAAAGTGATCGTGATTGACCAATCCCCGATTGGGCGGACGCCGCGCTCGAACCCGGCGACTTACACGAAGGCGTTTGACCAGATTCGGACATTATTCGCGAGCCTGCCGAACGCGAAGATTCGCGGCTACGGGCCGGGCCGGTTCAGCTTCAACGTCAAAGGCGGCCGGTGCGAAGCCTGCACTGGCGACGGCGTGATCAAAGTGGAGATGCACTTCCTGCCGGATGTCTACGTGACGTGTGAACAGTGCGCGGGCCGCCGCTACAGCCGCGAAACGCAGGAGATCACTTACAAAGGCCGCAACATCGCCGACGTGTTGGAGATGACGGTGGATGAAGCCGAGGAGTTTTTCCGGGCCGTGCCGAAGCTGCGCGACATTTTACAAACATTGCAGGACGTCGGCCTCGGCTATCTCAAGATCGGCCAGCAGGCGACGACCTTATCCGGCGGCGAAGCCCAGCGCATCAAGCTGTCGAGCGAGCTGGCCAAGCGCGCGACCGGCCGGACGCTCTACATTTTGGATGAACCCACCACAGGATTGCATTTTGCCGACGTCCACAAGCTCTTGGAGGTGCTCACGAAGCTCCGCGACGCCGGCAATACCGTCTTGATCATCGAGCACAACCTCGATGTCATCAAGTGCGCCGACTGGCTGATTGACCTCGGTCCCGAAGGCGGCGACGCCGGTGGGGAAGTGGTCGCCGCCGGGACTCCCGAACAGGTCTGTGCCATCGAAAGATCCCACACCGGCCAATTCCTCCGCCACGTGCTGTGAAAAATCTAGGCGCGCCGCGCTAATTTCCCATTCAGACGGCTGCTTGTTCCGCGCGTTTGTGGGTGCGATACCGCAAGATGCCGATGCCGATGGTGCTACCGGAAGACAATGATCACTTTTTAGTAGAGCGGTTTCGCCGGCGAGACCGGCAGCTCGTCCCGGTGTCTCACCGGGACGTCCCGGTAACACACCGGGACGTCCCGGAACAACGCCGGGACGTCCCGGAACGACACCGG
>Ga0316217_10004092_pt1 | contig 16052 bp, 13 predicted proteins | sample 1anoAmetaG_FD_203633 | JGI IMG/M metagenome (GOLD analysis project Ga0316217, IMG submission 203633) | Freshwater microbial communities from Trout Bog Lake, Wisconsin, USA - 1anoA | ecosystem: Environmental > Aquatic > Freshwater > Lake > Hypolimnion/Profundal zone | place: USA: Wisconsin... | reverse complement strand
CGTTGTTCGCTTGGTTTCCTTGCAGTCTCTTTCGAGACTCAAAGCATTTCCATTCTCTTTATCCGGCTTTCAAAGACGCCCGGACGATTCGCGGCCTTCCCTCGCGGGCCAGTTCGCTTCCGTTCCGTTTGCCACAACCTCGATCGCGGCAGACATTCAGACTACCTTACTGCCACTGGATTGCAAGCAATTTTCTTTGGGAAAGACACTGGAAACGCGACCCGGGAGGTGCGAAGCCAACTCCGGCAAGCCCCGGACCCCTTGATCTACATGGAAAACTCCACATTCGCCCGCTCCTTGTCCGGACCTGGATTTTTTTCTTCCGCCTGCGATTCCCCTTCATCCAGTTCCAGGCTGGGCGTCCGGTAGGGCCCCCATGCCCAGGCTTGCCAGGTCACCTCCGGCAGCACCTCGGGATCCTCGGCCGCGTTGGCCGTTTTCAGCGCCAGGTCGCGGACGATCCGCACCACCCGGCTGAGCCCGGCATAGCTGATCTTGTCGGGCGTGTCCGTGGGCCGGTGGTAGTCCTCATGGAGGCCGGTGTTGAAGCAGATGGCGGGAACCGATCGCCGGGCGAAGCTGTAGTGGTCCGAGTCCCGCCAGTAGCCCTCGATCCCCGCGGAAAGACTGACGCCCTGGGCGGCGGCGAGGGCCCGGGCGTCCCGGGTGAGGGTGGTGACGCAGCCCTTCCGCCGGGCCGGCATGACGTGCAGTTCGCCCGGACGGCCGCGGCCGATCATATCCATGTTGATATCGGCCTTCACCGCGGCGATGGGGACCGCCTTCCCGGCCAGGAAGGCTTCGGAGCCCAGCAGCCCCTCCTCTTCCCCGCTCACCCCCAGGAAGGCGATGGAGCGCCTCGGACCGGACTCCCGGAGCAGCCGCATCACCTCCAGCAGGCCGGCCGTGCCCGAGGCGTTGTCGTCCGCTCCCGGATAGCGGGTCCCGCGCACCGTGCCCAGGTGATCGAAATGGGCGGTAACGAAGACATACTCCCCGGCGAGGGCGGGGTCCGTGCCCGGGAGCACGCCCACCACGTCGCTGGCCTCCCCGGAGCGCAAGCCCCCCGGCTTCGCCAGGGCATGCCCCGGACCTGAGGGGCGGAACCAGCCGGCGTCGCGCCAGGGGTAATGATAGGGCGTCACCCCGCCGAAGCCTCCGGCGACGATCGGGCTCAAGCCGGTCTCCTGCATCTTCTCCGCCACGTAGGCCGCCGCCTTGTCGGCGCCCGGGGTGCCGGTCCCGCGCCCGGCCAGATCGGGACTGCATAGATACTCGAGATCAGCCTTCATCCGGACCGGATCCGGGTCGGGCAACCCGTTCGCGGAGACAGTGCAGGTATTCAGAATGAAAATGGATATAATAGCTTTAATGCATGCCGAATTACCCATACTACACCTTGATATAACATTGATTGTCTAGTTGAAATAATATTAAATCAATAATTATCTAGTTAACCATGACAATACGACAACCTCGCCGGAGTGTTCCCAGGGTAGGCCCGCCTCCCGGGAAAAGCAAGGCCCGAGAGCCCGGCTAAAACCGCGGTCGTGGACCAGGAGCCCCAAGTCCCCTGACTGGACACTTGGGGCTCCTGGACTGCCACCCTGCCGGCAGGCAGGGCTACTTAACGGTCAGCAGCGGGTTCCGGACCGCCACATCGTGGAGGGAGACACTGCCCGGGACCGTGATCGTGGCGACGGGGGCCACGTTGTCCTCGACCCCGGTGCCGGTTCCCAGGGTCACGGCGGGGTAGATCAGGATCTCGGAGAGATCCTTGTCCGCCACATAGATGTCGCCCAGGCTGTCGACCGCGATGCCGTTGGGGTGGCTCAACGTGGTGAGGCTGCCGGTGACGCCCATCCCGGGGATATAGACTTTGGCGGCGGGTGAGACGATTCCCTGCTTGGTGGCCACCTGGGCGGCGCTGAAGATATCCACGCGGGGGGGAACGCTCACGGTCGGGGCGGACGCGAGCGGCGCGGCGATCGACAAGGCCGGGGAGTTGCTGACGCCCCCCTGGTCCGTGACATAAAGGTTGCCCGCCGCGTCCAGGGTCAGCGAGTGCATCGACGTGAATCCAGTGATGGTGGTGGAGGGGGCGATATTGGCGATCGTGTCGAGGGAGATGGCGGGACTGGGGCCGTCCATAGTCGGGGGCGGCGTCACGGCGGCGGCGATGTCGCTGGCGGAAAAGATCGCCACGCTGGCATTGCCTTCGTCAGCCACATAGACATTGCCCGCCTGGTCCAGGGCCAGGCCGTTGGGAGAGCTCAGTCCCGTGGCGCTGCCGGAGATGACGATATAGGGGGCAGGCGTGATGGCGACGGTCGTCGAGGTCGAAGGGACGGTGATCGGCGCCAGGATCACCACGTTGCCGCCGGAGTTGGCCACGTAGAGGTAGCCCTTGGAATCGAAGGCCATGCCGAAGGGGCCGGTCATCGCCGTGCCGCCGATCGTCAAGCTGGGGGCTGGGCTGCCGGTGCTTCCCGGCGCGTAGGCCGAGGGAGGATAGACATCGATGAGATTGGCCGAACTATCGCTGACGTACAGGTTCCCCGCGGCATCGAACGCAATGCGGTGGGCGTCCGTGAAACCGCCGACCGAGGCCGTGAGGGCCACGGACGCGGTGCCGGCCGGGACCGAGAAGGCATCGACGATCTTGCCTGAGGTGGCGAAGACCTGCTCCTTCGTGCTGAAGGTCACGCCGGGCGGCAGCGGCGAGGTCGAGGTGCAGCCGGTGGCGAACAGCAGCGCTCCGGCGATCAGGCACGCGGTCATGCCCAGGCGTTGGGTGGAAGCGGAAAGCGTCGGGTTCATGGGTATCCTTCATAAAAATGAAAAGACATTCATGACATCGCCCGCAGCGAAAGCGGACTGCCATCGACCGGCGGGGGCCAGCCCTTCTGAAGTGGAATTGGAAATTACAATTCCATTACACCGCACCCGCCGGGCCGGATGGTGTAAAAAATGATTATTTTTTCATCCAATCTCGCTATCGGATATAAGGGATCGTCAACGGACCATAGGGCAGCACCGCCACCCGGGCCCGGGGCCCATGGTGCTCCATCCGCTCGGCCAGGGTCCGGGCCGGGTCGTGGCTGGGGATGAACTTGGCCTTCTTGACTGTCTCATCATCCAGCAGGGAATACAGGTAGCAGTCTGCCTTGAGCTGGATGATGGCCTGCACCTGGACCTGCCACTGGTCGAACATGCTGAAGGAGCGGTCCTCGATCATGTCCAGCAGTTCCTGGGGGGTGTCGCGCATCTGGAGGATCTTGGCGTAGTTGCCGTGGTTGGGCACGCCGTCGCAGCACTCGGAGGCGCTGATGATGGTCCCGCCCTGCTTCACGATCAGGGCGGCGGCGCTCATGCCTTTGACGGTCTGGTAGAGGTTCTGGTCCAGGGGGTAGCCCGAGTTGGTGGTGATGACGATGTCGAAGGGGGCGTCCACCGCGTACATGGCGCTCTCCCTGACGAACTCGCAGCCCGCGCGGTGGGCCTGGATGACGTCGCCGGCGAAGACGCTGGTGATCTCCTTGCGGCCGTTCAGGGTGACGTTCAGCATGAACTCGGGCCGGGCCATCAGGCAGTTCTGGGTGGCCGCGTCCTGCAGGATGTTCCCTTCCAGCAGGCCCCAGGTGGAGTTCGGATGGCCGATCATTTCGGCATTGTGGAAGTCCAGGATGGTCTTGATCCCGGCGATGCCCGGGTTGATGCCCTTGGGCCCGCCTGAGAAGCCGGCGAAGAAGTGCGGTTCGATGAAGCCGGTGACGATCCTGAAGTCGGCCTGGACATAGGTCTTGTTCAGGTAGACCTCGGAGCCGTAGCTGTTGCGGCCGACGTGGACCAGCCTGGCGTCGTCGAAGGCGTCGTGGTTCTCGATCCGGATGCTGTCGACCACCGCCTGGCCGAGCATCTGCACCAGCTCTTCCCGGGTGTTGGCGCGATGGCTGCCGAGCCCGTTGATGATGACGAAGTTCTCCTTCGGCACATGGTGGAGTTCGGCCAGCAGCCATGGGACCAGCTTTTCGTTGGGGGTCGGCCGGGTGATGTCCGAGATGACGATGGCGACCTGGTCCGTGGCCTTGACCATCTCCCTGAGGGGGGGCGTGCCGATGGGCAGGCGCAGGGCCCTGACCACCGCTCCGGCTTCGTCGGCGAGCCCATCCAGGTGCCTGGGGGCGATGACATGGGCATCGTCGGGTACGGCCATGCCCAATCCGGTCTGACCATAGGCAAGCTGGACAGTTTTCATCCCCATCTCCGATTCGGCTGGTCTTGGCCAGAATAGTGCGGTTCGCCGGTTCCCCTGCCGATTTATTTGAGCTTGCGCACTCGGGTCCCTCCATCGCGGCCATTCCGGAAAGCTCAATAGCGCAGCGCCGGCGGGTGGTCCCGGGCCCAGCGGAGGAAGGACTGGGCCTCGCCGGACAGGCCGCCCCCGCCCTGGACCCAGGAGAACGCCCGGTGGATGGTCAGGTCGGGCAGCGGGATCACCTCCAGTTCCCGGTGCATGAGTTCGCGCTGGATGCTCCACCGGGACAGGAAGCCGATGCCCAGCCCGGCCAGGACGCTGGTCTTGATGGCTTCGGTATCCCCCAGCACCAGATCCCCTTCCCGGGGGCGGCGCTCCATCCGGACCCGCTGGAAGGCCCGCTCCACCACCGCCCGGGTGCCTGAGCCCTCCTCCCGCCAGATGATGGGGACCTTGGCCAGGCCCGCGCAGGAATGGATCGCGGCCAGCTGCCCGGGCCCCCCGGCGGACCGCACCGCAACCAATTCATCCTGGAGGAAGGGCTCCATGGAGATGCCCGGAGCCCGGGTGAGGCCTTCCACCATGCCCATGGGCATCCGCCCTTCCCGCACCCAGGCCAGGACCTCTTCGGTGTTGCCCACCTCCAGCCGGAGGTTCCTGGCGGGCCGGCGGCCCAGGTAGCCTCGGAACAGCAGCGGCATGATGTGGGCGGCGATGGTGGTGCTGGCGGCCAGGTGGAGCTGGCCCCCGGCCCGTCCTTCCACCGCGGTCTGGGCGCAGGCTTCCTCGAGCAGGTCATGGATCTGCCGGGCGTAGTTCAGCAGGCCGCGGCCGGCTTCGGTCAGCCGCATGCCCCCGGCGTGGCGGGTGAACAGTGGCCGCCCGATCTGGGCTTCCAGCAGGCGCACCTGGGCCGACACCGCCGGCTGGGACAGGTTCAGGACCCGGGCGGCTCCGGAGATCTGGCCCACGTCCGCCACGACCCGGAAGGTTTCGAGGCGGCGGGGATCAAGCTCGGAGGTCATGGGCAGCCAGACATCAGTTTTTTTTATATTACATTATCTAAAACGATTGGACCACAACTCTGCTGGTTCCAGAATATGAACTTGAAGCCAGTTTCCCCCCCGTCCGGCTATTTGTTTTCCTGATAATCAAGGATCCACATGAACCCGCCCGCGCCCGCCCCCTCCATCACCTCCCGGTTCGCCCTGCCCGTGCTCGTGCTGGGAGCGGCCGCGGCCCTCGCCCCCGGCACATCGGCGGCGGCGGGACTGCTGGGCGGCGCCTGCCTGGCCCTGACCCTGGGCAACCCGCGCGCCCGGGAGACACAGAAGTGGACGAGCCGGATGCTGCCCCTGGCGGTGATCGGCCTGGGGGCGCAGATGAACCTCATCGCCGTGGCCAAGGCCGGGCTCCACGGCCTGCTGATCACCGCGGTGAGCATCACCCTGGTGCTGTCCCTGGGCCTGTGGCTGGCCCGGAGGTTCAAGGTGGACGAGGATGCCGGGCTGCTGATCGCGGTGGGCACCGCCATCTGCGGCGGCAGCGCCATCGCCGCGGTGGCGCCGGTGATCCGGGCCAGGGCCCACCAGGTGTCCGTGGCCCTGGCCACGGTGTTCCTGCTCAACGCCGTCGCCCTGGTGGTCTTCCCGCCCATCGGCCACGCCCTGGGGCTGGGCCAGGACCCCTTCGGCCTGTGGGCCGCCCTGGCCATCCACGACACCAGTTCGGTGGTGGGCGCGGGCCTGGCCTACGGCCCAAGGGCCCTGGAGGTGGCCACCACGGTGAAGCTGGCGCGGGCCCTGTGGATCGTCCCGGTCACCCTGTTCATCGGCTACCTGGATGCCCGCCGGCGCCGGAAGGAATCCGGCGGGACGGCGGCCGCGGCCGATGCGCTGCCGGTGAAGAAGCCCTGGTTCATCGCCGGCTTCCTGGTCATGGCCGGGCTGGTGACCTGGATCCCGGCCCTGCGCCTGCCGGGGCACTGGGTGGCCTTCGCCGCCCAGCGGGTGCTGGTGCTGACGCTCTTCTTCATCGGCGCGGGCCTCAGCCGCAAGGCGGTCAAGGAGGTGGGGGTGCGGCCCCTGCTGCAGGGACTGGCGCTCTGGCTCGTGGTCTGCGCGGCCGGACTGGTGCTGGTGCGCTTCGGGCTGCTCGCCTGATTCCGGCAGCCGCGGAGGAAGGACCTGGACCGGATTCCCTTCGAGCTCGCACCGGCTTCCGGGTCTATGCCTGCCGCAGCTTGTCCTGCATGATCCGCAGGATCTCCGCGTCCACGCCCGCCATGCCCACCTGGGCGAGCCGCCCGAGGTTGACCAGGGAGCTGGCGCCGTCCTCGCCGACGATGCCGTCGGTGGCAGGGATGCCGATGTCCGACAGGGCCAGGCTGGCCGCGCGGAACGCGGCGTCCACGCCGGTCATGGTCTTCATGGCGCAGCCGATCTTGGCGCCGTCGCAGATCATCCCGGCGACGTTTCCGACCATGTTGGCCACGGCCAGGCCCACCTGGCGGGCGGAGCCGCCTTCCAGCAGCACCAGCGCCGAGGCGATGCCGATCCCGGCCGCGTTGGCGGCGCCGCAGATGGCCGAAAGGGTGCCGAGATGCCAGGTGGTGGCGGTGGTCATGAGACAGGCGAAGGCCAGGGCCTCTTCGATCAGCTCCTCGGGATGGCCCGACTCGCGGCCCCACAGGCTCACCGGCACCGACACGGTGATGCCCTTGTTGCCCGATCCGGCCAGGGTCATCACGGTCCGGGCCTCCCCGGACATGCGGGCGAACACCCCGGCGCTCACCAGCCGGGACAGCCGGGTCTGGGAGTCCTGGCCGGCCGGCGCCACGAAGCCTGGCGGGAGGAGGGTGAGCCCGTGCCGGGCGATGGCGAGGTTCATGGCGACGCCCTCGCGCAGGCTCTCCCGGTCCTCCGGCTTCAGGGTCCGGGCCAGGTCCATGCACTGCTGGATGGAGAGGGCCGCCACGGCCTGGCGGAGGGAGGGAGCCAGGTCCGGTCCGGGCGCGGAATCCGCGCCGCCCATCAGCCTCCCGTCCCGCTCCAGCCGGACCAGGTTGGTGTGTTCCCTGGCCAGGACCGCCCGGCCGACGCCCTGGGCCCGCACGACGGTGACATCCACCAGCAGGCTGGTCTGCCGGGCATCAACCTCCACCTGGACGCCGTGCTGCTCCAGCAGGATCCTGGCCGCCTCGATCGAATCGGGCACCGTGCCCTCGAAGCTGCGCAGGCCCAGGGAGCCGTCCGGCAGGTGGGCGCCCAGGGCCAGGGCCCAGAGGATCCCGGTGGCGCGCCCGGAATTGGGCAGCCCCACCGCGTAGCAGTTCTTGTAGGTGCGGGGATCGACGACCAGGCGCACCTGGCGCACCGGGCCGCCGCCCTGTTCCGCTGCCAGGGCAGCGGCCCAGGCCACGGCGGCGGGCTCGGTGCAGCCCAGGGAAGCCTTCCATTCGGCCTGGAGGAATTCGGTCATGTGCATGGTTCAGGCTCCCCGTTCGAGGCTAGGCTGGGTTCTTGGCAAAGGTCACTTCCCGGCGTTGGCCCGGTACCAGCAGCCGTTGTCCCGGGGGCCGGTCTTGCCGGCCAGGAACTGCCCGAGCTCCTCCCGCACACCCTCCGGCAGGCACTGGGAGCACTCGTCGTAGTCGCAGCATACGGTGCAGGCACGCTTCTGGGCCTGGAAGCCCTTCAGCTCGATGTCCGGGCTGAGGAAGCCGTCCTTGGCGGGCTCGACCCGCATCAGGTCTGTGCTCAGGTACTTCTTGTTGTCGTCCGCGAACACCGTCACCACCACCGCGTCCGGGCCCAGTTCCTCCTGGACCATGAGGGCGCCCAGCAGGTTGGCGCCGCTGGAGATCCCCACGCCGAGGCCGAGCTGGCGGGCCAGTTTCTGGGCCATCAGGATGGAATCGCCGTCGTCCACAGAGATGATCCGGTCCAGGTGGCCGAGTTTCATGATGGCGGGGATGAACTCGTCGGAGATGCCCTGGATCCGGTGCTTGCCGACCTTGCAGCCGGTGGTGAGGGTCGGCGAGTTGGCGGGTTCCAGGGGATGCACCTTCACGGCCGGGTGCACCTCCTTGAGGTAGTTGCCCACGCCCATGATGGTCCCGCCGGTGCCGACCCCGGCCACGAACGCATCCGGCTTCAGCCCCAGGTAGCGGAGCTGCCACCAGATCTCGGGCCCGGTCGAGGTGGCGTGGGCCTCGGGGTTGTCCTCGTTGGCGAACTGCTCGGGCAGGAAGCACCCGGCATGCTCGGCGGCGAACGCCTCGGACATCCGGATGCTGCCCAGGAAGCCGCCCTCCTCCCGGGTCACCAGGCGGATGTCGGCGCCCAGGCTGCGGATCAGGTCCTTGCGCTCCTGGCTCATCCAGTCCGGCATGAAGATCGTGACCGGATGGCCCATGGCCCGGCCCAGGGCCGAGAACGAGATGCCGGTGTTGCCGCTGGTGGCCTCGGCGATAGGGGCCCCGGGCTTCAGCACGCCGCGCTCGTAGCCCTTGCGCAGGATGTGCAGGGCCATGCGGTCCTTGATGCTGCCGGTCATGTTCAGGTTCTCGGCCTTGGCATACAGCCGCCGCGGCTGCCCCTTGTACTCGAGATCGATGGCCAGCAGCGGCGTGTTGCCGACGAGATTGCGCAGATCGCGCAGGCGGTCGTTGATGGAGGTCATGGCAGCTCCGGAGGTTAGTACGTCTTCGGGGATTGTCAAACGATGGATTATTTTGTTAGCAAGAAACCAGACATTGTCTGCATGACAATCCATGAATCTGACCCATCGACCCATCCCGGCACCGGCGCTGCGGAACCAGGGACCAGCACCGATTTATGGGAATCGATGGGGACATGATTGCCGGATTGCTTCGCTAATAGAGGTGGCAGGCCGTGAAGTGCCCTGGCGCGACTTCCTTGCGGGTGGGGTAGGTCTGCCGGCAGAGGTCCGTGGCCTTCGGGCAGCGGGGATGGAAGTGGCAGCCCTTCGGCGGATCGATGGGCGAAGGCAGGTCGCCCATGACCGTGGTGCGCCTGCCCCGCTGGTCGGGATCCATGACCGGAGAGGCCTCGAACAGGGCCTGGGTGTAGGGATGCATCCGCTTCTCCACCAGGCTGCGCTTGGGCGCGTCCTCCACGATCCGGCCGAGGTACATGACCAGGATGCGGTCGGCGATGAACTCCACCACCGAAAGGTCGTGGGCGATGAAGATGTAGGTGAGGCCGTGGGTCTGCTGCAGATCCAGCAGCAGGTTGATGATCTGCGCCTGGATGGACACGTCCAGGGCCGAAACCGCCTCGTCGCAGATGACCAGTTCCGGGTTCAGCGCCAGGGCCCTGGCGATGCCCACCCGCTGGCGCTGGCCGCCGGAGAACTGGTGCGGGTAGCGGTTCCGGTAGCGGACGTCCAGCCCCACCTCGGTCATGAGCTCGTCGACCCGCGACCGGCGCTCGGCCGCGTTGCCGATGCCGTGGATGACCATGGGCTGGTCGATGATGGCGGCCGCGCTCCGGCGCGGGTTCAGGGAGGAGAACGGGTCCTGGAAGATCATCTGCATCCTGCGCCGGGCCGCCTTCAGCTGGGTGCGGCCCAGGGTGAAGATATCGGTCCCGTCCAGCAGGGCGCTGCCCGCCGTGGGCTCATACAGCCTGAGCAGGGTCTTGCCGAGCGTGGACTTGCCGCAGCCCGACTCGCCCACCACGCCCAGGGTCTCGCCCCGCTTCACGGAGAAGGATACGCCGTCGACGGCCTTGAGCACCGTGCCGGCCTTGAGGTCGAAGTGCATGGCCACATCGCGGACTTCGAGCAGGGTGTCCATCTCGCTCCTCATTCGGCCGCCGGCGCCGGGACATCGGCGAAGTGGCACCATACGGAATGGCTTTCCGAAATCGCCAGCTCGCCTGGAAAGGACTCCCGGCACCGGGCCTGGGCCCGGCCGCAGCGGTTCTCGAACGGGCAGCCCGGGCCGAGCTCGGCCAGGTTGGGCACCGAGCCCGGGATCGATTCCAGCCGCTCGGCATCGCGGTACTTGGGATTGCCCGGGATCGAATTGAGCAGGCCCAGGGTGTACGGATGGCGGGGGTTGGTGAGCAGTTCCTTGGTCGGCGCCGACTCCACCTTGCGCCCGGCGTAGAGCACCGCGACATCGTCCGCCATCTCGGCCACCACCCCCATGTTGTGGGTGATCAGCAGGATGCTCATGCCGACCCGCTTCTGCAGACCACGCAGCAGCTCGAGGATCTGGGCCTGGATGGTCACGTCCAGGGCGGTGGTGGGTTCGTCGGCGATGAGCAGGCCGGGATTGGCCGAGGCCAGGGCCATCGCGATCATCACCCGCTGGCGCATGCCGCCGGAAAGCTGGTGGGGGTAGTCGTCCACCCGCTTCTCCGGAGCCGGGATGCCGACCATCCCCAGCAGCTCGATCGCCCTGCGGCGGGCCTCGCGGGCCTTCATCCCCTCGTGCACGGTGAAAACTTCGCCGATCTGCCGGCCGATCTTGAAGACCGGGTTCAGGGAGGTCATGGGCTCCTGGAAGATCATCGAGATCCGCCGGCCCCGGATGCTGCGCATCTCCTTCTCCTCCATGCCCAGGAGATCGGTGCCTTCGAAGCTGATCCGGCCGCTGACGATCCTGCCGGGAGGCGAGGCCACCAGGCGCATGATCGATAGCGCCGCGACCGACTTGCCGCAGCCGGATTCGCCGACCAGGCAGAGGGTCCTGCCCCTGTCGACGGAGAACGAGATGCCGTTGACCGCCCGGACGATGCCCTTCTGGGTGTAGAAATAGGTGTGGAGGTTCTCCACCGAAAGCACGCAGTCGCCATTCACGGTCATGACTCCCTATTCCTTCATCCGGGGATCGAGCACGTCCCGGAGGCCATCGCCAAGCAGGTTGAAGCCGAGCACGGCCATGAGGATCGCCAGCCCCGGGAAGGTGATGACCCACCAGGCGGTGGAGATGAATTCCTTGCCGGAGGACACCATGTAGCCCCATTCCGGGGTCGGCGGCTGGGCGCCGAGGCCGAGGAAGGACAGGCTCGCGGCCGAGATGATCGCGCCGGCGTAGGCCAGGGTGGCCTGGACGATGAGGGGCGCGAGGCAGTTCGGCAGGATGGCGGAAAAGATCAGGCGCCCGTGCGAAGCGCCCAGGGAGCGCTCCGCCACCACGTAGTCCATCTCCTTCTCCGCCAGCACCGAGGCCCGGATGACCCGGGCGATGGACGGGATGCCGATGACGCCGATGGCGATCATGGCGTTCTGCAGCGAAGGCCCCAGGGTGGCGCAGATCACGATGGCCAGCATGATGGAGGGAAAGGCCATCATGATGTCGATGAAGCGCATGACCAGGAGATCGAACACGCCGCCGAAGTAGCCGGCGATGAGCCCGATCAGCCCGCCGATGAGCACCGAGATGGATACCGAGATGGCCCCCACCATGAGCGAGATGCGGGCGCCGAACAGGATGCGCGACAGGATGTCCCGGCCCAGATCGTCCGCCCCGAGCAGGTAGCCCCCGTGCAGGGGATGGGTCAGGGCCGCGTCCAGGTGCTGGGCGATGGGATCGACCGGCGCGATGACCGAGGCGAAGGCGGCCAGGAGGAAGAACATGACGATGATGACCAGGCCGAGCACCGCGGACTTGCCCTTGCGGAATTGAACCCAGTGTTCATAAAAAAGCGAGTGATCCTGATTGAGGGCCTTGTCGGTCATGGCGGCCCCTAGTAGCGGATTCGCGGGTTGACGTAGGCATACATCACGTCGACCAGGAGGTTGATGAGGATGAAGGCGACCGAGACGAAGGCGACGCCGCCCTGCACGGCCAGATAGTCCCGGCCCAGGACCGCGGAATACAGCCACTGGCCGATGCCCGGCCAGGCGAAGATGGTCTCGGTGAGCACCGCCCCGGCCAGGTTGTAGCCGAATTCCAGACCGATGATGGTGATCACCGGCAGCAGGGCGTTGCGGAAGGCGTGGCTCCAGATGACGGTGCGCTCCGGCAGGCCCTTGGCGCGCGCCGTGCGGATGTAGTCCTGGCCCATGATCTCCAGCATGCTCGAGCGGGTGACCCGGGCGATCACCGCCAGCGGGACCGTGGCCAGGGCCAGGGACGGCAGCACGAGGTGGTAGAGGGCGGAGTACAGGTAGGAGGGGTCATGGTCCTTGATCAGGTAGATCAGGCCGTCCATCGTGTAGAATCCGGTGATCGGATCCATGAGCATCCGTCCGTCCAGCCGGCCCCCGGTCGGGAACAGGTTGAGGTTCACCGCGAAGACGATGATGAGCACCAGCCCCAGCCAGAAGATCGGCATGGACACGCCGATCAGGGAACCCACCATCGCGACGAAGTCGGCGATGGTGTTGCGCCGGGTGGCGGCCACCACCCCCGCCAGGACGCCCAGGATGGAAGCGATCACCGTCGCCACGATGGACAGTTCCACGGTGGCGGGAAACCGCGCCATGATCTCCTTGGCCACGGGATCCCCGGTGTTGTACGACCGGCCCAGGTCCAGCCGCATGACCTTCCCCATATAGGTCAGATACTGTCTTGTCCTGGACTGGTCGAGCCCCCATTCCTGCCTCAGCACCCGCACCGCGTCGGGGGTCGCCCGCTCGCCGAGGAAAAGCCGGGCCGGATCGCCGGGGGAGAGGAAGCGCAGGAAGAACACCAGGGTGATGACGCCCAGGATCGTCGGCACCACCAGGAAGAAACGCTTCGCGATGTAACGTAGCATAAACCCCTCTTGGTCTAGTGACATGGACGCCCCCTGACCTGCCAGGCGGCAACCCATCCGATCTTCCTGAGACGCTTGCTTGTACCTTCAGACTAAAGCCAATTTCAGACGGCTGTCAGGATAAATGACACCCCCTTCGACCTTCTGGTATTTGCCAAACCACGTTATAAGGAAACTGGAGATGGGGAAATGATGAAATTGATCAGGAACGGCGTTGTCTATGGGCCTGAACCGATGGGCAGGAAAGACATCCTGATCGTCGGGGACCGCTTCGGTTTCCTGGATGACACCATCGCCGTTCCGTTCCCGGACCGGCTCGTCACCGAGGTCATCGATGCCCAGGGCAAGTATGTCTTCCCGGGCTTCATCGATGGCCACGTGCACATCACCGGCGGCGGCGGCGAAGGGGGCTACCGCACCCGCACCCCGGAAATCGTTCTGTCCAGCCTGATCAAGGCCGGCATCACCTCCGTCATCGGCTGCCTGGGAACCGACGGCGCGGCCCGGAGCCTGGAAGCGCTCTATGCCAAGGCCAGGGGGCTCACTGAAGAAGGCGTGTCCAGCTATATCCTCACCGGTTCCTACCGGGTCCCCATCGTGACCCTCACCGGCGACCCGATGAAGGACATCATGCTCATCGACCTGGTGGTGGGGGCCGGCGAAATCGCGCTGTCCGACCACCGCTCCGCCCAGCCCAGCCTGGAGGAGATCCGGCGGCTGGCCGCGGACATGCGGGTCGGGGGCATCCTGTCCGGCAAGGCCGGGGTCATGAACGTCCATATGGGCGATGGCCCGCGCGGCCTGGGCGTGCTCCGGGAAATCGTCGCCACAACGGAAATCCCCTTTTCCCAGTTCCTCCCCACCCACGTGAACCGGAACGAACGGCTTTTCCTGGAAAGCCTGGACTATGCCCTGGCGGGCGGCTGCATCGACTTCACCGCGGCCCCGGATGCCGCCGGGGATGACCTGACCGCGGCGGTCGCCCTGCGGCGGGCCCTGGACGCGGGCGTTCCGGCGGAGCGGATCACCTTCACCTCCGACGGCCAGGGCAGCCTGCCGGTCTTCGACGAGCGCAAGGAGCTGGTCCGGATGGGCGTCGGCCAGGTGGACACCCTGTTCCGGGAGGTGCGCGACGCCATCCGGGACCAGGGCGTGCCGCTGGCCACCGCCCTCGGCACCATCACCCGGAATCCCGCCGGGATCTGGCGGCTCAAGGGCAAAGGGCGGATCCTGCCGGACTTCGATGCCGACCTGGTGATCGTGGACCCTTCCACCTTCGAGATCGAAACGGTGCTCGCCAAGGGCCGGACCATGATGCTCGACCAGCGGATCCTGGTGGCCGGCACGTTCGAACCGGATGGGCCGGCGGGCCGGCTCAGGCCATCGGCGACCGTGGCCGGACCAGCACCTTCGCGAACATCCGCATGAGGTTGCCCCCCCAGATCCTGCCCAGGTCTGCCCGGCTGTAGCCGCGCCGCGCCAGCTCCCGGGTGAGCCCGGGCAGTTCGGACACGTCCCGGCAGTCCCGGAGCCTGCCGCCCCCGTCGAAATCGGTGCCGATGCCCACCGAGTCCATGCCGGCGACCTGCACGATATGGTCGATGTGGTCGACCACATCCGCGAGCGCGGCCTGGAACGGCGGGAACTGCTCCCGGAGCCTGCGGTGCTCCGCTTCGAAGCCGGCGTCGACGCCGGGGTCTTCGCCGATGGCGTGGTCGGTGTAGTGCGCCTTGGCCCGGCGCCAGAGCGCCGAGTGGGCCTCGGAACCTTCCGGGTCGGGCGGCGCCGGTTTCAGGAACTCGGGCACGAACGGCACCTGGATGACTCCGCCATGGGCGGCGATGGCGGCGATCTGCGGGTCGGAAAGGTTGCGGGGATGGTCGCACACGGCCCGGGCCCCGGAATGGGACGCGAAGGCCGGAGCCCGGGAGATCGCCAGGACGTCCGCCACCGTCCGCGCCGAGGTGTGGGAGAGGTCGACCATCATGCCCAGGTCGTTCATCCGGCCCACCACCTGGACTCCGAACGGTGACAGCCCGGTATCGGTGCCGGAACGGGCCCCCGTCCGCGGATCGCTCCCGGAGGTGCAGGAGGCGCAGATGTCATTGTCCGAGGAGTGGCAGAGGGTGAGGTAGCGGACCCCGCGCTGGTGCACGGCATCCACCATGGCCAAGTCCAGTCCGAGCGGATAGCCGTTCTCCATGCCGATGAAGATCGCCCGTTTGCCCGCCCCATGCAGGTGGACCGCGTCCTCCGGGGTCAGGGCCAGGCCGCAGGCTCCGGGGAAGTCGGCGAACATGCGGTCGAGCCGGTCCAGGACCGCCAGCGCCTGGGCCTTCGCCCGGGCATGGCCTTCCGGATCCCGGCGTCCCTGGGCGACGAATACCGCGAAAAAGGCCGCCCCGAGTCCCCCCCGCTTCATGCGCGCCAGGTCGATGTCACCGCCCAGCAGGGTTTCGCACGCGTGCCCGGACCCGATGTCATAGCCCTTGAACCCCAGCGAAAGAGGGGTGTCGCAGTGGGAATCCACGGTGAGGAGCGAGTGGTGACAGTCGAGGGCGGCGGCGATGGAGCTCATGGGCGATCCTCATGTTAAGCCATATCAAATCTTGGCCCAAAACGGCCCTGCTTGGGTACGCAAAAAGCCCCCCCGCGTGGGCGGGGGGCTTGGGTTTTAACGTCGCGGCGACCTACTTTTCCACCTGTGTGCCAGGAAGTATCATCGGCCCTCTGGAGCTTAACTGCCGTGTTCGGGATGGGAACGGGTGTGACCTCCAGGGTATAGCCACGACGAAGGGTGCAAAAACGAAGGGTGTCAAAAGGCATTCACTGGGCTCTCTCAAGCCTTGCCTGAATGTGGTTGATTGATGAAAAGTCAAGTCGATGGACCCATTAGTATCGCTAAGCTCAACGCATTACTGCGCTTACACACGCGACCTATCAACGTGGTGGTCTACCACGGGTCTCATGGGGAGATCTCATCTTGAGGGGTGTTTCGCGCTTAGATGCTTTCAGCGCTTCTCACTTCCCGACATAGCTACCCAGCATTGCATTTGGAA
>Ga0316217_10004090_pt1 | contig 16053 bp, 10 predicted proteins | sample 1anoAmetaG_FD_203633 | JGI IMG/M metagenome (GOLD analysis project Ga0316217, IMG submission 203633) | Freshwater microbial communities from Trout Bog Lake, Wisconsin, USA - 1anoA | ecosystem: Environmental > Aquatic > Freshwater > Lake > Hypolimnion/Profundal zone | place: USA: Wisconsin... | reverse complement strand
CATTTTGTCCATGCATTTGTCCATGCAAATACACGAATTATATCAAAAACGTCCAAATTTAATCAAAAGTATATTTAGATAATTAATTGATTATCAATACAAATTGAACTAAATAAAAAAATATCAAAACTATATAATGCTGCTTTGGGAGCAGGGGGTCCCAGGTTCGAATCCTGGTACCCCGACATTGTAAAAGGGTTTCAGAGTTTTCTGAAACCCTTTTTTATTTACTATCTGTCCAAATAAAAAAGGTGGCCCGTTTCCAGGCCACCTTTTCGCTGAATCAGTTCGGCACTGAAATTACGCCAGATCGAAACGATCCAGGTTCATCACTTTATTCCAGGCTGATACAAAATCGTGCACAAATTTTTCTTTAGCATCGGTGCAGGCATAAACTTCTGCCAGGGCGCGAAGCTCGGAGTTAGAGCCGAAGATAAGGTCGGCACGGGTGCCGGTCCATTTTACTTTACCGGTGTTTCGGTCACGACCCTCAAAAACATTCTGAGCATCAGAAGTGCTGTTCCAGGTAGTACTCAGGTCGAGCAGATGCACAAAAAAGTCGTTAGTGAGAACTTCGGGTTTAGCAGTGAAAACTCCGTGCCTTGAGCCATCAAAGTTGGTATCCAACACACGCAAACCACCAACCAGCACTGTTAACTCAGGTGCGGTAAGCGTTAGTAATTGTGCTTTGTCAACCAGCATTTCTTCGGCTGATATAGTGTGTTTAGCTTTGTAGTAATTACGGAAACCATCAGCATTCGGCTCTAACACAGCAAATGATTCAACATCAGTTTGATCCTGCGAGGCATCGGTACGGCCCGGTGTAAATGGAACCTTTACATCATAGCCCCCAGCTTTTGCTGCTTTCTCAATAGCTGCACATCCGCCTAAAACAATCAAATCGGCCAACGAAACCTGCTTGCCTCCGCTGTTGAATTCTTTTTGGATGCCTTCAAGTTTAGCCAGCACCTTAGCCAGTTGAGCCGGGTTGTTAGCTTCCCAATCCTTTTGAGGGGCCAGGCGGATACGGGCGCCGTTAGCGCCACCTCTTTTATCAGAACCACGGAAAGTAGAGGCTGATGCCCAGGCCGTAGAAACCAATTGAGATATAGAAAGCCCGGAGCCAAGTATCTTACCTTTTAATGCGGCAATATCTTTTTCGTCAATCAAAGTATGGGTAACTGCAGGCACAGGGTCTTGCCAAATCAATACTTCGGCTGGCACTTCGGCACCCAGATAACGCGCACGCGGTCCCATGTCGCGATGGGTCAGTTTAAACCAGGCGCGGGCAAATGCATCAGCAAATGCATCGGGGTGCTCATAAAAGTGTCTTGAAATCTTTTCATAAGCCGGATCAAAACGCAAGGCAAGGTCGCTGGTAAGCATAAACGGTGCGTGGCGTTTTGAGGGGTCATGTGCATCGGGCACCAAACCTTGGCCTGCACCTCCTTTGGGTTTCCATTGATGGGCACCGGCAGGGCTTTTAGTAAGCTCCCATTCGTAGCCAAACAGGTTCTCGAAATAATTATTGCTCCATTTGGTTGGTGTGGTGGTCCATGCGCCTTCCAGCCCGCTGGTAATTGTGTCGGCGCCTTTACCACTGCCATAAGTATTTTTCCAACCCTGGCCTTGCTCTTCAATGCCCGCAGCTGCAGGTTCTTTGCCTACGTATTTATCGGCATCGGCAGCACCATGGGTTTTGCCAAAGGTATGCCCGCCTGCAATCAGAGCAACAGTTTCTTCGTCATTCATAGCCATACGGCCAAAGGTTTCGCGGATATCGCGGGCCGAAGCCAGCGGATCAGGGTTGCCGTTTGGCCCCTGTGGGTTAACGTATATTAAACCCATTTGCACGGCGGCGAGTGGATTTTCAAGCTCGCGATCGCCGGTATAGCGCTTGTCGCCCAACCATTCTTTTTCGTTACCCCAATACACATCCTCAGCCGGCTCCCATACATCTACACGTCCCCCACCGAAGCCAAATGTTTTGCCACCCATCGATTCAATTGCGCAGTTACCAGCCAGTATCATCAGATCTCCCCATGAGATTTTCTTGCCGTACTTCTGCTTGATAGGCCAAAGCAACAAACGTGCTTTATCAAGATTTGCGTTGTCGGGCCAGCTGTTCAGGGGTGCAAACCGCTGCAAACCTGAACCACCGCCACCACGACCATCAGAGATACGATAGGTGCCCGCGCTGTGCCAGGCCATACGGATAAAGAATGGACCGTAATGTCCATAATCGGCCGGCCACCAATCCTGAGAATTGGTCATTAAATCAAAGATTTCTTTCTTCAAGGCCTTCAGATTAAGGCTCTTGAATTCTTTGGCATAATTAAAAGAGGGATCCATGGGGTCAGACAATGAAGAGTTTTGCCTGAGGATATTCAATTTTAACTGGTTAGGCCACCAGTCGCGGTTCCTGGTTCCACTGCCTGCCGATTGTTTTAGGGCCCCACCATGAAACGGGCATTTACCCGCCGGGGAATTCTGAGATGATGTGTTGTTTTCCATGTTTTACTGTATTTATTTTATCGGGCTAAGCTATAGTAATTCGCAATTACAACACGTTTTATTAATAATTTCCGCTATCAAAAGTTTCTATGAAAATATAGAATATATCTATAGCGAAAGTAAATTTATAGAATATCTCTATAGTTAAGGCAGGCCAGCATGTAGCCGGCAAGGGAAGAGCAGAATGGGAAATTATGATCCAGGTACGAAGAACTATTCTATCACCAACTTCTTATTTACCATTGTTCCGTTCAGCTCAAAGGTGGCAAAGTAAACTCCTTTGCTAAGGTTGGTAATATCCATTTGCGCATTCATTTCAGCGATACGGCTTTGCCATACCTGCCGGCCCAGAGCATCAAATACGCTAACATGGCCGCCAATCCATTGCGCAGTTACAGTTAACTGAAAATGGCCGTTGTTAGAAGGATTAGGGAATACTGTAATTGCGTTTTCGGCGGTTATATCTGCAATACCGACTGCCACAAAGTTTAATGCAGCAGAAGAGCCCGAACAGTTGGCGGCATTGGCTATCGTTACCATGTAGTTGCCATTTTGCGTGGCTATATAATTTTGTGCGTTAGCGCCGGCAATGATATTACCATTTAAATACCATTGGTACGAAACACCGGCTGTGGCCGTAAGTGTATCATGGCTTTGCATAATTACTGCTGTTGGTGTATCAACAACCTGCACGGCCAGTGGTGCCGCATTTGTTGTGCCACACACATTTTTAGCGGTAGCGTTTATAATGCCGCTAACGTGGTTATCATTAACTATGAGGTTGGCCGTGCCTTGCCCCGAAATTATATTCCAGCTGTTGGGTGCCGTCCAGAAAACACTATCGGCACCGGTTGAACCTGCTAAGGTATAAGACAAGGGGCTTGTGGCATTGATACAAATGGTATCTGCCCCGATGATATTACCCGCAGCAGGAATTGTTTTGGAGATAACATGTAAGGAAGAAGAATAGCCTTGCCCGCAACCGTTTACAGGCTCAACAGTGATGTTGCCGGAATTGGAACCTACCGTAAGCAACAGCGTATCGCCGGTGTTTGTTGAATTCAAAATCCAACCCTGAGGGTAGCTCCAGAAATAGGAGTTTGCGCCACTTACAGCAGCCACCAGATATTGCACACTTTGCCCCTGGCAAGCAATGGTATCGCCGGTTATTGCACCCGGTAACCCCAGGTTGGAAGGCACCACAACCACACTTTTTTGAACAGGTGCACTAGTACCACAACCATTTTGCGCGGTTACCGAAATGTTTCCGCCAACAGTGCCAGATACAACGGTGATGGCATGCGTATTATTGCCGCTGGTTATCTGCCACCCAGACGGAAGCGCCCAGTTATAAACAGATGCCGTGGTATCATCAGGAACGGAAATAATAATATTGGCTATGCCCGCGCAAACCGTATCGGCTAAGCTCAACGCTCCCGGTGTTGCCGGCGCGAAACTTTCGGTTACAACAAATGGTGCGGCCGTTGCAGAACATGCTCCGTTACTAACAGTAAGGCTATAAGCACCTGCGCTTGAAACCGTAATGGTTGAGCCGGTGGAGTTATCACTCCAATGATACGTAAATCCTGCGGGGTTAGCTGTAAGCACGTCGGTGCCCCCGCTGCAAAAATAGGTTGCCCCGGTTATAGCCTGGCTGGTGGTAAAAGGCCTTACGTTTACATTTAATGAAGAAGCGCTGCTGCTGCCACAGGCGTTTACCGCCTGCACGGCAACATTACCACCCGTATTACCTGCAGTAATGTTAAGGGTGTTTGCCGTTGAGCCTGAAACAATGGTCCAACCCGAAGGATAAGTCCAGGTATATGAACTGGCACCGCTAACGGGTGTAATGGAGTAAAGAACGGTTTGGCCGGCGCAAGGTACGGAGTCCCCCGAAACAGCACCAGGCGTGGCCAAACCGGAAGAGATAACAGTAAATGTTTTTTGCGAAGCACTGCCTGCACCGCAACTGTTTTGCTCAGTTACAGAAATTGTACCGCCCGCAGAGCCGGAAGATACGGTAATAGCATTTGTGCCAGCTCCGGCTGTAATATTCCAACCAGAGGGAACCGTCCAGTTGTAGGATGTAGCCGATAGATCATTAGTTACCGAAATATGAATGCCGGTAGAATTAGCACAAACGGTATCTGGCCCGGTAATTGATGATGGCGCGGCAGGTGGATATTTTTCAGTCACTGCAAAGGGTGCCGTAGCTACAGCGCAAGTGCCGTTACTAACGGTAGCGGTAAATGAACCGGTATTTGAAACACTTATTGACGAGGTGGTTGCACTATTGCTCCAGCTATATAAAAATCCCGAAGGATTAGCGGTGAGCACATCACTAGCGCCGCTGCAAAACGTTGAATCGCCGGTTATGGCCTGGTTTGCCGGCACTACGTTGTTGCAGCTCTGCATCAAAACATCGGTAGCATCGGCGTTATAACGGCTTTGAAAAAGTGTCCATGCGCTGCAGTTTCCATTTAAATAATAGTCGAGGTAGGGGTATAGAAAGTAGAGCACGTCGTTGGTTTGTGCAGCCCGGCTAAGCGGTGTTGAAGCACAGCCTGAAACGCCCTCACCGAAATTACAGGCAACGTTACTGTTGGCAAACTGGCAGTGCGTGGCATTTTTGATCTCGATAAGGGTTTTGCAGATGGAGCCTGATGAATCGTACGTTGGTATCTGGTTAGTAGTGGCAGGTGCAATACAATCGCTGCTTCCGGCAAAACTTAAATAGGGTTTTAACATAAAAGGAGCCGCAGTAATTGAAGAGGGAGTTGTGGTTGCTTCGGCCAGGGTCCAATAACAGGTTGCAGTATCGCTATACTGGCACGAAAGAACCGCACAGCCTCCGCCCATGCTATGCCCTGCAATAGCACCCCTGGATTTTACGTGATGATACAGCGGTGAAGAAGAATTATTTTTGCTTTCGCTGATCATCATGTTATAGATATAAATAAGATCCTGAGCCAGGTTCGGGTGGCTTGGAGAAAGTCCTCCCTCGTTGGAGGTAAGTGCCACGATATAACCATGCGAGGCCAAAGAATCAGCATAGTTATAGTAAGCATCAATGGTCATATCAAAACCGTGGCCAAAAACCACAAAGCCAAAAGTGTCAGTGGCTATGGCTGTATTAGTGCCCGGGTAATGAAACTCTACAGGCACAGAACGATTGCTGCGCGATGCATCAGTCCAGGTTACAGACTGCACGCCTACCGAATAAGTCTGGGTGTGCGAAATAAAGCATTGTGCAAGCAGCGCTAAGCAAATGAAGATTTTTTTCATATCTCAAAGCTACATTTTATAACAACCAAAAGTGCACCTAAATTAGCGAATAACCAGAAGTCGGATTTTATCTATTCAAAGGCTTTCTCTTAAAATATCACTTATTTCTTTACCCGATATCCGACTCTCCAGCCAGTCACTTACATTCAAAAGCTGGAACAGTTCAACAGGTTCTTTCAGCTTAGTAACTTCAGCCCTGGTTTGGAGCAGGCCATTTTGAAAATTAGCGCCGTTGATCCTTTTCAATGCCAGTAATAACTTTCTTTCGCCTTTTGAAAGCCCGAGTTTGCGGGCCTTCTTTAACAAGGATGTCACTATAGCGGTCATTTGCTGTTCGTTCTTCAGATCCAGCTGCACCAGTGCTTTTATGATCTCACAGTCTTTATACAGCCTGGGCGAACTATCCTTTTTATTCAATGCCTCCATATTGTGCACGCTAATCATGGCATCACGAAAAGAACGCATCGACAGCTCTAATACAATTTTAAGCTGATAGATGTTCGACAGGAATACGGAATAGTTGTTCTCTGCATTCATCCCGATGGCCCGTTGCATATGCTCGTTCAATAAACGAATACCTTGCCGGTGCTTACCCTTTTTAAAATGGATATACAAGCTTGATTGCAGCCAGAAATAATAATGCGTCAACTCAGCCTCTTTCTCATTACCAGCTGTAACTGCCTGTAAAACCTTCGGCAAAAGCGCTTCAGCTTTGGCCAGGCGATTGGTATTAAGGCAGGCATTGATAAGCCCGGTAAGGGCATTGTTCAATGCTTTCATCTGCGCCAGGGGCTGTTTTTTGTGTATCAGTTTCTGCTCAAATTCATACAGGCTTAAAAAGGCATGAAATTGCTGTTCCGGTTCACGCTTTACCTCGTAATATTCTGCCAGTGCGTACAAACGCAAACGTTCGTTGGCAGGATTTTGCTGTTCTCCATCTTTTTCCATCAACCGGATATCAAGCAGGTCGTCGGGATGAGAAGTAGTGGTACCTAAAAAATTGGATTGATACTGCAGCGCTTTTGATATATGGAGTGCATGTAAAAACTTATCACGGTTTGCTTCCAGTTGCCTTAAACGAGTCAGCTCGCCAAAAGCATGTTGCGTGGCGTCAATCCTTTTTGCATGGTCTTTAAACGATAATAAAATGATAGAGTGGCGTTCGCGGATAAGTAATTGCTGTACCCAGAAAATGTCAAAATCTTTGGCAGTTTTCAACGCCTTATCCAATGTTTTCAACGCCTTATTCAGTAAGCCTTTTCCCCTCAGGATATGGATATAGGCATATTGGCGCAGCAGTTCGTATTCAACACCCCAGTCTTTTTTATAAGTGACCAGACTTTGCATGATCATATCCCAAAGGTAAACCTTCATCATGTCGAGGCGTTTGAATTCCTTTCTCAAAGTTGCTTCCTCAAATGCCGGCTGGGCAAGAATCCTGTTGAACAACAGGATGTAATTATTCTCTTCGTGGCCATGCCGGCCGGCGAATTTTTTAAAATACCCCCGCTCGCCACTGCTAAGCGAATGAATCAGCCTGAACAGATGGTCTGAACCTTTTTTTGTTGCCATATTGGATTTTCAACTTCTGGTTATTAGGTAAAATCTAACAAAAATAGAACTTCTGCCTGTTTAGCATCTCATTCGTTTCAGCGCCGGTCATTTTCTGCAGAACAGCCGTCACTTAACGGGTAATTACAAAATATTACCTTCGCCCTTAACGCATAAGTTATGAGCCATACACCTGCCAACATCCGACACGTAAACGTAACCCGTTACGTTACGCCCTTGCGTGAAGGGGGCTCAATGCCGGCCATTACCGAAGCGGATGACGGCTTTTTGTATGTGCTTAAATTTCGTGGTGCGGGCCAGGGTACCAAAGCGCTGATTGCAGAACTGATAGGTGGTGAGATTGCCCGGACGCTGGGACTACATATACCTGAAATTGTTTTTGCTACACTGGATGCAGCCTTCGGGCGCACCGAAGGCGATGAAGAAATACAGGATCTGCTGAAGGCCAGCACAGGGTTAAACCTGGGGCTACATTATCTTTCAGGTGCCATTACTTTCGACCCTGCTGTTACAAAGCTGGACGAAAAACTGGCATCACAAATTGTTTGGCTTGATTCGCTGCTATTGAACGTTGACCGCACGGTACGCAATACCAATATGCTTTGGTGGAATAAAGAACTTTGGCTGATAGACCACGGTGCAGCTTTATACTTTCACCACAGCTGGCAAAACTGGGAAGAAAAGGCGCAGCAGCCTTTTGCAAAAATTAAAGACCATGTTTTAGTTCCACGTGCTACGCAAATGGCAGAGATAGATAAGCACTTTAAAACTCTGCTCACCAACGAGCGCATACAGGAAATAGTGGCGTTGATACCGGATGAATGGTTATCGGCTAAGGCCCCATTTAAATCTGCCGAAGAACATAAACAGGCATACGCCCGGTTTTTAACGGCCAGGCTGGCCTATTCTGCAAACTTTGAAAAAGACGCGCACCATGCAGGATAAAAGCTTGTTTGAATATGCGGTCATCCGCATTGTGCCCCGGGTTGAGCGGGAGGAGTTTATTAATGTGGGCGTAGTGCTGTACTGTGCCGACCAAAAATTTCTGAAAGCACTTTTTGAAATTAATGTGGAAAGAATTAAAGCATTTTTTCCTGATACAGATATTGAACTTGTATACGCCTACCTATGCGCCTTTAAACAGATTTGCGCCGCAGATTCTGCCGCCGGCCCCATAAGCAGATTACCTGCTGCTGAACGGTTCCGCTGGCTAACGGCTGCACGCAGTACCATATTGCAGACATCCAGTGTTCATTCAGGTTTGTGCCTGGATGCGCAGCAAACACTGGAGGGCTTGTATAGCAGATTGGTGCTTGACTAACACTGCCCGTGGGTTTAAGCTCTTTGCATTTTCAATAATTTCCTATTTTTATTCTGAAACTAACTCTAAAACAAAAATGAAAAACACATTACTTCTGTTATTGACTGTATGCTGCATCGGTACAACAAATGCCCAGGATGCTTCAAAAGTATTCAGCAGCCCCACGCTAGTTTGGTACGGGCTGGATTTTACCATGGCCAAAATGGTTGGCATGAAAGATGAGTCGCCTCACAAAGTACGCGATGAATATTTTAAACCATGGTGCGATGCCATTAACAATGAGGTTGATCTGGGTAAAGCCTTTCAGAAAAAAGGATTGATCAAAGACCTGGTAGGTGTATTTAAAGCAAACCTTAGCCGCGAAACTGAAAGCCTTGCTGCTGATGATGCTAAAGACCTGAGCGCTGATGCTATTGCTGAAAGAGTAAAAGGCATATCAACCGGCCAGAAAAAAGAAGGCCTTGGTGCCGTTGTAATAGTGCAAAGCTTTAACAAAACCACACAGGAAGCCAATGTAGTAGTTGTGTTTTTTGATATTGCTACGCATAATGTTCTGCTTACTAAGAAAGTAACCGGCAAGCCTTCCGGCGGCAATACAAAATCGGCATGGACCGGGGCCCTGAAAGATATTTTCAGCAAAATAGAAAAGAAAGAATACGCTACCTGGAAGAAAGATGCGCATTTCTAAACCGGCCAAAAGACAAAATAAGAAGCCCTGTGTTTATGAAAACACAGGGCTTCTTATTTTACCAGAACGCTCCATATAACGCCGCCAGTATTCCCCCGATAATTAATGAGCCGGCCAGGAAACCATTCGACACGCGAAACATAGAAGCATCGATTTCCAATCCATTGGTTTTAGCACCACGCATGTTTTCAAAAAGGCTGATAATCAGCATACCTGCTATGCAAAGCATAAATACAATACCCATTCTGTCTAAAAATGGAATTTCATAAACACCGGCAGCCGTTGCTTTAGAAAAACCAATTGCCGCAAGCCCGGACAGGTTTGCCAGGGTTGGCAGAAATTTGAGAAATAATGAAAAAATAAATCCGCCTATAGTGGCAAACAAGGCGGCGCCACTGGTAGTTTTTTTCCAGAAAAAGCCCATGATGAACATGGCAAAAACACCCGGGCTTACAAAGCCGGTATACTCCTGAATATATTGAAAACCGCCTTTCTTATCAATACCCATCAACGGGGCAATGAAAATGGCAATTAACATGGCTACTACCACGGTTATCTTCCCCACATTCACTATTCTGTTCTCATCTGCTTCGGGGTTTATTTTCTTTTTGTAAATATCGAGCGTAAAAATGGTGGCGATGCTGTTAACCTTACCTGCCAGTGACGCAACTACGGCTGCGGTAAGCGCCGCAAAGGCAAGACCTTTTAAACCGGTTGGCAAAAAGTTGAGTAAAACAGAATATGCTTTATCCGGGTTAACTTCACCGTTCTGCAAAAGCCGGGTGCTGAATTCGCCTTGTTGGTATAAAACGTAAGCTGCAATACCGGGCAGCACCACTATTACCGGCATCAGCAATTTTAAAAAGGCTGCAAATAAAATCCCCGCTCGCGCTGTAGGCAGATCAGCGCCAAGTGCGCGCTGGGTAATGTATTGATTGCAGCCCCAATAGTTGAGGTTGGCAATCCACAGACCGCCAACTAAAACCGTAATGCCGGGCAAATCAAGGTAATTCGGATTATCCTTTTTCAGTATCATATGAAAGTGATCGCCGGCGTGGCTCATCATTAAACCAAAGCCGTTGAATACACCGGTGGTGCCGAATTTTTCTGAAACCATGTTTAATGCCAGGTAGGTGGTAACCAGGCCACCGAGTATCAAGAAGAACACCTGTATAATATCGGTATAGCCAATCACCTTCATTCCTCCTAAAGTAATTACAACGGCAAAAATGGCCAGCCCATACATACACAAGGTAAGATCGTTACCTGAAAGGCTGCTTATTGCCAAAGCACCCAAATAAAGAATAGAGGTAAGGTTTACCACCACATACAATAACAGCCAGAACACCGCCATTATCATTGCCACAGTGCCGTTATATCTTTGCTGCAGAAACTGCGGCATGGTATAAATTTTATTTTTCAGGTACACGGGCATAAAAAACACCGCAACTATAACCAGGGTTGCTGCGGCCATCCATTCGTACGAGGCAATGGCAAGACCCATTTTAAAACCTGAGCCACTCATACCTATAAACTGCTCGGCTGAAATATTGGAGGCAATTAAAGAAGCACCGATTGCCCACCAGGTCAACGAACCCTCTGCCAAAAAATAATCTTTGGAACCTCCGTTAACCTTCTTTTTGCGATTGTATATCCAGATACCATATCCGGCCACAATTACAAAGTATACCATAAAAACTATGTAATCGAGTGTATTGAGTGCATGCATCGGCCCGCTGTTTTAGGTAACTAATAAAATTCAATTTAAAATAAATATCCAACGCAACGAAAACTAGCGGGGGGAGGTGCCTTTAAAAAACCTGTTCAGATAATCTTTCAAAAAGTCAGCGTAATGCCTGTGGCCCTTATTATTCAAATGCCCGTCAGGGTAATTATTAAAATTGGCTTTTGAATTCGGCAATATGATCCAATCAGGTTTTAAATCGTTATCCTGCAAAATGTCGGCATATTTTTCAAGATAGCTTTCCGGGCTTCTGTCTGCATCCTTATACTCGGGCACCAGCACAAATTTTACAGGCACCTTGTTTAGCTTAGCTATTTGCTGAATTTGTTTCAGGTATTTTTTAGTGATGTGGCTATCCTTAACCACGGCTTCGTACTCCAGCTTTTCCTTTATTCTGAACTTGACCGAATAAAGCCGCGATAGCAACGCGCTTTTTGATATCACCCACTCAAAAGCATTTTGGGGATGATGTAAAAAGTAACGCTCGTTCATACCATAATTATAAGCTGCGGCGGCCGACTTAAAATGAATACCATCAATATCAGCCGAAATTGCTCCGGCATTGGTGTAATAATAAAAGGGTTCGTCAGGTATTACTTTCCGGTCTTCAGTAAGCAGGTCGTTACCCATAAAAAAAACAACCAGGGTCATATCAGGTTTAAACCGGGGAATGTATTTAGCTGCCAGGGCTTCATATTGCGGCGGGTCGGTAGCAGGTATGCCCAGGTTAATAACTTCGTAATTGCTTTCGTTGCGCACAAGGTCTACAAAACAATGATCAGTAACTGGCATTGCAGAAAGGCCCCAGGTAAAACTATCGCCTATAAATAGCACTTTCTTTTTGGTGCTATCCAGTTTATTAAAATCAGGCGAACGAAAGCCCTCGCTGTTAATAGCGCAATGTTCGGCGGCAAGTAAGGTACTATCAGCCACCAATATCCCATCGTGGTTTACATAAAAGCTGGGGATAACACAAAGGGAATCTACCGGATGGAAATTAATCCAGTTGGGACGCATATCGCCGGGTTGATAGCCCATTCGGCGCATACCAATCTCAATCGCTGCCAGCAGAACAAGCAACAAGAACAACTGAAAAAAAAGGAGCTTTATCCTTGACCGCATATACTGTTTAATATCGTAAAACAGACGAAAGATAAGCCTAAATGTATTATTTCAGCTTTTCGAAAGTGGCCCGAAAAAATATGAGGTATTTGGGGCCAAAAACCGTTTTCAAACCCTTAATACGATTCCACTTTTGTTAAACAGAATAAATTGACCCGGCGATTACATCCATATGCGTCTAAGTGTAAACACTGCGGGTACAGTAAACCTCACCGGCTCGGGTTATGAAACCCAGATCATAATTTTACCTAACGAGCAATTATATGCCCATCAAGCAGGCGTCTTTCCATAGTTCGGGCCATTACGTTGTAGCCGTAAGGATTGAAGTGCGGGTCGTGGGGATAGGAATATTGCAAATAATTAAGAGTTGAGAGTTGTTGCTTTAGGTCGTCCCAGATATTAATACAGGCAATATTCTTTTTTGCCAGCTTTTGCTGGATTTCAGCAAAACACTGTCTGAATTTTCGGTTCATATTGTTATTATAACCAATTCCCAGCGGCGTTGAAAAAAGAACTACTACAATATGTGATGAAGCGGCTTTAGCGAGTGTATTGAATGAATCTATTACCGCACTATAACATTCCATGGCCTGATCAGCACTTGATAAAAAATCCTGTTCATTAGTAAACATGCCCCTGAACGGAAATTGCCCGGCCTTTTCTATAACACCCCGCGCAAAATATGAATAATGATAAAGGGGCTCGTACCAGGGGCCCCTTCGGTAATGCGTAGTGCCATCTGCACGAAATCGCTCCAATCCGCCCCGCATTAAATAATCGGTAAAGTCAGAGTAGTTTATACAAACGAAAATATAATCCGATTGATAACCTTTTAAAACATCGCGGTGAAAAACATAATTATAAACCGGGTCGCTGCCGGCCACACCGGTATTTAATACCTCAGCATGTACACTATCTTTCGCCAAATAAGTACCTAACAGGTGAACCCAGGTACTGTCGTACGGGGCACCTTGCCCTTCAGCAAATGAATCGCCGGTTACAAAGACGCGGATAGATGAATCTTTCTTTTGTTTACCAAACTCCTTTTCGCGAAGGCCTAAGGAATTTGTTTGATAGGGATACTGAAAATCGCTGTTTTCGGGTGTGTATTTTTTGTTGGGCTTATTGACAAAATACCATGTGGGGAATACATCGTTGTAATAGGTAGTATATCTTTTGCCAATACTCTCAGGAAAGGTATCATACTTACCGGTGATACGCAGATATGCTTCTGCGGCCATCAACACTGCAAAAAGCACGAAGCAGAAATAAGCCGGATATTTTTTCATTCCGTTCTTTTTGTACCGGAAACAAAATATATCAGTTGAAGCCGGAATACATTGAGCAAAAAGAAAACGTTGCTTTTAAATAATTTCCATTTGCCAACCGGAGGTTCGGCAAGTTTATATTGCAGCAGCAAGCGCCCTAATGTTGAACGATGCGGAATTCTCTTCTTGTCAATTTTCTTGGTCCTCCACTCCTCGTTCATCCAATGAATAAACAGATAACTTTCGCGGGGTTCGGTATCGCTGTAAATGTATTCTTCAACCACCTGCCATACATCAGGGTTGCCACAACCTGAATGTACGTAGTTTTCTAGGCCCAGTTGTTTGACATACTTATTCAGTATAACTATGGGCTTATGCCAGTCGGTATTGTCGCTATCCACTGTAGTGAATGCTTCTTCAAAACAAAGACGCATTAATTCGCTTTTTGGCGGACACTTCATTACGTTTCCTACCACATTCAATTCGTGGTGGCTGCGAAAAAAATAGGGTTCTTTAATATCGAACGGTTGCAGGCAGGTTACATCCATATCAACCCACCATCCACCTTTTTCGTACAACAGCTTATATCTGAAAATATCTGAAAACCCTGAAACACTTCCTTTACCATGCCCATACTGGTTCGCGTTTTTATATCTGAAAACCGACGACTGGGGCATAATCTCATTGGCATCGCGGACGACTACCTGCGGTGGTAAAACATTCTTCAAAGGTTCGTAAACCCACAAATGAAAAGTATGCCCGCGCCGAATAAATGAATTAACGGTAAGCAATTCAATAACCGATAACTCGCTGCCTATCCAAAGCCCGTTAATGATATTGTTATCGATCATCCTTACTTCGTTACCGGCGCCCAGGCTGTTTTCAAGCGCGCTGTTATCGCCCGGTAATAAAGCCGAAACATAGTCCCACACATCCCATCCCTTTCGTCCGAAGTTATGATAGATATGAATCAAGGCAGGTTTTACAATGGTTTTGAATGCATCATCGGTAAAGTTACCGGCATCATCCATGATCATATCGAGGTTATTCCAATCGCTCAGAAAGTTAAACTTCTTGGGCAGTAAAGGATTATTCTGCATACCAAACTGCCATACAGTGGCAATCAAAGTGCCCTGATCGCGCACTTTCCACTCGGGCCAGGTAAAAATCTGCATGGTCTTATCAAACCAGGCGTTTAAAAAGTCTTCGCTGTTATCATCAAATAAAAACACTCCGCCGTTCCAGTGCTGAAAATTTTTATCCTTCACCTCAATACCAAAACGGCTATAAATAAACTGACCTAAATGCGGGCAGGTTAGGTTGTACACGTCAATACCATCGCCGGTTATCCAGCGCTGCTTTTCCTCATTCCATTTCCAGTCTGAGTTAGCTTCAATATCGTGCACCATGCTTTCGCGATAGGGGATAATTACATTGCCCTCTTTATCGTACCAAGATTTGGTGCGCCGGTTGTAGAAATTATTATCGTCGAGCTTAAAAGTATTAATGGTAGTGTTGAAACGCAAGCTGATGAGCAGGTAATTCAGCTTATTCAGCTTTATTGAATCGAATTTTTGCTGTAATAGCTTTTTCTTTTCTTCTATAACAGGGTCGCGCCATTTTCTGGCGGGGTCGTACTTTTCTTTCAGCACTTCAAGCTCGGCAATACGGCGATTGTTGCGCTCAACACAATCGCATTTAACAGCATTCAAGCTGAATTTTGGCATCCGGCAGTGGTCTGCGCCAAATGTTACTACGCCGTGTTTATGATTAAACACATCGTCGCATGCCTCGCTTAACGCCACCACATCAGTATCCAGGTAACAATACAAAAAGCCTTTGGGAAGAAATTTATTAAGACCAGTTTTAAGATAGATGCTGGCCTGGTGGTTGCTGAAATGTTCAGGTGTTTTTATATCCACTACCTGGTGGTGCTGAACTGCAATCTCATTACGCAGCGAATCGGTAACAACGATTACCTGATTTTTTGAAAAATGCTTCAGATAGCGCAACGCAAAGTGCAACGTATCAATATGAACACGATCACCGCAAACCACAAAAACAAACTTGTTCTCCGCCATATTGAGTGCAAACTTCCGGCTTAACCGCCTTTAAAGGACTAACTTAACTGAAATAGCGTCATTTGCCAAAATGTAAAGCATTGGGCCGCCTTTCTGAAAAATATTTACTTTCATTTTATGTCCTTTAATTCAAAAATCATCAGGCCGGCCATTGTTCTGCTTGTTATTACCGGCTTTATTCTTTTGGCTTGTAAGGGCTATGTTTACTACGATGCCCCTAATGAAGATGGCTACTGCGCCATTATTATGCGCGGCGACTTTACGGGCAAACCGCAAACGCTGCCCAACCCAACCGGCATCTGGGTAGGGCTGACCTATTTAATCAAAGATCTGTATACCATTCAAGCTGATATTGACTGGTATTCAGTTTTCACTGCAGGGGGATACTGCCTGCTGCTTTTTCAATTAGCCCAAATATTGCCAGGGTTGTTTGCCGGCCTGAAAAAGATTTGTGGTAA
>Ga0316217_10004089_pt1 | contig 16055 bp, 12 predicted proteins | sample 1anoAmetaG_FD_203633 | JGI IMG/M metagenome (GOLD analysis project Ga0316217, IMG submission 203633) | Freshwater microbial communities from Trout Bog Lake, Wisconsin, USA - 1anoA | ecosystem: Environmental > Aquatic > Freshwater > Lake > Hypolimnion/Profundal zone | place: USA: Wisconsin... | reverse complement strand
TCAACGACTACGCCAGCATCCTCCGCGAGGCGAAGCTGAAGCCGCTCATCGTCGACATCAACGCCTTCACCATCCAGAACATCTTCGAGCAGCAGTACGGGCTCCCCGAGGACGGCACCGTGGCGCTGCTCAACGTCGGCGCGGCCGTCTCGTCCCTCAACATCGTCTCCCGGGGCGTCTCGGCCTTCACCCGCGAGATCACCAACGCGGGGCAGGCGATCACCGAGGAGATCCGGAAGCAGTGCAACGTGTCGTACGAGCAGGCCGAGGCCTACAAGTGCGGCGGCGGGCCGACGCAGATCATCCCCCAGGAGGTCCACCAGATCATCACGCAGGCGTGCGACACGCTCGCCGGTGAGATCCAGCGCTCGCTCGACTTCTACCTCGCCACCAGCGGGGAGACGGAGATCAGCCAGATCTACGTCTCGGGCGGCAGCGCGTACCTCGCGCCGCTCGCGAAGTCGATCGAGAAGCGGGCCCGGGTGCCCGTGCAGCTGTTCGACCCGCTGGCCAACCTGCAGGTCGACGCCAAGGCGGTCAACGAGACCGAGCTCCGCGCCCGGTCTGCGCAGCTCGTCGTCGCGCTGGGGCTCAGCCTGCGCTGCGACAAGGAGAAGCGGTCGTGATTCGAGTCAATCTACTCCCTCAGAAGAAAGAGGGGCGCCGCGGCGGCGGCGAGTCGAGCCAGACGTGGCTCATCGCGGTCGTGGGCGTGGTCCTGCTCGAGTTCGTGGTCCTCATCCTCTTCCAGAAGTCGAAGCAGGACGAGCTCGACGCCATCCAGCGCAAGAACGATCAGGTCCAGAGCAGCATCACCGAGATCAAGAAGCAGATCTCCAACCACGCCGACATCAAGAGCCAGCTGAAGGACCTTCGCGATCGCGAGGACGCCATCACCAAGCTGCAGTCGGCCAGGAGCGGGCCCACCGCCGCGATGCTCGAGCTCTCCCGCATCCTGACGCCGGGGCGCGGGCCGACGACCGACCGCGACAAGATCGAGCAGCTCAAGCGCGACGACCCGAGCGCCGTGCCGAACCCCAACTGGGACCCTCGCCGGCTCTGGCTGAAGAACTACTCCGACAACGCGCGCGTCGTGAAGCTCGCCGGCCTGGCCCGCGACGGCGAGGACGTCTCCGAGTTCCTCCGCCGGCTGACCCTGAGCGACTACTTCTACGAGCTCAAGCTCCTCCCGGCCTCCAAGGAACGGGACACTGTGACGCACCTCGAGCTGGTCAAGTTCGAGCTCAGCGCGAAGGTGAGGTACTAGATGGCTGCGCCGTCACTGGCTGGGTTCTCCCTGTCGAAGATCTCCCTCCCGGGGAAGATCGGGGTGGGGGTCTTCGCGGTCGTCGCGATCGGCGTCCTCTACTGGGTCGTCATGTTCACCGACATCTCGAGCAAGATCGAGTCGGCGACTCGCCACTCCGGCGAGATGCAGGCCGAGCTCGCGAAGGAGCAGCAGGCGCAGGCCGGCTACCTCGTCGACCGCGACGAGCTGGTCATGCGCCAGCAGCGGCAGCGAGAGCTCAACAAGGTGCTCCCGGCCGACAGCGAGGCCGCCGCCTTCCTCTCCTCTATCCAGCAGGTCTCCAACGTGAGCGGCATCGACCTGCAAGGGTGGAAGCCCGAGGAGGAGCAGTCGCAGCTCTTCTTCGCGAAGGTGCCGATGCGCCTCGAGCTGCACGGGCGCTTCCACCAGGTCGCGAAGTTCATGTACGAGGTCGGTCGCCTCGACCGCATCATCAACATCGAGAACATCGAGCTCAGCGATCCGAAGGTCGAGGGGGACGACGTGGTGATGAAGGCGAGGTGCCTCGCGACGACCTTCCACGCCCTGAAGCCCAAGAACGCGCCCGCCTCCGCTGGCGCCAAGCCGGCCGCGGCCCCCGGCGCGCCCGCGCCCGCCCCCGCGGCGCCTGCTGGAGGTACAAAGTGAGAGCGCTCGCCCCCATCCCCGTCCTCCTCATCGCCTGCTCCCTCGGGTGCGGGAAGGACTCCGTGACCTCGGCCCCGCCGCCGCCCCCCGCCACGCGGAGCGTCGCGCCGACGGCGTCGGCCGCCCCCGCGGCCGTCAAGGGGCCCGAGTTCACCGAGAACGACTTCTCGGAGAACGACCACAACCGCGACCCGTTCCGCTCGTTCGCGTCGCTCTTCGTCGACCGGACGAACCGCTCGGTGAAGAACGAGCTCCCCGTCATCCTGCCGCAGTACGCCATCGACGAGCTCCGGCTGGTCGCCATCGTCCTCTCGGGGGACTACCCGCGCGCGATGGTGCTCGACCCGACCGGGAAGGGGTGGGTCCTGAAGCGCGGCGACTACATCGGGAGGCCGGACACCGTGCACACCGGAGGCACGAACGGCACCGACTACCAGCTCAACTGGCGCGTCGACCGGGTACGCGACGGTGACATCGTGCTCAGCCGCGAGGACCGCTCCATGATCGCCCCCGCGGCGACGCGGATCATCCCGTTGCACCCGGAGAGCGACAAGGACAACGAGCGCGAGCAGCGTCTGTAGCTCGCCCTGCCCGGAGGGTCGGAGGCCGTCCGTGACGGTCGCCGACCGAGAGAACCGCCCAGCCAGCTGTCGTGCGCGGCGCCCACCCGGGCCGCGCGCGGAGGCGTCCGTCCGCCCACCACGGGCGAGGGGCGCCGAACAAAATACCCCACAAATTAGTCCCTTCCGATTCCCAGAGACTACGTTTTCCGAGCACTGCGCGTAGCAACCTCGACCGAGGCGTGAGCCTGAGTGAGCGTGAGCTCACCTCCGGCCGCGGCGCGAAGCGCAGTCCACGTTGCACGAGGAGTGAGCATGAACCGGGGAACCAGGCGCCAGAAGGCCGCATCGCAGCGGGATAGTCGTTTTGGCATGAAGCCGCGGTGCGCCAAGCACCTCTCGGTCGCGCTCGGCACGGCCGCGGCGATGGCCAGCGTCTTCGCCGGGACCAGCGTCCTTGCCGACGCCGTCGGCAACCACGTGAAGGACGTCAAGGTCGTGGCGCAGGGCGCCGAGACCGACATCCAGGTCACGGGGACCTCCTCGCCCGACTACAACGTCGTCGTCGATCAGGGGGGCGACCGCCTCCTCATCGACCTCGCCAACGCCGACGCCGTGGGGGTCAGGCCCGCGCTGACCGGGCCCGTGGGCGTGGTCGGCGGCGTCCTCACCCAGGAGTTCAAGGGGGACGGCGCCCTGTCGACCCGCACGCGGCTCGCGGTCAGCCTGACCAAGCACGCGCTCTTCCGTGTCCGCAGGGACGGGACGACGCTCCACATCACGCTGCGTCCGGGTGACGTGACGAAGGTCGACGACGCCCCGTCGCCCGCCTCCGCCGTCCCCCAGGCGACCGTCATCACCCCCGAGATCAAGGAGGTCCGCTTCGAGCGGGTCGCTCCGCGGGCGGGCGAGTCGGACGGCTGCGCGAGCGGCTGCGACCGGGTCACCGTCGCCCTCTCCGCCGTCCCTGCCTACACGCTGTCGACCACCGCGTCCGGCAACGTGCGGCTCGAGCTGAAGAACGCCCGCGTCACCGAGCACGCCGCCCGGACGGTCGACGTCTCGTCGTACCAGGGGTTCCTCCACACGGTCGCGTCCTTCTACGACGTCGGCGAGAGCACCGCGGTCATCGAGGTCAGCCGCACGGGCGACTCGCAGGGGACCGTCACGGTCGACGGCACCAACCTGGTCTGGAGCTTCGACCTCCCCAAGGCCGTGCGCACCTCGCTCGCCAAGGCGGCGGCGCAGGGGCGACCGGGGGCCGAGGTCCGCAAGGTCGTCACGCTCGCGCGTGAGGCCGCCGCGCCCGACCTCCCCAGGATCGACTCGTCGATCCTCGGGGCGATGGACGGCGCGACGGTGGCGACCACCGGGGCCAGCGAGGCCGGCTTCACGTCCGGCGCCAGCGCGCAGGTCAACGGCCTCGGCCACTACGCCGGCCGCCGCATCGACCTCGACCTGAAGGACGCCGACATCCACAACATCCTCCGCCTCCTCGCGGACGTCGGCCACGTGAACATCGTCACGGGCGACGACGTGAACGGCAACGTGACGATCCGGATGCGGAACGTCCCGTGGGACGAGGCGCTCGACGTCGTGCTCCAGGCCAAGGGCCTCGGGATGCAGCGCGCCGGCAACCTGATCCGCGTCGCGCCGATGAGCCAGCTGAACAAGGAGCGCGAGCTCCGCCTCGCCCAGCTGAAGCAGGAGCTCGAGCTCACGCCGCTCGAGACCCGCCTCATCCCCGTCAGCTACGCCCACGCCACGGACCTCCAGGCCCGGTCCAAGGACCTCCTGTCGCCGCGCGGCTCCATGGCCGTCGACGAGCGGACGAACGTCATCATCGCGCGGGACATCGCGGGGAACCTGAACCACGTCGAGGAGCTCGTCCGGTCGCTCGACACGCAGACCCCGCAGGTGCTCATCGAGGCGCGCATCGTCGAGGCGACGAGCAACTACAACCGGGATATCGGCATCCAGTGGGGCGGCTCGACCAGCTTCTCCGCCGCCACCGGCAACGCGACCGGGCTCTCGTTCCCGTCGGCCGTCTCCGTCTCGGGCGGTAACTACGACAACAACAGCCCGACCGCCGGTCTCTCTCCGTTCACCCGCACGGTCACGACGCCGAACTTCGCCGTCAACCTCCCGGCCGCCGTCGGCACCGACTCCGGCGGTGGTCTCGGTATCTCGCTCGGGTCGATCGACAACGCCTTCAACCTGGCGCTCCGCCTCTCGGCGCTCGAGTCGAGCGGCCTCGTGCGGATCGTGTCGAACCCGCGCATCCTGACCCTCGACAACCACGACGCGCGCATCAATCAGGGGACGCTCATCCCGTACTCGCAGGTCAGCGCGCAGGGCGTCCAGACGTCCTTCCAGGAGGCCAAGCTCCAGCTCCTCGTGAAGCCGCACGTCACCGCGGACGGCTCCGTGTCGATGCACGTCAAGATCAACCGCGACGAGCCCGACTTCAACCAGACGGCAGCGAACGGCGCGCCGACCATCCTGAAGCGCGAGGCCGAGACCGAGCTCCTCGTCATGGACGGTCACACCGCGGTCATCGGCGGCATCTTCACCCGCAACACCGGCCGCAACCTCGACCAGGTCCCGTTCTTCGGCGACATCCCCATCATCGGCGTCCTCTTCCAGCGCCGCCGCGCCAACGACCAGCGCGGAGAGCTCGTCATCTTCATCACGCCGCGCATCGTCAACCGCGCCGACGCCCTCGGTCGATAGCGGGACTCCGGGGGGCGACCGCCTCCCGGGACCCTACGGCGTCGCCCTGAGCGCGTCGCGCAGCGCCGACGCCGTGACGGGCCGGACGACGTACCGCTTCGGGGGCTTCTCGAGGAACGCGCGGTTCGGCTTGATCTCGCTGACGATGAACGTGACGCGCATCGCCGTCGGGGGGGAGCCGGCCTCGAGCCGCTCGTAGATCTCCTTCGCCTTGATGTCCGGCGGGTCGATCTCGCAGAAGACGGCGTCGAACGCCCGGCCGATGGCGATCCGCTCGAGGGCCGCGCGGCCCGACATGGCGACGACCACCTCGTGCTCGTTCGGGAGCGCGCTCTCGATGAGGTCGGCGGTGACCGGGTCCGACTCGATGACGAGGATCCTCATCCCGGGCCGAGAGTAGCCGCTCCGGCGTTCCCTGCACCGGAAAAGCGGGGTAGGGGATCGGGGATGCCGCGACGACTGGAGTTCTTCTTCGACTACTCCTGCCCTTTCGCCTACCTGGGGAGCACGCAGGTCGAAGGGCTGGCCCGCCGGATGGACGCCGAGCTGGTCTTCCGCCCCATGCTGCTCGGCGGCGTGTTCCGGGCCCAGGGGACGCCCCAGCGCCTGTTCGAGGCCCAGATCCCCGCCAAGGCCGCCCACAACCTGCGCGACATGCAGCGGTGGGCGGCGCTCTACGGCGTCCCGCTCGCGATGCCGGCGGCCCACCCCATGCGCACCGTCGAGGCGCTCCGGGCGACCCTCGTGACGCGGTGTGACCCGCGCGTCATCCACGGCTTCTTCCGCGCCTACTGGGCAGAGGGGAAGCCGGTGTCCGACCCTGCCGTCCTCCGGGAGGTGCTCGCCGCCGCGGGTCAGGACGTCGAGGCCGTCCTTCGGGCGATCGACTCGCCCGAGGCCAAGGACGCCCTCCGCGCCCGGACCGACGAGGCCATCGCGCTCGGGGTCTTCGGCGTCCCCGTCTACCGCGTCGACGGCGGCCCCATCCTCTGGGGGCAGGACCGGATGCCCATGGTCTCCGGCCTCTCCTGGGACGAGCTGCTCCCCCCCGTCCCGCCCCGCGCCGCCCTCACGGACCGGCCGGCGCACACGGTCGAGCTGTACTGGGACTTCTCCTCCCCCTTCGGGTACCTCGGGTACATGCAGGCCGGGGCGCTCGCGGCCCGCACCTCGGCCGCGCTCGTCCACCGCCCGATGCTCCTCGGCGCGCTCTTCAAGCAGATCGGGCAGCCGATGGTCCCCCTCAGCACGTGGCCGGCCCCCAAGCAGGCGTACTACTTCGAGGAGATGCGCCGCTCCGCGGAGGCCTGCGGCGTGCCATTCCGCTTCCCGTCGCGCTTCCCGATGAACACGGTGAAGGCGCTCCGGGCCTACCTCGCCCTCCCGGAGGACCGGCGCGACGCCTTCGCGCGCGCGACCTTCACCGCGTACTGGGCGGAGGATCGCGACATCGGGGACGACGCCGTCCTGCTCGCCCTCCTCGGCCCGGACGGCCCGGAGGTCCTCGCCCGCACGCAGACGCCGGAGATCAAGCAGGCGCTGATCGACGCGACGACCCGCGCGGCCGCGGCCGGGGTGTTCGGCGCCCCGACGTGGGTCGTGGACGGTCGCGAGCTCTACTGGGGGCAAGATCGCCTCGTGCTCGTGGAGCGCGAGCTCCGCTCCTGACCTCCGGGCGCCCGGCCCCGCGCGTGCTTCTTGCTCGCCCGTGCCGGGCATTCGTGTGAAGCTCCCGGCCCGCCAGATGCCCTACGAACACCGTCTTCACGCGCGCTGCGCCTGCGCGCACGGTCGGGTCGCCCTCTCCGAAGGGCGACCGTTTGCCTTCCCCCAGACCTCCCGAAAGTTCGAGCGCGACAGGCCGTTTCGCGTCGAGCACCTCGCGGTCGACCTCGATCTGGACGTCGCCGAGAAGCGCGTCCGCGGCTCGGCGACCCTGCGCGTCCGGAGGGTCGACCCCGAGGCCGACACGCTCGTCCTCGACGCGCTCGGCTTCGACCTCGCGAGCGTCCGCCTCGGCGCCGTCGACGCGGTCTACTTCTACGATGGCCGGCAGATCCACGTCACGATCCCCCGCGGCGACGAGCAGGTCGACGTGACGGTCGGCTACGCCGCGACGCCGCGGCGCGGCCTCTACTTCCTCGAGCCGGACGAGTCGTACCCCCACCGCCCCCGGCAGGTCTGGAGCCAGTGCCAGGAGGAGGACGCGCGTCACTTCATCCCGTGCCACGACAAGCCGCACGTCAAGATGACGACGGAGGTGAAGGTGCGCGTCCCTTCGGGGTGGTTCGCCCTCTCGAACGGCGAGCTCGTCGCCAAGGAGGCCCCCGCCGGCGCCCCCGCGTCGTTCCACTACCGGCTCGATCAGCCCCACCCGAGCTACCTCCTGACGCTCGTCGCGGGCGAGTTCGCGGAGCTGAAGGCGCAGGCGGGCGACGTCCCGCTGGCGTACTACGTCCCGAAGGGGCTCGAGGCCGACGGAGAGCGGAGCTTCGGCCGGACGCCCGAGATGGTGAGCTACTTCGGTCAGGTCACCGGCGTCCCGTACCCCTGGTCGCGCTACTCGCAGGTGGTCGTCAGCGACTTCATCTTCGGCGGGATGGAGAACACGACCGCCACGACGATGTACGAGCACGTCCTGTACGACGAGCGCGCCTCGCTCGACGTCACGAGCGACGATCTCATCTCGCACGAGCTCGCCCACCAGTGGTTCGGCGACTACGTGACGTGCCGCGACTGGCCCGAGGCCTGGCTGAACGAGGGCTTCGCGACCTACATGGAGCACGTCTTCCGCGAGAAGCACCTCGGCCGGGACGAGTACTTCTACGGCGTCAAGACCGACCTCGACGCGTACGTCGGCGAGGCGCACGGGCGCTACCGCCGGCCCATCGTCTGCCGCGAGTACGACGCCCCGCTCGACCTCTTCGACCGCCACCTCTACGAGAAGGGGGGGCTCGTGCTGCACCTCCTCCGGACCGAGCTGGGCGACAGCCTCTTCTGGGCCGGGATCAAGCTCTACCTGACGCGCCACGCGCGCGGCCTCGTCGAGACTCGCGACCTCCTGCGCGCCCTCGAGGACGCGAGCGGACGCAGCCTCGGCCGCTTCTTCGAGCAGTGGGTCTACCAGCCCGGGCACCCGGAGCTCGAGGTCGAGGTCAGCTGGGAGCGCGCGGTCCTCACCGTGTCGGTCAAGCAGCAGCAGGCGACCACGGACGGGGTGGCGGCGGTGTTCGAGCTCCCCATCGAGGTCGACGTCCACGTGGGGGGGCGCTCCGAGCGCCACACCCTGTCGCTCGGCGAGACGCCGGCCCGGGCCGAGGTCTTCTCGATCCCCTGCCCCGAGCGCCCCCGCTTCGTCGTCGTCGATCCACGGGCCCGCGTGCTCGGCGACGTGCGGCTCAAGGTGCCGAACGATCTCCTCCGGGCGCAGCTCGAGGCCGCCCCCGACGCCCGTGGGCGCTGGCTCGCGGTCCGGGCGCTCGCGACCGCCGACGACCCCCTCACGCTGCGCGCGCTCGCCCGGACGCTGACCTCCGAGGATGAGTTCTGGGGGGTCCGCGTCGAGGCGGCCGAGGCCCTCGCCCAGGTCCGGGTCAAGGCGTCCTACGACGTCCTCGCCGCCGCCCTCGACACCAGGCACCCGAAGGTGCGCCGCGCCGTCGTGGCCGCGGTCGGTCGCTGGAAGACCCCCGCCGCGGCGCTGGCGCTGCAGGCGCGAGCGAAGAAGGACCCGAGCTACCTGGTCGAGGCCGAGGCCGCGCGGGCGCTCGGAAAGACGCGGCAGGGGTCGGGGTTCGACACGCTCGTCGACCTGCTCGAGCGCGAGTCCTGGGCCGACGTCATCCGCGTCGGGGCGCTCGACGGGCTCGGCGCGAGCCGTGACGATCGCGCCGTCCCCCACCTCGTGGCCCGCACCCGCTACGGTCACGCGGCGCGCACGCGCCGGGCCGCGATCCTCGCCCTCCCGAGGCTGGCCCAGGACAAGAAGGTGCGGGACGTGCTCGAGGATCTGCTCGAAGACAGCGACCCGCTGCTGCGCCTCGACGTCGCGCGCGCGCTCGCGGAGCTGGGCGACGCGAAGTCCGTCGCGCCCCTCCGGGCCCGCATCGAGGTCGAGACCGACGCGCGGGCGAAGCGCCGGATGCGCGAGGCCCTGCGCGATCTCACTCCCGACGCCAGGCGAGGGCCCCAGGCGAGCCGCGAGGACCTCGAGAAGCTCGAGGGGGAGCACTCCGAGCTGAAGGCTCGCATGGCCGCGCTCGAGGCGCGCGTCACGGGGAAGCCGCGCGCGTCGACGTCCAAGCCGCTAGACGCCACGCCGGCGGCGAGGAAGGCGACCGCATCCTCGAAGCGGAAGCCGTCGCGGAGGAAGGGGAACCGGAAATGACGGCGGCCCCCCAGCACCCGGGCGACGCCCCGTTCCCCGTCCGCGTCGAGCAGCGCGGCGCCGTCCTCATCTGGACGATCGACCGCGAAGCCCGGATGAACAGCCTCTCGCGCGACCTCCTCCTCGCCTTCGGCAAGCTCATTCGCGAGGCCCTTTCCAACGACTCCGTCCGGGCGATCATCCTCACCGGGGCGGGGGAGAAGGCCTTCTGCGCCGGCGCCGATCTCAAGGAGCGCCGGGGGATGAGCGAGAACGACATCCGCGTCCAGGTCGAGCTCTACCGCTCCGAGCTCGGCCCGGTCGATCGCTCGCCGAAGCCGGTCATCGCGGCCATCAACGGCGTCGCCCTCGGAGGCGGCCTCGAGCTGGCGCTCCTGTGCGACCTGCGGGTCGCCGCGGCGCACGCCGAGCTCGCGCTCCCCGAGACCACGCTGGGCATCATCCCCGGCGCAGGCGGCACCCAGCGCCTCCCGCGGCTCGTGGGGGAAGGGCGGGCGAAGGAGATGATCCTCCTCGGGCGCCGGCTCTCGGCGGCGGAGGCCCTCCAGTGGGGCCTGGTGAACCGCGTCACTCCCGCCGGGACGAGCGTCGTCGACGACGCGCTCGCCTGGATCAGGCCCATCGCCGAGGGGGCCCCCATCGCCCAGGCGGCCGCGCTGCAGGCCATCGATCGCGCCGGTGACGTCCCCCTCGAGCTCGGCATGGAGCTCGAGAAGGTGAGCTACGACAGGGTCATCGTGAGCGAGGACCGGCGCGAGGCGCTCCAGGCCTTCGCGGAGAAGCGCGCGCCGCAGTATCGAGGGCGCTGAAACTATCCGCATGCGAAGCGACCCAACTCCCCGCCCATGGGGTATTCTCGGGGCGGTGCAGTGGTCCGTCCTCAGGGAGCCCAGGTGAACGTGCGTCCGCCGAAGGCGGAGGCGAGGGGGAGGCTCCTCGCGCTCGTCCTTGCGGGGATGCTTCCATCCTGCGCCACCATCCTCGGGATCGAGGCGGGGACGCTCGAGGCGACGGACGGCGGGCCGCTCCAGGACGCGCAGCAGGCGGACGGGCGCACGGGAGACGCGGCGGTCGACGGGCGGCACGCGGACGGCTCCCGGGCGGACGCGCAGGATGCTCGCGCCGAGGCGCGGGACGCTCTCGCGGACAGCCACGTGAATCCGGGGGTCATCTACGTCGCCACGAGCGGGTCCGACGTCCCGCAGTGCGGCACCCAGGCGAGCCCCTGCGCCACGATCCACAACGGCATAGCGCGGGCCGTGGCCTCCCGCGCGACCACGGTCGACATCGGCGTCGGGACCTACGACGACGCCATCACCCTCCCGTCGGGCCTGACGGTCCAGGGGGGGTTCACCGCCACGTGGGCTCCGGGCTCTGATGGGGGGGCGGCGACGGTCATCCAGGGGCAGGCGAACCCACCGGTCACGGCGGCCGATCTCGCCTCCCCGACCACGCTCTCCTCCGTGACGGTAATCAACCAGCAGACGCCGGCTGCTGGCGAGTCCCTGTACGGCGTCTTCGTGACAGGGGTCGCCGACGCAGGAGCGCCGCTGACGCTCGACAACGTGATCGTCACCGTGGCCAGCGCCGGGGCCGGGAACAGCGGGACGCAGGCGCTGCCAGCCGCGCCGGCAGCGGCGAGCTGCACCGCGAGCGACGGGGCCTCCGAGGGGAACGGCGGTCAGGGGGGGACCAACCCCGGGACCTTCGGCGCCGGGGGCTACACCACCGGCGACGGGAGCCCGGGGACCGACGGGACCGCGGGGCACGCCGGGAAGGCTGGGGCGCAGGTCTGCTTCAACCTCGGCGAATGCCACAACGGCTGCTCCTCGGCGCTGTGCGGCGTCCTGACGGTCCCCATCCCGTGCGCGGCCGGCGGAGCCCCGGGCTGCGGCGGGGGCGGCGGGGGCGGCGGCGGTGGCGGTCAGGGGGGCGGCTCGAGCATCGCCCTGTACGTCTGGGGCGCGAAGGTCGCCGCGAACGGTGGCAGCTTCCATTCGGGGAACGGCGGGGCTGGCGGCGTCGCTGCGGTCGGCGCCCCCGGCGCGGTCGGCAGCCCTGCGACGGCCCCTCCGAGCCAGACGTGCGCGCCGACCGTCGGCAACTGCGGCCAGACCACCTGCTCGGCGACCTCGGCGACGGTCAGCGGGACGGCCGGGACCGCGGGCGGGAGCGGTGGGGCTGGCGGACCTGGCGGTGGCGGCGCTGGCGGCTCGAGCTACGCCGTCTTCTACGAAGGCGCGGCCCCGCCCGTCATCACCGGCACCACGCTGACGTTCGGTCAGGCAGGCAGCGGTGGAGGGGGGGCGCCCGCCGGGCAGTCCGGTCAGCTCGGGACGTCGCCGTGATGAGCGCCGCGGCCCCGAACGTCGACGACTACGTCTCGCCCGAGTCGCTCCCCGGGGCGATGATCGACGACAAGTACCGCGTCGACGCCGTCATCGGGCGGGGGGGGGTCGGGCTCGTCGTGGCGGCGACGCACCTGTCGATCGCCCAGCGCGTGGCGATCAAGATGATCCGCGACGACATCCCGATGCAGCGCGAGCTGCTCGACCGGTTCCACCGCGAGGCGCGCGCCGCCGCGATGATCCGCAGCGAGCACGTCGCGCGGGTCCTCGATGTCGGCCGGCTCCCCACCGGTCGCCCTTACATCGTCATGGAGTACCTCGAGGGGGAGGACCTCGAGCGGGTCCTCACGCGGGGGGCGCTCCCCGTCATGGTCGCGGTCGATCTCTGCCTCCAGACGTGCGAGGCGCTCGCCGAGGCGCATCGCTCCGGGATCATCCACCGCGACCTGAAGCCGGCGAACCTCTTCCTCACCCGCCGCTCGGACGGGTCGCCGCTCATCAAGGTGCTCGACTTCGGGATCTCGAAGATCCAGCCGCTCACGGCGGCGCTTGGCGGGCGGAGCGTCGAGACGACCTCCATCATGGGCTCGCCTGGCTACATGGCCCCGGAGCAGATGAAGTCGACGCGCGACGTCGACGCGCGCGCCGACGTCTGGTCCGTCGGCGCAGTGCTCTACGAGCTCCTGGTCGGTCGCCCGGCCTTCGACGGGTCGAGCATGCTCGAGATCCTCAACGCCATCGCGGCCTGCAACCCGATGCCCCCGTCGCGGCGTCAGCCCGGGGTCCCCGCCGCCCTGGATGCGGTCATCGCCGGGTGCCTCACGCCGGATCCCGAGCACAGGTTCGCGTCGATCGCCGAGCTGGCCGTCGCGCTCCAGCCCTTCGGGTCGCCCGCCAGCGCCGGCCTCGCCGAGCGGGCGCTCCGTATCTCCAGGGAGCCCGTGCCGGTGCTCGAGGAGCCGCACTTCTCCGCCCTCCGGTCCGAACCCCGGCCGTCCTCCCTCACGGTCGTCGGCCCCGCGAAGCGCGGCGCTTCGCTGGGCCAGAAGGTCGGCCTGGCCGTCGGCGCGATCGGCGTCGTCGCGGCGGTCGTCGCCGTCTTTGCGCTGCGCCCCGCCCCGCAGCCCATCCCCGACAGCTTCGTCGAGAACGCCGCCGCTCCCGCTTCCCCCGCGCCTCCTCCGCCTCCTCCGCTGCCGCTCCCCGTCGTCACCGCCGTGCCCCCCGTCGTCCCGACTGTAGCGCCGCCACCCGCCCCCGCCGCAGCGCCGCCCGTCCCCGCCCAGGACCCCCCCGTCGCGTCGTCTGCGCCTGCGCCGCAGCCTGCGAAGGTCGGTGGGTCGGTGCCCGCGCCGCGCAGGCCATGGCGCCCGAGTTCCCCGCCCTCCCGCCCCCAGGGCGGCTCGTCCTCCCCCTTCGGAGACCGGAAGTAGGCCATGGGCCGCGCCCTCCCCCCCCGCCGCAGCCCTCGCCGCCACCTCCTCGGCCTCTCGCTGGGCGTCGTCGCCGCGGCCGCGTCGCACGCGTCGCCGGCGCACGGTCAGAGCGCGGCGAACCAGGCGGCCGCCGAGGCGCTGTTCGATCAGGGGAAGGCCGCGATGGCCGCGAAGAACTACGCCGAGGCTTGCCCCAAGTTCTTCGAGAGCAACAAGCTCGACCAGGGGATCGGGACCTCCCTCTGGCTCGCCGACTGCTACGAGATGAACGGCCAGACCGCCAGCGCGTGGGCCGAGTTTCGCGAGGCGGCCGGGCTCGCCGTCAAGGCGAACGACACGCGCGAGAAGGTCGCCCGTGACCGTGCGCAGGCGCTCGAGGGGAAGCTCGCGCGGCTCGTGCTGCTCGTCCCTCCGACCTCGCGGCTCCCCGGGCTGCACGTGGCCCGCGACGGGGGGGAGGTCGCCGCCGCGCTCTGGGGCACGTCCGTCCCCGTCGATCCGGGGCGCCACACGGTCGTCGCCAGCGCGCCGGACCACCGGCCGCAGACGCTCAGCATCGAGATCGTCCCCGGCCCCGGCGAGCAGGCCCTCATCGTCCCGCCCCTGGTCGAGCTGCCCCAGGCCCCCGCCGGGCCACTCGAAGGCGCTGCCGGCGCAGGGGCCGCCGGTCCGACCATCGCCGGGCTCCCCCTCCCGCGCGCCGCCGCGGTCGCCGCGGGCGCGCTCGGGGTCGTCTCGCTGGCCCTCGGGAGCTACTTCGGGCTCCACGCCGGGTCGGAGCTCGACGCGTCCAACGCGAACGGTCACTGCGGCGCCCGCAACCTCTGCGACGCGACGGGCGTCGCCGACCGCTCTTCGGCGCAGTCGGCGGCGACCGCATCGACCGTGCTGTTCGTCGTCGCCGGGGCTGCGCTCGCCGGTGGTGGCGTCCTCTGGTTCACGTCCGCGCCGCCTGCGCGGTCCGCCGCCCCCGCGGGGGCCGGAGGGGCTGCCATGACGCGAGTCTCGCCGTGGCTCGACGCCCGCGGAGGGGGCGTAGTGCTGGCGACCGATTTCGAGTAAGTCGCGGGGATGGCTGACAGCACCCAGGCTCCCGATCCGATCCGCGATCTTGCCGGAATCCTCGCTCGCGTCGAGAAGGGGGGGGCACCGAAGTACCACCAGAAGAACGCCGAGACCGGGAAGCTCTTCGCCCGGGAGCGCATCGCGCGGCTCTGCGACGAGGGGAGCTTCCTCGAGGACGCCGCCCTCGCCAACTCCCTCGACCCCGAGCTCGCCGCCGACGGCGTCATCACCGGCACCGCCCGCATCCTCGGCCGCCCCGTCGCCATCATGGCCAACGACTCGACCATCAAGGCCGGCTCGTGGGGCAAGCGGACCGTCGAGAAGATCCTCCGGATCCAGGAGACGGCGATGCGCCTGTGCGTCCCGATGTTCTACCTGGTCGACTCCGCCGGGGCGCGCATCACCGACCAGATCGAGATGTTCCCGGGCCGACGCGGCGCCGGCCACATCTTCTACCTGCAGGTGCAGATGAGCGGCGTCGTGCCGCAGGTCTGCCTCCTCTTCGGCCCGAGCGCGGCCGGCGGCGCGTACATCCCGGCCTTCTGCGACGTCGTCGTGATGGTCGAGGGGAACGCGAGCATGTACCTCGGGTCCCCGCGCATGGCCGAGATGGTCATCGGCGAGAAGGTGACGCTCGAGGAGATGGGCGGCGCCAAGATGCACTGCTCGGTCTCCGGCTGCGGCGACGTGCTCTGCAAGACCGAGGACGAGGCGATCGCCTTCGCGCGCCGCTACCTCAGCTACCTCCCCGACCGCTCGGGCGAGCAGCCCCCCGTCGCGCCCCTCGACGCCCCGCGCGCCCCGAAGGCCCAGACCAGGCCGCTGGCCGAGGTCATCCCCGCCGACGAGAACAAGGCCTTCGACATGATGGCGGTCATCGACGCCGTCGTCGACGAGGGGTCGTTCTGCGAGATCAAGAAGCTCTTCGCGCGCGAGATCCTGACCGGCTTCGCCCGCATCGAGGGGCGATCAGTCGGCATCGTCGCCAACCAGCCGAAGTGGCTCGGCGGCGTCCTGTTCGTCGACTCCGCCGACAAGGCCGCCCGGTTCATCTGGCTCTGCGACTGCTTCAACATCCCCATCCTCTTCCTGGCCGACGTCCCGGGCTTCATGATCGGCACGAAGGTCGAGCGTCAGGGGATCATCCGCGCGGGGGCGAAGATGATCGCCGCCGTCAGCGAGGCGACCGTCCCGAAGCTCTCGGTCATCGTCCGGAAGGCCTACGGCGCTGGGCTCTACGCCATGTGCGGCCCGGCGTTCGAGCCGGACGCGTGCATCGCCCTCCCGTCCGCTTCCATCGCCGTCATGGGGCCGCAGGCGGCCGTCAACGCGGTCTTCTACAACAAGATCCAGGAGGTCCCGGCCGGCCCCGAGCGCGACGCCTACGTGGCGCGCCTCCGCGACGAGTACCGCGCGGACGTCAACCTCATGAAGCTCGCCAGCGACCTCGTCATCGACGCCGTCGTGCCGCACGAGCGGCTCCGCCACGAGATCGCGACCCGCTTCGCCAGGGCGGGCGCCGAGGCCCCCGTGGTCCGCCGGCGCAAGCACATCGTCCCGCCCGTCTGAGCCGCGCGCCGGGTCACCCGG
>Ga0316217_10004088_pt1 | contig 16055 bp, 13 predicted proteins | sample 1anoAmetaG_FD_203633 | JGI IMG/M metagenome (GOLD analysis project Ga0316217, IMG submission 203633) | Freshwater microbial communities from Trout Bog Lake, Wisconsin, USA - 1anoA | ecosystem: Environmental > Aquatic > Freshwater > Lake > Hypolimnion/Profundal zone | place: USA: Wisconsin... | reverse complement strand
AACTACGCGGAGCGTCCGCGATCAGGCCATTGCCTAAGATTTGGTAAGGCCATCGGCTCCGCCTCGGCCCCTTAAATGCACAAAGTTAGTTGTCGCTGACGCACAAGGATCCTTGACGTCGCCCAGCGCCACCGGAATCTTGGTGAAGGTGCCGGAACCTGCCCGCTATGCGATCCACAAATTGCTGGTCGCAAGCAACCGCGATGCGAGGTTCGCGGCCAAGGCCGAGAAAGACCGCCTCCAGGCCTTTCAGCTGTTGTCCCTCCTGGAACAGGACCGCCCCGGGGACATCCTGCTCGCTGCGGAAGCTGCTCTCGAACGCGGCCCGGACTGGAGACGGAGACTCCGCGAACAGGCCGAACGCATGGTCGGCCCCGTCCAGGAGCTGGAAGATATGCTGCGTTGAGGAGCCATCCCGTTACCCCAATATTTATATTTATCCTGGGGTAACGAGTTGCGGGTCAAAGAGCCGCAAGCTCTCCCACCAGCCGCGCCGTCTCCACGATCCGCGCGAACCGGTCCCGCAGCGCGAAGGCGGTCCGTTCGATGATCTCCGCGACCCCCAGTTCGCCCACCAGGCGCCCGTCCTCCCGGTGCGCGATGGGGAAGGTGCGGGTGGCGTCCATGACGAAGTCCACCTGGAAGCCCAGGTCCGCCGCCAGCCGGGCCGTGGTCTCGCAGCACTGCTCGGTCTGGATCCCGGTGATGGCCAGCCGCCGCACGCCCTGGAGCGCCAGCATCCGCTGCAGCGGGGTGGTGGTGAAGCAGTTGCGGGTGGTCTTGTGAAGAAGGGGCTCCTCCGGGCGGCGGTCCAGGAAATCCATCAGCTTGTAGTGGGGGCTGGTGGTCCGGAACGCCTCGTCCGCATCTGAATGCAGCACGAAGTAGACCGGCAGGTCCGCGGCGCGGTAGGCCGCGACGAGGCTCTGAAGGTTGGCCTCGAAGGCCGGGTTGCTGCGCCGCTCCCAGTACGGGAGCGTCTTGAACGAGTCCTGGACATCGATCACCAGCAGCGCGGAGGATCTGAGGGAGATGGGTTCTTGGGGCATCGTGGCTCCTGGACGGGATGGTTCCCACAACGATCATGGACCCGGATCCAGATACAATCGATCCTGATCCAGGCAGCGAACCCGACACGTATGCCTTCCGCGACCCGGAAGGGAGAGGCCCCGCGTGACAACCGAAGCGAATCCCGAACTGCCCGCCGATGCCCGGCCGCCCAGCCTCGCCGCCCCGTTCGCGGCGCTGGTGGCCGGCGCCATGGTCATGGGCCTTTCGCCCATCTTCGTGCGCCTGGCCGACGTCGGGCCCTTCACCAGCGCCTTCTGGCGGGTCGGGCTCGCCCTGCCGGTGCTGTACGCCTGGATGCGGATCAGCGAGCGCGGTCGGCCGGAACCCGCCCGGCGGTTCCAGGGGCCGACCCTCTGGGTGGGCATCGCCTTCGCGGTCGACCTGTTCTTCTGGCACCTGGCGCTGGTCACCACCACCGTGGCCAACGCCACCTTCCTGGCCACCACCGCCCCGATCTGGGTGGTGCTGTTCAGCTGGGCGCTGTTCCGCAAGCGGGTTTCCGCCGCTACCCTGGCCGGGCTGGGCCTGTGCATCCTGGGCGGCGGCGCGCTGGTCGCGCACAGCTTCCGCGGAGGCGCGGGCTCGGCCCTGGGCGACTGCTACGGACTCGTCACCGGGGTGTTCTTCGGCCTCTACTTCATCGCAGTCCAGGCCGCGCGCAGGGACGGCTCCGCCGCCCGGGTCACCTTCGAGGCGACCCTGGTCACGGCCGGCCTGCTGCTGCTGGCCGCGCTGAAGCTCGAGCACGCCCTGCTGCCCAGGACCCTGCACGGCCTGGCGGCTCTGGTCGCCCTGGCCTGGGTCAGCCACGCCGGCGGCCAGGGCCTGCTCACGGTGGCCCTGGGCCACCTGCCGGCGACGTTCTCGTCGCTGGTGATCTTCCTGGAGGCCATCGCCGCGGCCGGGTTCGCCTGGGCCATCCTCGGCGAGCCGGTCACGGCGGTCCAGGTGGGGGGCGGCCTGCTGATCCTGGCCGGCATCTACATCGCGCGGCCGCGGTAGCACCGGCTGGAAGCCGCTGGCCCAAGCGACCGTTCCTGGCACAAGCAACCGTAGCGGGGCGTGCCCCGCGACGGTTGCTAGCGCCTCCAGGCCGGCGGGCTGGTCGGCCCGCCGGCCTGGCGTCCGGGCAACGGTCAGGGCTTGGCCGGGGATTCGGCGGCCGGCGCCGGCTTTTCCTCCGCCGGCTTCTTCTTGGCCTTCTTCTTCATTTCCTTCTTCTCCGGCTTCTTCATCGCGGAGTCGGCGGCGGGAGCAGCGGCGGGAGCCGTGGACTGGGCGAAGACGGGGCCCACGAGGGTGAGGGCGAAGAGCAGGGCAATGAGTTTCATGGTTATCTCCTTGAGTGGTCCCGGCGAAGCCGTGGACGATCCACAAGGTGCACAGGCCGTGCCATCTGTATAAACGATGCAAATAAAAGAGTTTAATAGGTAATACAGGGCTTTCCAAGTTGAATTCTGCAACCTGGATGCAAAATCCAACGGCCATCATCACGGAATTTCACCATTCATAGTCAGTGCTGGATTAGGTCTTGATGCCGAAACTTCACGCATGATTTCCGGTTTCCGCCGGCCCCCGGCCGTAGATCTCCCGCACCGCCGGATAGATGCGCCGGTAGGTCCGGAACAGGTCCTGGTAGCGCCGGTGCTTCGCGGGATCCGGCAGATAGCTCCCGCGCAGCTTCACCAGCCGGTCCACCCCCTCCTCCAGGCTGGCATAGACCCCGCAGGCCGCACCGGCCAGGATGGCCACCCCGAGGGTCCCGGCCTCGCTCACCGCCAGGGAGCGCACCGGCAGGCCCATCATGTCGGCCTTGAGCTGGAGCATCGGCTCCGAGCGCGCCAGGCCGCCGGTGGCGCGCAGTTCGGTGATCGCCACCCCGGCCTGGGCCAGATGGTCCAGGTTCTCCATCATCTCGAAGGTGACGCCTTCCAGGATGGCCTTGATGATCTGCCCGGGACGGGTGTCCAGGTCCAGGCCGATGATGGCTCCCACCGCCGCGCTGTCCATGTGGGGGGTGCCCGCGCCGGCGAAGTGCGGCAGCACGAAGAGCCCCGAGGGCCCATCCGCCGCCTGTTCGATCAGCACCTGGTAGGGATCCAGCCCCCGGCGGCCGGCCTCGGCCACCTGGGCCTGGCCGAACTGGTCCCGGTACCAGCGCAGCAGGCTGCCGCTGGTGATATTGAAGGCGTAGGTGACATAGGCTCCGGGCACTACGTGCGGGACGCAGGCGAACGAACTCGCCGCCATCCGCGGGTTGATGATCGGCCGGTCGAAACAGGGGGTGATGCACTCGGTGGTGCCCATGCCGGTGATGGCCACCCCGGGCCGGATCGCCCCGGCGCCCAGGGCGGCGCAGGCCTGGTCATGGCCGCCGGCCACCAGCAGGGCTTCAGGGTTGATGCCCAGCGCCTCCGCCTGGTCCCGGGCGATCCGGCCCAGCACGGTCCCCGACGGCACCGCCTCGCCGAACAGGCCGCCGTCGATCCCGGCCGCCCGGAGGATCTCCGGCGACCAGCGCTTGGCCACCACGTCGAAGGCCATGGACCGAGAGGCCAGGGAATAGTCGGTACCCGGCGGCGCCCCCAGCCGGAACAGCACCAGATCGGCGAAGTACAGGAACTTCCAGGCCCGGTCGAACAGCCCGGGGTCGTGCCGCATCAGCCACATGAGCTTGCTGATGGAATACATCGGATGCAGGGCGATCCCGGTGATCGCCAGGATCCGGCCCGGGTCCAGCCGGGTGCCCAGGAGGGCGGCCTCCTCAGTGCCGCGGCTGTCGAAGTAGAGGATGCCCGGGCGCAGCGCCCGGCCCTCCCGGTCGATGGGCACGACGCTCTCGCCGAACGAGGACACGCTGATGGCCTGGACCGCCCGGCCGGCTCCGGGATCGCCCAGGCTCTGCGCCACCACGGCCTGGACCGCGGCCCAGACGGTGCCGGAATCCAGTTCCGCCCAGCCCGGGGCCGGGCGCGACACCGGATATTCCCGGTAGCCGCTGCCCAGCACCCGGCCATCGGCGTCCACCACCGTGGCCTTGCAGCCCGAAGTGCCGACATCGATGCCGAGCATGCTCACCGGGGTCAGGCCAGCGACACGAACCCGTAGCCCAGGTAGTTCTCCAGCGCTTCGCGCACCGGCGCCATGGTCGAGCCGAACCCCACCGCCACATGGTGCCGGTAGCCCAGCTTGCCGATGGCCAGGAGCTTGTCCTGCAGCCGGTCGATCCGGGCCACCCCGCAGCAGCCGAAGAACGCGGCTTCCACGGGATCCCCGGTGAACTCGCCCTCGCCGATGTAGCAGCTCAGCCTGCCGTCCTCGGTCTTGCTGCTGGCGAAGGTCATGGGCGAGGCCTTGATCCGGCCGGCGTTGCAGCCCCAGCCGCAGCCGCTGCCGAAGCTCTTGGCGAACATCGGGTGTTCGACCACCTGGCCCTTGCCCTGCATCAGCGTCTGCGGCACCGGTCCGCAGTGGAACAGGATGCACCGGTCGGGATCCTCGCCGTAGTTGTTGTTCCAGTCCAGGCAGGTGGCGGGGCCGCCGCCGGCCAGGGACAGCGCCATCATCGGCACGGCGTTGCAGACATCCAGCTCGCAGGCCGTGGGGATGCCGCGGTCGTTGAGTTCGCTCACCACCACGCAGGGCGCGACCCCCAGCTCCTGCTCCAGCTCGATCCAGCAGCGCAGCGCCAGGCTGTCCAGCTGGTACTCGGCCACGATGGCGTCCAGCGCCACCCCGAGCCGGGCCAGGGTGTCCACCTTGCCCGCCGGAACCCCTTCCCAGCGGGTGTAGTCCAGCAGGACCGCCTTCTTGTCCAGGAAGGCCGGGCCGGCCGGATCCACCGCCCGGATGCGCCGGAACAGGTCCGACAGATCCAGGGTCTCGGTGGTGATGCCGTACTTCTGCAGGGTCAGCTCGTCGAACCGGACCGTCTTGAAGGCGGTGGTGCGGGCGCCGATGGCGCCCACGGTCAGCCGGCGCATGCCCCGCACCACCCGGCAGGTGGCCGCGAACGCCGCCAGCTGGCGGGCGAAGGCCGAGGATTCCGGATGCACAGTGTGCGGGGCCAGGGCGGTGAACTTGATGCCGTTCTGGCAGAACACGTCCATGATCGAGAACTTGCCGCAGAAGGCGTCGCGCCGGTGCTGGAAATCCATCTGCCCGATCTCGTCCGGCCAGGCCTGGACCAGGATCGGCACCCCGCAATCCCGCAGGGCCGCCACCGCGCCGTTCTCGTCGCCGAAATTGGGCAGCGACAGGATGACGCCGTCGAACTGGCCGGTGTGCTCCCTGAGGAAGCGGGCGTAGCGGGCGCCTTCCTGGACCGTCTCCACCGCGCCGAAGCGGGTCTCCGCCGCCTCCAGCATCAGGGCACGGTGGCCCGCGGCCTCGACGACGCCCTTGAGGCTGTCCCGGGCGCCGGCGATCAGGGTCTCGGGAAAGAAGCCCCGGTTCCCGAAGAACAGGGCGAAGCAGAGCGGACGATCAGGCTGGTTCATGGCTCAGGCCTCCGCTTTGAGGACGGGATCGCTGATCTCCAGATCGGCAGCCAGCGTCAGCACCGGCCGGATGCCCGCGCCGGCCAGGGACTCGTGGTAGGCCTTCACCGCCTCCACCGGGGTCAGCTCCCGCTCCAGCACCCGGCGCATCAGGCCCACCAGCACCAGCGGGCTCTCGGCGTAGTTGATCTTGCGGCCGAACAGCGCGACCCGCGCCCCGGCCTGCTCGGCCCGGGCCAGCAGCTCGAAGGTCTCCCGGGTGGTGCTCTTGCCGCCGCCCAGGATGCCCACCACCAGCCGGGACGGGTCGTAGTGGGCCAGCTGCTCCATGGCCCGGCGGCCGTTGTAGACGATCTTCAGGAACACCGGCTGCTCCGCGGCCAGCACCCCGGCCAGGGAGCGCACGATGCAGTCGCCGATGTACAGCCCCAGCTCGCCGGCCGGGATGCCCGCATCGAAGGCGGGGTTGAACACTTCCAGGAAGTGGCGCAGGCCCAGGTCGGCGGCCTCGGCCCGGAACGCCGAGTAGGCTTCCAGCGTGCGCAGGTCATGCTCCAGGTGGTTGGAGAAGGTCATGGAGTAGAGCCCCAGGTCCACCAGCGGCCCCAGCTTGGCCAGCCGGGCGCTGCGGAACGGCCGCGACGGCGACAGCGTGTAGCCGGCCCCGCGCTGGCACCAGATATCGGTGGTGTCGTTGAAGCGCACCGCCGGGGTGACCGGGCTGCCCTCGAACAGGCCCTCCCGGCTCAGGATCTCCGTGGAGGAGACGCTGGCCAGCAGCACGTCGATCAGCCCGGAGCGGGTCATTTCCCGCATGGCCTGCAGGTAGGCGGCGCGGTCGGCGCTGCCGGGCAGCAGGTTGCCGGTGGCGTCCCGCGCCGGCCCCGGCGACTGGAGGCAGAACGCCATGTCGCCGTCCTTGGCGTCGGCGATGATGAAATCCTTGGGCTGGTAGGCGCCGGAACGGATCCGGGCCAGCTTGCTGTCGAGGGTTCTCATGACGCGGCCTTTTTTTTTGGGGTATGCCCAAGGGTCATCGTCATTTATCATTCCGGCTAGCGAAACATATTCATCGCGCCATTCCCCCGGGGAATCATGGAACTGCGGGACCTCAGAGCGTTCACACTGCTGGGCGAGGTGCTGCATTTCCGCCGCACCGCCGAGCGGCTGAACCTCACCCAGTCCGCCCTGAGCAAGCAGGTCCAGCGGCTGGAGGAGGCCTTCGGCGGCTCGCTGTTCGAGCGCGGGGCCGGCGCCACCCGGCTCTCGCCGCTGGGCCTGGTGCTGCATGCCGAGGCCAAGGCGCTGGTGGACAGCGCCAACCGCCTGGAGCAGCGGGCCCGGCTGGCCGCCCAGGGCATCCTCGGGACCCTGCGCATCGGCTTCGGCATCGGCACCAAGGCCATCGCCATCCAGGCCATCGCCCGGTTCCGCAGCGCCCGGCCGGATGTCCAGATCGAGCTCAACGAGATCTCGGCGCGGCACCAGATCGCCGCCATGGGCGAAGGCCGGCTCGACCTGGGTTTCTGCCGGCTCCCCGCCCCCCCGGGCTGGACCAGCATGCCGGTGCTCCGGGAAGCCCTGGTGGCGGTCCTGCCCGCCGGCTATCCGGCCGGCATCCGGCTGGAGGACCTGGGCCGCCAGCCCCTGGTGATGATGGACCGCAAGCGCTCCCCGGCCTTCCACGACCACGCCATGGGCTACCTGGCCCACCGGGGCCTGCACGTCATCACCTACCAGGCGGTGACCGACTTCTCCACCGCCATCGCCCTGGTGGAGGCCGGGGTGGGCTGGGCGGTGGTGCCCTCCTGGACCCCGGTGGGGCCAGGGCTGAGAGTGCTGCGCTTCGACGAGCCCCTGGCCCAGTGGGAGATCGGCCTGGTCCGCCCGCCGGGGGAGCCGGGGGAGAGCGTGGCGGCGTTCTGGCGGATCGTGGCTGAGCTGTGCCGGGAAGCCTCCTGAAACTCATTCAGCATGACGAGGGTACGGGATCACTTTGACTTTCCCCGCCCGCATGGTCTCCTGCATGATCTAGCTAATCATTGTAAATAAAAATGTTACACTTTGGCACCCTAATCGCTCCTTCCTGTGGCCTCTGAGGGAGCAGATCAAATGAATAGAAATAAACGAATGACACGACCCCTCATCCTGTCCACGGTCCTGCCGGTGGCCGGCGTTCTGCTGGGGATGCAGTTCGGCTGCAGCACCATCAGGTCCTGGGAAACCCGCCCGACCTCGATGAGCACCTCCGCCGAAGTTCCAGCGACCGAAGCGGAAGGGAGTCTTGACACGGTGACTCCGTTCCGCCAGTTCACCATTACCATCACCCCTGAACCGAGCCAGCAGCTTGACCAGCCCAGCCACCCGGCGGTCTGCACCTCCGAGGTCAACCGGTAGGACTGCACGGCGAAATCCCATTGTCCAGGCGGTTCACGACCGCCTGGACAATGGGCTTGTCTCAGACTTTCGCGCGCTCCCGCAGCTCGGATGCGGCGTGCTCATGGTGGTCGAGAGTATCCGGTGCGGTCCGGCTGAGGATCTCCTTGGCCAGGGTCGCTTCGAACCTGGCCCCGCGGGCGATCAACAGGAAGTGCCCGGTCTTGATGGCCGTTTCGTAGGTCACGATGCTGTCCTTGGGAATGCCCAGGTTGTACAAGGCGGCCCCGATGATGCTCAGACCGCCCACCACCACCGCGCCCTCCAGCGCTCCGACGATCCAGCCCACCAGGGGCCCGGCCGCCAGAAGCTGGCCCATGCCGGGCACCAGGAACACCGCCGAGCCGAACAGCATGCCCCACACGCCGCCCCAGAAGGCGCCTGTCTTGCCCCAGGCCTTCATGCGGTCGTCCAGGTTGTAGTAGCCGACCACATGTTCGTCGGTGTGGAGATCCTGGCCGATGATGGAAAGTTTCTTCATCTCGAAGCCGGACAGTTGCAGTTCCTTGACCGCCTCTTCGGCAGCCGAGTGAGTCGGGTACACGGCAATGACGGAGTTGTTGTGGGGCATGGGTTCCCTTTCTGGGTTGAGTTCCTCGCCTGGCTTTCCAGGAGCGGGATGCGGGTAGCATGATCTGTTCCAAATACCCAAAAACAATAAATACAGCATTTGTATTCAAGCGGATCTCCCCGGCGGATGCCCCGCCCGCTCAAATTGAAAGAACAGAATCATGGACTCTCCGGATCTTCGACCCGGGGCGCCGGCCTCCTTCATCTTGATGGGAACCGGAGGGCACGGATCGTCCCCGCCTACGCAAATGCTGTCAATAATGGTTGTAAATTTACGGCATGGATTATGCAACATATTCGCTTGGCAAGGATTGCCTCCGGCCAGGGATGCCAGCCCATGGAGCCGTTCTCGGCGCACCAGCCACTGGCACTGGACCTCACGGAGGGCGGACGATGAACACCAATCCCTTGAAGCGACTGGGAAAGTTTAACCAATCCATATGGCTGGACTACATCCGGCGCGACCTGATCGAGAGCGGAGAACTGCTCACCATGATCGAGCAGGACGGCCTGCTCGGGATGACCTCGAATCCGGCCATTTTCCAGCAGGCTATCGGCGAAAGCCACGGCTATGACGAGGCCATCGGGACCATGGCCCGTGGGGGTCAAGCGGTCCAGGCCATCTATGAAACACTGAGCCAGGATGATGTCCGCAGCGCCGCCGACGTGTTCCTCCCGACCTACCGGAGGACCCGCGGCGCCGACGGCTACGTGAGCCTGGAGGTCAACCCGCACCTGGCGCGGGACACCGAGGGCACGATCCGGGAAGCCCGCCGCTTGTGGGCCGCCCTGGACCGGCCCAATGTCCTGATCAAGGTGCCCGGCACTCAGGAAGGCCTGCCAGCCATCCGGAGCCTCGTCAGCGAAGGGATCAACGTCAACGTGACCCTGCTGTTCGGCCTGACGCGCTGCCGGGAGGTGGCGGAAGCCTATCTGGAGGGCCTGGAAGCCCGGACCGCCCAGGGGCTGGCGGTGGACCAGGTGGCCTCGGTGGCCAGCTTTTTCGTGAGCCGGATCGACGGGCACGTGGATCCCCTGCTGGAGTCGTTCTTCGAGCAGGGCCTCAAGGCGGCCGACACGGCCAGGGAGCTGCATGGGCAGGTCGCGGTGGCCAGCGCCAGGCTGGCCTACCAGGGCTACAAGGAGATCTTCGGCGGGCTCCGGTTCAAGGTTCTGGCCGAAGCAGGCGCCCGCCCGCAGCGGCTGCTCTGGGCCAGCACCGGCACCAAGAATCCGGACTATAGCGACGTGAAGTACATGGAGGCGCTCATCGGCCCGGAAACCGTCAACACCGCGCCCCTGGAAACCTTGGCCGCCTACCGCGACCATGGCGATCCCAAGGCCCGGCTTGAACTGGAGGTTCCGGAAGCCCTGCAGGCCATGGAACACCTGAAGAGCCTGGGCATCCTCATCGACGATGTGACCCGGCAGCTGGAAGACGAAGGCGTGAAGAAGTTCATCCTGCCGTTCGACAAATTGATGGAGACCCTGGCGCAGCGGATCGGCCCCGGGCAGGTCCCTGGACCGATTTGATGGAGCAGATCGATCATTTTGAAGTAGCCGGAGACGTCCCAGGCTTCGGGGTTGCATCCAAACGTTAATAACAAATGATTTAAATATTGGCTCAAGAAATGCCTTAGAGACCTATACGGGATTTTTCATTCAATCGCCCTCGCCAGCCTGAGGTCAACGGAAATCAGTCCTTATTCCAGGTCATAGCGCAAGCCCTGCATCGAACCGGAAATTCGCATGGCTGCGGCGCTTTGTTTCAATAATTAATTAATTGAACGGGAGAAGCCAGTGAACCGATTCAGCGGTCATCCGAAACTCATGATGTGGTCCATGGCCCTGCTGCTGCCAGCGTTGGCGACAGGATGCGGGGGGAGCCGGGATCCGATCCTGGGCGGGAACGACAGCGCCTCCAGGGTGGTCCTCGGGCCCCAGGTGACCCTCACCGTCCCGGCCACGACGCTTCCGGGCCCGACCCCCGGCGCGCCCACCAATGCCGCCATCCTCGCTTCCTTCTCCGAGACCATGAACCCGGCGACCCTCACAGGCGCCAGCTTCACCCTGGCCGGACCCGGCGGCGCGCCGGTGGCCGGAGCCGTGACCTGCGCCTCCAGCAACGCCGAATTCACCCCCACGGCGGCGCTGGCGCCCTCGACCACCTACACCGCCACCCTCACCACGGCGGCCACCAATGCGGCCGGCGTGCCCCTGGCCGGCAACCAGGCCCCCCTCCCGGCGTCCAGCGACTATGTCTGGTCCTTCACCACCGGCGCCGGCGCCGATGCGACCCGTCCCCAGGTGGCGCTCACCGTCCCGGCCACCCTGGTCCCGGGCCCGGACCTGGGCGTCGCCACCAACGCCGCGATCTCCGCCGTCTTCACCGAACCTGTCAATCCCGCCACCGTCACCGGCGCCAGTTTCACCCTGACCGGCCCCGGCAGCGCGGCGGTGGCGGGGACCGTCACCTGCGCCTCCGGCACCGCAGTGTTCGCCCCTTCGGCAGCGCTGGCGGCTGGCACGACCTATACCGCGACCCTCACCACCACCATCGCGGATCTGGCCGGCAATGCCCTGGCGGGCAACCAGGCAGCCCTGCCCGCGGCCAGCAGCTACATCTGGAGCTTCACCACCGGCCTGCTGCCTGACCAGGCCAGGCCCCGGGTGACGCTCACCTTCCCGGCCACCACCGACCCGGGCCCCACAGGCGTCGCCCTCAACGCGGCCGTCACCGCCACCTTCTCCAAGGACATGGACCCGGGGACCCTCACCGCCGCCACGTTCACCCTGACCACGCCCCTGCCCGGCGAATCCCCGCTCGGCAGCGTGAGCTATTCGGGCGCCGACCGGACCGCGAGTTTCACCCCCCTGTCCGCACTGGCGGCCGGCACGACCTATACCGCCACCCTCACCATTTCGGCCACCGATCTGGCCGGCAATCAGCTCGCCGGCAACCAGGCGCCCCTGCCCGCGGCCAGCAAGTATGTCTGGACCTTCACCACCGGCACGGCCATGGCGCCGGGCGCGATGGCCCTGGGCTCGGCCGGCACGTTCGGGATCATGGCGAGTTCCGCCATCACCAGCACCGGGCTCACCGTGGTCAACGGCGATGCGGCGCTGCAGGGCAGCTCCATGACCGGGTTCCCGCCCGGCGTGGTGAACGGCCAGATCCACATCCAGGACGCCATTTCCGCCCAGGCCCAGCTGGACCTCCTGGCCGCCTACAATGGTGCCAAGGGCCTGCCGCCTGGCACCACCATCACCGGCGGCGCCGATCTGGGCGCCCTGTACCCCCTCGGCCTGGCTCCGGGGACCTACACCTCGGGCAGCACCATGCTGGTCACGACGCCCCTGGTGCTGGACGCCGGCGGCGACGCGAACGCCGTCTGGGTCTTCCAGATCGGCTCCTCCCTGACCACCGGCGCCAGTGTCTCGCTGGCCAACGGCGCCCAGGCTAAGAACGTGTTCTGGGTCCCGACCCTGGACGGCACCGTCGGCGTGGGCACGACCTTCTCCGGGACCATCATCTCCGGCCGGAGCGTCACCGGGGTGACGGGCTGCACCATCAACGGCCGGATCCTGGCCGGAGCCACCACCGCGGGCACGATCGCCCTGCAGGACACCACCGTCAACGTCCCCGCCCTTTAATGACATCACTGGAACGGAAGATCCATCCTAGGAGAAGATCATGAGAATCGTAAACAACAAGGGGCTGCTCGGCCTGACGGCACTCGCCCTCATCGCCGGGTCCTTCGCCCACGCCCAGGACACAGGCTGGTATGCCGGCGCCAACGTAGGCCGGTCCAAGGCCAGGATCGACGACGCCGGGATCAAGGCCGGCCTGCTGGGCCAGGGCTTCGATAGCGTCACCATCGACAACCAGTCCCGGAGCACCGGGTTCAAGCTCTTCACCGGCTACCAGTTCAACCGCTACTTCAGCCTCGAAGGCGGCTACTTCAACCTCGGCCACTTCAGCTATACCGCCAGCACGGTGCCGGCCGGCACCCTGGACGGCGATATCCGGGTCCAGGGTCTGGACCTGGATCCCGTGTTCAGCCTGCCCATCACGGAGAAGTTCTCCGCCTTCGCCAGGGCCGGGCTGACCTACGCCCAGTCCAGGGACAGCTTCAGCGGCAGCCGGTTCGTCCAGGTCCAGGACCCCAACCCCAGCAAGGAGGCCTTCAACATCAAGTTCGGCGCCGGCCTGCAGTACGACTTCACCCGGTCGGTGGGCATGCGCCTGGAGGCGGAACGCTACCGGATCGATGACGCCGTCGGCAACAGGGGCGATATCGATCTGTTCTCGGTGGGCGTGATCGCCCGGTTCGGCCGGCATGCGCCGGATTCAGCTCCGGCCACGTCCCCGGTGGCCGCCCTGCCGCCGCCGGCCGCCGTGGCGGCGCAGCCTGAGGCGCCCGAGGCGGAAACCCCGGTGCTGGTCACTGTGCCGGTGCGGGCGCAGACCCAGGACTACTGCACCATCCTCGACCTGGAATTCACCATCGACACTGACGACATCCGGAACGAGGACAAGGAGAAGCTCGCGGTGCTGGGGACCTTCCTGACCAAGTACCCCGGGACCACGGCCGTGATCGAAGGGCACTCCGACAACGTGGGAACCCCCCAGCACAACCTGGAGCTGTCCCAGCACCGGGCCGATAACGTGATGATGTATCTGGTGAACACGCTCCATATCGATCCGTCCCGCCTTTCGGCCCTGGGCTATGGCGACACCCAGCCGGTGGCGTCCAACAGCACCCAGGAAGGCCAGCGGCAGAACCGGCGGGTGGACGCCGTGGTCGCCTGCGTGACCGACGTGGAGGGGCTCACCGTCGCCCCGGCCCGGATGACCATGGCCCTGTATCTCGATTTCGACCGGGACAAGGCCAGCGTCAAGCCCGAATACGACAGCCAGCTGCGGAAGGTGGCGGCCTTCCTGACGGCCCATCCCGGCGTCACCGCCACCGTGGAGGGCCATACCGGCAACCTGCAGGCGACCCCGGCCCTGGCCCTGGATATCTCCCGGCGCCGGGCCCAGAACGTGGTGGACTACCTGGTGGACAAGTTCGGGATCGACCGTTCCCGGCTCTCCTCCAGGGGCTACGGCGACAACCGCCGGATCGCCTACAACACCAGCGCGGAAGCGGGGCAGGAGAACCGCCGGGTCAACATCATCTTCGTCTACCCGCGATAGCACCGTTGAGATCTGGCCCTGGTGCGGCGCCCGTTCCGGCACAAGCAGCTGTAGGGTCGCAAGCGACCCGACAGCTGCTAGCGGGACGGTTCCGCGCTTCCGGGGCTATTGGCTGTACCGGCGGTAGAACCAGGTCTTCACCAGCTGGGTGAGGAGCACGTAGGCCGCCAGGATGGCCGCCAGCCACAGCCAGTACAGGCCCGGCAGCGGCACGAACCCCATGGCGCCGGCCAGGGGCGAGACGGTCAGCCAGGCGCCCGCCGCCACCACGATCAGCGAGGTGGCGATGAGTGGCCAGCTGGCCCGGCTCTGGAAGAACGGGATCCGGTTGGTGCGGATGATGTGGATGATCAGGGTCTGGGTGAACAGCGACTCCACGAACCACCCGGTGCGGAACAGCGCCGGGTTGTTCCAGCAGTGGAACACGTGCAGCATCAGGTAGAAGGTCGCGTAGTCGAAGATCGAGCTGATCGGCCCGACCAGCAGGATGAAGCGCAGGATCATGCCGATCTCCCACTTGCGCGGCCGGGTCAGCCACTCCTGGTCCACCTGGTCGGTGGGGATCGGGGTCTGGGAGAAGTCGTAGAGCAGGTTGTTGGTCAGCACCTGGATCGGCAGCATGGGCAGGAACGGCAGGAAAGCGCTGGCGCCCACCACGCTGAACATGTTGCCGAAGTTGGAACTGGCGGCCATCCGGATGTACTTGGTGATGTTGCCGAACACCCGCCGGCCCTCCAGCACGCCCTGCTGCAGCACCAGGAGGCTGTTCTCCAGCAGGATGATGTCCGAGGACTCCTTGGCGATGTCCACCGCGCTGTCCACCGAGATGCCCACATCGGCCTTCTTCAGGGCCGGGGCGTCGTTGATGCCGTCGCCCATGAAGCCCACCACGTGCCCCTTGCTCTGCAGGGCGCGGATGATGTGCTCCTTGTGCGCCGGCGCCAGCCGGGCGAACACGCTGGTGGTGCCGGCCGCCTCAGCCAGCTCGGCTTCGCTCATGGCCTCGATCTGCGGGCCCAGCAACATCCGCTCCACCGGCACGCCCACCTCCTTGCAGATGTAGGCGGTGATGATCTCGTTGTCGCCGGTGAGGATCTTGACGTCCACGGACAGGCCGTGGAGCCCCTTCAGGGCCTCGATGGCGGTGTCCTTGGGCGGGTCCAGAAAGGCCAGGAAACCCAGCAGGATCAGGTCGGATTCGTCCTTGACGGCGTAGACCGGTTCGTCGCTGGCGCCGGGCATCTGCTTGAAGGCCAGGGCAATCACCCGGAACCCCTGGGCGTTCAGGTCATCCGCCAGCTTCCGGCGCATGGCGTCGTGCTCCGGCAGGACCTTGATGACCTCCCCCTTCAATTCCACCTGGGTGCACTGGTCCAGCACCTCCTCCACGGCGCCTTTGCAGATCAGGGTGTTCAGGCCGTCCTTGTCCTCGACGATCACCGACATGCGCCGGCGCACGAAATCGAATGGGATCTCGTCGATCTTGCGGTACTTCTCCTTGGCCTTGGTGCTTTCCTCCAGGTCCTCGTGGGCCAGGATGGCCTCGTCCATCAGGTTCTTCAGCCCGGTATGGTGGTAGCTGTTCAGATAACCGAACTCCAGCACCCGGTCGCTGGGCTCTCCTTCCGCGTCCAGGTATTTCTCCAGGACGATCTTGCCCTGGGTGAGGGTGCCGGTCTTGTCGGTGCAGAGCACGTCCATCGCCCCGAAGTTCTGGATGGCGTTGAGCCGCTTGACGATCACCTTTTTGCGCGCCATCGCCAGGGCGCCCTTGGCCAGGTTCACCGTGACGATCATGGGCAGCATCTCGGGGGTGAGCCCCACCGCCACCGCCATGGCGAACAGGAACGCCTCCATCCAGTTGTGCCGGCAGAAACCGTTGATCAGGAAGACCGCCGGCACCATCACGGCGATGAACCGGATCATCAGCCAGGTGAACTTGTTGACCCCCAGGTCGAAGCTGGTGAGCTGGCGCTGGCCGGCGATGCTGGTGGCCAGGGAGCCGAAGTAGGTGCGGTCGCCGGTGAGCAGCACCACCGCCGTGGCCGAGCCGCTCTCCACGTTGGAGCCCAGGTAGCAGATGTTGGCCAGGTCCAGCGGGTTGTCCTGGCCGTCCGGCGCCGGCTCGGCCTTGCGCTCCACCGGCAGTGCCTCCCCGGTGAGGGCCGACTGGTTCAGGAACAGGTCCTTGGCGGAGAGCACGCGCACATCGGCCGGGACCATGTCGCCTGCGGCCAGCTGGACGATGTCGCCCGGCACCAGCCGGCTCAGCGGCACCT
>Ga0316217_10004086_pt1 | contig 16062 bp, 23 predicted proteins | sample 1anoAmetaG_FD_203633 | JGI IMG/M metagenome (GOLD analysis project Ga0316217, IMG submission 203633) | Freshwater microbial communities from Trout Bog Lake, Wisconsin, USA - 1anoA | ecosystem: Environmental > Aquatic > Freshwater > Lake > Hypolimnion/Profundal zone | place: USA: Wisconsin... | reverse complement strand
TGTTCTTTTTTAATCTTCTAGAGATGGTCTGATTGGGCTTTGAAAAGCAGGCTTCAGCTAATCTTTCTTGCTTAATGGCTGACTAAAAAAAGAACTAGGTGCTTTCATTTCCTACGCTTTCTATGTTTATTGAGTTTTTTTGAATAGTGACTCGCCGAATACAGGCTTAGGTTTTTAATCTTTGGTTTTTTACTCAGTTTTTTTGAATAGAGAGTTTTGAGCCACTTAAGCTGAAGCTTTACTTTCTTAACGTTTTTTACCGAATGACAACTATAGTTTTGGGTCAGTCTCTGCTTATTTTTATTTGGATAAACCTTATTTTCCTTTTTTGGAGCTACTAAAAAAGAGCATTGGAGGCTCAACATTTTTTTCTTTGATGCCAGTATGTAGGGTAATCCCAGGCTAGGGTTATTTTTTCAAAAAACCAGGAAAACTTGTTGGAAATTCAGTTTTTTTTGGAATGGGATGACCGAAAAGGCTAGTTTGAGGGTCACTTTCTCTAATACTTTCTTTAATAGATTACTTTTTTTGCTACTCTTTCTTTACATCAACCGCTGCTCCTTGAGGAGAATCATTTTTTTTAGCTTAGACCTAAGCTCTTTCAGGAATTGATATTTTAGAGAGATTGAACTGTTGTTTGCTTTATTTTTCTTTTTAGGCTCCCACAGTTTGAGCAGAATCATTCAAAGGTGGGGGAGAAGTTTTGAAAAGTGTCTAGGCAACTGACACTTAGGGCTTTTTCTTTGATTATTACATCTCCGGCTTAGGATCAGTCTAAGGTTTATTGAAAAAGGAAAAGGGTTTCTGTGATGGTCTACTTTCTGGTGAAGGCTGAAAAGGCTGCGGCTAGGTTTTTTTAAATGGATTCGCCTTACCCCTTGCGGCTTACAAACTAAAGGGTTGAGGGCTTTGGCCTAGGTTAGAGTCACTAGGCGCTTGAACATTTTTCTCTTATTTTTTGTCGTCCTCACGATTAAACAAAGAGGGCTGTGTCTGAGGTTGGCTTGGGTTTTATTCAGGTCTCTCACTTTATGATTTTTTATCAGTAGTTTGAGTATCTGTTGGTTGACTGCCCTACGGTTGCTGCGACTCAGCTTGAGGCGCACGGGCAAACATTGAGGTTGCAAACAACTGCGGTCTATCAAAGCCTAGGAACCCCGGTGGCCGTGGGTTAGCGAAAGAGCTAGGAGGATTTGCGGTGTTTGTTCCCCCTCCAAACAAAGGATTTGTGGGGTTCGTGGGGTTCATGGGATTAGTGGTATTTGTGGGATTTTGGGGATTGGGTCCCCTTCCAAACAGAGTATTTGTGGGATTTGTCCCACCCCCAAAGAAAGTGTTTGTGGGATTTGTTCCCCCTCCAAACATAGTATTTCTGGGATTTGATCCCCCTCCAAATAAATTATTTGTGGGGTTTGTAGGATTTGTAGGATTTGTGAGATTTGTTGTGGGATTTGTCCCACCCCCAAAGAAAGTGTTTGTGGGATTTGTTCCCCCTCCAAACATAGTATTTCTGGGATTTGATCCCCCTCCAAATAAATTATTTGTGGGGTTTGTAGGATTTGTAGGATTAGTAGGATTTGTGGGATTTGTGAGATTTGTTGTGGGATTTGTCCCGCCTCCAAACATAGTATTCATGGGACGTGTACTTCCGAAAAAGCTAGTGCTCGTAGTGCTAGCTGGAACATTTGCGGAGAAAGGAAAGGTGGGATTGGTGGTGTTGGGGAGTTTGTTGTTATCGGGGGGTGTTTGGCCAGACATTTCACTTCTCAAATAACTATAATGAGTTGGATTCAATTCTCAAATAACTAGCTATAAATAGAGGCAAGATGATTGCAATTATATAAACATTCATTAGGTGGCAACTTCATTCATTTTTTCAGCCGTTCTCTGTGGCTTTTGTACTCATTTTCAAAAGCGGTCATGATGCGTCTGATGTGCACATTCCTCTTGAGAAAGTTGCTGACCAATGCTCTCTTGCGCTTCTAAGCATCTAGTGAGTTGAAGTAGAAGTAGTTGAGGTAGATGCTTTAGAGGTCCAACAGTTTGCTCAGCTCGAAACAATAAAGCTGCAGTTTGCGTTTGTCCTTCGTTGTGACTTTGCCCGTGGCATCAAACTTTTCTTCCTCCTATTCTTCCTTCTTTTAGGGGGAAAGTAACCTGGTTTCGGCTTTGGTCAGGTTGAAAAACTTATTCTTCTCTGCCTAGTAGACGTAGTTGATAGAGTTTTGTGTGTTTTAGAGAAAGTAGCCGATGTTTTCTTGGATGAAGTTGATTTCTGTGAACAGCTGGCAGTTTTTGATGACGGTCATTTGTGCCACCTTTGCTTTGGCGTTGATTTGTGTGTAGTAAAACAAGAAGATGTCGAGGAGATCAGTGATTTCTCCAGATTTCTTCACTTCATACTCTGTGTTGAGGTATTGGTTGATGCAGTTGGCCAGCATGTTCTAGCAAGCTCTATTTCAGACTATCTTTACATGACCTCGCTCTTGTTCAGAGAAGTTCCATACTTTTACATCAGCTTCAGGTACCTCTGCTCATTCAGGATTCTAGCCTTCTCAGAAGATTTGATCACTCTAAAGTTTTTTACGATGATCCTTTTGCGCTCTTCATCTTTCACCAAAGTCGAAAGCTGCTCAGAGTCAATGAGAAGGATAGTCAGGTGGTCTAGTCGCTCGTTTATGGAGACCTAAATCTGGTCGATGCATTGAATCATTATAGATTATAAATGGCAAACAAGGATCAAAAACTTTAGTTCATACTGTTCTTGGACCCATCCTAGAGATGCTTTTACAGCTACTGCGCAGCAAAAGGACTCATAGTCAAAGAGGATGAAGTTCCCAATAAGATCAAACAGCTGGCTTTGAATCAGGTCTAAGAGCTAGCAATCTGCCTTTAGGAAATCTCTTTTAAAGAGACCAGCAGCTTTCAACGCAGACCACTTCCTCTAAGCTTACTCACTTAGCGTACTTCTGCTGTAACTCAGGCAAATTCAAATACCCAGTCTACTACACTGAGGAATATTTGCCCGCTTCCTCTTTGGAGAGCTTCAAAGTGAGCGAGCTGGGGAAAGTTGAGTCAAGCACTTTAAATGACTTCATCAAAGCCAAAATCCATTTGGGCTAACTGCAGCTGCAGTTGGAACGTTCAAAGAAAGGATAGCCACCTAGTAGCCTAACTATTGATATCAAGCTCATCGCTTCGTAGTTTTCAGGCGATTTAGAGTGAACTAAGTCATCAGGACCATCAACAGAGTCATCTTGCAGGACTACGGAGTGGTCATCACCATGAAAAACTCCATTAACAAGCTGATATTTAAGGTTAAGGACAAGAACTAATACCTCTATGGCAACGAATCTATCGCCAACTTCCAGTTCATCCGAGAAAGTCTCAACGACAAAAAGGACATTGAGTTGGAGATACTTTAAGTCTCAATCTACGACAAAGAGCAGTTTATGAAGTACATCTTCCAGAGAAACGCAGACTAAGTGTCAACGGGAACCTTCTCTAGTTTTCCCTGGTAGTAGCTGCTGCATATTAACAAGGAAGACAACGAGTTTCTAATGTGGTATGTTCCCGACGACTACTACACCCATCCCTAAAGCTTTGTGGAACTCTAAAAGCTCTATTCAACCTCTGAGCTGATTAGGACTGCTGAAAAAATCAAGTTAAAAGCTGAAGAGAAAAAGCGTCTGCAGGCCAAGAAAATTCCCAGGTTCCTGTGGAAGGAAAAAATCAACGAGTTTCTGTAGAAAAGGAAGGCCGAAATAAAAAATAGGTATATTTAGATTGACGGTAATATAATTTACTCTGGCTAGTGCTTTTTTGCCTTCTAATTCAAAATCCTAGCCATTTCCAACCTCTTTTCCCTCTTCATCCAGAACAGCTACGAAAGCAAAATAACTAGAAAGAGGTTTTTGAAGTTCCAGTCCAAGGACATGCTAAATGAAAGTGGAAACTAGGGCAAATTCCCGTCTTTGGTCACAAGGTACATGAAGTTCATGTCCCTCAGAAGCAAAAAGATGATAGACATTATACCCTTTATGCTGAATGTGAAAGTAACTTTTGTGGTGGGATGCAACTAGCTGTATTAGACTGACACCAAGTTCGTGATAGCTGACAACAATCAGCTCATAAATCACAAGGTGAGTTGGGGTTCCTTTGCCAAAATGCCTTTAGAGACCACAATCGTGTTTAAAGTCGAGCTGTTTGCGAAGGAAGGAGATGGAGTGACTTGTGGGGTTGGAGCCATCAAAATGTTCGACGAAAACGGGTACTTAGTGCAAGGAGAGCAGGAGGTCCAGTTGTACGCTAAGGAAAGGATCTAACTGTTCAAAATCGGCTGCATTGACCACATTTTTTCAAACTAAGAGTCTATTGCCAAAATCAAGATCAAGTTGCCTTCATTCAAGAGCAATCTGATTTGGACTCTTTCGGACCAAACTTGTGCAAAGATGCTGGGATATCACCCTCCAACTCAAAATGCCTCTAACAAAGACCTCAACCTAGAAAGACTGAATGAACTGCTGCGGTTCGACCCCTTGGCTATCCGCCACTACAAAGATGAAGACAAAGAGTTGCTCAGGAAATGCAAGAAGTACTACAAACACCAGTCTGAGAAGCTAATCAACTACTTATTTGCGATTAACTGGGGTGAACCTGCCCAAGTTGCCGAGGTCTATACAACTCTGGCCGAATGGGCGCCTTTGAAGCCGTTAGAAGCCCTGTTCCTGCTGAACCCTTCATTTGCGGACTAGAGGGTGCGGTACTACGCAGTGAAGAGGCTGGAGAACTTCCTGGACTTTGAGTTTGTGCTCTACAGCAACCAGATCACTCAAGCTCTGGTGAGCTTTTAAACTCACAACAATTCGTTGATAGAGCTGATCTTGTAGAAGTGCGTGCACTAGCCTTTCAGCATAGCTGTAGAGTACTTCTGGCAGTTCAAAAACAGAGTCTAAGAGGAGTTCACCTACAAGCGGTTTCAGCTCTACTTGTAGTCCTTGTGTATGGTGACCAGCTTCAGGAAGGAGTTCGTGAAGCAAGTCAAAGTCAACAACTACCTCATCCAGATGAACGAAGGGTTGGTCAAGGATACTGAGAATTTCAAGTAGTTCAAGTAGAAAAATGCCAAGTTCAAGTAGCTCCTGCCCGCCATCTCCCGCACCCTCAACTAGATATGCCCCCAGGGCTTTCTCTTCCCAATCCGGCCCCAGTACATCTTTACTGCCCTCAAGGAGAACGAGTGCAAAATGTATGACTCCAAGAAACTGCCCTTCTCCCTGGCCTGCATCCCCTACGAGAAATACGATGGCTAGCCCTATAGGGTCATGTTCAAGTACGGCGACGACTTGAAGCAGGACAACCTCATTCTCCAAATCTTCAGAGTGTTTGACAAGCTGTGGAGGGAAAACGGACTAGACCTCAAGATGAACATCTATCGCACCCTCTCGACGGGCAACTAGATAGGGTTTATTGAGCTGGTTGACGCAGAAAACAACTCCAAGATCCATAAGGACTTCGGCAAGGGTATAGTGCAAGCACTTGACTAGAGAACTACTCTTCTTTTCCTATAGGCCCACAACAACAAAAAGAACATTGGGATAGCAAAGTAGAACTACATTCGTTCCAGTGCGGGGTATTTGGTGTCTACTTACGTGATGGGGATAGGAGACAGGCACTCGGGCAATGTGATGGTGCAGAGAAACGGGAAGTTCTTCCACATCGACTTCGGACACATCCTGGGCAACTTCAAAACCAAGTTCAACATAAAGAGAGGTACAAATGATGCGAAATAGAGAGGACCCCGGTGGTGTTTACTTCCGAGTACTTGCATGTGATGGGAGGGCTGGACTCGCCTGACTTCAAGCGCTTCCAAGAGTTCGCTTCCAAGGCTTTCAACATCCTCAGGAAGAACGCATCCACTGTCGTAAACTTGCTGGCCATGATGGTGTCCGCAGGTACTTGTGCTATAGTGCAGAGATTCCGCAGCTGAGGAAGCTCAGCGATATAAACTACGTGACGGAGAAGCTGGTTCTGGAGTTGAGCGAGGCGCAGGCTGCCGAGAACCTGGTCAACATCATCAAGGAGACTCTGCTGAGCTAGAAATCCAGGAACATCGACAACGCTTTCCACGAGGCGAACAGGGAGGGCTGACTTCTGATCTCACCCACTCATACTTGTTACTATTCACAACCAACTTACAATAACGTGAGGGAAGTAAAACAAATCCACTTGTTATTACTGGATTGAGGTTATGTAGTATCAGTGGTGTTGCCCTATCAGGATCAGGTGATCCAGCTTCCCAGCTCGAAAGGGTTGTTTTGGTTGCAGTACTACTTTAGACATGTCTTACCAACTGAATCTCAGATTCCGCACTGTACAGCTCGCTATATTTATGGCTTCTCCACTGCTTCCGCCGCCTCACCTCCCCAGAGATGTCTTCCTCCTACTCTTCCACTTATAAGTCATAGATGAAGCGTTATAAATTGGCTCTGTATCGCTGCATCATTTTCCACCATATTTTGGGCTTGCGGGCAGGCTGATGGTTGAGGAGATACAGGTTTTTCCAGAAGTAGGGACTGGGGGACTTGGGTGCTACTAAGATGATAGTGTTTTGTTCGGCAGTCCTCCATTGGGCATGGTAAAAGTTCATGGGCATCAGAGTCCTCACTTTTATTCGGTATCTCAGAAGGAAGTGGGACTGGGTGCAGGTCAGAGACACAGAGAACTAGCTATGCTCCACTTGCTTTACTACTGACAGCACCTCGCTGCATGCTGAAGTATCACCTGAATTCAGAAACTAGAACTTAACCATCACATGAGTCATGTTCTGCGCCCAAAAATACTTGGGGAACAGTTCCAGCACGCAGGGCTCATGAACCTTTTCTTAAAGCTCAGACAGACTACGGTTCAGCACAGCCCAGTTTTTGTGCGAAAGAGCGTCGAAAATGGTATCGCAAATTGTGGGCTGAGGGTGAGAGGTGAGCACAGCAGGAAATAGGCAGAGAAAGAGTACAAAGCCAGGAAGGAACAGCTTAATGAGCGAGTTTGAAACGCTTGGCTTTATTAGCATTTAATTAATTAATTCACCTGCTCCTGAAAATGATCAGGAGTGCAGATCTTACCAAACAGCGACTACTCCTACATCTCTACTCATTTGGAGTATTTGAGTTAGCACTGCTGAGTGCCATAGCTGCGAGTAAGTGAATTAAGATGTAGCTGTCTGTAGATACTTTAAGGTGGAGGTGTATGTGGGTAGGTACTTTAGGTGTAGATGTAGGTGTAATAGTGGGTTATGATTGTGATGAAGGAGGGTTGGAATCAATGTGCCTTCTTGGTGATCAAGGCGTAGAACTCTTACTCAGACACTACTCCATCATGGTCAAGGTCTGCTCTCTCGATCATTTCCTGCAGCACGTTGTCGTCGGTCAGCTCGCCAAGGTCCTTGGCCACTTTCCTCAAATCCTTGAGGGCGATGAATCCTGCGTGGGTACCCAGTTACCTGTTTTTTGGGAGTCGAAGGTGATGAACACTTTGTGGACTTCGTCTCTGGTCTCGTTGTCAGCTGGACGAGTAGTCATCATGTAGAAGAACTCTGGGAACTCGATTTGCCCGCTGCCGTCTTTGTCCAGCTCAGCGATCATTTGGTAGACTGCCTGGGCCTTGGCTTCAATGCCGAGGGAGTTGATGGCAACCTTGAGTTCTGACTGGCAGGATGGGTACCTCGAGGGTCGATGGCGCCTCCCAAATCGCGGTCAAATAGATCGAAGGCCTTTTTGATTTCTAGGACCTCCTCGAGGGTGACGTAGGGCGAGACGTAGTCGTTTGGGTTGAAGCTCATGGAAAGATATTTTAGCAGAGTAAATATTAATAAAAGTTAATTAACCCAGCCATTATGGAAACCACTAGTTGGCTGCCTTCAATTGACCAGCAAGGAGCTGAGCTGAGGCCGAATCAACTAGCTTTGTTGATACCTCTAATCCAAAATCAGCAACTAGTTGACCTATAATGAACAAGATGTGCTGAAAGAAGGACTAAGAAACCGCTATTTAAATACTAATAATACTAATAAAGTAAGAAGCAGTGTTAAGATGTAAGAAAGGGTGGATAAAGATAGGTACACTCTATAGTAAATTGTATAGTACATTGTATAGTGCATTGTATAGTACAGTCTGAATAAGTGGCTGAGCTGCTAGATTAAGTCAGGTATGGATATCAGAGTTTGGGCATGTTGTGTACCTCCTTGATGGACTGCCTGGCCAGCTCAGTTGGGGAGATGAAGGAGTTGTACAGTGTCTTCTTGAAGAACTTGATCTTGTGTTCGAAGCCCTCCAGCTCCTAGATGGGCACCAAGACCTCAACCACCGACTCCTTCTTCTTGCCCGCTTCCACCAGCCTCACGAAGCGAGCCTCCTGGTACCTGTCGAATGCGTTTTTGATGGTTTCCAGAGAGCAGGCCTCGTAGTCCTCGATTATCTTCTCGTCGTAGAGGGACTCCATGAACCACTGGATGGTGTTGTAGAATTTGTTGAGGGAAGAGGTCTCGTACTTCTTGTCAGAGTTCCTGGCAATGGTCAGCACGTAGACCAGGCAGGCCCAGTAGCACTCGATTTGCGACTTCAGCAGCGAACAGTAGAAGGCGATTATCTTGGCCCCCGCCACGCTGATCACCACCTTCTCCTCCCGCACCTCGATCACGCAGTTGTCCTCCATCTGGGCTATGATGCGCTTGAAGTCGGAGTAGGACTCCAGGGAGTTGGGCGTGAAGTACTCCTGCTTGAGCAGCTACATCAAGAACACACTCTGGTCGTGGATGCGGGTGAGAGATATGCCTTCGTTGGAGTAGAGCTGTTCTCCGAAAGAGACGATGGCGCAGCCGATGAAGGCTTCAGGCAGGAACACGTGGGTGAGGGTGTTGCGGTAGTACGACAGCATCAGTATCTTCTGGAACTCGCCGCCTGCACTGATGGTCAGTTCGAAGATGTTCTTCTTGGTTTTGGTGATGACCCCGTCCAGGTAGGTGATGGCGTTGCGGACTGCCACGGCCGAAGAGTTCTCGTTGACCCCTCCCACCTGGCACCCCTTCTTCAGCACGTACTTCACCACCTAGTTCACCATCTTGATGAGCCCTTCCTCCTAGATGCCCCTGCGGTACATCAGCAGCACTGAGGAAACAATCGCAGTGCTCATGATGACGATGCCGTTGGTCAGCTGCAGGATGATCTGCCTGCCCACTGAGGTCTGTATCTTCTTGCGGAACTCGGGCCCTTGCAGAGTCCCACACTCCAGCCTCACGCTCTCGATCATTTGCTTGGGGTAGAAGGGCTTGCATATGTTGATGTAGACCTGCCCATGGTTGATCCTGATCCTGGGCAGCACCTTGATGACCCTGGCTAGGGATTCTTCGAGGCGTTCCTCCCCCAGCAGCTAGCCAGGGAAGGTGTCGCCCTCCAGCACTTTCTAGTAGTTGACAGTGACAGGTATGAGGCAGGCGTCAGGTATCTTGCCGTAGATGATTGAGTCCAGCACTACGTTGAGGATTTCGAACTCGGGGGCCAAGATTTTGCCAGTGCGGGAACGGTTGCCCTCGATGAAGAATTCGATCGTGTTGTTGCCTCGCAGCAGTATCTAGATGTACTTGTCGAAGATCATGTGGTAGAGGGTTGACTTTTCGTAGTCAGTTTTTTTGAAAAAGAAGGCTCCGCAGCTCTTGAAGATGTAGGGCAGGATCTGTGCCTGCAGCAGGGCCTAGTCCGCCACAAACTTAGGCAGCCGCAGGTTGTAGACCAGGAACACATAGCTGACTATGAGGAAGTCCAGGTAGGAGCGGTGGGTTGGCAGCAACACGATAGGCATTTCGTTCTTTTCCCCTATCTAACGGATTGCCTCCAGCATCTCCATGTTGATGTGGATCTTTTAAAAGAGGTTTTTAAAGGCCTTGTGCAGAGACCAGGCCATTGACCTCAGAACCGGGATTTTGGCGCCAGCTATTAGATCATCAATTATCTTGCTTGCCTCAATCTTGACCAGGTTCCTAACCTTCTCAGTGGAGGTGGCCTTGTCTTTCCGCTTTTCAACCTCGAACTCGATGGCCTTGAGCACCCTCGTGGAGGAGAGGATTTTGGTTTTGATCTCAGTGCTGGAGGTTATTGGGACGTCGGTGTTGATTGCCCACTTGAAGTCGGAGAGGAAGTTGGAGTGGGAGTGCATTTTGAGGAGGTTGGAGCTTTTGACGTTGGGCGATTCGGCGTCTTCCTTCAAGATGAACTTCTGGATTCCGTAGCAGTTGAGCTGGATGAAGCGTTTGGCATCTATGTCGCCCACGTCGATGAGGAACTCCTTGCGGTCCTCAGGAGTGAGTAGGTTGTTGAAGTGTTTGGAGTTTCTGCTCTCGAAGGTCCAGTCGTTGTTGACGAAGAACTCAAAGATCTTGCTGGTCTCCTCGCCTCTCTCGATGGTCTTGATCATCTTCTGGGCGTTCTTCTGGTGGGTCTTGCCGAGGAGTGCGGACAGCCTGAGGTAGGCCTCCACGGGGAGCCTCTGCTTGAGCCTGGTGAGGTTGAGCTTCCAGCGGGTAGTGGTCATCATGGCTTTGGACTTGGATATCTTGAGGCTGGAGTTGGAGGCGTTCCAGAAGGCAGACACCTATTCTCCGATTTCTCCCCAGGTCAGGGGGTTGCGGTCCGATGACCCGACGTGGTAGATCTGCAGGTTGGTCTGCCCGAAGTTGAGCACTGTCGCCACGATGATGTTGTTGACCACGAAGTCCACTGGAATCACGTCGCCGATCTTCTTGTGGTTGCCCCTGATCCACTTGACCACCCCTAGGCCCACGAACAGGAACAGCGCTGAGGCTGCGGCCAAGCTGTCCACCCAGCCTGGGAAGGGCTCGGAATAGCTGGGGTTGATAATGGAGGGCCTGACGATGCAGACGGGCACGCCAGCCTGCCTCTTCTTGATGATCCTTTCGCAGAGGTTCTTGGTGTAGGTGTAGGTGTTGGGGAACTTGCCCTTGATCTGGTCGGTGGACTCTATGAGGTCCTTCAGCTACTTCTCCTCCAGCCAGCGCAGCTCCTCCTCCGCCTCCATCTCTGCGTAAGGAATGGGTTACCTCTCTCGTAGATTTCCTCTTTGATGAGTCCGGACTGGTCGCAGTTGACGTAGCAGGTTGAGACCTGGGTGAAGATATCCAGGTTCTTGATTTTGCGAGCCAACTCCAGCACGCGCAGTGTCCCACGGACATTGATGTCCAGGGCGTAATCAAGAGGGGCGTTGAAGTCGATGCTGGCTGCACAGTTGATGATGATGTGGCACTTTTCGATGAGCTCGTGCTCGGTTTCTGGGGTTAGGCCGAGCCTTTCCTTGAGGAGATCTCCCTGGCTGAGTCTAGGAAAGCGTACATGGGCTGGACTTTGTTTTGCATGAACTAATTGAACTTGCCTTTGTGGACTTGGCGAAGCCTGTCGAAGCAGGGACTGCTGATGATTTCCTTCTTGAAGCGCTCGAACAGGTTGGAGCCCTATTTGCCCCTGATCAGGATGTACAGTTTGTCGACTGTGCTGGCCGAATACAGTATCTTCTAGAGTAGCACCTTGCCTAGGAACCCAGTGGTGCCCGTCAGCAGCAGCCGCTTCCCCGCCAACTTCTCCTTCATCGACATTTCAACACTTTATATATAACTTAATACATTCTGTCCCACCTATATAGGCCACTGCCTAAAGACGCAAGTCGCAACAACAGTCACATATGAAGTAGGCCATTGACAAGACCAGCAAATTGAGAAAAACCTCATTTAGATATTTAGTGATAGTAAATTAAGGTACAATTTTGGGCAATCGATCAGTGAGGGGGTGTTCAGTCGAGTTTAAGCTGAAACCAGCTGAGTCTAGACTGAAGCCAGCTGAGCTTAGGCTGCGTTCATTTAAGCCAAGATTGGAGTAAGCTAGTCAAGGAAGGGCTTTGCCATAAGGCAAGCCATATCACAATTATAGTTATAAATGATCGCTAAAACAGTTTGTCCAGTCTTTGCGCACTTGAGAACTGCTCTCACGCCCAAACTGCCCACACCAACCACTCATGGACTCAACTATCGCCCACCCCATCTCCACCGTACACACCTGCTTTGCACCATCGCCAGATTCGGGTTCTGCAGATGGGTGTTGAAGTATGGGGCCAGTTGGGCAACCTAGGGGCAGTCTAGGGCGGGAGGAGCTGAGAAGACCAGCATCTACTTAATCAAGCACGCGGCTGACTAGCTCCTCAAAATAGACCCCATCCTGCTGGATTAGCTTGGACTCATCTTCGGCAACAACTACACTTCCTCACCAAAGGGGGAGCAGCCTGCCCAAACCTAGCAGTTGGTGGTGTCCTTGATGTAGCAGAAAAAGCAGCAGTCGGAGCTGGCTTTTCCCATCTCCAGCTCCCTTGCCTTCTAGTACTTGCGGCTGGTGTACTAGTTCTTGAGTGAGAGCAAGGTGGGGTTCCTGAGGGGAGACCTCCACAACCACACCCTGTTCCACCTCAGCAAGGAAATCAGTGCCAAAATCTAGCAGTTCTAGCAGGTGCAGAAGAAGCAAGAAATACACTACGAGCCGGAAGACTTTGTAAGGCTGTTCAACGCGGTGACTGACCCTTCGCGCTTCAGACTGCCTTTCAAGGGCATCTACCGGAGATAGCTCGAGTCCAAAGTCAACCTCTATAAACGCCAAGTCGTGCTAGAGGAGGTCAGCAACCAACAAGCTCACGACAAGTTCGAAGAGATTTTGTAGAGCCTGATGAGCCTCAGCAAGGTCCAGGAAGTCCACATGATCAAAAGGTTCATAATCGAGTGGATCCTGCCCCTCACCATGGCCATCCAGGAAGAACAAAAGAAATGCATCGGCAAAGAACTCAACTCAACTCGCAAGATATACGCGCCTTTTCTGTTAAAAATTGATGCAGAAAAGATAGCTGTGATAGCCTTGAACCAGCTCATCATCTAAATCTTTGAGGAAATCTACAAGCAAGGTCCCATCGATAAGTTTGAAGTAGAGATGTACGAAGGCATACAAGAGAAAAGATACATTAACAGTATTATGCAAAATATTTCTGCTGAGATATCACTCCAAAGAGAGCTCAAGCTGTTCAAAGAAACCCAGAAGATGTATGACCAAATAATAAAAGATGAGAATCTCAAACGAGGATCAAAAGCCCACAAGTAGACACACGAAAAGCCAAAAGAAGACTAAAGCATGGACATGGTGCACGAAATCTAGAGTTAGCTCACTGAGAAGTACTCGGCTGGGAACTAGCCAAGTGAGAAGTAACCGGAAGGGAAGTAGGGTGGGAAGTAGCCAAGTGAGAAGTAGGGTGGGAAGTAGCCAAGTGAGAAGTAGGGTGGGAAGTAGCCAAGTGAGAATTAGGGTGGGAAGTAAACAAGAGGAGGGGCCATGAACTGGAAATCTGAGACGTTTAAGCAGAAATAAAAGCATTCGCCTTTCAAGTACGTGAACCCAACAATGCGGAAGTAGTTTTTGGGGAACCTTGTGAAGAACCTGAGCCAGTACAGAAGGCAGAAGTGCGAGATCCCCGAGAATGTGCAGGCCTAGATGGGACGCATGTTGGTGTTCATCCTGAAGGAACTACTCAAAATCAAGAACAAGTACAACTACAAAGTGCCCCTCCTGATCCTGGAGCACAGGACCTTCAAGAAGAACGACGAGTTCACCAGCTCCTCCATCCTCAGGGTCAACGACTAATTCCTCAAGGACATACTGCCCAAACTAGAAAAAAATGACGACATCTTCCTGCACATGGAAAGGTCAGTGCCCACCATAATCGAGCCTCTGCCCTGGCTGGAGCCCGACATCGGCGGGTACTACTCGCAGGCCACCTCATTCATGAGGTACAGCCAGTGTCCAGTCCAAGAGAGGCTGGTCAAGTACGCAGATAACCACCGAGTGTACTAAGTGCTGGACTTCCTTTCGAAGGTGCCCTGGAAGATAAACCTGGACGTGCTGAACATTGTGGAGTAGATTTGGGCCTAGGGGGGAGACAAAAGCTACATCCCCAAGCGCCACTCCTAGCACCTCAATACCTACAAAATCAAGCTCAAGCATTGCACAGACCCCCAGGAGAGGAAGTAGCTCCACAAAAAGATACAGTAGATTCGAGACTAGTTCTCCCTCCGAGGAGACTTTAACCTCAAGCTCAGCATCGCCAGGTCTTTCGCAAGCATAGACCACTTCTACTTCCCACACAACCTGGACTTCAGAGGCAGAGTCTATCCCATTCCTCCCCATCTCAACCACATCGGCCACGACCTCGCACGAGGACTGTTGCAGTTCGGAGTGGGCAAGAAGCTAGGCAAAGGCGGCCTAAGGTGGCTCAAAATACACACTGCCAACCTGATGGGCAAAGACAAGGCTCCAATCGAAGAGAAACTGACCTTCATAGACTAGAACCTGGAAAAGATTGAGCTGATGGCTCGGCAGCCATTAGTGCACCGATAGTGGCTGACTTACGAGGACTGCTGGCAAGCCATAGCAAGTATGATTGATCTTTCGAGGGCACTAAGCAGCCAGGACCCACAGTAGTACGTCTCATTCCTCCACATACATCAGGACGGGTCTTGCAACGGGCTACAGCACTACGCAGCCCTGGGAAGGGACATCGAGGGAGCGTACCAGGTGAACTTGGGAGCAGGGCCGCGGCCCAGCGACATCTACACCCACGTGTCCAAAATGGTTGTGAAGATGGTCGAGGAAGACATCGCCAGAGAAGACTCGCCCTACCACTCTCTGGCCAAAAAACTGCCCGAAAACATCAAGAGGAAGACCATCAAGCAGACAGTGATGACTAGCGTCTACGGCGTCACGTTCATCGGCGCCAGGCAGCAAATCTACAAGCAGCTCCGAGACCAGAACTTTCTCACTGAGGACTAGGCCTACCAAGCTAGCCTCTACGTCGCCAAACTCACTCTAGAGGCCATCTCGAACCTGTTCACAGGAGCCCACGAAATCAAGAAGTGGTTCCGCACCTGCGCCAACCTGGTCAGCAAGAGCGGCAACCCGCTCGGCTGGGTCTCTCCCATGGGACTGCCCATCGTCCAGCCCTACCGAAAGGCCTCAAGGTTGGACTACGTGAGTACGCTGGAGCAGGCCGTGAAGATCTCCCGCAATGCCGAAAATGTAAGTAGTTGCTGATTTAGATAGCGGTCAACGTGCAGAAGCAGACATCTGCATTTCCGCCCAACTACGTGCACAGCCTTGACTCCACCCACATGATGTACACTGCCTAGGTCTGCAGATAAAGGTAAATGCGGGTTAATGCAGGAAACTGACATTCGCTGCTGTCCACGACAGCTACTGGACACACGCCAGCTCAGTCGATGAAATGAATGAGATCCTGAGAGAGCAGTTCATTAAGCTGCACTCTTAGCCTTTGCTCTAGAAGTTTAAATAGTCATTGGAGAGCAGATTTCCTGAAATAAGGTTCCCAGACATTCCTAAGCGGGGAGAGTTCGACCTCAACAAAGTCAAAGACAGTTTATATTTCTTCTCCTGACCTACCCTGATTTATTTTAATTGAATCATCTGAGATTACCTACGAGCTCACAGATCATGAGCAAATAAACGCAGCTAAGATTGTATTTATGATGACGCAAAGGCATATTAGATGTATTGGAAGACCTATATACAAATAATGCAACCGTAAATTATTCTCTCCAGGAGAAGAGAATCTCAAAATGCAGCTAGAAATAACGCAAAATAGAAATAAAGTAAAAAAGAGAATATAGAAAAAGAAGTATAATTGTAAAAAAAGAGTTTGAATCCTAAATCTATAGTACAGTAAATTGTAGTACCTTGGTGAGGAGTTGAGTAATAGGATACTGGGGGTGACCCAACCGACCAATAGACCTACTAGGAGTCGAAAAAAATAAAAATATTTAAAGGGGATGTCAAATCAATTTTAAATAAAAGGAATTATAGAAACATATAAAAGTGAATTTACAAGAAAAATTTTTAGAGTTAGAACTGTCTGGAGGGTAAAAAAATAATTATGAGAGCTCAAAATTTTGACAAAATT